>Ga0306926_10000416_pt1 | contig 39251 bp, 36 predicted proteins | sample flu12Cox44000178_FD_203759 | JGI IMG/M metagenome (GOLD analysis project Ga0306926, IMG submission 203759) | Lab enrichment of tropical soil microbial communities from Luquillo Experimental Forest, Puerto Rico - flux8day.12C.oxic.44.000.178 (v2)... | ecosystem: Environmental > Terrestrial >...
AAGGCCGTCGCCACCACCAGGCCCGCAACAAACGCCCCAGTCAATCCAGCCGTTCCCTTCAGTTTGCTCTTCATACTTTTCTCCTTAACCAGGAAGGCCTCCCCGTCTCCGTCATCCGGCGGCAGGAGCCACCTTCGTGAGGTTATGTCTCACTGTAGCGGCGAGGCGGTAGAATCACAAGTGCTGGCGCCGACGTTGTAGTAGATCACGCTCGTCTGGTCGCTACAGAATGCCCGCGTGCCGGATTGGTTTAGCGTCAGTGGTGCAGCGAGCGTGCCGTAGCCGCTCAAAGACGCGGCCGTCTGCAGGGTGAAGCTGTAGCCGTCCTTACCGCCGCCCCCGCCGTTCGTTGCCAGGAAGTTGTCAATGAAACAGCCTGTGGCCGCTGCTGGCGTGCAGGGCTGCGCGCCACCCAAGCTGGCCAACGCCGTAAACCCGACGGTCGGATAGGTCGTTGCATAGCTCATTTCTGCGGTGTTAATCGTGCGGAGCGAAGCCGCGGCCGAAGACTCGTGGGCCGACATCCTCGCGCGCATAAAGTTCGGAATTGCGATGGCCGCAATGATCAGAATGATTGCGACCACAACCAGCAGTTCGATCAACGAGAAGCCCTTTTGCTCCTGGCGCATTTTGCGATTCCTCCTTCTGGTTCCTGGAATCTTCCCGAACCTGCCTCCGTCGATTCGTTCTGAGCGTGCTAAGGAGGCTACTATTTTCCCCCGTCGAGTACTAGCTTTGACGGAATTTCCACAAGTTCCTTGCGTTGATTGAAGACTACGGCTCTGCGGGTTCGCGCATTCGCAACGCCCTATATTCAGGACCTTGTTGTTTTTGCACTGAATACGGGATTGCGGATCGGAGAAATTCTTTCCTTAAATTTTGAGGGTCTTTGCCCAAAAGACATAAAAGAACTGGGAAATTCCGATTGATGCGGTAGCGAAGCTCGAAGGTTTTGGTGACAATTTCGTGACAGTGTGCACCAAAATGCAGCAGTCGCCATCCAAAGTGTCACAAATTCGCCGCTAACTCGCAGAGTACGTTAGAATTAGAAACGGAGGAGTGGGTGAGCGGTTGAAACCGGCGGTCTTGAAAACCGTTAGGCCCGTGAGGGTCTCGGGGGTTCGAATCCCTCCTCCTCCGCCACTAAATCCAGGGTCCGGCCCGGAGACATCTTTACAGAACGTTCCGAAGACATACTTTACACCCTTGGGCCAAAAGGGTTGTTTAAAGGCTGCAGAGTTGCTCGAAAGACTGGCCGAAGCGGCCGCTCCTGGGGCCACGATTTTTCAATATGGCTTGCTTTCAGGGGATCAGACATCATATCCGCGCGTGCCGGCAATCCAAAAAGCCTTGAACATTCGTGGCTATTGGTTAGCCGAGATAACAGCGGCCCCGGAAACACTCGCTGCAGCGAAAGCGTACGTCTACGAGTTGTTACGCGGCAAACAGTTGAGGCCTAAGATCGCTAAAACGTTCCCCTTTGACGATGTTGCGGCGGCGTATCGATACATGGAATCAAACGAGCAGATTGGGAAGATCGTACTAACCTTAGAGTAGACCCGCGCTGGCGCTGGAGTTTTGTGCCAAGCCGCGAGGCTCTCAAGCTATCAGCCATTGTGGCCCTTTGTGGCGAGAAAGCAGGCGCACCGTGGAGTGATGTCACAACGACGCCGGCTTCGCAAAGGCCCGAGTAATTCTCTTACGGCGAAGAAAGGGGTGAACATGTGGCCTGATAATCGCGTTTTTGATCTCTTTGGTGTGGAGCTTCCAATCGTTCAGGCGCCGATGGCGGGCGCGGTGCTATCGGAAATGGTCGTTGCAGTCTCGGAGGCCGGGGGACTCGGTTCGCTCCCTTGTGCCCTTTTGAACTTCGAGCAGGCACGCGGGGAACTCGAAGTCATACGCCAACGGACATCGCGTCCAATCAATGTGAACTTCTTCTGTCACCAGCAGCCCCCTGGCGACCCAGCTCGCGAAATAAGGTGGAGACGACGTTTGGATGCCTACTATGTCGAACTGGGGCTCGAAAGCAATGGTGCTGCTCCGGACTCCAACCGCGCTCCCTTCGACGATAAAATGTGCGACCTCGTTGCGGAGTTCCATCCGGAGGTTGTCAGCTTCCATTTCGGCCTTCCGGACAAGAATCTGCTGGCACGCGTTCGAAGGGCGGGCGCGAAGATCATTTCCTCCGCAACCACCGTTGAGGAAGCCCGCTGGCTTGAGGATCAGGGATGTGACGCAATCATTGCACAGGGCTTTGAGGCAGGCGGGCATAGTGGAATGTTTCTGAATAGGGATGTTTCAACGCAAATAGGCACAATGGCACTGGTGCCACAGGTCGTTGACGCCGTAATGGTGCCAGTCATCGCTGCGGGAGGCATCGCCGACGCGCGCGGTATCGTGGCAGCTTTCGCGCTTGGCGCAGCCGCGGTGCAGATCGGGACGGCTTACTTGCTGTGCCCAGAATCGAAAATCACCTCAATTCATCGTCAAGCACTAAGAAAATCCAAAGATAATCAAACCGTGGTCACAAATGTATTCACCGGTCGCCCCGCGCGCGGGATTGTGAACCGACTCATCCGTGAGGTGGGACCAATGTCCGATGACGCGCCGGAGTTTCCGCTCGCCGCTGCTACCCTATTGCCGCTCCGCTCGAAATCCGAAACGGCAGGATCGACTGACTTCACTCCCCTTTGGTCGGGCCAGGCCGCTCCTCTCAGTCGGGAGCTTCCCGCAGGGCAGCTGACGAAACAACTAGCGGAAGAGGCGCGTGAGAAGCTCAGATCCATACGAATTTGGTCTGTTGGATAACAAGGATTCGTGACTGGAACAAATCTTGGCGCTCCAGACACACCCTAGGTGTACGACAGCGCATCACAAGAAGTGGACCATATGAATCTGGACTTCAAGCGGGACCTGAGTGCATGACTCGCACTGACCTAGACGCTTTGCACTCCGAGGCTGCAGCCTATTTTCGCGGATTGCAAGACAGCGTTTGCAAAGCCCTGGAAGAGGTCGAAAAAGGGGGCCCGGGTAGCAGCCGCTTTCACGAGGATACCTGGCAGCATCCAAGTGGCGGAGGTGGAATTACACGCGTCCTGACGCATGGAAGCGTGTTCGAAAAGGCCGGCGTCAACTTTTCTCAGGTGAACGGGACGTTTACCGAAGAGAGCGCGGAAACGCCAAGGGAGAGTGCTTTGTTCTGCGCGACAGGGATTTCTCTTGTTCTGCATCCGCGCAATCCGAATGTTCCTGCGGTTCACGCGAATTTTCGCCAAATCACCAAAGGTAGCGGCCACGAGCGAGTATCTTGGTTCGGAGGCGGATCCGATTTGACACCGTTCTACCCCCGTCGCGAAGACGTGATTCACTTTCACCGCACATGGAAGCAGGTCTGTGAGCGCCATTCGGTTGCGGACTATACGCGTTTTAAGAATTGGTGCGACCAATATTTCTATTTGCCTCATCGCGGAGAGGCCCGCGGCGTCGGCGGAATCTTCTTCGATTATCTCGACGAGCGCCTTGACGAGTCTTTCGCGTTTGTCAGGGACGCTGGCGATCATTTTCTTTCTGCTTACGGTCCCATCCTCGAGCGGCGCAAGAACGATCCCTACACCGAAGCGCAGCGCCAATGGCAACTCCTTCGGCGTGGGCGCTACGTGGAGTTTAATTTGCTCTACGACCGTGGGACTGCGTTTGGCCTCAAAACCGGGGGACGCGTCGAGTCGATCTTCATGAGCTTGCCGCCTGAGGTGCGCTGGGGATACAACGAGAGTCCCTTGCCCGGAACGCCGGAAGCAGAGTTGCTGGACTATTTGAAACCGCGCGATTGGGCCAGCGAACCGCATTGAAAGGTGAACACTTAGCTTCTTCCACGCATCCCCGTAACCCCATCGAACACGTTTCCCAAGGGTTCAGGACCGCGCGCCAGTGCGGCCGCCCGGGGATTGCATTATGCTGAGAGCGGTGAAAACGGCCGCTGGAAGACGACAATGCTGACAGACAGATTTGACGCCGAGTTTGAATCTCCAAGCAGTTCGTGGAAGATCCGGTGGATTCTTTTGAGCGCATTTGGCGGAATGCTGCTGCTCATGATCTTTGCGGGTGCGGACTCGCTGCGGTCTCTCAGAAAGCTCAATCACGTTTCTGGCGAAGTCAGCGAGAGATTTTCCGCAAGAAGCACGGCGTTGGTGGCGGTCGTCGTCACGGTTCACACATACACCGACCAGATGGAAGAGTACATGCTTAGCGACGCCCTAACTTCAGATACGGCGGCGGCGGAAATCCAAAAACACGGGCAAGAGGCGCATACGGCGGTGAACAAATATCCGCGCGATTGTGGCCCGGATGAACGATCGTTGCTGGCCAAGATCGACGAGGGCATATCCACGCAGGAAGGTTCGTTTGCAGGAATGCTGGCGCGGCGCGCGGACGAACGCAAGCAGCGCGGGCATGCGTTCGTGTATGGCGAGGTGATTCCACGAAAAACGCAGTTACTAAGGTTAGCGAGCTTGGTGGCCGACCTGAACGACAAGGAACTTAACAGCGAAAACCAAGCGTTGGCCGCGCAGTTTGAGCAATTGCAAAACCGGCTAGGGCGCACGATCGCGTTGACGCTGGTTGCCGGCTTGCTCCTTTCGCTGGCCGCCGGTTTTTACATTCTCCGCCTGGAACAGCACGGCCGCGGCCGGTATCTGGCGCTCGCGAGGAGCCGTCAGGAGCTGGAACGACTCTCCCGCCGTCTGGTCGACGCACAAGAAGCGGAGAGGCGATCGATTTCACGGGAATTACACGACGAAGTTGGCCAGACGCTTGGCGCGTTGCTGGTGGACGTGGGGCATTTGTCGAACTTGCTGCCAGCTGAGGACAAAATCGCGCAGGAACAAATTGGGCGGATCAAAAAAGCGGGGGAAACGGCGGTGAAGTCGATTCGAGACATGGCGCTATTGCTGAGACCGCCGATGCTCGACGATCTGGGGCTGGTTCCGGCGCTCGAATGGCAAGCGCGCGAAACGTCGCGGCGTGGCGAGATGGAAGTTGAGGTCCATGCAGAAGAGCTGACCGGCGACCTGCCGGACGAGGTGAAGGTCGGGATTTACCGGCTGGTGCAGGAAGCACTACAGAACGCCGCAACGCACGCTGAGGCGAAGAACGCGACGGTAATTGTGAAGCGGGAAAGAAACAGCGTAGTTGTCGAAATCATCGACGACGGCAAGGGATTCCAACCGGAAAGAACACGTGGAATGGGCATCCTTGGGATGGAAGAGCGCGTGCGCCAATTGCGCGGAGAGCTTTTGCTCCGATCGACGCCGGGCAAAGGCACAACAGTGCGTGCGGAACTGCCAATCAACGACAAGGGGATTGGCTGAGCGATGAGAACGATTCGTGTACTTCTGGCCGATGATCACCAACTAATGCGCAGCGGCATTCGGCTGATGCTGGAGCGTGAAACGGACCTGAGCGTTGTGGGCGAAGCGAATGACGGCCGCGAAGCCGTGGCGCTTGCGAAATCGCTGAGGCCGGACGTGGTAGTGATGGACATCGGGATGGCGAATTTGAACGGAATCGAAGCGGCGCAGCAAATGACCGGGGACAGGGCGGAAATTGCCGTTGTGATGCTGAGCATGCATTCGGACGAGAGCTATGTGCTGCGAGCGCTAAAGGCCGGGGCACGCGGTTATTTGTTAAAGGATTCTGCCGAGGCTGACCTGATCAAGGCAGTACACGCGGTCGCAGGCGGCAAGTCTTTTTTTAGTCCGGCGGTGAGCAAGGTACTGCTGGACGATTACGTGCGAAAACTCAGGCGTTCGGGAACGGAAGATGCGTATGATCTGCTAACGCCGAGAGAGCGCGAAGTGCTGCAACTGATCGCAGAAGGCAAGTCCAACAAGGACATAGCGAACCTGCTGAACCTGAGCGTGTACACGGTCGAGAGCCACCGCTCGAACCTGATGGAGAAGCTGAACGTTCGCGGATTGCCGGAGTTAATTCTATACGCCGTTCGCAAGGGCATCATTTCGTAACTGCCGACTCGCATTCTCCACGTTTAGTTGGCCTAACCCTCCATCTTTCTGTCACTTAGCCATCCCCAATCGTCGGGCCACTTTCTCCCTACTCGATGGGAGAATCACTGCCCGTTCCGAAGGCGTCAGAGTAAATGTGACGCAAGATCACGCATCCTCCAGATGTTCCTGCGGGATGCAAACTTTCGATGAAGGGAAGGGCAAAATGACGGAAAGATGGTCTTTTATTTTCTCGAAGCCCGCTGCGCTGGTTCTGGGCGTGGTGTTGGGTGCAGCCGGTTTGGGCATCGCGCACACGACCCAGAAGGGGGCATCAAATCCGCCGGCGACTGTGAAAGTGGCGGAAGCCAACGAGGGGCCAAGCAAGAATAGCTACGCGCCAGTGGTGAAGAACGTTTTGCCATCGGTCGTGAATATTTCGAGTTCGAAGGTTGTGAAGGCGGGGCCGGAAATGGGCGGCCAGATGGATCCGTTGTTCCGGCAATTCTTTGGCGATGAAGGCGGACCGTTTAACGGCATTCCGAAAGATCGCCGGGAAAAAAGTCTCGGCTCCGGCGTGATTGTGAGCCCGGAAGGTTACATTCTGACGAACAACCACGTTGTGGACGGCGCGACGGATGTTCGCGTGACGCTCTCGGATAAGCGTGAATTCGAGGCCAAGGTCGTCGGTACCGATCCGAAGACAGACATCGCGGTTCTGAAAATCGATGCCTCCAACTTGAAACCGATCATTCTGGGCGATTCTTCGAAAGCGGAAGTAGGCGATGCGGCACTGGCCATCGGCAATCCGTTTGGCGTCGGCCAAACCGTTACGATGGGCATTATAAGCGCGAAGGGTCGCGGAAATCTCGGCATCGAGGATTATGAAGATTTCATCCAGACTGATGCACCGATCAACCCGGGCAATTCCGGCGGCGCTCTAGTGAATGATCGCGGCGAACTCGTGGGAATCAACACCGCGATTCTTTCGCATGGGTCGGGCGGCAACGAGGGGATCGGGTTCGCGGTTCCCGTGAACCTGGCGCACCAGGTGATGGACCAGATCCTTACGAACGGCAAAGTCGTTCGGGCGTACATGGGCATCCTGCCGCAAGACATGACGCCGGATATGGCGAAGGCGTTCGGTCAGAAAGAAGCGCGGGGCGTTGTCGTGGGTGACGTGACTCCGAAGAGCCCGGCTCAGGAAGGCGGCATCCAACGCGGCGACATCATTCTGGATGTCGATGGCAAGCCGGTCACCGACAGCAATCAGCTTCGCATGAGCATTTCAATGATGCAGCCCGGCACGAACATCAAGGTGAAGCTGCTGCGCAACGGCGGCGAACAGGTGATGTCCCTGAAACTCGCGGAGATGCCGACCGAGAACGCCAAGGTGGAATCGGACGGTGGTGACGACTCCAACAAGGCGCTGCAAGGCGTCGAGGTGACGAACCTGACACCACGCACAGCCGAGCGGTTGGGCCTTCCGGCATCGACGACAGGCGTGGTTGTTGCCGATATCGACCCAGCCAGCAAAGTGGCGGATTCGGGCCTGCGCAAGGGTGACGTGATTCAGGAAGTAAATCACCAGTCGGTCAAGAACGTATCTGAGTTCCAGAGCGCGGTGAAGAATGCGGGGAGCGACCCGCTACTTCTAGTAAATCGCCAGGGCAGGACGATGTTCATCGCGGCGTAGGGAAGGCGCCGCTTTGAATGGGAGGCCAGCCAACGGCTGGCCTTCTTTTTGTAAGGAATTCTCGATGGAAGTTGTAGTCAGGGAAAAAATTCAAAGGAGAGAGCTGTAGAGGTAGAAATGATAGGAGCACGTCGCAAAAAACGGAAATTGGATTACCGTTGGTTTCTCGAACGCCTCGAGCACGAAGACATGGGCGAGATTATTGCGCTCGAGGAATTGGTGAAGGGATCAAGCGAGAATCCAGAAGCGTTCGTTGAGGAATGGATTGGGCCTCTATTGAGGCAGGGAGTCAGCGTAGAACGAGCGTATGAATTGGTGATCGAAAGCGTGCTTCGGCCGAATTAGCACCCGGGCAGCATTTGCTCCAAACCGTTCCGCAGCATTGCGCGGTCGCGGATTAGCAAGACTCGCCTCTGGCTGTCCATTCGTGGTATCAATCAGGACCAGAAATCGCTCCAACAAAGGTTAAGCGACCGGAGGTCGGAGATGAGCAGCCCGATCGACAGGCGGGAATTCCTGCAATCAACCGGAGCATCTCTCGCCGCGTTCAGCATGCTTCCAGCCGCCACATCGCTGATTCCGTCCGTTGATTCGAGTGAGCAGACGGGCCGTCTCGTTTATCCGATGAACCGAAACTGGCGCTTCAGCGCGAAACGCTTTGAGAACGACACCGCCCCGGGTTTCGACGATTCTGGCTTCGAACGAATAACGATTCCTCATACAAATCTGCGCCTACCGTGGCACAGCTTTGACGAAAAGTCGTATCAGTTTGTATCTATCTACCGCCGCCACTTCCGAATGCCACGCGAGACTCAAGGCCGCTACGTATTCGTGGATTTCGAGGGCGCCATGACGGCTTCGGCGGCGTGGCTCAACGGCCAACGCATCGGCGAATACCGGGGCGGCTACACTCCCTTCTCGTTCGAACTGACGCCGCACATTGATTGGAATGACAGCAATGTGCTCGCGGTGGAACTGGATTCGCGCGAACGATCCGATGTTCCTCCGTTTGGGCACCAGATCGACTACCTGACGTTTGGGGGAATCTATCGCGACGTTTCGTTGCGAGTGGTTGCCCCGGTTCACCTGGAAAATATTTTTGCTCGACCGACCGGTGTGCTAACGGCGTCGCCGGCCGTGGCCGTTACCTGTTACGTGGTCAGTCGCGAGCCTTCAAAACCCTTGGCGCTCGAGGTCGAGCTTCGGGATGGAGATCGTGTCCTGGCGCAAAACAAGAGCACGCTGAAACCCCAGACTTCCACAGAGCCGCAAGAACAGGTGGCTACGTTGCAGGGACTTGGGCAGGTGCGACGCTGGAAGCTTGACGAGCCGTTTCTCTACACGGTCGTTGTGCGGCTCAAGGACGGGGACTTAATTCTTGACGAGGATACACGGCGCATTGGATTTCGCGAAGCGCAGTTCACCGAGCACGGTTTCGAACTAAATGGCCACCCCTTGAAGCTTCGCGGCCTGGACCACCACCAGACGTTTCCATTCGTGGGGCAGGCGATGCCCGCGCGCATTCAGCGGCGCGACGCCGAAATCCTGAAGAAGGAGTTGAAGTGCAACATTGTCCGCACTTCCCATTATCCGCAGTCGAAACACTTCCTCGACGCGTGCGATGAGCTAGGCTTACTCGTTTTCGAGGAGATTCCCGGCTGGCAGCACATTGGTGACTCCGGCTGGCAGGACCTCACTGTCGACAACGTGCGCAGAATGATCCGCCGGGACTGGAATCATCCGTCGATTATTTTGTGGGGCGTGCGGGTCAATGAGTCGCGCGATAATCACGACTTGTACACGCGTACGAACGCACTGGCGCATTCGCTCGACCCCTCGCGTCCAACTGGCGGGGTGCGATATTTCCAGGAGTCAGAATTTCTGGAAGATGTTTTCACGATGAACGATTTTGATTTCCCGCTCAAGCCACCGAATCATCCGCGGTATCTGAACACAGAGTTCGTAGGCCACACCTATCCCACAAAGCCCTACGATCCGGTGGAGCGTCTGGCCGAGCATATTCGCCGACATGCGCGCGTGCACAATCAGCTGGCGTCGAATCCAGCCTATGCTGGAGGTCTTGGCTGGTGCGCATTCGACTACAACACGCACGCCGATTTCGGCTCCGGCGACCGCATTTGCTATCACGGCGTGAGCGATATCTTTCGGTTGCCGAAGCCGGCAGGCGAGTTTTACCGGTCGCAGTGTGACCCAGCAGAGGAACTCGTTCTGGAGCCCTCGTTTCAATGGTCGGCAATGGGTGATTGGTCGAGCGCGCTCGAGAAGGCCGTTGTTTGCTCAAACTGCGATCACCTGAAGTTTTTCGTCGACGGGACGTTGATTGCGGAAGCAAATCCCGATAGAGATACTTTCGGCCATCTGCCGCACCCGCCGTTCCAGGTCAAACTGAACGACGAAGTCTGGGGCGAGCTGCAAATTGAAGGTTATGTTGCGGGAAAAAAGGTCGTGGAGAAGCGCTTTTCGGCGAGGGGCGTTGACAAGGATTTTCTGCTGACGGCCGACGATACCTCGCTCAAGGCCGACGGGGCCGATACCACGCGGGTGGCTTTCAAGATAGTCGATCAGTTCGGGAATTTGCGGCGTTACTCGACCGGCGCAATCGCGTTTTCCATTCAAGGACCCGCTGAACTCATCGGAGAAAACCCTTTCAGCCTTGTCGGTGGATGCGGCGCGGTTTGGGTGCGTGCGAAAGAGCAAGCCGGCACCGTGACACTGAGGGCGACACATCAGGTCCTTGGAGCAAAAACGGTTGAGCTCACCATCGCAGCCGCAGCGCAGGAGCAAGTGTAGGGGCCCCGGCCAAGGCGTTGCGCAGGCGTTGACTGAAGAACTCCGAACAAGTGGTGGACCAGCAATGAAGAGATGCGGCGCGTTTCTCCTCGCAATGATTACGGCTGTTTTTTGCGCTTTAGGAGCTGCGGGCCAGGAACCGCGCTTCCACGTACTCGCTTTTTATTCGGCAAATACAGAGCCGGACCATGTACAGTTCGCCGAAGATGCGCTGAAGTTTTTTGGCGCTTTGGCGGTGAAGGAACACCCTACCTTTGAGGCGACCACCCGTTGGGAAAAACTCAAGGACGTGGACTCGAAGAAATACCAGCTTGTGGTTTGGCTGAATGGCTCTCCGGCGGATCCGGAACAAAGAAAAGCGTTTCAGAAATACATGGAAACAGGCGGCGCTTGGATGGGTTTCCACGCAGCCGGCTACAACGATAAGGATACAAACTGGCCCTGGTTCGTCGATTTTCTGGGCGGCGCGGTCTTCTACATTAATAGCTGGCCGCCGCTGCCGGCAAAGCTGCTGGTCAGCGATCGCTCACACGCCGTGACATTAAGCATCCCGGACGCGTACGTCGCCCCCTCCAACGAATGGTACGTCTGGAAACCGAGCCCTCGGCTTAATCCGGACGTGCAGGTTCTGCTGACACTCGATCCCACGAATTACCCATTAGGCCTGAAAGACGTGGTAACAAGCGGAGACCTGCCCGCCGTGTGGACCAACAGAAAATACAAGATGGTTTACATGAATATGGGGCACGGCAACAGGATTTTCACGAACGCCACGCAAAACAAATTGATCGAAAACGCCACCTTGTGGCTCGGCCGAAAGGAGTCCGCCGGTGATTTTCCCGAGGCTTCGGGCCTCCGAGTCAGCCCGCACGCGGTCGAAATGAACCCAAAGACGAACAAGGTTTATGCCGTGAATCGGGGAGCTGGCACGGTAACCGTTATCGATGGCGCCCGGAGGGCCGTGACTTCCGTAAGAGTGGAAAAAAGCCCCACGACGATCGCCGTGAATCCTGTAACGAATAAAATCTATGTCGGCAACGAAGAAAGCGGCACGGTGAGCGTCATCGATGGGGCAACTGATACCGTGACCGCAACTGTAAAGGTGGGCGACTTACCGTACGTTGTTACTGCAAACCCGTTCAACAACAAGGTCTACGTATCCAAGACTTTCAGCAACTCGCTAACGGTGATTGACGGGACGACCAACACCATCACGATGAAAGAGGGCATGCAAGCCGACGCAATGGACGTGATTCCGGGGAGCGGAAAGATGTTTCTAGTTAACTACGAGAGCGCTGCTGTGGTGGCGATCGATGTAGCGAGCGAACACACATCAGCGATAACCGTTTTGCCGCACAGTTGGGGAATCGGCGTGAATCCGGCGACAAACAAAATTTACCTGGGAACAACGGGGGGATCGAATGTCGCGGTGATTGACGGGGCGAGTCACGCCGTCGGTTGGGTGCACACGGGTAAAATCCCGTGCGCGTTCGCCGCCGATCCCGGCTTGAACCGAGTCTACGTGGCGAATTATGCGAGCAACGACGTGACGGTTCTAGAAGGCACGAGCAACTCGCTGATCGCGACAATAAAGGTTGGCGAGCATCCACAGGCGATCGCTGTCAATCCATCGGCCCACGAGGTCTTCGTAACGAATACGCACAGCAATAGCGTGACAGTGATCAACGGAACAAACAACGCGGTCGCCGCGACGGTGGGTGTCGGAGGTGGACCCTATGCCATCGCCGTCGAGTCGGCGGGCAACAAAGCCTATGTTGTCGGCCTTGGGGATACCCTAACCGTGATTGACGGCAAAACGTTGAGGGCAACAGCTGTGGCGGCGCCGGCGCAACCGTAAGTCCGCAGCGCGAGCGTCCGCGCCGGCTGGGGCGGTCGGTCCTATGCTCCGTTCCGTCTCTGCCTCAGCATTTCTTCCATGTCGCCCATCTGTTCTCCGAGCAGATTCAACTTTCGCGCCAAGCCCTGTATTTCCGCTTCTGCGCGCCGATTTACAGCGTAATCCAACTCGTTTCGCACGCGGTCTTTCCGGTCCTGGCGATTCTGGCTCATCATGATCAACGGAGCCTGGATCGCGGCAAGGAGGGACAGAATCAGGTTCAACAGAATAAACGGATAAGGGTCCCAAGCGCGGCCTCCCAGCCAGGCGTTAACCAGGGAATAGATCGCCGTGCTCAGCGCAAATGCAATAATAAATGTCCAAGAGCCTCCAAGGGTAACAACCTGATCTGCAATTCGTTGCGGCAACGTTTCTCTCTCGTCGATGATCTCGTTCGCGTTGCGCATCGCGCGGATGCGTACCAGTTGCTGCGACGCATGAAACTGTTTCCCGAGCACCGCGAGCATATTCATTCCCGCCAACGGTTTCCGTTGCAGCAGCGTCTCGATCGCACTTCGCCGAATCTCCAGGCATTCTGTTGCTTCGAGCGCTGTCGCACCGGTCTGGTGGGGCGTTTCCTCCAGCATCGAAGCGAACCCAAAGAATTCGCCGTGCGAGGGCTCATCCACAACCACTTCCTGGTGGTCCTCGTCTACCGTCGTCACCCGCACGCGCCCTGTGACCATCACATACGCCTGCCCTCCCGGATCTCCCATCTTGTAGATCCGCTGCCGTGGCACAAACTGTTTAAGGTATACCTGTGCTGCGAGGACCTCGGTCTCTTCGGTATCCAGCGAGGCAAACAACGGCACATGCTTCAACACTTCAGGATTGCACGGCATGGCACATTCCTCCGATGAGGTTTCGCAGTTCCGCAACGACAGGAGGCACACCTCCACCGTTTCGCCACGGACTCACTGCGATTTGCAGAGTATACGCTCGATTCGCTGCGGCAGCTTTCAGGGGCTAACGATGGTATCGGCGACCCTTTGCCAGCAAAACCAGAGACTTCGCGGGGAATTCGACACTCGCGACCGAAACCGTGGCCCTGCCCGGCGGGTTGCAGCCGACAACTTGAGTGGATTCCGTCGCTAGCAACTTCACATCGTCAGAACGACGCGGAATTGTGCGTGGCCGCTCATCATTCGCGCGTAACCCTCGGCCGCTTTTTCGAGCGGATAGGTTTCGATCAGGGCGCGCACACCCGATAGTTCGGCGAACCGCAATGTGTCCTCGGAATCGGTTGGCGTTCCCGCGGCCCAGCCGTGAATGCTTCGAACGCCCATTATGAGCTGTAGCGGTGTGACCTCGATGGGCTCAAAGGTGGCTCCAACGACGATGAGCTTGCCATTCGGGCCCAGACCGTCGATCAACTCAGACATCGCCTTTGAGTTTGGAGCCGTCGCTAGAATCACTTGTGCGCCGCCCAGTTTTTGCAATTCGGCCGCAGCGTTCCCAGCTTTGCTGTCGATGTACACGCTCGCGCCGAGTTTCTTTGCCAGCGCCGCGTTTTCGGAACCACGCCCGATTGCCGCGACCTTGTAGCCAAACTTGTTAGCAAATTGAATTCCGAGGTGACCAAGGCCGCCGACGCCCTGAATCGCTACCAGATCGCCGGGCATCGCACCGCTGTGCCGCAACGCGTTGTAGGTAGTAATTCCGGCGCAGAGCAGCGGTGCTGCCTCAACGGCATTCAGGCTTTCCGGTAACGCCACCAGTGCCTCGACCGGCGCCACCATGTATTGCTGGTATCCGCCGTCGTAACTGATGCCAGGAATTTTCAAATTCCGGCAATTGCGAAAATCTCCGCGCCGGCACGAGGGGCACGTATTGTCCTGCCCTCCATGCCAGCCGACGCCGACGCGCTGCCCCTTCTTCCACTCGGAAACAGCGGAGCCCACCTCATCGATGATACCGGCAACTTCATGACCGGGAACGCGAGGATACTGAATGCCGGGCCATGCGCCTTCCTTCGTGAGCACGTCACTGTGACAGATACCGCAAGCCTGAACCTTGATACGGACCTGTCCCGCGCCCGGGTTGGGAATTTCGCGCTCGACAATCTCGAAATCGCCTCCCGCCTTGGAAATCTGTGCCGCCTTCATTGGTGCTACTCCGACTTTTGTAGTTGCCATGATGCCTCCTGATGAATCTCGGCCATACCGCTTGAAACACTTGCTGACGGTGAGACGGGATCCTTGGTCGCTCCGCCTGTTCTTTGCCTTGCTCGTCCGAGCACCTTCTCGGCCGGAGAGGGAAACCAAATGTGGCGGTTACCCTCGACTCCGCCCGGGAAGCGCACAGGACCGTGACTCCTTTCTGAAGAGTTTCGATGCACGTCCGATTGAATCGGTACTCCGAGGCCATCGAGGCCTGGCGGAAGCGAGGCAATGGGACGAAGGCATCCGGATATACCTGGTACTAGGAGACGGGCATTGCGAACTGCTGCTTCGCCGGGGCGGCCGCCGTTTTCGCGATGGTTGCCTCCTTCCGATTTAGTTGGTAAGGTATGACCCCGCCCGCTGGCAATCCGCGCTGTCTGGATGGCCCAATACTCCGAGACGGGAGATTGTCTCCTCGCTTGGAGGACCTGATGGAAACCCACGATGTTGATCTGGTTCACTGACAATCGCCCGCCACCTTTGAACTGGATTCCGGCTTGCCCGTTGTTTCTAGCCTCGGCGAAGTGAATCACTTCTCGCGAGCAACCAAGCGACAGCTTAAATCTGGAGGGACGAAAATGAGCGAGCAGCTAAGACCGACCGCCGGCGGATAGCCTCTTCAGGGTTTCTCTTTCCGGATGCGGTCTGATCAATTCTCCGCACCTGAACCACGGCACGGCATTTCCCGGCCACGAGCGCGACCTTCAGGGCAGCAGCGCGGAATTGCGACGAAGCAAAAAGAAAGCGGGATTGCCATGGCAATGAATGTTGCAGAGCTGATGGTCGAGACCCTCGCCGATCGAGGCGTTGAGAGAGTTTACGGACTGCCGGGCGACTCGCTGAATGGAATCACTGACGCGATTCGAGCCCAAAAAAAAATTCAATGGATTCACGTGCGGCACGAAGAGGCTGCCGCCTTCGCCGCGGGTGCGGAGGCCCATCTCACCGGCAAACTGGCTGTCTGCGCAGGAAGTTGCGGGCCAGGCAATTTGCACCTAATCAACGGTCTCTATGACTGTTACCGAAGCCGTGTACCGGTCCTCGCCCTTGCGGCCCAGATCCCCAGCCACGAAATCGGCAGTAATTATTTCCAGGAGACGCACCCGGAGTATCTCTTCGCTCAGTGCAGCCACTATTGCGAAGTCGTTTCGCATCCCGCGCAGATGCCTCGAGTCTTGGAAATTGCCATCCAAACAGCAGAATCGCGACGTGGCGTCTCCGTCGTGACGATTCCCGGAGACGTCGCACTGCAACCGGCAACCGTGAGTTCGCCGCGGCTGCACTTTCCCCCGCCGAAGCCGACGGTCCGCCCTTCGGACGACGAAATCGATGCGTTAGCCAAAATTCTCAATGAGGCGAAGAAAATCACTATTCTTGGCGGTGCCGGCTGTGCCGGAGCGCATGCTGAATTGATTGCCCTGGCCGGAAAGCTGAACGCCCCGATTGTGCACTCCATGCGCGGAAAGGAGTTTATCGAGTACGACAACCCGTTTGACGTCGGCATGACTGGTCTTCTGGGATTCTCTTCCGGCTATCACGCTATGATGAACTGCGACGTCTTGCTGATGATCGGCACGGACTTCCCTTATCAGCAGTTTTTCCCAAAAGACGCCAAAGTCGTGCAGATTGATATTCGCGGCGAGCAGCTAGGGCGTCGCACCAAAGTGGACTACGGATATGTCGGAGACACGCACACGACTCTGAAGGCCCTCCTGCCAAAATTGCGGGAGAACGACTATGCTATTCATCTAAAAGAATCCGTCGAGCACTACAAGAAGACTCGCAAGGATCTCGACGAGATTGCGACTCCCAACAGCAACGGAGAGCCAATCCATCCGCAATATGCTGTGAGGATGCTCAACGAACTCGCTGCCGAAGACGCCATCTTCTCATGCGACGTAGGCACTCCGACGATCTGGGCCGCGCGCTACTTGGCCATGAATGGCAAGCGTCGTTTGTTGGGTTCTTTCAATCACGGGTCCATGGCCAATGCGTTGCCACAAGCGATCGGGGCGCAGGCGAGTCATCCCGGCCGGCAAGTCGTCACTCTATCAGGCGATGGCGGACTGGCCATGCTCATGGGCGATCTGCTCTCGCTTCGACAGCTGAAAACGCCAGTTAAGATCGTGGTTTTTAAGAATAATTCCCTGGCGTTCGTGGAATTGGAAATGAAAGCCGCGGGCATCCTGAACTTCGGAACTGGCTTGGAAAATCCGAATTTCGCGAAGATGGCGGAGGCGCTCGGCTTTCTCGGGCTAACGGCTGAAGCGGCGGACCAGGTTCGGCCGATGTTGGCGCGGGCGCTTGCGCACCAGGGACCGGCGCTCGTCGAAATTCCGGTAAGCCGTCAGGAGCTTTCGATGCCGCCCACCATCACGCTCGAACAAATGAAAGGCTTCAGCCTTTTTGCTTTGAAGGCCGTCCTGAGCGGTTACGGGGACGAAATCGTCGATCTCGCGAAGGTCAACCTGTTTCGCTAGATCCAAACAAGTTCCGGACGAATGGTGATCCATTCGTGTTAACTCTGTCTGCAATTGAAAGGGTGTTACATGAATACAGAAAATTATCAGAATGTCGTCATCGGTAGCGGTGAGGGTGGCAAGTACATCGCCTGGCATCTCGCACAATCCGGTCAACAAACCGTGGTCGTCGAGCGACGATGGATTGGCGGATCGTGCCCGAACATCAATTGCCTCCCCAGCAAGAACGAGATTTGGAGCGCCAAAGTGGCGAATCTCGCCTACCATGCGGGTAAATTCGGGAGTTCGCCGAGTGCTGCTCCGGTCAACATGACCGCGGTTAGAAACCGCAAACGCGAAATGGTTCAGGGCTTGGTTCAGATGCACCTGGATCGCTACAAGGCCACAGGCGCCGAGTTAGTCATGGGCCAAGCGAAGCTCACCGGTCCCCGGACGATCGAGGTGGGCTTGAACGACGGTGGCACGCGTACTCTGTTTGCCGAGCGTCTGTTTTTGAATCTTGGCACGCACGCGACGATTCCACCCGTTCTCGGTCTTGCGGAGTCCTCCCCGCTCACGAATATCGAACTGCTAGAGCTTGATCGGGCTCCCGAACATCTCATCATCGTCGGCGGCGGCTACGTCGGTCTCGAATTTGCCCAAGCTTACCGCCGCTTCGGAAGCAAAGTAACGGTTCTGCATAACACACTACAGCTTCTCCCCAACGCGGATCCAGACGTGGCGGACGAAGTGGCGCGTTTCTTCACCGAGGAAGGAATTGATGTTGTGGTTCCCGCAGAAATCCTCAGCGTGAGCGGTCGTTCCGGTACCAGTGTCAACCTGGTGGTTCGCACCCGCTCGGGCGAAACGACCATTACCGGCAGCGACATTTTGGTCGCAACAGGCCGCACCCCGAACACCGCCGGGATGGGCTTGGAATCTGCCGGAGTTAAGCTGGATTCTCGCGGCTACGTAGCGGTTAATGATCGCCTCGAGACAACAGCATCGAATGTCTGGGCGATCGGCGAGTGCGCCGGCAGTCCCCAATTCACGCACGCTTCCTTCGACGATTTTCGAATCATTCGCGACAACCTCGCCGGCGGACATCGCACGACTCGCGACCGGGTCATTCCGTCGTGTTTGTTCACCGATCCTCAAGTCGCGCACGTCGGCCTAACCGAAAGCGAAGCGACACGGCGTGGTATAGCAGTTCGAGTCGTAAAACTGCCTGCGGCCGCGGTCCTGCGCACGCGAACGATCAGTGAGACCGTTGGTTTTATGAAAGCGCTGATTGATCCCACATACGATCGGGTCCTCGGCTTTACAATGGTCGGCCCGGAAGCGGGCGAAGTCCTGGCCGTGGTCCAGATGGCTATGCTCGGCGGTTTTCCCTACACCGCGTTGCGTGACGCCATTCTGACGCATCCAACCATGGCCGAAGGACTGAACGCGCTGTTCGCCGCGGTCAAGCAAGAAAAAGCTGTCGCGAAGCCTGCCGGCTCAAGCCAGTCGGCTGTTGCATAGGTTATCGCGCAGAAAATGTGCAGTTACTTGCGGAACAGGTCCCGCTGGAGGTGATCAAACTGCTGCTGTATCTGTTTGGCACCGTGCTCGACGGACGCAAGACTCCGGTGATGGACGGAATCCCGCGCTCCCTCGGTCGTGCGCCACGTGATTTTCGCAAATACACACAGCGTGCCGCCGCGAGCGGCGTATGGGGAGGTTTACATGGATAACACGCGTCTAGCAAGTGGCCTAGTCTTTATGGCGGCGATTGGCAGCGGAATCGTCGCCGGCGTGTTCTTTGCATTCTCGTCCTTCGTGATGGCAGCGCTAGGACGGATTTCACCCACACAAGCCGTCGCAGCAATGAACTCCATCAATGTCACCGCCGTCAATCCCGGTTTCATGACCCATTCGTGGGCGCAGGAGTCCTTTCCCTCGTTGTCGGTATTCGATCCCCTTTCTTGTGGAACCACACAGGAACCGGGCTCGTCCTCCTGGCCAGCCTCGTTTATTTGCTAGGCTGCTTTGCGGCCACCATATTCTTGAACGTACCCCTCAACCATCAGCTTGCATCTATCACCGATCCCGCAGCGGCAATTGCGTTCTGGCCGCAATATCTCAAGAGATGGACCACGTGGAACCATCTCCGCACGGTCGCAGCGGCCTTGTCTGCAATACTTTTTGCCGCGGCGCTTTGTCGAAGCTGACTGTGACTCATCGAAGGAGTCGCAGCTCGCGACGTGGTTGCATAAATGAAATCTTCAATGTGAGAACTCCGAAGACAAGCCCTCGTTCGCAAGGTCATGTAGCGCTTCTTGTTCGAGCCAGACTGTTTTCCAATCGTCCAGAAATGTGGCGCCTATTCTTCGGTAAAACCTGATCGCCCCATCGTTCCAAGCGAGAACATTGAACATGATCCCGAAGCCGTTGGCGTCTTCCGTTATTCTGGCGACATGCGCCAACAACACCCGCCCCACACCCTTCCCGCGAAACTGCGGTAGGACGAAGAGGTCTTCCAGGAAAATGCCGTGGCCTCGAAGCGACGAGTAGCAATCGAAGAAGAGCGCATAACCTGCCGGTAGGCCATCGATCTCGGCAATCAATACTCGAAATTTGGGCCGGTCTCCAAATCCATCTTGGCGCACTTGCTCCTCGGTAACAATTGTGGTGAGCCGCTCATACGCCGCAAATTCTTGAAAAAACGCCATCAGCAAGGGGACGTCATTTGCGGTGCCAGAACGGATCGAGAACATTGCTTGCTCCTTGTTCAGCAGATTACTACCAATCTCCAATTGCATCACTTAGTGGCGACCTTGACACTCAGGTGCGAGCCTGAAGTTATCGCGCCAGGCTCTCAATTTCTCGCTTGCCGACCATTCCGGAGTCATTGTTGCCGCACCAGCTTCTACGCCAACATTCGATTTGGTATTAGGCACTGACAGCCATTTCTCACCCGCCTCGGCGAGCATTATTGTGCAGCTAGCAAACGGACCCGCGCGATTTCTGAAGGTCGCAAAACCTTTCGACACCGCTTTAAACGCAGCCGAAACATCTGAAGCAGCTCGAAAGAGCTGGCCTGATTGAACGCTGGAACGAACGGCTCGATCAGTTTGACCAGCGTCTTAAGGAAAAGAAGAAAAAGGAGAAGAAGTAATGACGAAACCGATGACGGCCATAGAATTCATCGGGCGAACAGGCAGTCGCACCAACGTCACAGGTGAAAACCACAACACAAACTTGTCACGTACTCGATAACAGTCAAAGCGACAAGCGACCTCCACGCCGGTGTCGGAAGCGTGCCGCCCTCGTGATACAGAAATAATATGGACTGGACAAACTTCTGGTTGTTCTTCTTTTCGTTCACGGCAGCCTACTGCTTCCCCGATTTCAAGAAACGGAAGTAAAAGAAGACTTTTGGGGCGCCGAGTTTCCTTGGAACGAGATCACTGGCAGTTTCACCCTTTGTCGGTTAACGACGTGGCAAGCGCGTACCGCAAAATTCACTGGTCATGCTGCGCTTTCCCGATTGCACAAGCCGAAAAGCGCAACGTAAGTAGTTCGAGCGTTACCACATTCTTTTCAAAGAGGGTTGTAGGGCCCTAAGTGACCACAGGGCAACTCTAATATGGGCTAAACACTCCTGTCCAACAACCGGCGTCTCCCGGAGTAGGCTTCACCTTTCACCGGAACTGGAATTTGGTCGCTTACTAGGCTTTTGCCCGCGGGCGGAACAACGCATGGTAGATCATCAGAACGACGACTGCGCCAACAACAGCAACTAGGATGCTGTAAAGATTTACGCCGGTTACCCCCACGTGGCCAATGGTGTTGAAGAGCCAGCCGCCCACAACAGCACCAACAATCCCCAACACAATGTCTATGACCGCGCCTGATCCAGATTTGTTCACGATTTTACTAGCGATGAAACCTGAGATCAGCCCGAGAACAATCCATGCTAGGAATGACATTGAGACCTCCCGAGGCGCCCACGACTAGCGGAAGAAGCGAAACAGTCTGTCGCCGTGCTCCTACTCCTGGGTAAGGCCGTCCGCTTAGTATCGGCGCCGTCGTCGTCATCCTAATACAGTTCTTACCTGCTGAATAGACTCTCAAGCGAGACCGTAGATACCGGGGCCGTACAGCCCTCTTCTTAATTGCTACCGGAGGGAACCTCACGGGTTGTCGGGCAGCACCGGAAGCGTCATCGTATCAACCGTCTCGGGATCGTCACGAAGTTTAATGTACAGCAGTGTTCCGTTCGGCCGCGGAACGGCGAGCGAATCGCCGACGTAATCGGGGGGAACTCCGACGGAATTCAAAAATTTGGGATCTGTCGAAACCGAGTGAAGCAGGAACAGATTCGAGCCACGAAGCATGCAAGGCTTCTCTGGCGCATCCGGGCAATGGATTTCGCCAAGGGAAGGAATGCGGACAAGCACGGCGAGCGGTTGCCAGTCGCCGTTGGCCCCGTTTGCGTCGACCGCCCGGAAGCGGAGGAGGCCAAACGCTGCAGGTCCAAACGCTTTCAGCGGATCGAATACTGCCAAAGCGCTCTTGGCGTCCTGCAACATCAGTGTGCCCGCAGAAACGCTCAGCATGGCGCTGAACGCGCCATCCTCCGTGGCCACCTCCACCTTTTCAGAAAGCGGAAAATTAGCCGGAACGTCGGCCTTCAGGAAAAACGAAAGGCGCCCACCCTGCGGAAGTTCGTTAGGATTACCAACTCGAATGTACGAAGCAGTGGAAGCTTGCTGCAGGTTCTTGCTCACCAGAGCAATCTTTGGCCGTGGCGCTTCGACAGTAGCTGGCACCTGCAGGACACGTCCGTCGTTCAGCGTGACGCGCGCAGACAAAGCCGCGCTGGGCTGAAGTGAATAGGTTGCGCTGGGATTCTCCGCGACCAGATCGAGTGAGCTTCCTGACAAGCGCGACTCCTCAGCAGGGGAAAAGCATACGCCCTCCAATTCGAGGCAGGAGACCTGCTCGAGGTGAGTTCCGGCTAGCACGCCCTGCTGGTCACCGGAGTAGATTTTGAAATGTTCGAGATGGGCGGCCTCGGTGTAAGTGGACGTGGTGATGATGTCGGGCTGGCTCAAGCCGAATTGCGCCACCTTTAGCTCCACCTGCCCGGAGTCCTCGTGCTCCAGCGGAAGTTGAACTTCCAAATGGTCGGGCCCTAGTGTTTTCCACGTGGCCTTGAGATCTTTGCCGTTGGCATTCACAAGAACCACCTTTTCGACGCAAGCCACACAGTCCGTTTGCAATTGAATCGTCAAATCGCGGCCCACAACGATTGAATCTCCGTTCGAGGAATGAATTGTCCATTGTGCAGAATGCGCTGCGTGGAGCTGAAATTCGGGTCCTTCGAAAGAGGCGAACCCCCAGAAGCCGCGCAGCGTTCCAGTCAGGTTTGGCCCTAGAGTGCCGTGAAGATCGTGAGTGTCGACAACGAATCCCCCTCGACTGGCGTCAGCGGTCGCGGGCAGATCCATCGGAGCGCCGGTCTTCCCTTCGACGCGAAATATAAAATCGTGGGCAAGGGATGTCGAGAACACCAGGGGAGTACCCTCTACTGGAAGGATCAGCGGGGATTGCTGCAGGCACAAAATCTGTTTGGGCTGGACATTTTGGAGCGAAGGCAACGACGAATGACCAATGGGCGGCAGGCCGACAACCAGCACCGATTTCGGATTGCGGAAAGAAGGAGGGGTATTGAGTTTCAGATTCAGCAGGTCCCTGTCCGGCAGTGAAAGAGCGGGAATGTACTGATATGTAGCCGTGTGAAGGCTGCTGAGTAGGCGCGCCGCATCGACAATTGCACCGACATACGGGCTGAAATATGCACCCTTCATCACCGGAGTGGAACCGAGGGCGGTGATCAGGTCGGACGAGGGGCCGGAGGTGAGAGTCGCGACGAGAGTCTGGTCATGCGAGTCGCTAATGACAAGCTGGTCGGTATCCTGCGTGAGGCAGGAAGATTGCTCTTCGAGCGGCTTGCTAAAGCAGTCTTCGTTCAGCTTGATGCGCAGCGTTTGCGCCAAGAGCGTGGAGCGCTTTTTGAGCGACCCGGAATCAAACTCAAAGGTTTTTTTGACTTCTTCCAGATATTTGTCCAGGCGCGTACGGTCAAGACTCGCTTGTTCCAAATCGACAGTGGCCCGTACGAAAACGCCTGGCCGTCCGCGAACCGTCGAGCGGAGCGTGGCGAAATCGCCGCCGGTTTCAGGAGCCAGGAACATCACGGCCTGCTCGGCGCCCTGCGGAACCGTAACCAAGGTCCCTTTCTCGCGCGTCTGCTTATTCCAGGTTTCCGCGCGCGTGAACCAGCCTTCCGGCGGCGGGTTGGTCGATCCTTGCAAGAAGGCCACGATCAGAAGATATCGCGCGGCTTGGTCATCCGGGAATTCGGGATGAATCCACAATTTGTCTCCGGGCTGCAGATCGCTGACCCGGGAAATGGGCAAGGTTTTGCCGTCGCGCGTGACCGTCATTTTGATTTGAGGACCGATCAGATCGAAGGCCGGCGAATTTGCGAAGCTGGCTGGCGCCGAAGAGCACTGGACAGCGACGCAGAGACAGAAGAATACCGAGATGTGGAGAAGATTCTTGACCACGCTGCAGGATTCGAAAATATGTTTTGCATTCAGAGTCATGCCTGTACCTATCTGGTATAAATTTGCACGATGAGAATTATGAATTGGTTCCCCCGCTGCATGCAGCGCGCAGGCGCCGCAACCTCAAGAAATCAAAACTCGCCTCGGCCCAAGCCGCGTGCAGGCGCGCCTACAGAGAAGCCGGGGCTAATTCGATACACGCTTGGCTGGGTTGGTCGCTGAGCGAGGCAAATGCTCAGCGAAAGCGGCATATAAATTTTAGAGCAGATTCAGCCTCAAGGCGACGCGAAAATGCCGCTCAGTTTCGCCCCTGCTTCGACAACACGGGGACTTGCTCTGATCGAAATATATAGACGTGATTCTACGTATTGGTTGTCACGCGTAAACCCCGCATTCACAATCAGCAAGAGTCGATGGGCACGCAGGGTTTCCTCCCCCGACGCTGCGCATGGTAGACCGATGGAATGCAATTTCTCAACAAAGCGTCGATGCTTTACGAAAGAGCGCGTTACGATCGGCCTGCTTGACCTAATTTCAACGTGACGTTAAGAATGCTGGCGCATCATTCCATCATCATATATCGGCCTTTGCCAAGAGGATCAGGTGCGCTGCGGACGATTGCCGGTCGCATTCGCGGGGAAACAACATCAAACCATGTTTGGAACGGATGAGATTTTGATAAGGAACAGCATGGGATAAATGGGTGAACATAATGTATAGACCGAAAGGCATCCTCTGTTTCGTCTTGATTGGCTTGGGACTGATAGCATGTGGAAAGAAGTCAGAACCTCAAAAGACGGAATTGCCGGCAAAAGTTGCGACGTCACAGCCGAGTTCAAATGATTCGGCCACTCCGGCGAGGAACGGCGTCACACGTTCCGAAAGCCCGATCCTAGCCCCTCCGCCCACCGGCAAAGAGGTCAAGGCCGAAATGCGTAATGTGATATTCCGCCTATTGCCTAACGCCGGAGCGCATGTTGAAACCCTTTCGGGCGAACTCTGGCCCACGGGCAAGAATGAAATGCCGGTGTTCGACGACAAGAGTTCGTTCGAGGTGCGGGTGAACAGCGGCAGAGTTTCGGTTACACCCGAGTCGCTTTCGGCTGTAATGAACGATTATGTATTCGCAAAGCCTGACGCTCCGATGAAGGAACTGCAGGTCACGATTCAGGGCGGGAAGCTCCACATTAAAGGCAAACTGCACGCGAAAGGGGATCTTCCGTTTGAGACGATTGGCACGCTCAGCGTGAATCCGGATGGCCGACTCCGTGTCAGGACGGAAAAGGTCAAAGCACTGCACTTGAATGTGAAAAAGGTGATGAACGTCTTTGGGATCGAGCTGGCCAGCCTCCTAAGTTCGAGCAAAATCCCAGGTATCGGTGTCGACAAGGATGATCTGATCGTGGATTTGGGTAGGCTGCTGCCACCGCCGCATATTCGCGGCCAGGTTTCTGCAGTTCAGATTGCCAGCAACTCGATCCTGATCATGTTTGGCGACGGCGGAACAAGTTCAAGCTCGGAAGAAAAAGGGAACTATATGCAGTTCGAGGGCAATCGGGTGCAGTTCGGAAAAATCACGATGGATAACACTGACCTGACGATCTTGGACATGGATGCCGGTGACCCGCTGGATTGGAGCCAGGATAGCTATCGCGAGCAATTGGTGCAGGGTTACGCCAAGGTAAAGGAGAACCTTGGATTGCGCGCGTATGTGAAGGATTATTCGAAGTTGTCACGAAATCCTGCAGCGAAAGATTCAGCGGTACCGAAGAGCTGAGTTGTCAGATGCGTGCGCGCGTTGACGTCGCAGCGCTGCTGGAAATTGATGTACTCATACAGGTCGCCGCCGACTGTTCCCGCGGGAAGGGACCTTCCGCACATCTCGATTCCCGGCCGGTGCGAAATCGAACCTTCGACCGGCATCAGCCGGTTGCGCAGATATTGATCGATACTCGGAGCGGGGTAACTGTTGCCATAGGCAAGCTCGCAATCCCGGATGCGCGCACGTCAGTAACACACTTATGAGAACTTCGTCTTTGGTCGTTCCTGGCGTTCGCCGTCCACAATGAAGTCGGCCCGCTCGTTGTAGAACGCGATGAGCCCGGCGATCTTCACGTTCTCGGGGAGCGGTGTTTTATACGACCAGGCCAGGTCCTTGACTGTCGTGCCGCCGGTATCGACCGACCAGTATTGCGCGAAGCCCTTGTATGCGCAGCCCGTGACGGTGTCGGTCGGGATGAGCAGGTCCATGCGCACGTCGAGCTTCGGGATGTAGTAGCGAGCCGGTAATCTCGTCTCAAACAGTAGCGTAGGCCGGCGAGTGTCGGCGATCTTGACCCCGTTCACCTCGACCTCGACGTGGCGGGAGCTGTGCAAGATGTCGATGCGCGTATACGGATCGTGCGGATGGACGAACACCTCCTCATCCTCCTCGAACCACCCGTCCATGGCGTTCCAGTCGAAGCGGATCAGGTCGCGCAGCTCCTCGACTGGTGACTCCGGGTAGTGCCAGGCGGCATCCTCGGCCACGTGGCCGCCAGTCTTCACAGTGAAGTGGTGCGCCTCACCCCGGCTCGGCGAGTGCTGGGTGTGCCCATTCGGAGTCAGGAGTCCCATGCGTACGTCCTCCCGCGGGAAGTAGTATGCGGGGTAGTAGGGAACCTCCCACACGAGCCTCAGACGCTTCGTGTCGGCGATGAGTTCTCCGCCAAGGTACGTTCGCACCCGTTTGGGCCCATACTCAATATGAACACGGTCGCGGCTCTCAGACATTGGACTCTCCTGTGGATTTCGGGAACCAGTCATTTCTCTACCTACGCTCAGTCGAGCCTCCCGTTGCACCAAAACGCTCCGTCTTGATCCTGTTGCGGTCGTGGCCGGAAGCGGTGAGGAACTCGTTTACACTTTCGACGAACAAAGTAGGGCCGCAAACGTAACAGGTTGGGGCAAGCGCGAATGGCCAAGTCGCAGTGGCGATGAGCATGGCGTCAATGCGACCCGCCGGCCGTGGCCAACCCAGCGGAACTTTTCTCGTGTACACGTACGTGATGTCCACTCCGAAATCGTTCACCGCCAAGGCCCTTAGTTCCTTCTTGTAGAAAACCGCTTCTGGTTCGCAAACGGAATAGAGCAGTCGAAACTGCGATTTTCTTCCTGCGGCCATCCGGGAGCGGATCATGGCCGTGAGCGGAACGATACCCGATCCTCCCGCGATGAGTTGGATCGGTTCGGTTTGTTCTGGGCGCCAAACGAACCAGCCGCCGATGGGCCCTCGCAACTCGAGGTGGTCTCCATATCCGATAACTTGGGTGAGATACGGTGACACTTCATCGTTCGGCAGTCGTTCGACGGTGATTTGAACGCGCCCTTCGGAGTTGGGCGCGGATGCAATGGAATAGGATCGGACAGCCGAGTACCCATCCGCGGCCGTCAAGCGCACCTCAACGCGTTGGCCCGCAAGATGGCCGGGCCATTCCGGAACCTCGACCGTAAGCGTCCGCGCCGTTGCAGTTTCGTCGTGAAGGTCAACCACGGTTCCAACGCGCCACCTTATTTGTCGCCCGAGTATCGTTGCTCCCTCCATGGATCTCCATAAATGTGATAGCCGAAGCCTTCCCAAAAACCAGGCTTCTCGTGCCGCATGAGCTGAAGACCTCGCACCCACTTTGCACTCTTCCAGAGATAAAGATGAGGGAGGAGCAGCCGTGCTGGGCCGCCGTGTTCGGGAGCGAGGTCCTTGCCGTCGAAGCGAAAGGCGATCCACGCCTTTTCGTTTTTGAGATCGTCGAGAGGGATGTTCGTGCTGTAGCCGCCGTAGGAGTGCGCCATGACGAAGGATGCATCCGGATTGAGCCCGGCGAGCAGCGCGTCGAGAGAGACGCCTTCCCAGGTGGTGCCGGGCTTCGACCATCGCGTTACGCAGTGCAGGTCGACGGTGGGAGTTTCGGTCGGCAATTCCCGGAATGATTTCCAATCCCATCGCCGCAGCAGCGCATTGTTTTCGTTTCGGATCGTAAATTCCCAGCGATCGAGCGGAATGCGTGGAGTCGGTCCAGCCGACAAGACCGGAAAGTCCGTGGTGAGATACTGCCCCGGCGGAAGCTTTACGCTTTCGGCGGTCTTGCGGCCGGAAAAACCTCGGGAGATGATGCTCACCTTTATCTCCTCCTTGCCAGACGAATTTTGCGAAGAGGCTCGATTCTCCACTCAGTTCGGGCGTCTCAAGAGCGCCACGCTGCACGACATGCCAGTCCGCCCTTTTCAATGATGAAGTTCGCGATCTGCTCGACGCCCTCGCCGCTTTTCAAATTCGAAAAGACAAAAGGCCGGTGCACCCGCATTCTCAGCGTGTCGGTTTTCATGACTTCGAGATTGGCGCCGACCAGGGGAGCCAGATCGATCTTGTTGATTACGAGAAGGTCGGACCGCGTAATTCCCGGTCCGCCCTTGCGCGGTATTTTTTCGCCTTCCGCAACGTCGATAACATAGATGGTCAAATCGGCCAGCTCGGGACTGAACGTAGCTGCTAGATTGTCGCCGCCGGATTCGACAAAGCACAGTTCCGCGAGAGGAAACTTCTGGTTCATTTCCTGAATTGCCGCGAGGTTCATGGAGGCATCTTCGCGAATGGCGGTGTGAGGACACCCTCCTGTTTCGACCCCCATGATTCGTTCCGCAGGTAGAGCTTCGGCACGTGTGAGAATGAGCTGATCTTCTTTTGTGTAGATGTCGTTGGTAATCACGTAGATGTCGTAGTCGTCGCGAAGCCGCTTGCAGAGCGCTTCGACAAGAGCGGTCTTGCCCGATCCAACCGGGCCGCCGATGCCAACACGAAGAGGATGATTTTGCAGAAATGCGATCGATCGGTGAGTCATGACCGGAACAACCTCGTATATTGAGTTTCATGAGCCATGGAAGCGAGGTCAACCATGAAAGCGGCGGACCCAAGATCGTGGATTGTTGCCGTCGCGACATCCGCGCTCGTAGCGAGGACAGCATCTTCGAGTGCGGCAATGGCAGCCTGGCCATCGGTTTGACCGAGAGGGATGAGCCGCACGCCGGCAATCACTAGATTAGCGACATAGCTTTGCAAAAAAGCGGGCAGCGCCAGGACCATCGGAATGTCCTGTTTCGCGCAGCGGATGCCCAGGATCAGGGCCAAGGAAAGGGGTATGTAGCGGTCCGCAAGTGTGTCCGCGATCTCGTCCAAGAGAGCATCGGGCCACACCTGGCTGAGTGTTGAGCGACAGGCGGAAGCCTGCTGTGCTGATTCGAGCGCGAATTCCGATGTCACGCGAAAAGCGGCTGAGAGTTCTGCAATTTCGATTAGCCTCGGCTGATCGTCCAGCATGGCAGAGGACCAAGACTCACGGAAAAGAATTGCTTCATTTCTCCCCGAGCCGTAACGAAGGTCAGCCGCGAGCCAATCGACAAGGCTTGCCCGGTCGTGCACGGCCCGTGCCTCGACAGCCCATTCAAGGCCATGCGAATAACTGTACGAACCGGTCGGGAAAGTCGGTGAGAGCCAAGTCTGCAGTCGCAGGAAGGGGAGCGGTTGAACGGAAGGGAGTCTGTTACGCATGGTGGTGCCCATCCTGCCCGTGATGGCGGTGGCCGTGCTCGCTGGTGCCATATGCTCCGCCTTCGGGCTGAAAGGGCGCTTCAACCTTCAGCAGCTTGGCTCCGAAGCCAATAAGCATGTCTTCGATCACGTGATCGGGCCGGATTAGGAGGGAATTCTCGCGAATCTCGGTCGGGAGGTGGCGATTACCCAAATGCCAGGCGAGACGCACCAGTTGATGGCGATCCGCATGCTCGACCTCTATAAGTGTTTCGGCCGCGGCTCTGATCCTGAGCCAATTGCCGTCCTCCAGTTGCAGCCCATCGCCGTCGGCCATAGCGACTGTCTTGGGAAGATCAAGAAGAACATTTTCTCCGTAGTCCGTCGTGAGGCGAATTCGTCGTCGATGACGTGCGTCGAAATCGAGCGTGAGAGTGCCGGCGGCCTTTTCTTTCGGCCAGTGTCCCGCGGGGCGATGAATCGAAGCGCTGCGCATGGTGATTCGTCCTCAATAAAGAAAATAGCGCTGGGCCAGAGCTAGTACTTTCGCGGGTTCACAGGTGAGCAGGCGGCCATCGGCGCGCACTTCATAGGTTTCGGGATCGACTTCCATGCGCGGCATGGCGTCATTGAGCATCATCGAACGTTTGCCAATTGTGCGGGTACCTTTTACGGGGAGAAGCCTCTTTGCAAGTCCCAGAGACCCAGCGCTCTGCGCGAAAGCCTGGCTGACGAACGTTACGGAACTTTCCGTCATCGCGCGGCCGAACGCGCCGAACATCGGCCGGTAGTATTCCGGTTGAGGGTTTGGAATGGAGGCGTTGGGATCGCCCATGACTGCGGCCGCAATCATCCCGCTCTTCAGGACCAGGGCTGGTTTGACACCAAAGAAAGCCGGATTCCAGATGCTCAGGTCGGCGAGTTTTCCAACTTCGATCGAACCTACGTAGTTCGCGATGCCCTGCGCGATCGCGGGATTGATGGTGTATTTCGCAACGTACCGGCGGGCTCTGAAGTTGTCGTTATCACCCGCTTCTTCGGATCGCCGCCCGAATTGCTTCTTCATCTTGTCCGCGGTCTGCCACGTCCGAAGAATCACTTCGCCGACGCGCCCCATGGCCTGGCTGTCGGATGACATGATCGAGATCGCGCCGAGGTCGTGAAGAATGTCCTCGGCCGCAATCGTTTCCTTGCGGATGCGGCTTTCTGCGAAAGCCAGGTCTTCGGGAATGCGGCGGTCGAGGTGATGGGTCACCATCACCATGTCGAGGGCCTCCTCGAGTGTGTTGGTGGTATAGGGACGTGTAGGGCCCGTCGAAGCGGGAATGATGTTCGGGGAACCACATACCTTAATAATGTCCGGCGCGTGGCCCCCGCCCGCGCCTTCAGAGTGAAACGTGTGAATCGTCCGGCCCTTGAATGCGGCGATCGTGTTCTCGACAAATCCGCTTTCGTTCAGGGTATCGGTGTGGATCAGGACCTGGATGTCCATGTCGTCCGCAACGGAAAGGCAGCAGTCGATCGCAGCCGGTGTTGCCCCCCAGTCTTCGTGAAGCTTCAAGCCGCAGACTCCCGCTTCGATTTGCTCCACCAAGGCCGCGGGCGAGCTTGCGTTGCCTTTTCCGAAAAATCCCAGGTTTACGGGGAAGGAGTCGGCGGCCTGCAGCATCCTTTGTATGTGCCACGGTCCTGGTGTGCACGTGGTAGCGGTTGTCCCCGCGGCGGGACCGGTTCCGCCGCCCATCATGGTGGTTACGCCGGAAAAAAGGGCTTCCTCGATCTGCTGGGGACAAATGAAATGGATATGGGTATCGATCCCGCCGGCGGTCACAATGCTCCCCTCGCTGGCGATTACTTCGGTTCCCGGGCCAATAATAATGTCCACGTTCGGTTGTACATCCGGATTGCCAGCCTTTCCAATCGCGGCAATGCGGCCATCCTTGATCGCGACATCCGCCTTCACGATTCCCCAGTAGTCCAGGATCAGTGCATTGGTGATGACCGTGTCGACAGCGCCTTCCCGGCGCGTCCGCTGGGACTGCCCCATCCCGTCGCGAATGACTTTTCCGCCCCCGAATTTCACTTCGTCACCGTAGGTCGTGAGGTCCTTTTCAACCTCGATGAAGAGGTCAGTATCGGCAAGGCGCACTTTGTCGCCAACGGTTGGCCCGAACATCTGCGCGTAAGCGCCTCGACTCATTTTGTGAGGCATGGTCGGCTACCTCGAACCCGGCAGACTTCCCATGACCGCCTGGTTGAAACCGAAAACAAATCGCGCTCCCCGATAGGGAATCAGCGAGACTTCCCGCGATTGCCCGGGCTCAAATCGCACAGCCGTTCCCGCGGGAATGTCCAGCCGATACCCCAGCGCGGCTCTTCGATCGAAGTCGAGCGCAGCGTTGGTCTCGGCAAAATGGTAGTGACTGCCGACTTGGATCGGACGGTCACCCGTGTTTGAGACCGTCAGGGAAATAGCCTCAGTTTCTTTGTTCAGAACAATTTCACCCGCTGCCGCAAAGATCTCTCCAGGTACCATGGTTCGCTCTCTATCGAATGGGGTCGTGAACGCTCACGAGTTTCGTGTTATCCGGAAACGTCGCTTCCACCTGCATTTCGTGGATCATTTCCGGGATGCCTTCCATGACCTGATCGCGAGTGAGCAGTTTGCCGCTTTCCGACATGAGTTCCGCAACGGACTTGCCGTCGCGCGCTCCTTCGAGGACAAAATCGGTGATCAGCGCAACGCTTTCCGGATAGTTGAGCCTGACGCCTCTGGCGAGCCGTGCCCGTGCCACCTGCGCCGCGACGGCGATCAATAGCTTGTCCTTTTCCCGTGGCGTGAGATTCACAAGATCTCCAAGCTGAAGCGGATATTCAACACGACCACATCTTCGGCACCTGGAAAGGTCCTTGAGGCAATCCGTCGCCGAACTGCTGAAGCACGCTGCGCAGCGCAGTCCTCAGATCGCAGGAAGCCCGTGCGGCAAAGCGGGCGACCATCAGTCCGCCCACGAAGGTCACCCCACAGTGACACCCAAGCGAAGAAGCCCTGTCGCGCACAAATTCGAGACGCCCTCCGGATTCGGCGCCGAAATAGACCAGTGTCGCAGTCGCGGTGCAATCGCATAGCAGCGCTTTGCGCCAAAGATTTGGAAGAACATCATCGGTGATACGGAAACTGTCCGCCCAGACGAGCTTGCCGTCTTTCACGATGCGCCAGCGATCCGTAATGGCTGCGGCCGAAAGCGTCTCGCCATGAGCTGCGCGGCCGAGCACCAGCCACTCCAATGCCAGCAGCTCCGTGCCGGAGACGACCTCGACGCGTGTTTCGCGGGAGAGGCGGGCTCGATTGAAGACGATGGTTTCCTGGGGCAGCCAGGCAAGTCTTGCGGTGCTGCGCGTTTTCAGTGTGGTCAGGATGTGCGCGGATTCCGTAAGAGCCCGATACACCCTTTCTGCTGCCTGCGTAGTGATGGCGATCGACGCGTCTTCGACCGCGGTCACACTTGTTTCCAGCCGATCTCCTCCGGCCATACCTCCGGAGGTATTCACAAGAACGGCTTCCTCGAGTCTGGAACCGGTAGTTCCTGGGAAGAGAACGCGGAGCGGAGATTTTTGGTAAAGCTCCATGACGCGGGTGCCTTTCTCAGATCCACCCAGCACCATCCGGCAAGAGCCTTCGGCTCTCTGCAGATCTTTGTCCGATGAACAGTCCAGGCCAGGCGCGGACGAAACTGAGCTTTCCGAATAGTTCACACTGTGCGTGAACGATAGGGCAGAATCCGGCAGCGGCCCTTCATCGCATCCGCCGTAGGGTGACAATCAAAAACCCGCCAGGCCTTGGGGACTGTTGTACGGGATCTGGACGCTGGTCACTTCTTTGAGCGAACCGTTTGGTTGCGTCGCGTAGCCAATCAGTTTGGAAGCGTTCCCGTAGATCTGATACAAAAAGGCGCCGTCGGGGGTCACCCAGTTATCGGCCGGCCCGCTGGTGACGGTTGTGTTGAGACCCCTCGCCGTGCCATCTCCCGGAACTTTCGGGCACGCTGGGTCGCTTGCGACTTCGAGTCCCTTGCCGTTAATGCGGTAGCTGGTGACGTAGCTGTAACCGAAGTTTGTCGCAAACACGAAGCGGTCGTCCGGAGTGACCCCGAGCCAGCACAGCTCGGAAGGCAGGCCCGCGCTGGTATCGATCTTCACCAGAGGACCGACATCGATCTTACCGTCTCCATCGATTGTGGCGAGGGCGCATCCGTCACCAACGGCGTAGCCGATGACGAAGGTATCCGGCCGGCTGTTGAGGAACACGAGGTAAAACGGAGAGCCGGCCTTCGCGTCCTGGAACTTCGCAGCGCCCAGGGAGCCGTCACCGCGCAGGGGGAACACGGCGAGGCCGTCGGGATCTGGAGCATTCGAGGCGATCACCCGGTAGGAGCCGTCCTTCTGTGGCACCCAGAGAATGGGCGAGCCGTCCGGGTACAAACCTGTATGAGCGATCGGGCGATCGAACGTAGTGCCGACCAGGAGGAATTTTCCGTCCGGCGAGAGCACAGCCATGGTCGGAACGCGGTCGTTCTTGTCCGGCGTATTCACGGTGTGGCGGTCGTTGCGCGCGGTCAGTTTGCCGTCGCGGTCGACCGACATCAGCCGGAGATGGTCGGGACCAAACGAGTGCAGCACGTAAAGCATGCCCTTCGAAGGGGAAAAGGCGAGCGACTTGGCGGTCCCGCTCTTTCCCTCGACGGGGTTCCCGGTCGGCTTGCGATCCAGCAGCTTCAGCCGACCATCGTCAGCAACGGCAAAGCTCGACACCGAATTGTCGCCGCCGTTTGTGGCAAAGAGAAAACGCCGGTCAGGGGAAAGAATAACGCTGCCCGCGCCCTCGAAGGCGTTCGGCGCGCTGTCCTGGCCGCTGATCGGTTTGAAAGTGCCGGACCCGGCACCTCCCGTCGAAACGCGCTCAACCTCGATGAGCTTGCCGTCCTCGCCGCGACGATAATGAATGATGACGTTCTTAACCTCATTCGTCTGCGTGTACAGGTGACCGCCCCGTCCACTCGACATCCCCATTGATTTGGACATCCCTACCTCGTTTGCCATGGTTCCTCCCTTTCTCATGTTTGTTTTTCTCTGCTGAAACCGATCCGCTGAACACGTCCTCGCGTGCTCCAACAACTATTTCGTTTTGTCTCCGTCGCGGAGAATCGGGTAGAACTGCACCCAGGTCATATCAGTCTTGGCGACGAAGGACTGGTGGCAGCCGGCACATTCGGCGGCCGAGGCTTCCTTAGCCCACGAAGAATAAGGAAGCGGGTGATGACCGAAGTTGAAGAAACCCCACCCGTTCGTTGCAGCGAACCTCTTACTGTCTTTCACCGTGACATCCATGCCGTTGTATTCACCATTGAAATACCCTCTGCCGGATGGTTCCGTGCGCGAGCCGTCGGGAAACGTGGGATTTAGAACCCGAGTCAGCTCCTTGACGAGCACGGTCCCTTCGGGAAAAGCACCGCTCTTGAGATAGACGTCCAGGTTTTTCTCCTCGACGTAGACATGGTGATATTCGGGGAAGCCCGCCTTGCCGTTGTTGAGGCCGTTGGGTGTCAAGGGTGCGCCGATAAAAACCCAGTGCCGGTAGCCCTCCGGCAGCTTCAATTTCCCTTCCGCATCAAAGATCGCAGCCGACTGCGGGGAGGCTGCCGCGGCCAGATGCGAGTGGCGCAGAAGCGAACTCGCGGCAAGTACACCTAATCCCAAAATCAAAACCACGATGGCTTTTCGCATGGCACGTTCTCCTTTGAAACGATTTCGAGACTGGTTCCCGCCCTGGATTGGTGCTTACTTCGAAGCGAGAACCGGATATCCCTGCACGTATACCCAATCGGTATCTCTTGCTGGGATATGACACCCCAAGCAATCTTTTTTGTAGTCCGTGGCTACTTGCTTGTCAGGGGCATCGGACTTGAACAGCGCCCACGCCCATCCATCGCCCCAGAGAGGGTTCCCGGCGTAGCGTCCCTTTTCGTCCTTGATCATCACGAACCAGACCTTAGTTCCCGACGCCCAGTGTGCGTCGCCCGTTGTCATTTGTGCGTGATCGGTTCCAAATACTTCTTTCACGAGAACGGTCCCATCTGCGAACTTTCCGGTCTTTCGATAGTTCTCGGCTGCGCCAGCAGATGCGTAAGTGACATGCATCTCGTTTCCCTTCGGATTGAGCACCATGTATGTCCCGAGCGCCTGGTAGCGATCTCGGAAATCATCTGGCTTGCGAATATTTCCTGCTTTGTCGACCAAATCGAACCCTTCGTTCTCGTTCTTCGCTTCGTGCCGAGCCAAGAGCAAAAGCAAGACAACAGCGAGCGAAACAGCGAGCTTCATATAGAAATTTCTCCGGCAGCCCCTTAAACCGCTCAGGACTCACAAGTCATGTTCGTCAGGCGAGCAGCTTTTCCTGAGCTCCTGCAAATGCGAGTGAAGGTTCGTTGCCATGCTTCTCGTTGCAACAGCCCGACGCCAAACAGTATCTGGCACTTACTTTCACTGGCCACACAACGTCTTAACGCAAGCGAAATGCCAAGGGAGATGCCACAATCGAAGAGATACTACTGGTCCTAAATTACTCTGGTGCTGGAAGTTCTTCGCGAGAGGTGTATTGCAGTTGTCGAGCTGTGCTGGACGGATTTGCGACGGATGGCCGCCACTGACGGACTCCTGCCACGATGCTGGTCATGCGACCGGCGGTGAGTGATGTTCTAGTCGGATCGACACATAATAATTTCTCCGGCGTTCTGGCACGAGATTTCAAGCAGCGCGGAACGCGTAGTCCTCAACGCAGTCGAAGTGTCAAAGAGAGACAGCTCAAGCGAAGAGGAATGCTCGACCTAAATCACTCTGACGGTGGATGTTCTTCGGAAGACCACATCATAGATATCGAACCGTATCCGACGGATTTGTGTCAGATGTCCGCCACCCTTGTTACACCAACCGTCTACGTTTTTGTGCTCGATGATTGAAGAAGTGACTTTCCCGTCTAAGGAGTCGCAGTTCACCGAGCATCGCAGGAATCGGTTCAGAGACTGCGCCGATGGGCCGTGACCACCTCAAAGTCGTTGCACGACGCGGTGCGTGAATGCGCTCCGTCCGTTAGAATCGCAGGCTTACGGTCAAATCACAAAGAGAGTGCAAGATCCCAGAAATTCCTGGATTGTTGGGCAACGACTCATGCAGCAGGTAGCCGAGAGCTTTCGGGTCTACGATTTCCCCGCGTGCGCGCCACCATCCAGATGCAAGGTCTCACCGGTGGTGAACGTGGCGTCCGTCAGAAACAAAACGGCATCTACGACTTCCTTGATTTCACCTAACCGGCCCATGGGATGCAGGGCTTTGAGGGCCGCATAGGCCTTCGGTTTATCCATTGGAGTTTTGATGATACCCAGTGCAACGGTGTTTACACGAATGTTGTCGTTTACGTATTCCATAGCAAGTGCCCGGGTCGCCGCATTTAGACCGCCTTTAGCCATGACTTGCAGGGTCACCGGCGCGACCGCCACGGGGTGCTCCACGAGTGTCGCGGATACATTCACGATGCAGCCGCTTTTCTGCCTCACCATGTGCTTCACCGTCAACTGCGAAACGTACAGAAAGCCAGCGAGCGTCGTCGAGACCAGAGTGTCGAAATCCCAGCTCGTATAATCCGTAAACGACTTCGGGATGAAAATGCCCGCGTTATTGATGAGCGTATCTATGCTGCCGAATCGCGATACCGCCGCATCCACGATCCTTGCCGCCGTTTCGGGCCTGCGGACGTCTCCATCGACTAGCGCGAGATTCGCCGACGCGGCAAATGGACTTGTTTTCGTAATTCTTCGCGAGTTCGCGACTACGTTGTAACCACGCTTCAAAAACGCTTCCGCGAGGGCTGACCCGACCCCCTGGGAAGCCCCGTAACAATCGCTGTCTTCCGTACCTCTGCCATTTTCAACCTCCCCTGTGCTTTGCCGGTCGAACATCAAGCCTTCGCGGCCTCGCCCGATTGCTCCGGGGGAAAGTGGACCTTGTTGCCATGACAATCCCATTGATCACCTCACTTGATTTTGCGAGGTCTCCATCGGTCTTAGGGTCGCGGCTCCGAAATTCACGCTGAATCGTCTGCACCATATGGAGACCGCGCGGTATTTCGCCAAGTCCAAACCGCCGGCAAGCGTGTAGTTCTGGTCGCCGATGTTTCCCTTGATCAGTCCCAGATCAACAAAACCGGCCTTTTCTACGGTCGCTGCGTCCTTTGCATCGTCGCTCGCGACCATGTACACGTGCACATCTGGACCGTTTGATGTACGGAAGCTCGTCAGGCGAAGGATGCGACTCCCGTCTTCCATTTGGTAGACGGTGGCAGTACCGTTCGTCGGGTGTACAACGCTGTAGAACGTTCCCGATTCTACAGGCTGCGCCGCCGAGCCACCTCTTACCACCGGCATTGCTTCGTCGACGCGTCGATTCAACACGAGGCGCTCCGGCCGAAATTCGTACCAGGCAATCAAGGCCGCAGCCGCAGCAATTGGAATCGCGACTTTTGTCCACTTTCTCATTCCCGCATCTCCGTGATTTCAGGCACTTGGGTTAGTGTCCTTCGGAATGAGCCGCATGGCTCCTGACATGGCGGCCCTCCATGGCTCCCGTCCGCCCAATGGCCCCTATCCAGCCGGCGATGGCCCGCCCGATCTCGTCCGGCGAATCTTCCTGGACGTAATGGCGTCCCGCGACCGCCACCTCGGTCAGCGCTGGTAAGCTGCGGATGAAGGCGAGATCCTCCTCGTTGGCGAGGATCGCACCGGGCTCGGCCCTGAAGAACAGTTTCGGCACACCGCTCGTTGACAGCCAGTCCGCGGAGGCAGCCACGATCGCAGTCACATCGGCTGGCTCGCCATCGATTGGGATCTGCCGGGGCCAGGTCAGCGTCGGCCGTCGCCCCTCACCTGGCTCCGCGAACGGCCGTCGATACTGCGCCATCTCCTCGGCGGTGAGGGTGCGCAGGATGGCCCCCGGCAGGATCTTCTCGATGAAGAAGTTGTCTCGCAGGACCATCACGTCACCAGCTTCGGAACGCAGTGCCTGCAAGGCTGGACGCATATTTATCTTGTCCCAGTGGCCCCAGCCCTGTGGCCGCACGATCGCCTCCATGAACGCAATGCCCTTCATGCTGTTCCTGTGCCGGTTGGCCCAGTCGAAGCCGAGGGCTGAACCCCAGTCATGGATCACGAAGGTGACCCGCTCGCGCACATCTAGGGCCTCGAGCAGAGCTTCTAGATAGCGGCGGTGCTCGATAAACCGATATGAGCCGGGGCCACTGTCAGGCAGCTTGTCGGAGTCGCCCATGCCGATCAGGTCGGGGGCGATGCAGCGACCTATTGACTGCAGGTGGGGCAACACGTTGCGCCAGAGGTACGACGAGGTGGGATTGCCGTGCAACAGTACGACGGGGTCGCCCTGTCCCACCTCCACGTACGCCATCTCGCGGCCGAGGACTCGCCGCCGCTGTTTTTGATAAGGAAATGTTGCAGAGGTCATGTTCGCTTCTCCTGGTAGTAACCGACTAAGAATATCTTCAGGCAATTGCCGCTCGGCTGGGCAGACTCCCATCGTCGAGGGTTGCAGAGGCAGCCTCCAAAATCACAGCAATCACAAGACCCGGTGCGGAGGACATGGGACTATGGTCGACGCGGCTCGAGCGCACCTGCGCGCCCATTCGACCAGCCATAAATCGCTGCGTCTTCGGATTGATCATCCGATCCTCCTCCGCGAGGAGATACCAGGACGGTTTTGTCTTCCATCCCGGTGTTGGAGTCGGCTCCTCAATGCATTCAACGGAAATTGGCCGCTGCACTGCGGTCAGGATTTTGGCCTCGTCGGTTGAAGCCTTATGGGCGACTGCGCGGCCAAATCCATCGTCCGACATCCAGATAAGACCGTGCCTGTCCGGGTCGAGCTTCGGCTGTTCCGGATGGGGCTCATCGCGATAAAACATTTGCGCGACCGTCTCGCCCT
>Ga0306926_10000424_pt1 | contig 39088 bp, 38 predicted proteins | sample flu12Cox44000178_FD_203759 | JGI IMG/M metagenome (GOLD analysis project Ga0306926, IMG submission 203759) | Lab enrichment of tropical soil microbial communities from Luquillo Experimental Forest, Puerto Rico - flux8day.12C.oxic.44.000.178 (v2)... | ecosystem: Environmental > Terrestrial >...
CCGCCCCTGACGTTTCTGCCGAGGCCGGATGCCCCCGCGGAGTCTACTTTCACGCTGTCTACTTGACGGGGAAGCTTACGCTTGCACATCTCGATCTTGGCAATGAGCTCGATTCGGTCTATGTAGGAAAGCGCGTTCTTAACTTCAACACCGTATTCCACTCCGTCGCGCTCACTGATTCGATCAAGATTGTGCCCAGTCTGCGTCCATTCCTTTCCCTGAAAGAGTCGTGCATGTCGTGCTTTCTCCGACCAACCGAATCGCGCGAGCCCGACATCAAACATTGCTTCCCCATGAAGGCCCAGTGCCCTCATCATGCCCGGCGTGGAAAACTCATGCACTAGCTTCTGAATCTCTTGCATCTGCCGCCTGAAGTACCGAGTCCTCTTTGACCAGTAGAAGCGGATCATTTCGCCCTCGGCGCTTCCTATCAACGCCTCGGTCACGGATCGAACCCTTCCTTCGTCCGCCAACTCGTTCAAAGCCTTGGTCGTGATCCAGTGATAGAACCTGCGTTCAAAGAAAACTGCTATTTGCCTACCGTAGAACACCTCGTGACGTTTTTCGAACAACTCGGCCATGAGGGCTTCTTTGGCCTCATCGACCTTGGCGTCGCGTGGCCATTCCTGGACTTCTGGTTCGTCGTAGTGGTTGGCCAAGGCAACCTATCCTGCGGCAACGAGCCTCGGGATGTCACTGTCTCCCTTCGTTGACAGCGAATTCCTCAGTCCCTTTTCCGGGACCGCGCGGATGCCGCCCTGAATAGTATAAAGCTAGCGCAGGCCCGCCGCGGCGAGGCGAGGGAAGACCACGTCGCGGAAGGTGGCGATCTCGCGCCGGGGCGGCGTGAAGGTCTCAAGGGGCATCAGGTAGAGGTTGCGCACCCCCAGCTTCGTCAGCTCGCCGATACGCGTCGAGCAGTCCTCGGCCGTGCCGATGAGCCCGAGCGCCTCACAGAGCTGCGCCACCACCTCGTCGGGCACGAAGGAGGTAGCGGCGATGGCTGCCTCCCAGTCGTGGGCGTGGGAGAGATCGGGATAGATCTTCCATACCGCGTCCGGGATCTGAAGCGGCGGAAGCGTGAGGCCGGCGGGCTCGAGCCAGTAGCCGCCCCAGCGCAGGATGCCCCAGTGCACCGCGGTGGGCCGCGCCTGCCTGAGCGCCTCTCCCGTGGAGGGCAGGGCGGCGGTACGCACCGCCCAGATGACCTCGAGGTCCTCGACCGTGCGGCCCGCGCGCCGGGCGCCGCGCTCGAGGAGCTCGAGCGCGCGGGCGACGATGCCGCGATTCGCGCCCACGAGGAGGAGTGCGCCGTCGGCGATCTCGCCGGCCAGCTCGATTGCCTTGGGCCCGGAGGCGGCCATCAGCACGGGAATCCGCCGGCCGGACGAGTAGCCGAGCCGGCCCGCCGTCTCGCCGAAGCGAGCGCTCTCAGCCGCGAGCAGCGTCTTCACGGTGGCTATGCACTCGCGCATCTCGCCGAGGGTGCCCGCCTTGCGCCCGATAGTGCTGGCCGAGGTGTAGCCGGTGCCGATCACGAACTTCACGCGCCCGGGAGCGAGCTCCTCCACGGTTTGGATGGCGGAGGCGAGCACGGAAGCGTGCCGGGTGACGGGATTGGTGACGGCGGGGAAGAGGGACATGCGCGAGGTATGGGTGGCGGCCTGGCCGAGGACGACGAACGTGTCGCGCGAAATCATCTGGCTGTCGAGGATGCCGGCTCCGTCGAAGCCGGCCGCCTCGATGTCCTGGATCAGCCGCGTCAGCTCGGGCATGGGCGCCGTGCCGGGCACGCGGAGATGGACGCGGACGGCGCTCATCTCACTCGTAGCGGGGACGGCGCTTCTCACGGAACGCCGTCACGCCCTCCTTGAAGTGGGCGCTCGCCCGCACCTGATCGCCGAGGGTCTGCTCCATCGCCTCGCGGGCGCGCGCGCACTCCGCGATGGTGGAGGTGATCTGCCGCTTCACCGCCTGCACGGCGGAGGGGCTGTTGGCGGCGATCTGCTCGGCGGTGGCGAGGGCCCACGGCATCAGCTCCTCCGCGGCGACCACGCGATTGATCAGGCCCACGCGCGCCGCCTCCGCCGCCTCGATGAGGCGGCCGGTGAGCAGGAGATCCATGGCGTGCGCGTGGCCGATCTGCTGGGTGAGCTTGAGGGTCGCCCCGCCGAAGGGATAGATCGACCACGTCACCTCGGGCAGCCCGAAGCGTGCCTGGGGGACGGCGCCGCGGATATCCGTGGAGAGCAGGAGCTCCAGTCCTCCCCCCACGCAGTCACCATTGACGGCGGCCACCACGGGCTTGGAGTAGGCGTCGTACTTGAGGAGCGCGTGGCTCACCACGCGCGCGGTTTCCGCCGAGGCGCTCAGGTCGCCGCTGATGTCGGCCCCCGCGCTGAAGGCGCGCGTGCCCGCCCCCGTGAGCACGATGCAGCGGCAATCGCTCGCCTCCAGCTCGTCCCAGAGCTTCGCGAGATCGGCGAGCATGGCCCGCGTCATGGCGTTGAGCCGCGGCGGATTGTCGATGGTGACGAGAACGACGTGGGCACCGTGCCGCTCGGAGCGAATCTCCATCAGCGGGCTCCGGGAAGCACGACCACCTTGCCGTGCGCCCGGCGTGACGTGAGCAGCCCGATCGCCTCCACGGTGTTCTCCAGCGGCAGGCGATGGCTGATGCACGGCTTGAGCTTGCCCTCGCGGTACCAGGCGAGGAGCGCGTCCACGGAGCGCCGGACTTTGTCGGGCGCGTGCCAGCGGTAGTAGCGCAGGGAGCAGCCGAGGGCGGAGCGGTTCTTCACGAGGAGACGATTGGCGGGGATCTGCTGCACGCCGCCCACGAACCCCACGAGGAGCATGCGCCCGCCCCAGCCGAGGGCCGAGAGGGCGGCGTCGGCCAGCTCGCCGCCCACCGGATCGAAGCACACATCGGCGCCCTTGTCTCCGGTCAGCGCCATCACGCGATCGGTGAGCTTCTCGGTCGCGTAGTTCACGAGGTCGTCGGCGCCGTGCTCGCGCGCCACCGCGAGCTTCTCGGCCGTGCTCGCTCCTGCGATGACGCGTGCCCCCATGGCCTTACCGATCTCCACTGCGGTGAGCCCGACACCGCCCGCCGCCCCCAGCACGAGCAAGGTCTCGCCTGCCTCGAGCCGCCCTTGCCAGCGAATGGCCACATCACTCGAGATATAAGCGATGGGAAACGCCCCCGCCTCATCGAAGGACATGCCGTCGGGAATGGCGAAGGTCTCGCTCTCCTTGGCCACCGCTTGCTCGGCGAGGCCGCCATAGGCGAGGGTGGCCATCACGCGATCGCCGGGCCGGAAGCGCGTCACGCCGTCCCCACAGCGCGTCACCACCCCCGCCGTCTCCAGACCCGGGCTGAAGGGGAAGGGCGGTCGCGTCTGGTATTTTCCCGCCACCATGATGGAGTCTGCGTAATTGACGGAGGTGGCGCGCACGTCGATGAGCACCTCGTCGGCGGCGGGCGCGGGAGCGGGCACCTCCTCGATGGTGAGATCCTCCACGGCTCCCCAGGCACGGCAGATCACAGCACGCATCGAGCTCCTCCGGATCGAAGTGGGCTACGGCGCAGCAGTATAGCGTAGCGTGCTACAGTGGGCGCCGCTTCTCCCGGAGGTGTGAGGGTGGACGCCTATCGCGCGGTGGTGGACAAGCGAGACCAGCGGCACTTCCTGCCGCGCGCTCTGCCCGAGGACGCCCTGCAGCGTATCCTGCAGGCCGCACGCATGACGGGCAGCAGCAAGAACAGCGAGCCCAATCGGCTGATCGTGGTGCGCGAGCGCGCCGGCCTCGAGGCTTTGGGCGCCCTCAGCCCCTTCGGGAAGTTCATCGCACGCTCCGCGGTCACCGTGGTGATCGCCCAGACCCAGGCGCACGAGTTCGACGCCGGGCGCTGCGCCCAGAACATGATGGTGGCGGCGTGGGGCGAAGGCATCGGCTCCTGTCCCGCTCATCTCCCCGAGCGAGAGGTGGGGCGCCTCCTCCGCATTCCTCCCGACATGGTCGTCAATCGCGTGGTGGCCTTCGGCTACGTGGATCCCGCGCGGACGGCCCCGCCGAGCTCGGTGGCGCGGAGGCGGCGGTCTCTCGAGGAGCTCGTCCACTGGGAGGCCTGGTAGCCGCCGTCTACCGCCCCCGCGTGCTCCGCCGTTGGCCGGTGCTTCGTCGCGGCGTGAGGCGCGGCCGGCGCGTCAGGTGACCTCGACCAGCTCGATGGCCTCGCGGCTCGGCCCCTCGATCATGACGGCGCGCGTGTCACCGAGCGGGTAGGCCTCTTCGAGGAACGTGACGTTCTCGCCGCGCAGCTTGGCGATCCACGCGTCGAGATCGGCTACGCGGAGCGCGATGTGATCGTAGAGCTGCCCGCGCGGGCTGGCCAGCGGCTCATCGCCCTGCCGCGCGTACCAGGGCAAGGCCACGTCGCCGAAGACCACGGCGGCGGACGGCGCGCGGAACATGCCGTGGCGATCCAGGGCGGGCCAGCTCCGCTCGGCGCCGCGGGGCACGCGGCAGGTCGCCTCGGTGAGCGGCGCCTCGCTCGTGCGACCAGCGTACACCGATGCGTTCAGGTGCTTCTGATACCAGAGCTGGGCACAGTACGGGTCGTCCTGGTACATGTGCACGTGGTTGAAGCGCTCCCCCGGGTGATTGCCGGCGTACTCCACGAGCGCGCCGTCGGGGCCCTCCATGTAGCCGAAGCCTCCGATGCGCGTGGGCTGCACGCCGCTCGCCCGGGCCTCCGCGATCTGCGCCTTGGTCAGGCCGGGGGTGCGGCCGGAGCTCGGCCAGGTATCGCTGCTGACGAAGACCGAGCCGCCCTCGTCGGTCGTGTAGAGGGGCAGGAGGGTCACCTCGGCGCGCGCCTGGTACGTGTCGAGGCTGGCCCGCGTGTCGGTGACGTGCCAGCCGAAATGCCAGAAGGCACTTTGAGGCGTGGTGACGGGCGGCGCCCCGACGCGCTCGAAGAGCACGAGGACGTCGTTCGGTGCGGCCAGGGCGGGCCGGCCGCCCCAGGCCATCTTCCGCGAGCGCGGGAACTGCCGCACGTAGAAGTCGATGGCCCGCTCGGGATCGACCGAGTTGAGGTGAAGATGATGGAAGCGCGGCGCCGCGAGCACGCTTAGGGCTCTGGCCTCGACTGCCTCGCCTTCTGCACGAGGGCCTCGAGCGCCTCGTAGGGCTGCGCCCCCACCACGCCGTAGCGGTCGATCACGAAGGTCGGCACCCCGGTGATGCCGTAGCGGCGGGAGAGCTCCCAGTCGTCGTCCACGGCGTCCCGGAACGTCCGTTTCTCCAGTACCTCGCGAGCGCCCTCACGGGACAGGCCCACGCCCTCCGCGATCTCCAGCAGCACCTCGGGGCGCGAGATGTCGCGCGTCTCCACGAAGTAGGCGCGAAAGAGCGCGTCGTGAAGCGCCTCGCCTCCCGGCTGGGTGTCCGCCCACTTGCCCAGCTCCTGGGCGAGGCGACTGTTGTAGGTCATGGTGCGCTCGCCGTACGGCAATCCCTCGGCGTCCATGCGCGCCTTCATCTGTGCGTGCATGGCCTTCCGATCCACGTTGCGTCCCGCGAACAGCTGCTCCAGTGACTGGCCTTCCGCCGGCGTGTCGGGATGGAGAGGGAAGTGCACCCACTCGATCTTCACGTTGTGCTCGTTCTTGAGTTTCTCAATACGCACGGTACTGAGATAGCACCAGGGTCAGACGTAGTCGGAGAAAATCTGCATCGTGATGGGTTCGGTCATGACGCCTCCTCGGGACTCCTCTCGTCGGAATTTAGCGATCGTCCCTCTCCGCCTCGGCTGTGTCAAGGACTCCGCATCCGGCGTCGAAGCGCGAGATGTCCCCCGCGAGCGACAGCGTCGACGACGAGCCGGGCGCCCTATTCGATGACTTTGTCGGCGCGGAGCAGGACCCTTCGCGGGATCGTGAGCTGGAGCGCCTTGGCCGTACGGAGGTTCACCACGGTGTCGAACTTTTCCGGTTGCTGCATCGGGATGTCGGCCGGCTTTGCGCCCTTGAAGATCCTATCCACGAAGCCGGCCGCACGTTTCCAGACATCAGGAAAGTCGACGCCGAAGCCGAGCAGGCCGCCAAGGTCCGCGAATTCGCGGAAGCCGATGCCAGGGAGGCGGTGTCGCTCGGCCAGTGCGGCCAGCCGGCCGGCCTGGGCGACGAACAACGCATCCTCGTAGATGGCCACGGCGTCGGCGCCCGAGCTCTTGACCTGACCGAAGGCCCGCTCGAAGTCCTCCGGGCTCCGCGTCGAGACCTGCACGACCTCGAGCCCTATGGTGCGTCCAGTGTTGGCCATCGCGTCGAAGGTGACCACGTTGCTGCGGTTCTCGTCGTTCAGGAGCACGGCTACCCGCTTGAGGCCGGGCAGCGTCTCCTTGAGGATCTCGAGGCGTTTGGCGTTCAGCTCGGGGAAGAAGAAGGTCGAGCCGGTGACGTTGCCGCCCGGCCTGGCGAGGCCCTGGACGAGGCCGGTGGCCACGGCATCTCCCGTGATCGCCACGACGATGGGAATGCTGCTGGTCGTCTCCTTGGCGGCGCGGCTCGCCGGGGAGCCGTGGGTGAGGATCAGGTCGACCTTGAGCTGCACGAGCTCCGCAGCGAGCGCGGGCAGGCGCCCGTAGTCGCTCTCCGCCCACCGTGTCTCGATGACGAAGTCCTTGCCTTCGACATAGCCGCGCTCCTTCATGCCTTCGCGAAAGGCGTTGAGGAATGGACCGTGGGTCTTTGGCGAGGTCGTCCCGAGGAAACCGATGCGGTGGACTTTGGTCGACGACTGGGCGTGCGCCGCCAAGGTCGCGGCCAGCAGCACGCCCGCGGCGGTGAGAAGCATTGCGGCGGCGAAGCCCCGGCTCTGGATCGCCCTCACGGGAGGATCCTGTCCGCGCGGGAGATGAGCGACGGCGCCATGCGCAGACCGAGCGCCTGCGAGTTTTTCGTGCTGCGTTGCCTCCCTCCCGCGGTTCGGCTCACGGCGAGGATGCTAGCCTAGGCGCCACTGCTCGCCAAGCCTCACGTGCAGCGGGGAGATGCGCCTCGGTAAGTCATGCCCATCCGGAATAAAGGGATCCACGCGCGGCGTTAGAACCTGGCCTTTTTGGGCTTCGAGGGACGGAATCCGAGCTCACAGACCGGCATTTCCCTTGCTTGAAAAATCGAGGAGTTCGAGGTGTGGACTGCCCGGCCCACGGGCGAAAGGAGGACACCCATGATGATGAACGCGATCGACTTCCTCAAGCACGAGCACCAGACGGCCAAGGCTGCCTTCGCGAAGGTCCTGGAAGCCTCGCCGGAGAAGCGCGGAGAGCTCTGGAAGAAGCTCACTCCCGAGCTGAAGGCGCACGAGCAGATGGAGGATGCCGGCCTCTACCAGCCACTGTCGCGCGACGCCGCGACCAAGGACTCGCGCCTGGCCGGCTGGCGGCAGCAGCATCAGGCCGAGGTGGAGAAGGTCGAGGGGCTGATGAAGAAGATCGAGCAGGATCGTCCCGAAGACCAGCAATGGCTGACGAAGGTGAAGGAGGTGCACTCGAGCCTCGAGACCCACATCCGTGAGGAGGAAAACGAGATCTTTCCCCGGATCGAAAAGGTGTGGGACGCGGCCCGGCTCATGCGCTCGGGGCAGGAAATGAGCGAGATGAAGGCGAAGAAGATGCGCGCGGCCTAGCTCTCTCTCCAGAGCCCTCCGTCTCGACGAGCCGCGCGAGCGGCCCGTGCGGCAGCCGGTGATGTGGTAAGGTCGATCGCCATGAGCCGCCGGACGTTCGTCGTCGAGACGGAGTGGCTCGCCGAGCACCTGCACGATCCGCACGTGCGAGTGCTCGAGTGCTCGGTGTACCTTCATCCCGCCGATGTCCCGGGCGGCTATCGCGTGGAATCGGGTCGCGAGCGATGGAGCCAGGGCCACATTCCCGGTGCCGGCTTCGCCGACCTGCCCGACGATCTCTCCGACAAGGCTTCCCCGCTTCGCTTCATGCTTCCCCCGCCGGCCCAGTTCGCCGCCGCCATGAGCCGCTACGGAGTTGGGGAGGGCGTGCGGGTCGTCCTCTACGATCGCTTCGTGAACATGTGGGCGGCCCGCGTGTGGTGGATGCTCCGCGTGTTCGGCTTCGACGGCGCGGCCGTGCTGAACGGTGGCTGGAAGAAGTGGACGCGGGAGGGACGGCCCGTGGCCACCGACGACGGCACCTGTCCTTCGCGCGAGTTCACGGCCAGGCCACGTCCGGAGCTCGTGGCGAATCGCGGGAGCGTCCTCGCCGCTCTCGGCGAGGACGGCGCGTGTGTGCTCAACGCCCTCACCGAGGAGCAGCATCGCGGCACGGGCGGCGTCACCTACGGGCGGCCGGGTCGCATCGCGGGCACCGGCAACGTGCCTGCCCGTGATCTCGTCGATCCCGAGACCCACGCCTACCTCCCCGACGACGCCCTGCGCGCGAAGTTCGCCGCGACCGGCGCCCTCGACGCAAAGCGCGTGGTCACCTACTGCGGGGGCGGCATTGCGGCGTCGAGTGACGCTCTCGCCCTGGCCCTCCTCGGCCGCGCCGACGTCGCCGTCTATGACGCCTCGCTCTCAGAGTGGGCCACCGATCCCTCGCTCCCCATGGAGCAGGGCTAGCCTCCCGTTTCACGTGGATATCTGCTGCGCGTTTTCTCCGGTGCCGGACACACCCGAGCACATCGAGCTCGCCGAGCGCCTGGGCTATCGGCGGGCCTGGGTCTACGACACGCCCGCGCTCCAGCTCGACGTGTGGATGACCCTGACGCGAGCCGCCGAGCGGACCCGCACCATCGGGCTCGGTCCCGGCGTGCTGATCCCGAGCCTCCGCCACGTTCTCGTCACGGCGTCCGCGGTGGCGACGCTGATCGACATGGCGCCGGGGCGCGTCAACGTGGGCATCGGCTCCGGCTTCACGGGCCGGCTCGCCATGGGGCAGCGCTCGAATCTCTGGTCCTTCGTGGCGCAGTACGCGCGCCAGCTCCGCGCGCTGCTCGCCGGCGAGGTCGTGGAGGTGGACGGGGCCCTCACGCGGATGATTCACGGCCCGGGGCAGGCGCCCCCGCGGCCCATCCGGGTGCCGATGGTCTTCGGCACGCGCGGGCCCAAGGGTGAAACGGTGGCCCGCGAGCTGGGCGACGGCGTCTTCACCGTGACGCCCACCTCCGGCTTCCGCTGGTCGGCTTTGCTCACCTTCGGAACGGTCCTCGACCCCGGCGAGTCGTTCGACTCGCCTCGGGTCATCGCGGCGGCGGGGGCAGGGGCCGCCGTGCTCTTCCATCGCGCCCACGATCTGCCCGGCTCACCAGGTCCTGGGCTCAAGGATCTGCCGGGCGGAGAGGAGTGGCGTGCCTCTATCGAAGCAGTGCCGCTTCGCGAGCGCCACCTGCACACGCATCTGGGCCATCTCACCTACGTGAATCCGACCGATCGCGCGGTGATCACGGGCGAGGTGGTCCGCGCCTACACCTTCACCGGGGAAGCGGCGGCGCTCCGCGCGCGGATCGACCAGCTCGCCCAGCGCGGGGTCACGGAGATCGCGTTCCAGCCCGCGGGTCCGGACATCCCGCGTGAGCTCACAGTTTTTGCCCGCATGGCGGGGCTTCCCGCCGGGCGAGCGCCGACGGTCCGCTGATCGTGCCGGGCCTCCGACGCGACGAGGGAACCTGAGCGATGGCGACATTCGACGTGGCGCTGACCGCCGATCGGATTTCCGCGGTGGGCGTGGTGACGGAGCGCGGCCGCACGGAGATCGACGCGCGCGGGATGGCCGTTGCCCCCGGCTTCATCGACGTGCACAGCCACGACGACTTCGCGGTGCTGCTCGGTCCCACCATGCCCTTCAAGGTGATGCAGGGCGTGACCACCGACGTGGTCGGCAACTGCGGCTCGGGCGTGGTGCCCTACGAGGCGGCGGTTCGGCGCTTCGGACGGATCCATCCAGGAGCGACGCCTCCCTCATGGACCGGCTTCGGCCAGTATCTCGCTCGCGTGCAGGAGGCTGGTCCCAGCCTGAACGTCGCGGTGCTCATGGGCCACGGCTCACTGAGGGCGGGAGCCATGGGCCTCGAGCAGCTCGCGCCTACCGCCGAGGAGATGAATCGGATGCGGGCCTGGGTGCGCGAAGGCGTGGAGGCGGGCGCGGTCGGCCTCTCCACCGGTCTCATCTACGAGCCGGGGCGCTACGCACGGACCGAGGAGATCATCACGCTGGCCCGTGAGCTCGGCGCGGGCGGCGGCGTCTACGCCACTCATATGCGCGACGAGGCGGGCGGCCTCCTCGATTCCGTGCGGGAGGCCATTCACATCGGCGAGGAGGGTGGCGTCCCCGTGCAGATCTCCCATCACAAGGCGAGCGGCCAGAGCAACTGGGGCAAGGTGCGCGACTCCCTGCGCCTGATCGAGGCGGCCCAGGCCCGCGGCCTCGACGTGCACGCCGACCAGTACCCGTACACGGCAGGCAGCACCTCGCTCTATGCGGTGGTCCAGAATGGCGCGCTCCGGAGAGACAGCTCCGGCGCCGTCGGCTCGCTGTCCGGCGATGCCGTGCTCATCGCCTCTGCGCCGAAGCATCCTGCTTACGAGGGACGGCGCCTCGGCGAACTCGCCGCGGAGTGGGGCATCGACATCGAGGCGGCGGCCGCCCGCATCATCCAGGAGGAGGGGGAGGCGTGCTTCGTCGTGCTCTTTTCCATGGACGAGGCGGACGTGCGCACGGTGCTCGCGCATCCCTCGACCATGATCGGCTCCGATGGCGTGCCCGCCGCGGGGAGTAAGCCACACCCCCGCCTCTACGGCTGCTTCCCGCGCATCCTCGGCCACTACGTGCGCGACGAGCGGGTGCTCGACCTCCCCACGGCGATTCACAAGATGACCGGGTTGCCTGCGGCCAAGTTCGGTTTCGTGGACCGCGGCGCCGTGCGGCCCGGAGCCTTCGCGGATCTCGTCGTCTTCGACCCAGCGACCATCGCCGACGTCGCCACCTACGACGATCCCTGCCGCTTCCCCACGGGCATCCGCGCCGTCTTCGTCAATGGCACGGCGGTGGCCCGCGACGGCGAGCACACGGGAGCCCGACCCGGGCGAGCCCTGCGGCGCGGCGGGGCGCCCGCGTCGTGACGTACCCCGCAGAACTGGCGTAAAATCCGAGCACCTCACCGCCACCATAGGAGGGCGCCGTGGAATACGGACTCTTCACCATGCCGTCGCATCCACCGGAGTGCAAGCTATACGAGGGGCACCAGTGGGACCTGCAGCAGCTGCGCTGGGCCGATGAGCTGGGCTTCAGCGAGGCATGGATCGGGGAGCATCACACCGCGCCCTGGGAGCCTCATCCCGCGCCCGACCTCCTTGTGGCGCAGGCCCTGCTCCAGACCACGCGCATGCGCATCGGCCCCGGCGGCTTTCTCATGCCCTACCACCATCCCGCCGAGCTCGCCAATCGCGTGGCCATGCTCGATCACCTCGCGCAGGGGCGGCTCAACTTCGGGGTGGCCGCGAGCGGGTTGCCCAGCGACTGGGCCATGTTCAACGTGGACGGCATGGCGGGCCAGCATCGCGAGATGACCCGCGAGGCGCTGGACATCGTCCTCCGCCTGTGGAGCGACGAGCCGGAGTTCGACTTCCAGGGCAAGTACTGGCACGTGACCAAGACGGGCACCCTGCTCGGCACCCTCAAGCCCCACATCGTCCCTCTCCAGCAGCCGCATCCGCCCATCGGGGTGGCCGGGGTGAGCAAGGGCTCCGACACGCTCAAGCTGGCGGGGGAGCGCGGCTTCTGGCCGATGAGCCTGAACCTCAACCCCGCCTACGTGGGCAGCCACTGGGAATCTGTCGAGCAGGGTGCGGCGAAGAGCGGGCGTACACCGAAGCGCTCGGACTGGCGACTCGTGCGCGAGATCTTCATTGCCGACACCGACGCGGAGGCCATGCGCCTGTCCGCGGGGGGCATGATGGGGCGCATGATGCGGGAGTATTTCCTTCCCCTCCTCGAATCCTTCGGCTTCCTGGAATTCCTCAAGCATCGGCCCGACGTGCCGGACTCCGATGTCACTCCCGAGTACTGCGCCCGTCACAACTGGATGGTGGGTTCGCCCGCCACCGTGACCCAGCGACTGCAGGAGATCTACGACGAGGTGGGTGGCTTTGGCCATCTCCTCCTCTTCTGCTTCGACTACAGCGAGAACCCTCAGGCCTGGCGCCACTCCATGGAGCTGTTCGCGCGCGAGGTGATGCCGCGCTTCAAGGAGCACGTGCCGAAGTAGGCGGGACTGTCCATCGCCGAGGAGGACACGGATGAGGGGAGTGTGGGGAGCGACCGTCCTGGTGCTGCTGGTTGCGGGCGACCTGGCGGCGGGACCCTCGCGCGATCCTCGGCTGGCCCAGGTCTCCCCCTCCACGGGCGGCAACGTGGACTGGCGCCAGTGGGATTCCTTCTTTACCACCGTGGTGAAAAAGCTCGCCGAGGACCTCCCGGAGGCGCAGCGCGATCAGCTTCGTGATCTGTTCCTCGACTCCCGCTACCAGCTCGTGCAATCGCTGTCCCTCGGCACCTCCGATCCCGTGCCGAGCCTGCTCCAGGACTCGTGGAGCCGTCTCTCGCCCATTCTCAAGCAGTCGGCCTCGAGCCTCCCCCCGCAGGTGAGCAGCCGCTACACCGGCTTCATCACCGCCATGGATGGCGCCTCCTCGCTCACCAGCCTCGGCCAGCGCTTCGGCCTCGTGCAGATCACGCCCGAGATGCTCCGCAGCGCGAGTTTCCTGCTCGGCACGACCGGGGGAGACCCGCTCGCCTACGTGCTCGACGTGGACTCGGAACTGCGCTCCTTCCTGGGTTTCGGCAGCGAGCTGCCCGCGCCGCACGTCTCGCCCGCGCTCGGGCTGGGGCCCCCGCGGCCGATCACCCCGAGCGGTCCCTGGCCCGCATCCGCCGCCTGGTTCGTGGCGCCGGCCTTCGCCGCCGAGGACGATTTCGACCGTCTGAACCAATGGGTGCCGCAGACGCCCGAGCTGAACGACTATCTCGCCGAGGTGCGCAAGCTCCTGACGCAGTCGAGCAACGCCGCCCTCGCGAAGTCGAAGGTGGCGCCGCAATACGCGCCGCTCCTCCGGCAGATCGTCTTCACGGCGGCGTGGCAGGAGAGCTGCTGGCGCCAGTTCGTCCGGAAGGGGAAAAGCTCGCGCCGCTCGCCTCCAGCACGGGTGACCTGGGCCTGATGCAGGTCAACCGCAACACGTGGCGCGGGCTCTACGACCTGAACGGGCTCTCGGGCGACATCGAGTACAACAGCAAGGCGGGAAGCGAGATCCTCCTCTACTATCTCGGCCGCTTCGCCATTCCGAAGCGAGAGGACAAGCAGCCTGGCGGCAATCTCGCCCGCGCCACCTACTCCGCCTACAACGGCGGCCCTCGTGCGCTCGGCCGCTACCCGACGGCCAGCACCATTCCCGCTCTCAAGAAGGTCGACGAGGCGTTCTGGACGAAGTTCCGCGCGGTGAGTGCCGGCCAGGAGCTGGCCGTGAAGAGTTGCTACGGCGGCTGAGGCGCGGGGTGCCCATTGCGGGCCGCCGCACGGAGGCGACGTCATGACGGCGCGGCCGACCCGACGTGCCTTCGCCGCGATGCTGGTCTCCGGTCTTCTCGCGGCGCCGCGACGGTCCCGGGCGCAGTCGACGCGCCGGACTTCGCCGCGGATCGGCTTCATCTTTTCCAACACGCCCCAGGCGGAGCTCGAAGGACCACAGCCGGCCAGCCCCTATCTGCGCGCCTTCCTCGAACAGCTGCGTGAGCTCGGCTGGGTCGACGGCCAGAACATCATCGTCGAGCGGAGAACCGCGGACGGAGAGCTGGAGCGTTACGTTGATCTCACCCGCGAACTGATGGCGCTGCGGGTGGAGCTCATCGTCGTGTCCGGGACGGGCGGGGTCTTCAAGGTGAAGCAGGTGAACAACACTGTGCCTATCGTGATGGCCGGGGGCATCGCCGAGACGCTCTTCTCCGAGGGAGTGGCCAAGAGCCTGGCTCGCCCGGGCGGAACCGTCACGGGATTGACCACGGCCATCCCCGGCCTCGAGGACAAGCGCCTCCAGCTCCTCAAGGAGGCCGTGCCGGGCGCTTCCCGCGTGGCGTATCTCGGCGCCGCCCCCCCGCTACCATCCAGCACGATGACGGCGGCGCGGGCGTTGCACGTGACGGTGATCCCCGTGGAGACGGCGACCGTCGACGGCCTGGAGAAGGCGTTCAGCGAACTCAAGCGGGCGCGCGCCGATGCCCTCCTCGCCGTGTGGGGCCCCACCTTCTTCTGGAACGCGCGGCAGAGGATCAGTAACCTCGCGGCCCAGCACCGCTTGCCCGCGATCTACTGGGACCGCGCCTTCACCGACGCGGGCGGGCTCCTCTCCTATGGGCCCGACTATCTCGACATCGACCGCCGCGCCGCGTACCACGTAGACAAGATCCTCAAGGGCATGAAGCCCGGTGACATTCCCATCGAGCAGCCGGTCAAGTTCGAGCTGATCGTCAATCTCAAGGCGGCCAAGGCCCTCGCTCTCACCATCCCGCCTGCTTTCGTGGAGCGCGCCGACCTCGTCATCCGATAGCCTCAGGCTTTGAAGAAGGCCAGAAGGTCCTGGTTGACCTGATCCTTGAGGGTCGAGCACATCCCGTGAGGTGCCCCGGGATAGACCTTGAGCGTGGCGCCCTTCATCCTGGATCGCTTCGCGCTCGTCAGAGATGAGTGAACGAGGTCGGCCTCTTGGGAGATGTGCTCATGACCCGGCATGGTACGCTCGCTCCGTTTCCCGGTACACCATGCGAGAGAATCCAACCGACTTCACATTCTTCAACGCGGACCCGCCCAGCCAGCCGCCCATCCGCGGCTTTCTGCACGCGCCCGCCGGCGCCGGCGGCGAGGGCCTCGTCCTCACCCACGGGGCCGGAGGAAACTGCCGCACGGCGCTCCTCGTGGCGATATCGCGTGCCTTCGCGACGGCGGGCTTCCACGTCCTCCGCTGCGACCTGCCCTTCCGCCAGGCGCGAGCGACAGGGCCCCCGTCGCCCGCCGGTGCGGCCCGCGACCGCGCTGGTCTCCAGGCGGCCGTGCATGCGATGCGTGAGCTCGGAGCGCGGAGCGTGGTCCTGGGCGGCCTGTCGTACGGAGGGCGGCAGGTGAGCATGCTCGCGGCCGACGCGCCGGAGCTCGCCCAGGCGCTTCTCCTCTTCTCGTATCCGCTCCATCCTCCGGGCAAGCCGGAGGCGCCGCGGACGGAACACCTGCCGCGGCTGCGCACGCCGACTGTCTTCGTCTTCGGCACCCGGGATCCCTTCGGCTCTCCCGCGGAGATCCGCCAGGCCGTGACCCTCGTGCCGGCGCCCACGGTGCTGGTGGAGATCGACGGGGCCGGCCATGATCTCTCGCGCAGCCGCCGCGCCGCCGCGGAGACGCATCGCGAGGTCGCCGCGCGGGCGCTGGAGGCGCTGCGAAGCTTCTTGCTCTCGCGCGGATCAGCGTCCCCTTGACGCGGGTGCTGCCCGAGAGCAGGATCGGCAGGTCTGAAACCGGAGAGGAGGAGTGATGGTTAACGACCTGCACTACTTGTCGATCGGCGAGCTTGCCGGCCTGATCGCGTCGCGCAAGCTCTCGCCCGTGGAGCTCGTGGAGAGCCTGATCCATCGCGTGGAGCAGATCGACCTGCAGACCTCCGCCTTCATCACGCGCACCTTCGACCTCGCGCGCCGGGAGGCGCAACGGGCCGAGGCGGAGCTTGCGGGAGGCGAGCCGCGCAGCCCGCTTCACGGTATTCCCTTCGCTCTCAAGGACATCTACGATACGAAGGGCATTCTCACCTCCGGCCACTCCCGTGTTTTCATCGATCGGATTCCCTCGGAAGACGCTGCCACCACCTCCCGGCTCTACGAGGCCGGCGCCGTGCTCCTCGGCAAGCTCGCCACCCACGAGATGGCGCACGCGGGCCCGTCGTTCGATCTACCCTGGCCACCCGCTCGCAACCCGTGGAATCTGATCCACTTCACCGGCGGCTCATCGTCGGGCTCGGGGGCCGCCGTCGCCGCGGGGCTCGTCCCCATGGCCCTCGGCTCCGACACGGGTGGCTCGATCCGCGGTCCGGCCTCGCACTGCGGAGTGGTCGGCCTGATGCCGACGTTCGGACTGGTGAGCCGAGCGGGAGTGATCACTAATTCCTACACGTTCGACCACTGCGGCCCGTTTGCCCGCACCGTAGAGGACTGCGCTCTCGTGCTGGAGGCTCTCGCGGGCTACGACCCGAAGGACGCGGGCAGCCTGCGACGGCCGCTCCCACGCTATCGAGACGCCCTCGGTCACGACCTGCGCGGGCTCAGGATCGGCGTGCTCCGTCATCATTGGGAAATGGACATGCCCGCCTCCGAGGACGTTCGTCGGGCCATGGATGCCGCTCTGGATGTACTGCGCCGGCTCGGGGCCGAGCTGGAAGAATGCCGGGTGCGGCCGCTCGCCGAGTACTTCGACGTGAAGATCATCATCGCGGAGAGCGAGATCTTCAGCGTCCACCAGCCGGCGCTCGTGGAGCGTCCGGAAGCCTTCGGAGCGGACTTTCGCTCGCGCGTGCTGCCCTCGGTCCTCTTCACCGCCCACGACTACGTGCAGGCGACCCGCGAGCATCGCCGCATGATGGTGGAGATGGAGCCCCTCTTCGCGCGCTACGACGCCTTCGTCACCGCCGGCCTCGGGGAGGCGCCGCGTCTCGCCGACTATCGCAGCGTGTCCTTCTGGCAGAAACCGAGCCTACTCACCGCGTGGAACGTCACGGGCCAGCCTGTGCTCGCCCTGCCCAACGGCTTCGGACGGAACGGTCTACCGCTCGGCATGCAGATCCTCGGCCGGCCCTTCGGGGAGATGACCATGCTCCGAATCGGCCACGCCTACGAGCAGGCGACGGACTGGCACCTGCGGCGGCCCGCCCTCGTGCCCGGCGCCGAAGCGCCTGCGGTGACGCCGCCGCCCGTGCTCTCCGGCGGCACCGAACCCATCGACGGCGCCATGCGCGATCTGTGCGTGCAGGCGGCCCGGAAAGCCGGCCTCCGCCTCGACGACTTGATGCTGTCGCAGCTCCTGGAAGGCGCGCCCTACGCTCTCGGCATGGCGCAGCGCCTGCGCCGGAGCCATGGGCTTCAGCACGAGCCCGCCAACATCATGAGCTTCCCGACGAGCTGGCTCGGCGATTCCCGGCCGGCCTAACCCGAACCGCGAGAAAGGGACCCGTGATGGAGATCCGACAGAACCGCGTGAAGCAGCGCCTCGCCGCCGGCCAGATAGCGACCATCCTCGCCGGCACCAACGACCCCGACCTCATCGATCAGTTGGGGCCGCTGGGAGCCGACGGCGTCTGGCTCGAGGGCGAGCACGGCGGCGTGGACTATGCCGATCTGGGAAACTTAACGCGGGCCTGCGATCTCTGGAACATGACACCGGTGGTGCGCGTGATGGACAACGACTACGCCACCATCTACCGCACCCTCGATCGCGGGGCGCAGGGCATCGTGGTGCCTCACGTGAACACGAAGGCGGAGGCGCAGGCGGTGGTGGAAGCGGGCAAGTTCGCGCCCATCGGCAAGCGGGGCATGTTCACGAGCCGCCAGGGCTTCGGGGTGGGCGACTATCTCAAAGCCGCCAACGACCAGAGCCTCCTCATCGTGCTCCTCGAGGACATCGTGGCCATCAAGAACCTGGACGAAATCCTGAGCGTCGACCACATCGACGCCTTCTTCGTGGCTCCGAGCGATCTCGCCACCTCCATGGGACACATCGGCGATCTCGGCCATCCCGACGTCCAGCGCACCATCGACGAGGCGATCGGCAAGATCGTGAAGTCCGGGCGCGTGGCGGGCACCCTGGTCACCCTCGCCAACGTGGAGCGCTACACGAAGATGGGTGTGCGCGCCCTCATGGCGAGCTTCTTCCCCTGGATCCAGGCGGGCGCCAAGGACCTGATGGACCGTGCGGCCGCCGCGGCCAAGCGGTAGCGGGAGCTACAGGCATGCGCGGCAAGCAGGTCTTCATGGAAAGCCTCATCGCCCACGGGGTGGAGCACATTTTCGGCAACCCCGGCACCACGGAGAGCCCCATCCTCGACGCCCTCCTCGACTATCCGCAGCTCCGCTACGTGGTCGCCCTCCACGAGGGCGTGGCTCTCGGCGCCGCCAGCTACTACGCGCAGACGAGCGGGAAGATCGCGGTGGTCAACCTGCACGTGGCGCCCGGGCTCGGCAACGCGCTCGGCATGCTCTACAACGCCTACAAGGGCCGCGTGCCTCTCCTGGTGACCGCGGGGCAGCAAGACACGCGCCTGCGGCTGCGCGGCCCGGTGCTCGGTCACGACCTGGTCGCCATGGCCGCCCCCCTGACGAAGTGGAGCGTGCAGGTGGAGCGCGCCGATGAGTTCGGCCTGATCATGCACCGCGCGCTCAAGATCGCCGCCGATCCTCCCGCGGGCCCGGTGTTCGTGGCTCTACCCATCGACGTGCTCGAGCAGGACACGGAGGTCGAGCCCTTCCCGGTCGGTGAGCTGTATCGCGCGCCCACACCCGACCCGGACGGGATCCGCGCCGCCGTCGAGATCCTGGCCGCGAGCCGGCGCCCAGTCATCGTGGCGGGAGACGAGACAGCGGCGGCGATGGCGGAGCTGGCGACGCTCGCCTCCGAGCTGGGGGCGGCCGTGTGGTGCGAGGGCATCCGCGCGCGCCAGGCGCTGCCCAGTGCGCATCCGAACTTCCGCCTCGGCCTGCCCTTCGACACGGTAGCCATCCGCAAGGCGCTCGACGGCGCCGACGTGGTGCTCCTGATCGGTGGCCCGTTCTTCGAGGAGGTCTGGTACGCGCCGGGCTCGCCGCTGCCCGAGGGCGCGCTGGCCATACACGTGGAGTCTTCGCCCGAGCGGCTCGCCCACAACCTCGCGGTGCGCGTTGGCCTGGTGGGTTGCCCCCGCGCCGCGCTGTCGGTGATGCGTGAGGGCGTGGCCCGCACCGCGTCGCCCGCCTTCCGCAAGGCGGCGGCGAAGCGCAACGACGCCCTCCGCGCCCTCAAGGCGCAGGAAGCCGAGGCGCAGAAGGCCCGTGCGGGCAAGCGCTGGAGCCAGTCACCGATCTCCTTGCCGAGGGTCATGGCGGAGATCGAGGCCGCGTTGCCTGCCGACGCCATCCTCGTGGACGAGGCGATCACGGCGGGACCGGATCTCGCCCGCACCGTGCAGTTCGAGACCGCGGGCGACTACGTGGGCGCGCGCGGCGGCGGCATCGGCCAGGCCCTGCCGGGCGCCCTCGGCGTGAAGCTCGCGCATCCGGATCGCCCGGTGCTCGCGGTGTCGGGCGACGGCTCGGCCATGTACAGCATCCAGTCGCTGTGGACGGCGGCGCACCACGACCTCGCCGTGGTCTTCCTCATCCTGAACAACCGCGAGTACCGGATCCTCAAGCACAACATGGACACCTACCGACAACGCTTCGGCGCCAAGCCCGAGCGCGGCTACCCCAACATGGATCTCGTCTCGCCGGACCTGGGCTTCGTGGATCTCGCGCGAGGCATGGGCGTGGAAGGCGTCCGCGTCACCGCACCGGACGAGCTGCGGCCCGCCCTCGACAAGGCGTTCTCCGCGAATCGGCCCTTCCTGCTCGACGTGGCCATCGAAGGCCGTCCCTGACGCCATGGCTATTCCCGACATCCTCGCCATCGACTTCGACGGTGTGCTGTGCGACGGCATGGCCGAGTATTTCGAGACGAGCCGGCGCACGTGTGTCAAGGCGTGGCCGAGGGAAAAGGCTCCCGGCGATGCGCTCCTCCCCGCCTTCCGACGGCTGCGTCCCGTCATCTTCACGGGCTGGGAGATGCCGCTGCTCCTGCGTGCCATCGCCGGCGGCCAGGCGGAGGTGGATATCCTCCGCAACTGGGCGGGCGTCCGCGACCATGAGCTCGAGGCCGAGCCGCGCGCACACGAGCTCAAGAACCTCCTCACCCATACGCTGGACGACACGCGGCGTGAGTGGATCGCCGCGAACCGTGCGGACTGGATCGCGCGCAACGTGCCCTACTGCGGCCTCGACGAGCTGCGCCGGCTCGTGGGCGAGCCGGAGCGCGCGGTCCTGGTCACCACCAAGGAAGGAGAGTTTGCCCGGCTCATCCTGGACGACTGGGGCGTGAAGCTCGCGGACATCCAGGGCAAGGAAGCGGGCACGCACAAGTGCGACAACCTGCGCGCGCTCATCGCCGCCTATACGACGTCGCACGGCCGTCGCCCGCGCGTGTGGTTCATCGAGGACCGCCTCGAGACGCTGGAGCACGTGACCACGCATCCCGACCTCGAGGACGTGGGCCTCTTCCTCGCCGCATGGGGCTACAACACGCTGGAGACCCGGGCGAGGGCGCAGGCGAGCCAGCGCGTGCGGCTCCTCGAGCTCGACCAGTTCAGGCGCGGCCTCACCTCCTGGGCCTGACCGGCCCAGGCCCGCAAGTCGAAGACCGCTTCCGGCCATTGTCGCAATCGCAGGCCCGCCGGGTCAGTCTGGATGTGCTCACGAGGGCCACACGGGTGCCCGGGCGGGTGGCGTCGGGGGCGGGGTGCGCTCCCCAGACCCGTATCTTCTGCGTGTAGCCGAAGCGAAGAACCTCAGTCTCGTGGCGGGCTAGAGTGCCCCCGCGGAATGCGACTCAGCGTGGCCTGGGGAGCGCACCCCGCCCCCGACGACAGGCCCCGCCCGCCCCGCGCTCGCGACCGGGAAATGTCCGCGCTACGAGGACGGTGGCCAAGGCAGCCCGTAGAGCCGGGCGGCGTTGCCGCCGAGGATCTCACCCGCGATGTCGAGCGCTTCGTCGCGCGTGACCGCGCCGAGCGTGATCATCTCCTCCAGGACGGTGCCGAGCCCCCAGCGTCCCCAGCGCGCGGCGATCCAGAAGATGTCCGGGATGCTATAGGCATCGGTGGAAAAGAGCAGCTTGCTCGTAGGGGCGAGGGCAAGGGCCTCGCGCAGCATCGCGGGGATGTTTGCCGCGAGGTAGGGCACGGCGAGACCCAGGTCTGCGTGGACGTTCGGATGCACGGCGGCGAGGTAGGCCTGCTCGCGAACGTACGGATAGCTCGCGTGCAGGAGAACGAAGGGCACGCGGCGGTGGCGCTCGATGTGCCGACGCAGGTGCAGGGGATTGGCGGCGAGGAGATCGAGATCGTTGTCGCCGAAGCCCGTGTGAAACTGCACGGGCAGCTCCTGTCGCGGGGCGATCTCCAACGCGCGCAGGACCAGGTAGTCATTGAGCGGCTTGTCGGCCAGGCGCACGCGCCCGTCCCGTCGCGCGCGCTCCTTCACGGGGGCGAAGGCCGCGCCGGCTTCGCCGCGTGTCGTCTCCGCCACGGCAAGCCCGGTACGATAGGCGATGATGCTCTTGAGCCCGACGTGGCCGGCGGCGCGCGCGCCCTCCACGGCGGCCACGAAGGTTTCGACCAGCTGATCGAACGTCTCGTGGCGGAGGATCAGCTCCTGGGCGAGCGTCTCCAGCCTGAGGATCGTGGCAAGGCGACACGGGAGCCGCGCCGCGAGCTCCGCATGGCTCAGGCTCTCCCCCGTCTGATACCCGTGATCGAGCAGGAGCATGGCCAGTCCCGCGTCCCGGAACATCCGCGTGGCGAGAGCCTCGTCGCCCAGGGCCGCGCGGGCGGCGAGCACATCGTCCACGGTGGCGGGGCAGCCGAGGAAGGTCGCCAGCTCCTTCAGAGCCCAGCGGAAGAAGATGGTGGTGGCCGCGTGGTGCTCGTACATCGCGGTCTGATCGCTCTCGCTGAAGAAGCGCTGGTATTCGACGTCGCGGAACCGGCTTTCCTCGCGCAGGAGCGGGTGGCAGTGCTGGTCGAGGATGGGGAGGGCGGAGAGATCGAGAGCCATGCCGAGCGGGGAGATCAGAATTTCCAGAAATGATGCCGCTGCTCGAAGGCCACGTCCTCCTTCCCGAAGGCCTCGCACTCCGCGCGCTTGACGGCGAGAAAGGAGCGGGCGAGGAGCGGCCCGAGTGTTTTCTGCAGCATCGCGTCGCGCTCGAGGCGGTCGAGAGCGGCGGTCAACGTGGTGGGGAAACGCTCGATGCGCCGGGCCGCGCGCTCGGCGTCCGAATAGTTCCCGGGATCGACCATGGTCGGCTCCGGCGGCTCGAGAGAGCGCCGTACGCCGTCGAGTCCCGCGGCGAGTAGCCCGCCCAGGGCGAGATACGGATTGGCGGAGGCGTCGCACGCCTTGAGCTCCGCGTTGGTGGAGCCGGCGCGGTCAGACGCGAAGGTCGAGGGGATCCGCACGGCGCCCTCGCGGTTGTCCGGCCCCCACGCCGTGTAGGCGGAGCTCCAGAAATGCGGCTGGAGGCGGCGGTAGGAATTTACGGACGGGCAGGTCAGAGCGAGCAGGGCGGGCAGGTGCTCGAGGACACCCGCTACGAAGTGAGAGCCGAGTGCGCTCACCCCGAAGCGTCCCTTTGGGTCGTGCATGAGGGTGCGACGCCCCGCCACGTCCCAGAGGCTCCAGTGGATATGACTGCCGTTGCCCGCCTGGTCGGGGAAGGGCTTGGGTGCCAGCGAGGCGAAGAGCCCGTGGCGATAGGCGACGCCGCGGACCGTCTCCCGATAGAAGACTTGGCGGTCCGCCGCGGTGAGGGCCGGCGCGTGCCGAATGGAGAGCTCCTGCTGCCCGTGGCCGAGCTCGGGGTAGTACTGCTCGACCTGGATGTCCTGCGCCTCCAGGCTTTCCACGATGTCGTCCATCACCGCGGCGGCCGTGGTCATGCCGATGGTGGAGAAGCAGAGCGACTGGTCGAGCGGCGCGTAGGTGCCGTCGGAGTTCAGCACGGCGATGGTGAACTCGCCCTCGAAGGCGGCGCGCACCGCGAAGCCCGCCTCGGCGCAGGCGGCGATCTGGCCCTTGAGGAAGGAGCGCGGGCACGCCTCCCACGCCGCTCCATCGAGCGTGCGCATATCGACGGTCATGGCCGCGGCGTGCGGGGCGTAGGGCAGCACGGCAAAAGTCTCCGGATCGGGCACGAGACGGATCTCGCCCGCGGGTCCCATGCCCTCCACGGAGGTGAGCTGGTCGAGCATGTTCATGGCCTGCATGGCCACGGTGAGGCCGATCCCGTCCACCATCCGTGAGGCGAGGCTCTCCACGTGGGTCGCCTTGCCCCGGGTGACGCCGCCATTGTCCGTGTAGAGGAAGCGTATGAGGCGCACGCGGCTCCGCCGGGCTCGATCCACGACGCGGCGGATAGCCGCGGTCGGTGGCCGACCGGTGGCGGCGGATTCCCTGCGATGGGTCGGGCTCACGGCGGCCGGAGTCTATGCGGTGGGTCCGGCTTCGTCAACGACAATGATGTGACGGCGAAATCCGCCCGACCGGTAGAAGCGAAGACCGTGCGGAGGGCGGCGCCGCGCATGCTCGTGGGCGACGTTGACAGAGAGGGCGGGAACGACTCATACTCCCGCCACTTTCTAGCGGTTCACCGTCCGGCCCTCGGAGGGAGCCATGGTGCTCCGCCCTCGAGCTTCCGGTTGCTCCCGCGGCGCCGCCGTTCTCCACCCTCGGGGTTCTCGCATCCTCGGCCCGTCGTCACGTCCACACACGGAGGAGCACGCATGAGACAGAGACCGCCTCGTCGTCCTGAGTCCGCCACCATCGAGCGCCGCACCTTCCTCAAGGGGGCGGGGGCCGGCCTCGCCGTCACCTCTGGGCTCGAAGGCATCCTCGCCGCGCGGCGGGCCCCCGTCTTCGCGCAGGGCGCGGAGATCCACCTGCTGCAGTGGGTGGACTTCATCCCGGAAGGCGACGCCGAGCTCCGCCGTCAGTGCGCGGAGTACAGCTCCCAGACCAAGACCAAGGTCACCGTCGAGACCATCAACGCCAACGACCTGCAGGCCCGCATCACCGCGGCCATTCAGTCGGGCTCGGGCCCCGACATCATCATGATGCTCCACAACTGGCCGCACCTGTACGCGAGCGCGCTCGGGGACGTGACGGACCTGTGCGAGTGGAAGGCCAAGGACCAGGGCGGCTACTACGCGCACTCGGAGGCGGCGGCCAAGAGCGGCAAGCACTGGCTCGCGCTGCCGTACACCACGGGCGGCAGCCTCATCGCCTATCGGCGTTCCTGGTTCGCGGAGGTGGGAGCGAACGCGCCGCCCAAGACGCTGGAGGAGTATCGCAAGATCGGCATGGCGCTCAAGCAGAAGGGCAAGCCGGTGGGCCAGACGCTCGGCCACACCTTCGGCGACGCGCCGACCTGGACCTATCCCCTCACGTGGGCCTTCGGAGGGATGGAGACGGATTCCTCGGGAAAGAAGGTCGTCATCAACTCCCCGAAGACGGTGGAGGCGGTGAAGTGGATGACGAGCTTCTGGAAGGACGCCTGTGACGAGGGGGCGCTCGCCTGGGACGACACCAACAACAACCGCGCCTTCCACGCCAACGAGATCAGCGCCACCTTGAACGGCGCGTCCATCTACATCTTCGCCAAGCGCAACCCGGACAAGGTCAAGAACGAGGCGGGCCAGCCGATGTTCTCGGACATCTCCCACTTCGGCATCCCCGACGGACCGAACGGTGCTACCTCGCCCTATTTCGTGGCCTTCTCCCACGCCCTCATGAAGTATTCGAAGAATCAGAAGGCGGCCAAGGAATTCTTGAAATGGCTCCACTCCAAGGACCAGTTCAGTAAGTGGTTCGAGATCGAGAATGGCTACAGCGTGGGTGCCACCACCGTCTGGGAAAATAGCCCCATGTGGGACAAGGTCGACGACGCGCTGAAGCCCTTCCGGGTGGCCGCGCGCGGATCGCGCATGATCGGCTGGGCGGGGCCGCCCACCGCGCACGCCACCGAGGCCTTGACCAAGTACATCATCACGGACATGTATGCCAAGGCCGTCCAGGGGACGACGCCCACGGACTGCGTCAAGTGGGCGGAGGTCGAGCTCAAGAAGGTCTACGAGGGATAGGCGAGTCGCCGAGCCGGGTCGCGCGCCGAACGTCTAGTCGGTGCGTGGCCCGGCGACGTCCGCTCAGATCCGGACTACATCTCCTTGCCGGCGCTGTCCGCCGCCGCGGCCTCGGCGAGCAGCGTGTACTTCTGCAGGGTGGCGGTCGCGACCTCGCGTGGCAAGGCGCCGCTGTCCACCAGCGAGAGGAACTCCTCCAGCAGGAGAGGGAAGTGGCGCTCGTGCCCCACGTCGAGGGCGCGCGGCACCCGGAGCTCGCTCGCCGCTCCCGCCTCGACTACCGCGAGCCCCGGATGCGCGTTCTGCCAGCTCGTCACCGCGCGCGCGAGCGCTGCTCGTACCCTGGAGCCATCACCCGCCGGGATCACGGAGAGCCGGCGACGGAAACCCGTCTCAACGTCCTGCTCCACCCGGATCTCCGCGCGCGTGCCCCGGATGAGCGAGCGGTGGCGGTCACCGCCCCCAGGAGGCTCCGTCAGCTCCCAGCGGGTGTCGAGGGCCGCGGTCACCTCGCCCACGCGGAAGGTCAGCTCGGCGTTGCTGCGATAGGCGAGGGTGGCGCCGTCGACGACATCGGCGAGCTCCGGCGGGAAGGCGCGCTCCCCCGTCACGCGCGTGAAGAGGTCGCGCGGCACCGCGGTGCTCCAGGTGCGCGCGCCGATCAGCTCGGGAGCGGGCAGAACGCCGGGCGTCGCCTCCGCCATCACGCGCTGCACCTGGTCGACCATGTGCGTGGGAATGTCCGCGAGCCCGTCACCTTGGACTCGCACATCGAAGTACCACGGCGGGCGACGGAGGAGTTGGCCGTTCACCCGTTTCTCGAGATGATGCACGCTCGAAATCTCGATGGCGGGGCCGCGGCCGCCCACGTCGAAGTTCCCGAAGACCTCACGGTCCGCCACGAGCTTCCGGATGAGGGTCGACGTGATCTCGTGCCGTCCCGTCATCATCTCGACGGCGAGGGGGCCGCCGGCCAGGACATGACGGAGGTCGTCGAGCCCTCCTCCTCCCGCGCGCCAGGGCTTGTCCGCGAGCACGTGGAAGCCAGACTCATGCAGCCGGCGCATGGCCGACATCTTCCGATCGTTCTTCCCGGCCAGGATGACGACGTCGCCCCGACGCTCCCCAATCAGTCGCTCGATCGGGCGCTCGCCCGTCCGCACCGTGGGGCGCCACGCCGTCGGCTCCTCCGCGCGGCGATTGAAGGCTTCGACGAGGGCGAGAAAATCGTCGAGCTCCCGCCCGGCCGTCGCATAGACAAAGAGCTCGTCGGGCACCCCGGGCGGCCGCGCGCGCAGAGTGAGGGCGGCGTGGAAATGCCCTGGCTCGAGAAAGAGGAGGGTGTGCACGGCGCCCCGCGTGCCGGGCTAGCTTCGCGGCTTCACCCAAGTCTCCGACCAGGCCAGCGTGGCGCTGCTGCCTTGGCGATCCCCTCGCGCCTCGGGCCATACGCTGCCCGTGGCCACGCGGCCGTTGAGCTCGAGCTGGGCGGAACGGGCGGGGAAGAACGTGCTGAACACGCCGATGGGCCGGTTGTTGAATCCCGGCGGGGCGTTGAGGACGAAGGGCTCGATGCAGTCGTACCAGGACATGACGATGCGCGCGTCCGCGGCCACGATGGTTTCCGTGGCGGCCGAGGGCGGGCCTCCGTGACGGACGAATTTGGCGTCGACCACGGGCAGGGAGGTGTCCGCGAAGGCGGGATAAAGCAGAGTTTCGATCGTCTTCTGCAGCCAGCGGGCGACGGAAATGTTGTCACTGTACACCCGGACCTTGCCGTCGGTGAGCGTGCTCTGCATGAACAGCGCGTGGCCGGCCCCGCCCGCGCACCAGAGGACACGCCAGTGGCTGCAGCGGTCGGTCAACGTCTTGCCGCCGTCCGCGCTCAGGCGGATGAAGGAGTTCTCACCGGTCATGAGGACTTCGTTCGGATCGACAGGCGGCGGCATGGGCGTCTCCCTTCAGAGTGTGGGTGCACAGCGAGCCGCGACGCGGTACAGTCACCCGGTCACGCACCCGAGTGAAGATACTGGCGATGCCCGTTCGAGGCAAGCGGTGAACCCGACGAGAAAGAGGACGGCCATGAGCAACCATGCCCTGTACCTGGTACGGATGGACGTGGCGCACGACCTGGAGAAGGTATTCAACGAGGTGTACGACACGGAGCACGTGCCCCTCCTCGGCGCGGTGCCCGGGGTGATCCGGGCCACGCGCTACCGGAATCCCTCCCCGACCGACCCGCGCTACATCGCCGCGTACGAGCTCGAGAGCTCCACGGTGGTGCACAGCACGGCGTGGAAGGCGGCGGGCGAGGCGGGACGCTGGTCCAGGGAGATCCGCCCGCACACCATGAATCGCTACCTCACGAGCTACGAGTGGGCCGGGTGCAGCCCCGCCCTCACCTACAAGACGCCGTACATCTTCTGGGTGCTCATGGACGTGGAGCGGCACAAGGAGACGCTCTTCAACGAGCTCTACGACACCGAGCACGTGCCGCTGCTCTTGAAGCTTCCCGGCTGCGTCAACGTGGTCCGCTACCGGACGGAGACGCCCGGCGTGCCGCGCTACCTCGCCGCCTATGAGGTGGAGCGGACCGACTTGCCCATGTCCAAGCTCTGGAACGAAACCTCCGACATCGGCCGCTGGAAGCCCGAGGTCCGTCCGTACACCTACAACAAGCGCTACATCGTAGGCGAGCGCATCTGATGCCCATGGACATCGCGCTCACCGGCCTCGCCCTGCCTCTGCCCGAGTTTCCCGCTCTCGCCCGCGAGGCAGAAGGCCGCGGCTATCGGACGGCGTGGATAGGCGAGGCCTCGGGCGCCGAGGCCATCGCGCTCTCCACGCTGATCGCTACCCACACCACCACCCTCAAGATCGCCAACGGGGTCATTCCCGTGCAGACGCGCACGCCCATCGTGTACGGCCAGGCCGCGGCCACCCTCGCCCACCTCGCCCCCGGCCGCTTCGCCCTCGGGCTCGGACTCTCGAGCGAGATCATCGTGGGGCACTGGCACGGTCTCCCCTTCGCCGCGTCCATCCAGCAGATGCGGGAGGCGGTGCAGATCATCCGCCTCACCGCCTCGGGCGAGCGGGTCAACTTCGAGGGCAAGTTCTATCGCCTCAAGAACTTCCGTCTCGCCATCCCCGTGCCGGAGCCGGCTCCCCGCATCTACCTCGCCGCCCTCGGCCCCCGCATGTGTGAGCTCGCCGGCGAGGTGGCGGATGGCGTCCTCCTCAACTGGCTGCCGCCGTCCGCCGTGCCCGTCTCCCTGCGGCACGTCGAGGCGGGCGCGCGGCGCGCGGGGCGGAGCCCGGCCGAGATCGACGTCGCCGTGTACATCCGCACCTGTGTCACCGACGAGCCGGCCGCGGTGCGAGAGGCGCTCGCCCGCGACATCACGGGCTACGCCATCGTGAGTGTGTACGCACGCTTCTTCGCGGATTGCGGCTTCGCCGACGAGGTGGAGACGGTGAACCGCGCGTGGAAGGCGGGTGATCGCGCGGGCGCGGTGAAGGGGATCTCCGAGCGCGTGCTCGACGGGCTCGGCGCGGTGGGCTCCGCCGCCGCCTGTCGCGAGCAGATCGGCGCCTTTGCGCGGACGGGCGCCGTTCCCGTGGTGGTGCCCTTCGCGCGCCCCGGCGCGGACGCGCGCGCGTCCATGCTCGCCACGCTCCGCTCGTTTCCCTGATGACCGTGTAGGGTTTACCTGGAGGGCACTTTCGCGCCGCGCTCGAGAGCGAAAGACGCCTCCGCAACACGGTCGGGGGGCTGGTGTAGCTCTTGCGGCCTGGTGTAGCTCTTGCAGCGAAGCCGCATGGGAGATTCCCATGCAAGCCCTCTGCTGGCACGGCACGGAAGACATCCGGCACGAGATAGTGCCAGACCCGCGCATTCGCGACGCGCGCGACGCCATCGTGCGCATCACCTCCACCGCGATCTGCGGCTCGGATCTCCACATCTTCGGTGGTTTCGTGCCGTTCATGGAAGAGGGCGATATCGTCGGCCACGAGCCGATGGGCGAGGTGGTGGAGGTCGGGCGCGACGTGACGAAGCTCCGCCCCGGCGATCGGGTGGTGGTGCCCTGCACGGTGTCCTGCGGCGGCTGCCTCCCATGCCGCAAGGGGAGCTTCGCCCTGTGCGACATGTCGAACCCGAACACGGAGATGGCGCGCGAGGCCTTCGGTCACACGCCGGCGGGGATGCTTGGCTATTCGCACGTGCTGGGCGGCTTTCCCGGTGGGCAGGCGGAATACCTCCGCGTTCCCTTCGCGGACGTGGGGCCGCTCAAGGTTCCGGACGAGCTGAGGGACGAGCAGGTCCTGTTCCTCTCCGACATCTTTCCCACGGGGTATCAGGCCGCGGAGAGCGCGGACATCGAGCCGGGCGACACGGTGGCCATTTGGGGCTGCGGTCCCGTGGGCCAGCTCTGCATCCAGAGCGCGTGGATGCTGGGGGCGGGCCGCGTGATCGCGATCGATCGGGTGCCCGAGCGGCTCCGTATGGCCGAGATGCACGGACGTGCGGAGACGATCAGCTTCGAGGACGGCGACGTGTTCGAGCGGCTGCTCGCCCTCACCGCGGGACGCGGGCCGGACCGATGCATCGACGCGGTGGGCACGGAGGCGCATGGGCGCGGCAGCGTGGATGCCATGCTCGACAAGGTGAAGGTGGCGACCTATCTCGGCACGGACCGGGCGCACGCCCTTCGCGAGGCGATCATGTGCTGCCGCAAGGGCGGCACGGTCTCCGTGCCCGGCGTGTACGTCGGATTCCTCGACAAGCTGCCCTTCGGTGCGGCCATCGCCAAAGGGCTAACCCTGAAGACGGGCCAGACACATGTGCCGCGCTACCACCGAATGCTCCTCGAGAAGATCGCGAGCGGAGCCATCGACCCCTCGTTCCTGGTCACGCATACTCTGCCGCTGAGCGAGGGGCCGGCCGCCTATCGCATGTTTCGTGACAAGAAGGACGGCTGCGTCAAGGTGGTCCTGAAGCCCCAGAGCCCATGATGGTCCGTGCAAAGCGTCACGGTGGTCTGCTTCTTCCCGGTCGGATCTTCCTGCTGCCCGAAGCCCTGGGCCGGTGCCCCACCAGGAATTCTGGAGGGACGAGACACCGCGCGTAAACATTGCGTGGCATCAGTGTTGCTCCTCTCGTTCCACGGCATCATCGACCCCAAAGGAGGAGCACGATGGACAGCCTCAAGAAGATCAGGGTCGCCATCCTCTGCACGGATGGCTTCGAGCAGTCCGAGCTGAAGGAGCCGCGCGCCGCGCTCGACGCGGCGGGCGCCATCACCAGCGTGGTGTCGCCCAAGGATGAGCAGGTCCACGGCTGGCATCACGGCCAATGGGGGAGCGAGGTGCGCGTCGACGTAGCCCTGGACCGCGCGCAGGCGAAGGACTTCGACGCGCTCCTGCTTCCCGGCGGCGTGATGAATCCCGACTCGCTCCGCATGCATCCGAAGGCCGTCGAGTTCGTGAAGGCCTTCTTCGACGCGGACAAGCCGGTGGCCGCGATCTGCCATGGCCCCTGGATGGTCATCGAAGCGGGAGTGGCCCGCGGCCGCCGCATCGCGGCATGGCCGTCGCTCAAGACTGATCTCCGCAACGCGGGCGCGGAATGGGTCGACGAGGAAGTGGTCGTCGACGGCAATCTCGTGACGAGCCGGAAGCCCGCCGATATCCCCGCGTTCAATCGAGCGATGCTCCAGCGTCTCGCACAGGGGCGTCGCCGCACTGACCAGGCGGCCTGAGCCGCCGGCCGGGAGGGAAGCATGGACACGACTCACACCTACAAGGCGCGGCACTGGAACCTCGCGGGGCTCAAGGGCATCTCGGACAAGACCCTCGAGACCCACTTCAAGCTCTACGAGGGCTACGTCACGGAGACGAACCGGCTCACCGGCCAGCTCGCGGAGATGCTGAGGGACGGCCACGTCGACCAGGAGGAGATGCCGGCCTACTCCGAGATCACCCGGCGGCTCGGCTTCGAGTACAACGGCATGGTTCTGCACGAGTACTACTTCGACAATCTCAAGCGCGGCGCCACCGGGACGGCCGACCCGAAGTCCGCTTTCGCCAAGGCGGCCGCCGCGAGCTTCGGCTCCCTCGACACGTGGAAGGCGGCCTTCGTCAGCGTGGGCAAGATGCGCGGCGTGGGCTGGGCCATCTGCTATCAGGACCCGCACACGGGGAGGCTGTCCAACCACTGGGTTTCCCTCCACGAAGTCGGCAACGTGGCAGGCTTCACGCCCATTCTCGTGATGGATGTGTGGGAGCACGCCTTCATCCTCGACTATGCGCCGTCGCAGCGCCCCAAGTACATCGATGCGTTTCTCGCCAACACGGACTGGGAGGCCGTCGATCACCGGCTCGTCACGCCCGACGCGCGCGCCGGCCGCTAACTACTCCGGCCCCACGCAGCGGAACTTGGCGAAGACGTAGGGATAGTGCGCCTGGTACCAGTTCCGGAAGCTCGGGCGCACTAGCTCTGCCGCCGTCGCCCACGAGGCTCCCTTGAGGACGAAGTGCTTGCCGTCGAAAAAATCGGCGGAGTAGCCGGCGTAGCCGGGAATCCACGCCTCGAAGCCGGGGAACCCGGTGAAGGGCGTGTCGGTCCATTCCCGGCCGTTGCCCACGAGCTCGTGCACGCCCCACGCGCTCGCGCCTTCGGGCGACGAGTCGACGGGCGCCGGCGACCAGCACCGGAAGTCGAAGTTGCCATGGTGGTCGGCGGGGGCCGTCGCGCCCCACGGGTAGGGACGCTCGGCTCCCGACCGATCCCCGAACGCCGCGCGGTGGAACTCCGCCTCGGTGAGGATCCGGCTGCCTCGCCAGCGCGCATACGCGCGCGCCTCGGCGAGGCTCACATAGACGGGCCACTGAGCGGTCTCCTCGAAGGGCAGGAGCCCGAAGAGCCCGCGAAGGAATCGCCGGCCGTCCTGCTCCGTCCAGACGGCCGGCGCGGCAAGACCCTCGCCGCGCGCCCAGTGCCAATCGTCGCCGGTCCAGAGCTCGGGGCGCCCGTAGCCGCGATCCTCCACGAAGGCGAGGAACTGCCCGTTGGTCACCGGCGTCTCGTCGATCGTGAAGCCGGGTACGACGAGCTCATGAGATGGCGACTCGTTGTCCCATCCGAAGCCGAGCTCGGCCAGGCCGGCGCCGAGGGTCACGGGGCCCGCGGGCACGTGCACCATGGCGGGCCGACGACGTCCGCGACCGGTGGGCAAGACCGGAAGCCAAGCGGGACGCACCTTCAGCTCGAGATCGAGCCGCTGCATCATGTAGAGGAGCGTTTCCTGGTGCATCAGCTCGTGCTCGATGAGCATGGTGAAGACGCGCCCGTTGCGCGCCATCGGCTCCCGGTCCGCGCGCGCGGATACCGCCTCCACCGATTCCCGAAGGGCGGCACGCACCCGATCGCGATAGGCGAGGACCTCGGGGAGAGTAGGCCACGTATCGGGAACATCAGGGTGGGCATGGCAGCGTGTCGGATCATCCGCGTCGGGATCGATGCCACGCGAGAAGAGCTCGTCGAAGGCCGGATTCAGCGATGGCTGACCGAGCACGCCGCCGCCCACGTGGTTCCAGGCGAAGGCGGGCAGATGCCCTACATAGAAGATGAAGGGATGGCGAAGGGCAATGGGCTGCGCGAGGTAGCCCTCGGGCGCGAGCAGATCGAAGATGCGGTCCGTGCGTGCCCACACGCTGTTGAGCCGCTCGATCGTCGTCTCGGCCATGTCGATCCTCCCATGGTTACCAGGCGACCAACCCAAGGGTCGCAAGGATGAGCCCATCTGCCGCCTCGCCGCCGGGTGGGCGCCGACCTTCGGGCCGTCGCGGGCGGGGCTTGATCGTCACGCGGGAGCGGACTACCCTGACATCCCTCGGTCCGGTCTCGCATTGAGATGCACACTGTCTTCGAGGAGATGCGGCCATTCGCTACCGGGCTCGGAGGTATACGAACGAAGCAGAGAGACGGCGAACCTTGGAGGACGACGTGCGCCGCGGGCTCACGGCGTGTCCCAAGAGTCTGCCGCCGAAATATTTCTACGACACCACGGGGTCGAAGCTCTTCGAGGACATCACGGAGCAGCCCGAGTACTACTTGACGCGGACGGAGCACACGCTCCTTGGCGAGATCGCGCCCGCGCTCATGCGCGAGGTCGCCCCGCGCGATCTCATCGAGCTGGGCGCGGGCTCCGCCCTCAAGACGCGACGGCTGCTCGACGCCCGACACGATCAGGCCGTCCGCTACATCCCCATCGACGTTGACGAGAGCATGATCCAGGCGGCCGCCAATCGTCTCCTTGCCGACTATCCGCTACTCAGCGTGGAAGCCATCGTGGGCGACTTCGAGCATCACCTCCACCACGTGCCGGAACGCCTGGGCTCGCGCCTCGTGCTCTTCCTCGGCAGCACCATCGGCAATCTCGATCCGCTTCCCCGCCGCGCGCTGCTCTCCCGAGTGCGCGCGCTCCTCGATTCCGGAGACCGTTTCCTCGTCGGCTTCGACCTCATCAAGGACGTGGAGCGGCTCGAAGCCGCCTACGACGACGCGAGCGGCGTAACCCGCGAGTTCAACCGCAACATCCTCGCCGTGGTCAACCGGGAGCTCGACGCGGATTTCCAGCCGGAGGCCTTTGCCCACGTCGCCTTCTACAACGAGTCGGCGTCTCGCGTGGAGATGCACCTCGTGCCAGACACGCCAGAGGTGATTCACGTTCGTGGGCTGGGTCTGACGGTGCGCATCGCCGCCGGCGAGGGCATCTGGACGGAGAGCTGCTACAAGTTCACGCGCCCCTCCGTGGCGGCCATGCTCGAGGAAGCGGGGCTTCGGCTGGCCGCCTGGCACGTCGATCCAGGCCACAACTTCGCGCTCGCCCTGGCCGCGCCCGCCTGAGATGGGGCACGGCGCGTACACGCAGCCCACGCCCCGTCTCCTCTACGTCCACGACGATCTGAGCGCCGAGGTGGCAGAGCGTTTCGGCCCCGCCTCCCAGGCCGTCGCGCTCACCCGGGCGCTCTTCGACGCGGTGGGTCGGGACGGCGAGCGCGTGGTGATCCTGTGCCTGGCCGATCAGGTGGAGCGGATCGTCGCGCAGGGCGCCCATGCGCCGTTCGGTCTCGCCCTCAGCATCGGGCCTGCCGGCGAGCGTGTGGCGCGGACGCTCCACGCGCGCACGGGCTGGTTCCCGCGCCGGCGGGTACTCGGCCTCACCCGCGAGGAGGATGGGCGCGGCGGCTATCGTCTCGTCACCACCACCGGAGCACCGCTCGGCGCGCAGCTCGCGGGTGTCGAGACGGCAGGATCGCTCGCGGTGGTGGACGACACGATCTTCTCGGGGCTCACTCTCGGTGGCGTGCTGCGTGCGCTGCCCCCCGCGCTGCTCGCGCGGACGCACGCCTTCTGTCTCCGCGGCGTCGCCGACTCTGCCGTCGCGGTGGCGAGGCTGTGCCCACTCACCGTGGGCGTGGCCGCCCCCGGCCGCATGCTCGAGGACGTGAGCTTCATCAATGCCAGCGGCCTCGTGGTCCGCGGGAGCATCCGCCGCGACGGCGGGTCGCCCCTCGCCTTCTACGAGCGCCCGGACTGGATCCGCGCCTGGTTCCCGGGGCGGGACGACGAGGTCATCGATGCCTGCCGTCGCCTCGCGAGCATGCTCGATCCTGGGCGCTGAGGTGAAGATCGACGGCGAGCTCGGGCTAGCCGAGTGGCTCACGATGGCCGAGCAGCTGCGCCACGCGCCGGAGTGGAGCGCGCTGGGCGGCGGACCCGTCGAGATGACGCAGACCCACATCTCCGTCGTGCTCCTGGGGCGGGAACGCGTGCTCAAGCTCAAGAAGCCGGTCGACTTCGGCTTCCTCGACTACACCACTTCCGAAAAGCGCCGGCGCGCCTGCGAGGCCGAGGTCGAGCTGAACCGGCGCCTCTGCGACCAGACGTACCTCGGCGTGCAGCCCATCGTGGAGAAGGACGGCGCGCCCCGCCTCTCCGATATCGGCCGGCCGATCGATCATGCCGTGCTCATGCGACGCTTGCCCGCTGACCGGATGCTCGACGAGATGGTCCGCCGCGGCTCCGTCACGGAGCAGATCATCGATCGCGTGGCGGAACGCTTGAGCCGGTTTCATCGGACAGCGGTGCGGGGATCCGCCGTCGAGGCCTGGGGAGCCTGGAGAGCGATCCGCGCCAACTGGGAGGAGAACTTCGCCCAGACCCGCCCCTTCATCGGGCGCACCATCAGCCCCGCCGCCTACCAGACAGTGGAGCGCTGGGTGGGCGAGCGCCTGCGCGGCGATCGCGCGCGATTCGACGGGCGGGTGCGGGAGGGGCACGTGGTCGACGGCCATGGTGACGTGCGCTGCGACAGCGTGTGCGTCACTGACGGCATCTGCATCTTCGACTGCATCGAGTTCAGCGATCGCTTCCGCTGCGGCGATGTGGCGAGCGAGGTCGCCTTCCTCGGCATGGATCTCGACGCGCGGGGACGTCCCGATCTCGGTTACTACTTCGCCGAGGGATACGCGGCGAAGGCGGGCGACGCGGGGCTCTTCCGCCTCCTGCCGTTCTACCGCTGCTATCGCGCCTGGGTACGGGGCAAGGTGCTGAGCCTCACCCTCGACGAAGCGGAGATCGGCGGCGCGGAGAAGAAGACGGCGGCGGAGTGGGCCGCCGCCTACTTCGATCTGGCCTACCGCTGTGCCACGCCACTGCACGGGCCCACCCTCATCGTGGTGATGGGGCTGGCGGGGACGGGCAAGACGTCGCTGGCGCGCTCCGTGGCGGGAGAGCTGGGCTTCCGCGTCGTCTCCACGGATGCCGTGCGCCAGGAGCTGTTCGGTAGCGAGAAAGGCGCGGCCACCTACGGCGAAGGCGCCTACAGCGCGGAGGCGACGCGGAAGACCTACGAGGCGCAGCGTCTACAGGGTGGAGCGCTCCTCGCCTCCTACGGCGGCGCCGTGCTCGACGGCACCTTTCTCCGCGAGGAGGATCGCGAGCCAGTGCGCGTCCTGGCTCGTCAGGCGGGCGCCGCCCTCCGATGGATCGAGTGCGATCTACCCGCGGAGCTCGTGCGCGAACGGATGCGAGGCCGGAGCGAGCGGGGCGACAGCCTCTCCGACGCCACGTGGGAGATCCATCTCCGCCAGCGCGAGGAGCGCGACGCGCATCCCCGTCCAAACCTCCAGAGCTACCTCTTCGTGGACATGAGGCAGGAGCTCGCCCGATCCGCCCGGCGTGCAACTGACTGGCTACGCGAGATCGAGAGGGAAGAGGGCTAGTTCGAATTGTTCACGAAGACGCGGAGCGCGAGGCGGGTCGGGGCCCGTCGGCGGGGGCGGGGGAGCGCTCCAGCTGCGTCACCCACTCGCCTGAATCGCCGCCCTTCTGGGCGGCGTACAGGCTTCGGGGGTCCCACTCCGCCGGAGCGCTCCCCCGCCCCCGCCGCCACCCGCCCCGATAGCACGTGCTCCACTCGCGAAAAATCCAGGCTAGGAGTCTGTAGGGGAAAGCGCGCATGACGCCCTTGACCAACTGCTTGCCGCTCAAATGTTCCGCTCCGAGCGCGGGCTTTGCCCGCGCAACCGAGTCCTCGGGGGAGGTTCGGAAGGGGGGCGAAGCCCTCCTCCGAGTGTCCTAGCGGCGCAGGCCGCGCGGGACGGCGAGGCGGTCCAGCAACTCGAAGGCCACGTGGAAGACCACGGCCATGGCCGCGGCCGGAGCGGCGCCGGCGAGGATGGTCGCGGTATCGTCCAGGGCGAGGCCACGCACGATCAGCGTGCCGTAGCCGCCGCCTCCGATGAAGGCGGCGAGGGTAGCCGTGCCCACCGTCATGACGGCGGCCGTCTTGATACCGGCCATGATGCCGATGGAGGCGAGGGGAATCTCGATGCGCACGAGCCGCGCCAGCCGGCCGAGCCCCAGCACGAACGCCATCTCGAGGAGCCGACCGTCGATGCCCATGAGCCCCGCGTAGGTACTGCGCACCACGGGCAGAAGGGCGTAGAGCGATAGCGCGACGAGGGCCGGCACCTTGCCGATCCCGAAGAGCGGGATCATGAAGACGAGAAGCGCGAGGGCGGGGATGGTCTGGAGCATGCCGATGGTGCCGAGCTCGATCTGGCCGGCCTTGCGGAAGCGCGTGGCCGCGATGCCCAGGGGAACGCCGAGCACCACGGCCACCGCGACGGAGATCAGGACCAGGAGCAGGTGGTCCAGGGTGAGGGCGTACAGCTCGCGGCCGATTCCGCTCCGGCTCGTTTCCGTGGAACGCTCCGAGCCCAGGAAGGCGGCGGCGACCTCGGCCACGCTCTTGCCGTCGAGGTCGGCCATGGCATTGAGCTGCTGCATGCGCCGCTCGTCAAGGCGGCCCTCGAGCGCTTCCCGGAGCCGCGCCCAGGTTCGCGGGTACTTCTCGGGCAGCTCCTTCCGCGCCACCAGCACCGCCCAGTAGTCGGGGAAGAAGCCGAGATCGTCGCGGAGGATGCGCAGGCGCAGCCGCTCGAGTTGGCCGTCGGTGGAGAAGACGTCCATCACGTCGACCTCGCCGCTCACGATCGCGCGATAGGTGAGGGCGTGCTCCATCACCCGCACCTGAGCGAGCGAGATCCCGTATCGCCGGGACAGCCCAGGCCAGCCATCCTCGCGTTCGAGGAATCCCGAGCTGAAGGCCGCGGTGAGGGTGGGATGCCGCGCGAGGTCGCCGATGCTCCGGAGACCCAGCCGATCCGCGACGTCGGCGCGCACAGCCAGCGCATAGGTGTTGTTGAAGCCGAGGGAGTCGGTCGTCGTCAGCCCGGAGGGGCCCAGCCGCGCGCGAATGGCCTCGGTCGTGCGCAGCGAGGGGTCCTTGAGGATGATGTACGACAGCGTGCCCGTGTACTCCGGATAGAGATCGATGGCGCCCGAGGCGAGCGCCCGATACGCGAGGCCGGTGCCGCCCAGCCCGAGCTTGCGTTCCGCGCGTGCCTCGCCGGTCTGCTCGATCACCTTGGCGGCGATCTCCGCCAGGATGTAGCTCTCCGTGAATGACTTGGAGCCGACGCGGATGACGCCGTCGGCGAGCGCGCTTCCTGCCGTCGCGTGCAAGAGGAGGAGGCCGACGGCAACGTGGCAGAAAGGTCTCACGCCCTATCTCTTCTCCGCGTCCACGGGCGCGAGGGTCTGCGCGGTGAGAAAGCGGGAGACGAACGGCGAAGTGGGTCGCTCCGCGAGGTCGGCGAAGCTGCCCTGCTGGACGACTCGGCCGTCGGTCATGAGGGTGATGGTGGTGCCCAGGAGGACCGCTTCGCGGATGTCGTGGGTCACCAGCACCACCGTCTTGCCCAGGGTGGTGAAGAGCGCGCCGAGCTGCGTCTGCAGCTCTGCTCGCACGATCGGATCGAGGGCGCCTAGCGGCTCATCGAGGAGGAGGAAGGGGGGATCCAGCATGAGGGCGCGCATGAGCCCGATGCGCTGGCCCTGGCCGCCGCTCAGCTCGCGCGGGAAGCGGGCCAGCATCGCCGCATCCAGCCCGACCATGGTGCCCAGGGTGGCGATCCGCTCGCGAATGCGCGAACCGGGCCAAGCCTGGGCCCGGGCGGGCAAGGCGACGTTGTCGTAGGCGGTGAGATGCGGATAGAGTCCGCCGTCCTGGACGACGTATCCCATGCGCCGCACGAGAGCCGTACGCGTCGCCTCGGTCACCCGGGTGCCGTCGACGAGGACGTTGCCCGCCTCCGGCATGAGCAGGCCAAGGATGAGGCGGAGCACGGTGGACTTGCCGGAACCGCTCGAGCCCAGGAGCACGTGCACGGTGCCCGCCGCGACCTCGAGCGACACGTCGTCCAGGGCGACGCGGTCGCCGAAGCGCTTGGTCACTCCCCGAAGCTCGATCACGACACGGGGTGCAGCGGCTTTTCCACTATGGGCGAGCGGCGATGGGTCAGCGAATCACCCCCGCTGCCCGCAGCGTCGCGATCTCGTCCGCGGGCAGCTCGAGGAGACCGCGCAGCACCTCCTCCGTGTGCTCGCCCAGGGTGGGCGAGGGGGTACGCACCGCGCCCG
>Ga0306926_10000426_pt1 | contig 39037 bp, 25 predicted proteins | sample flu12Cox44000178_FD_203759 | JGI IMG/M metagenome (GOLD analysis project Ga0306926, IMG submission 203759) | Lab enrichment of tropical soil microbial communities from Luquillo Experimental Forest, Puerto Rico - flux8day.12C.oxic.44.000.178 (v2)... | ecosystem: Environmental > Terrestrial >...
CTCTACGCCGTTTTGCCGCGCGTCAAACAGAAGGACATCGCGATGCAGACATCCATCGCTGCGGTCGCCCAGCGACCGTTCGCCCGCCATTTGCTTGCCGCCACGGCGGCACTGGCATTGAGCCTTGCGGCGGGGCTTCCCGCCAAGGCGCAAGACACCATCAAAGTCGGCATCCTCCATTCGCTCTCCGGCACCATGGCGATCAGCGAGACGACGCTGAAGGACGTCATGCTCATGTTGATCGAGGAGCAGAACAAGAAGGGGGGCCTGCTCGGCAAGAAGCTCGAAGCGGTTGTTGTCGACCCGGCCTCGAACTGGCCGCTATTCGCGGAGAAGGCGCGCGAGCTCATTACCAAGGACAAGGTGGCAGCGGTGTTCGGCTGCTGGACCTCGGTATCGCGCAAATCGGTCCTGCCGGTGTTCAAGGAGCTCAACAGCATCCTGTTCTACCCCGTGCAATACGAGGGCGAGGAGAGCGAGCGCAACGTGTTCTATACCGGCGCCGCTCCCAACCAGCAGGCGATCCCGGCGGTCGATTACCTGATGTCGAAGGACGGCGGCGAGGCCAAGCGTTGGGTGCTTGCCGGCACCGACTACGTCTATCCGCGCACCACCAATAAAATCCTCGAGGCCTATCTCAAGCAGAAGGGCGTCGCGGATTCCGACATCATGATCAATTACACGCCGTTCGGCCACTCCGACTGGCAGACCATCGTGTCCGATATCAAGAAGTTCGGGTCGGCGGGCAAGAAAACGGCGGTCGTCTCCACCATCAACGGCGATGCCAACGTTCCGTTCTACAAGGAGCTGGGCAACCAAGGCATCAAGGCAACGGACATCCCGAGCGTCGCCTTCTCGGTCGGCGAGGAGGAACTCGCCGGCATCGACACCAAGCCGCTGGTCGGCCACCTCGCCGCCTGGAACTATTTCCAGTCGATCAAGACGCCGATCAACCAGAAGTTCATCGCTGACTGGAAGGCTTTCATCAAGAACCCGAAGCGCGTCACCAACGATCCCATGGAGGCCCACGTCATCGGCTTCGCGATGTGGGTGAAGGCGGTCGAGAAGGTCAAGTCGACCGATCCGGACAAGGTGATCGACGCGTTGCCCGGCATCGAGGCCCCTAACCTCACCGGCGGTACCTCGAAGATGCTCCCCAACCATCACATCACCAAGCCGGTCTATATCGGCGAGGTACGTGGAGACGGCCAGTTCGACGTCGTTTGGAAGACGCCGACCTTGGTGCCTGGCGATGCCTGGTCCAAGTACCTGCCCGGCTCCAAAGATCTGGAAGCCGACTGGGTGACGCTGAAATGCGGAAACTACAACACCGTGACCAAGAAATGCGGTGGCGGTGCCTAGTGCTGTTGCGCGCGTAACTCGGTGCGCTCCCTCTCCCGTTTAGGGAGTGGGAGTCGCCGGGGCTGTGGCACCGAGACATAGCTGGTGCTCGCAGCAAGGCTGGAGGCGACCCAGCTACTCTAATTTGGGCCGCCTCGCTCGTGAATGCCGGGACGACGGAATGCGTGCCTTCAGCGATCGCTTCATCGCGCTCGTCTGCGCGCTTGGCGTGCTCGCCGCCCTGACGACGGCGGTGCGCGCCGGGCCTTACGAGGATGCGCTTCTCCGTTTCACGGCCGATAGTTTCGACGAGACCATCGAAGGCATCAACGCAGTCGCCACGAGCGGTAATGCGCTTGCCGCGCAGGTCATCGGCGCGTTGCAGGAGGGGCGGCTCCTTTTCAGCGCCGACGAGAAGCAGGTTTTCATTCGTGAGGCGTCTGACCAGCTGATCGACGCCGCAACGGGTCGCCCGGTTGTCGGCACCGCGCCGTCCGACATCGCCCCGGTGCGCCTCAACAACCGCTTGCGGCGGATCGTCGAAGCTGCGCTCGGCGGTTTGACGCTGATGGCTCCCGATGCGGGCAAGCGCTTCGAGGCGGCGCAGGCCGTGCTCAAATCCAGGGATGCCAATGCACTGAAAGCCCTCGACCAAGCCATCCCGCGCGAAACCGACGCGGGCGTGAAACAGGCCCTGATCGAGGCGCGCGCCGCGGTCGTGCTCTATCTCGACAATGCGTCCGATGCCGACAAGATCGGCGCCATCGCCGTGATCCGCCAGCGCGGAGATCAGGAGGCGCTCGCGCTGCTCGGCGGGTTGCCGGGGAACGCCTCTCCTGCCGTCAGAAAGGCGGCGGCCGACGCCATCGCTTCGATCGAAAACAGCCTTGCGTTTTGGACCGCGCTGCAGAACGCCTGGTACGGCCTTTCCCTAGGCTCGGTGCTTCTGCTGGCGGCGATCGGGCTCGCCATCACCTTCGGCGTGATGGGCGTCATCAATATGGCGCACGGCGAAATGGTCATGCTCGGCGCCTACACGACCTTCGTCGTTCAGCAGGTGATCCGCGCCCACAATCCCGCGCTGTTCGATTATTCGCTCGCTATTGCCATTCCGCTCGCGTTTCTGGTCGCCGGCTTTGTCGGCATTCTGATCGAGCGCGGTATCATCCGCTTTCTCTACGGCCGGCCGCTGGAGACGCTGCTCGCCACCTGGGGCCTGTCGCTGATCCTGCAGCAGGCTGTGCGCACCGTCTTTGGTCCGACCAACAAGGATGTCGCCAACCCGTCGTGGATGAGCGGCTCGTTCGAACTCGGCCAAATCACCATCACCTACAACCGGCTGTGGATCATCGTGTTTACTCTCGTGATCTTCGCGGGCCTGCTCGCGCTGTTGCGCTTCACCCGCTTCGGCCTCGAGATGCGCGCGGTGACGCAGAACCGGGCGATGGCGGCGTCGATGGGCATCCGCACGAGCCGCATCGATGCGCTCACTTTCGGCCTCGGCTCCGGCATCGCCGGGCTTGCCGGCGTCGCCCTGTCGCAAATCGACAACGTCAGCCCTAATCTCGGCCAGGGCTACATCATCGACTCCTTCATGGTGGTGGTGTTCGGCGGAGTGGGCAATCTGTGGGGAACCCTGGTCGGCGCATTCACGCTTGGCATCGCCAACAAGTTCCTCGAGCCTTACGCCGGCGCGGTGCTCGGCAAGATCGCGATACTTGTCCTGATCATCTTGTTCATCCAGAAGCGACCGCGAGGGCTATTCGCCTTGAAGGGCAGGGCGGTAGAGGCATGATGGCGGACCTGCTTACGCGCTCGCTCGATCGCGGCGCACTCGCCTTTTTGGCTGCGCTGGCGGCGATCGGAATTCTCGTTCCGGTGCTCAATCTCACGGTGCCGGAGAGCTCGCCGTTTTATTTGTCGTCGTATTTCGTGGCGCTGTTCGGCAAATATCTTTGTTTTGCGCTGTTAGCATTGTCGATCGATCTGATCTGGGGCTATTGCGGCATTCTTTCGCTCGGGCACGGCGCTTTCTTCGCACTCGGCGGCTACGCCATGGGCATGTATTTAATGCGGCAGATCGGAACGCGAGGAGTTTACGCCCATCCGGTGCTGCCCGATTTCATGGTGTTCCTGAACTGGCCGGAACTGCCGATCTACTGGTACGGCTTTCAGCACTTTGCCTACGCCGCGTTCATGGTGCTGCTCGTGCCGGGTCTGCTCGCTTTCGTGTTCGGCTGGTTCGCGTTCAGGAGTCGCGTCACCGGAGTCTACTTGTCGATCATCACCCAGGCGCTGACGTTTGCCCTGATGCTCGGCTTCTTCCGCAACAATCTCGGCTTCGGCGGCAACAACGGCCTGACCGACTTCAAGGACATTCTCGGCTTCAACGTGCAGGCGCCGGGAACGCGGGCGGCGCTGTTTGCCGCCTCCATGCTTGCGCTGATGCTCGGCTTTGTCATCTGCCGCATCGTCGTGAGCTCGAAGTTCGGCAAGGTTCTGGTCGCCATCCGCGATGCCGAAGCGCGTACGCGTTTTCTCGGTTACCGCGTCGAGGCGTACAAGCTCTTGGTTTTCACCCTGTCGGCCTGCATGGCGGGCGTCGCCGGCGCACTCTACGTGCCGCAGGTCGGCATCATCAACCCGAGCGAGTTTTCGCCGGGCAATTCCATCGAGGCGGTGATCTGGGTTGCCGTCGGCGGGCGGGGCACGCTGACCGGGGCGGTGCTCGGCGCCGTGCTCGTGAATTACGGCAAGACCTATTTCACCAGCGGCGTGCTGGCGCCTTATTGGCTGTTCGTGCTCGGCGGATTATTCGTCGCCGTCACGCTGCTGTTGCCGCGCGGTGTCGTGGGCACGATCCATCATCATTGGCGCGAATGGCGGGAGCGGCGGCGCCTAGCCGCGGGCGTATCGTATGCCGCTCCCCGGCCGGCGGAGTGAGCGATGGACGCGCGCACCACTACGGCGCTTCTCTATCTCGACGGCGTGACCGTGTCGTTCAATGGCTTCCGCGCGCTCAACAATCTCTCCTTCACCATCGAGCCAGGCGAGATGCGCGCCATCATCGGCCCCAATGGCGCCGGCAAGACCACCATGATGGACGTCGTCACTGGCAAGACCAGGCCCGACACGGGGGATGTTTACTTCGACGGCGCCTACGATCTGTCGCGCCTCGACGAGACCGAGATTGCGCTGCTCGGCGTCGGCCGCAAGTTCCAGAAGCCGACCGTATTCGACATGCACACGGTCGAGGACAATATCGGCCTTGCCCTCAAGGGCGACCGGCGCGCCCGCAAGACGCTGTTCTGGCGGGAAACAAAGGAAGAGAAGCATCGGATCGACCGGATCCTCGAGATCATCCGCCTGTCGGCGTTGCGCCACCGCATCGCCGGCTCGCTTGCCCATGGCCAGAAGCAATGGCTCGAGATCGGCATGCTGCTGGCGCAAGAGCCCAAGCTGCTCCTCGTCGATGAGCCGGTTGCCGGCATGACCGATGCCGAGACGCGGCAGACTGCGGAGCTGCTCAAAGAGATCAATCGCGAGCGCACCGTCGTCGTGGTCGAGCACGATATGGCCTTCGTGCGCGAGCTCGGCGTCAAGGTCACCTGTCTGCACGAAGGCTCGGTGCTGGCGGAAGGCACGATCGACCAGGTCTCGCAGAACGAGCGCGTGGTCGAGGTCTATCTGGGGCGATAGCACGATGTTGCAAGTCGACTCGATTGATCTGCATTACGGCGCGGCGCAGGCGTTGCGCAACGTGTCGCTCGCCGCCGAGGCGGGCAAGGTGACGTGCGTGCTGGGGCGCAACGGCGTCGGCAAGACAAGCCTCCTGGACGCTCTCGCCGGACAGCATGCAATCAGCAAAGGTGCGATCAGGTTCGACGGGGAGGACATCACCCGCCTCAAGCCCAGCGAGCGCGCGCGGCGCGGCATTGCCTACGTGCCGCAGGGGCGCGAAATCTTCCCACTCTTGACGGTCGAGGAGAATCTCAAGACCGGCTTTGCTCCGCTCAAGCGCGAGGATCGCTCGATCCCCGACGACGTGTTCGCGCTGTTTCCGGTGCTCAACGGCATGCTCGGCCGGCGTGGCGGCGATCTCTCCGGCGGCCAGCAGCAGCAGCTCGCGATCGGGCGGGCCCTCGTCATGCGGCCGCGTCTGCTCTTGCTGGACGAGCCGACCGAGGGCATTCAGCCTTCGATCATCAAGGATATCGCGCGCGCCATCGGGTATTTGCGCAGTCTTGGGCAGATCGCGGTGGTGCTGGTCGAGCAATATCTCGACTTCGCGCGCGAGTTGGGCGACCACTTTGCCGTGATGGACCGCGGCGCGATCGTCTATTCCTGCAGCCGTGACACGATGGACGAGGCGGCACTCAGACGCGCAATGGCGATCTGAGCGAGGTCCGCATCGCGTGCTCATCAGGGTGGCAGCTTAACCTCGATATTTAGGTAAGCGTCGACCTCGGCGCGCTGCCCAGGATAGAGCACGAGAGTCGACGTTTTCTCCTCGACGACCGCCGGCCCTTCGATGGATGTGCCCGGGCCCAAGGCGGCACGCCGGAGCACCGGCACGTCGCTTGCCTCGGTTGCGCTGAAATAGGCTTGCCGGGTCGCGGATGATGTTTGCTGCGGTATTTCCGCGGGAGCGGTGAACGTCTTCAGGGTCGGCTTGGGAATGATCCCGACCGCCGTCACCTGGAAATTGACGATCTCCACGGCTTCAATTTCGGCCATGTGGCCGTAGCGCCGCTGATGCGCGGCGTGAAATCGCTTGACCAGATCGGTCAAATCCTGCGGCGTGCGCAGGCGCGGCACCGGCACCGCCACGTCGTACGACTGGCCGCGATAGCGCATGCCGGCATGCCTGCGGCTGAGCAAACGCTCGCGCGGGAAGTTCTCTCGCATCAGATCGTCGAGCGCCGCGTTCTCCAACTCGGCAAAGATGCCGTCGAGTTCGGCCGCCGTTGTCCCGTCGACCGGCGTGATTCGAGTGAAGCTGCGCTCCTGCTGCACGTCCGTTACGAGCATGCCATGCGCGCTGAAGGTGCCGGGATCGCGGGGAATAAGGATGCGGCCGATGCCGAGCTCGGCCGCGACCATCCCGGCGATGGTCGGGCCCATGCCGCCGAACGGAACCAGCGTGAATTCGCGCGGATCGTAGCCGCGTTCGACCGTGATGGTGCGCATCGCCACCATCACATTGGTGACGAGCACGCGCAGAATGCCCCAGGCCGCCTCGATCGCTGTCATTCCCAGCGGCTCGGCGACGCGCGCTGAAATCGCCTCGTGGGCTTTCGCGCCGGCGATCGGCATGGCGCCGTCGAGCAGCGCCGCCGGGTTGAGATGGCCGAGCAGCACGAGCGCATCGGTCAGCGTCGGCTCGAGGCCGCCGCGCCCATAGCACGCGGGGCCCGGATCGGCGCCGGCGCTCTGCGGTCCGACCTTGAGGACGTGTCCGAGGTGCACGCGGGCAATGCTGCCGCCACCCGCCCCAATCGTCTCGATATCGACCGTGTGGGTCCGCAGCGGATGCCCGGCGACCTTCACCTCCGATTTGAATAGCGGCGGGCCCGGCAACACGGCCATGTCGCAGCTCGTGCCGCCGGTGTCGAAGGTGATGAGATTATCGATGCCTTTGACATCGCCCAGATAACGCCCGCCGATGACGCCCGCCACCGGGCCGGACATGACGGTCGCAATCGGCACCTGCGCGAGCATGGTTGCGCTCGCCGCTCCGCCGTCGGATTTCATCATCAAGGTGCGGGATCGTGGGAAGCGCCGCAGCGATATCTCTTCGAGTGTGCGCAGGTAGCGCGAGACCGGCGGGCCAATGTAGGCATTGGCCACCGTCGAGGCGGTGCGTTCGTATTCGCGCCATTCCGGGTTCACCTCGTGCGACAAGGACAAGTAGAGATCGGGTGCAACGGCGCGGATGATCTCGGCCGCCGCTTTCTCGTGGGCAGGATTGGCGTAGGCAAAGAGGAAGCAGATGGCGACGGCGTCGATGCCGCAGGCGACGAATTTTGCAACGGCGTCGCGCACATCCTGCGCGACCAGCGGCTCGATGATCTCGCCCCGCGCGCCTACTCTCTCGCGGACTTCGAAAATGCGATCGCGCGTGAGCAACATCTTTGGCGCGGGTGCGAAGATGTCGAACACGTGCTCGCCGCGCCACTGCCGTCCGATTTCGTAGACGTCGCGGAAGCCGCGCGTCGTCAGCAATCCCACCCGCACGCCCTTGCCTTCGAGCAGCGTGTTGAGCGCCGCGGTCGAGCCGTGCAGGACCAGCGAGACGGCATCGGCACCGAAGTCGCGGGCCAAGTCGGCGGTGATGGTTTCCATGACCCCGGCCGGCTGCGCAGGGTCGGAGAGATATTTGCGAACCGCGACCAACTCGCGCCGATCCTCGTCGAAGGCGGTGACGTCCGTGAACGTACCGCCGACATCGATGCCGACGCGCAAGTTCATCGGTGAGTCTTTTTCCGGCGCAGCCGCGCGGTGGCCTGGGAATCGATGGCGAGACCGGAATCGAGCGCGACGCCGTAGTCGTCCCGCGCTGCGTCAAGAGAAACGTAGCCACGTGCAACGTCCTCCCGCACCCGATGAACGTCGCGCTCATATGGATCGCCGCAGCCGCCGCCACCAGCGAACTCCACGCAGAGGAGATCGCCGCGCTTGAGCAAAAGGCCGGCGACCTTCGAGGTGAGCGCGCGTTCCGCTGCGCTGCCGGGCTTCAACACCGCCTTCGAGGGGCGCGCGGGCTTGGCGCCGAACACGCCGGGGGAGGAGAACTTGAAGCGATCCATGCGCAGGTTCACCGTCGACTCCTCGGCCAGAATGCGCCACTGACGGCGCACGCCGAGGCCGCCACGAAATTTTCCAGGGCCGCCCGAGTCGCAGGCAAGCTCGTAGCGCTCGACGCGGACGGGAAACTCCGTTTCGATGGCCTCGACCGGGGTATTCATCACGTTGACGACCAGCTCGTCCATCGCGCTCACGCCGTCGCCGTCGGGACGCGCGCCCGTGCCGCCGTTCAAGATCTCGTACTGTGAATACCAGCGACCCGAGTCTGGATGGCGGCCCGCGCTCGACAGCGAGCCGCCCGCCGCGCTGCCCGGCGCCGGCACGCGCCCGGGCAGCGCCTGCGCCAACACGCGCAAAATGACCGAGGTCGTAACCTGACTGGGCCGCACGTACATGTTCACGGGCGCAGGAAAGCGCGGATTGAGCAGCGAGCCCTCCGGCGGATAGGAGACCCGCACCGGTCGCGACAAGCCGTCGTTCACCGGCAGGTCTGGAATGAAGATCATCTTCACCAGGCACTCGATGAAATTGCGCGACACGCAGGGGCGCAAATTGATGGGGCCGCGCGCTTGGGCATCGCTGTCGAGGATGAAATGCAGCGTGTCGCCCTTGATCTCGAGCGATGCTGAAATGCGATGCGGTGTCGAGAGGTCGACGCCGTCGTCGTCGAGATAGTCGGTCTGCGGGCCGTAGCGCCCGTCCGGCGCCGCAGCGATCTGTTTTCGCAGTTCCGTCTCGCAGATGTCCATCCAGCGCGCCCAGCAGGCGAGCACGGTATCAACACTGTATTTGCCGAAGAGCTCGGCGAATTTGCTCAGGCCATAAGTATTGGTGTTGACCTGCGCCTTGATGTCGCCCCAGGTCACCTCCGGCGTTCGGGTGTTGGCGCAGATGAGCGCCTCCACATCGCGTTGAAGCTCGCCGCGGCGCAGGATTTTGAGCGGCGGAATCAGCAACCCTTCCTGAAACAGATCGGTGGCATCGCCGCTGTTGGTGCCGGGGACCTTGCCGCCGAGATCGGGCTTGTGGGCGATATTGCCGATGAAGCCGAGGAGCCGCTCGCCGGCGAACATCGGCGAGATGACGGTGATGTCGGTGGCGTGGTTTTGGCAGGCTTGGTACGGGTGGTTGACGATGAACGCATCACCCGGCTCGATCGCCGGTCCGAAGCGGCGGCGGATTTCGTTCACTTGCGCCGCCAGCGGCCCGATGTGGAGCGGCTGCGGAATGCCCTGCGCCACCATGCGGCCCGTGGCGTCGAAGACGGCGAAGGTGAAATCCTGGCTTTCCTTGATGATGGTGGAATAGCCCGTGCGCAGCATGTTGAGCGTGAGCTCGCGAGCGATCTGCAAGGTGGACTGATAGATGACTTCGAGATCGATGGCGTTCACGGCTCGCGGCCTTCTCAACTCACCGTCTGCGCCCTACGGCTTTATCGGATAGATCTTCTCCAGCTGCGCGAAATAGCCTTCCCGCTTCAGCGTCTCGATGATGCCGAGATCGAGATAATCTGCGGGATTGCGGCTGCCGATGTCGGTCCCGATTGCCTCGAGCTGGGCGAGGACGTTCTCGGCCCCCGCGCGCGAAGGCGCCGCATCGCGCGGCATCAGACGCTTGAAATCCGCATAGGTGGCCGCGATCACCTTCGGGTCGCTGGTTTTGAATTTCTGCGCGATCACCTCCTTTGCCTTGGCTTCGTCGGAAAGCGCGAGATAGGCGCCGGCGATGTAGGCCTTCACGAAACGTGTCAGCGTGGCGTTATTGGCTTTCAGATAGCTGCTGGAGACGACCACGGAATCGAAAATCCACGGCGTCTTGGCGGCTGCCAGATCGATAATTGGATTGAAGCCGCGTTCCTTGGCCAAGGTGATCGCCGGCTCGATCAGCGGCGCGACGTCGATACGGCCGGCAATCAGCGCGCCGAAGCGCTGCGAGCTGCCGCCGATCTGCGAAATGGTGACGTCGGAGCGGGTCAGGCCGAGCTGCTTGAGTAGGATACTGATGGCAACGTCGGTCTCGGACCCGAAGGTGCTGATGCCGAAAGTCTTGCCTTTGAGATCGCCCATGCCGACGCCCGGCTTGGTAAACATGGTGATCGGTATGGTATTGCAGGTCGAGGTGACGAGCCGCAGGTCGGCACCTTGTTTGTTGGCGAGAACGGCAGGGGCGAGCCCCACATGCATGGCCTGGATTTCGCCGGACAGCAGCACCTGGAGACCGCGGGTGCCGCCTTCCATATTGATGACCTCGACCTTAAGTCCCTCCTTTTCGTAAAAGCCGCCCGCCTCCCCCATCCAAACCGGAAAGACGGTTACGACCGGCGCCGAGATGCCGATCTTGAAGGGGATGAGATCGGCTGCCTGGGCGGGTCCCGCCGCCGCTTCCAGAGTGACGCCGAGCGCCACCGCCGCGATGCCGAATTTGCTTAAACGCATTGACTCCTCCGCAGCTTCCCCTCGTTCGATTGATGGCCTCCAGAAGTGCTCTAAAAACTGTGATCGGTCCGGTCAACGTTGCGCCGGTTGCGTTCGGCCCTGACATCCTCCTCGATGAGGGTCCAGATCGCGTCCTCGATGGCGTGGAAACGCGTCTCGCGTTTCACGGCCAGCCGCCGCGGCCGCTCGATCGTGACCGGGATGCTCTGCTTCACCCTTCCCGGTCGGCCGGAAAACACGATGACGCGGTCCGATAGATAGATCGCTTCGTCGATCTGGTGGGTAACGAACAGCACGGTCTTTTTTGCCTTGAGCCAGATTTGCAGCAGTTCCTCCTGCATCACCTCACGCGTTTGCGCGTCGAGCGATGCGAACGGCTCGTCCATAAGCAAAATCTTTGGGTCGACGACGAGCGCGCGCGCGAGGTTCACGCGCTGCTGCATGCCGCCCGAGAGTTCATAGGGGTAATGATGCTCGAAGCCGGACAGCCCAACCATCTCGATGAAGTGCGCCGCGCGTTCCTTGGCTTCGCGCCCGCCGACGTCGAGGCATTCCAGGCCATAGCGGACATTGCCGAGCACGGTGCGCCACGGCAGCAGCGAGGCGTCCTGGAACACGACCGCGCGGTCCGGGCCCGGCTTGGTCACCGCCCGGCCGTCGACCAGGACGCGGCCCGCGCTCGCGGGAATGAGGCCGTCCACCACCGACAGAAAGGTGGTCTTGCCGCAGCCGGACGGCCCCACGATGGAGACGAACTCGCCATCCATGACCTTCAGGTCTACGCCACCCAGCGCTCGCAGCCGGCTATTGGTGCGGGGCTGGAGGTAATCCAGGCGAACATCCTGTGCCTCGAGCTTGGCGATCATGCTGCTGCCGTCAGGCGGGTGTACGCCAGATGTCGACCCGGCGCTCGATCCGCTGCACGATCTCCACCAACATCACCCCAGCAGCGACGATGGTGAGTACGCCGACGAAGACTTTGTCGGTCTGGAAGCGCGCGCCGGCCTGGTTGATCATGGCGCCGAGGCCCGCGGCCGAGCCGTAGATTTCGCCGACGACCACGCCGATCATTCCGCGGCCGACCGCGAGCCGCAGCCCCGCCAGCAGAAAGGGGACTGAGCTCGGCAGGATGATGGTTCGAAACAGCCGCCAGTCACTCGCGCCGAAGCTTCCGGCGACCTTGATCAAGCGCGGATCGGTGGTGCGAACCGCGGCGTGCGCGTTGATCGCGAGCGGCAGCACCGCAAGGAGAAAGATGATCAAGATCCGCTGGCCGAGTCCGGTGCCGACCCAAATGATGATCAGTGGCAGGAAGGCCACCTGCGGCGTGGCGTTGAGCGCCGCGAGGAACGGCTCGACTGCGTAGGACAAGCGCCGGTACCAGCCGCCGGCGAGCCCGAGCGGAACGCCGATCACGATCGCCAGGCCAAGGCCGAGGACATAACCGGCGCTGCTCCAGGCGAGGTCGGGCCAAATTTCCCCGGTTACGAAGAACATACGAAAGGCCGCCGCTGCGATGAGCGTAGGCGATGAGATGAAGATCGGCTTGAGCTTGAACCGCTCCGCCGAATCTCCCAGCAGCGGGCGCAAAGCGTCGGCCCACCAGCCGCGCTCGAGGCCTTCCCAGGCGAGCAAGACCAGCAGCACCATGAGCGTGCCGAGAATGGCGCGCTCATGCGCGAAATAAAGGCGCACGGCGGCGGGCGTTTGCGTCGCGTGCACGGACTCGGTCGAACTCATGCCGCTGCGCTCGCCATTTGCTGCGTCCGTCATGATCGGTTCAACGCGGCTGCGGCCGCCATCGCTCGAATCGTCGCTCGAGCGCGTCGAGCAGTGCGACAGTGATCAGCCCCGCGGCCATGAACAGGAGGGCGCCGACGAACACGACGTCAGTCTGAAACGTATTGCCGGCGTCAGCGATCAGATGGCCAAGGCCCGCCGTCGACGCGTAAAGCTCGCCGACGACGACCCCGAGCAACGCGCGGCCGGCGCCGTATTTCGCGCCGGTGAAGATGAACGGCAGGGTGCCGGGCAAAATGATGCTCGAAAAAATCTTGAGTTTCGAGGCGGAGAAGCTGCGCGCCACGCGGATGAAGCGTGCTTCGCTCGTCTTCACGCCGGATTGGGTGTTGATGAGGACCGGGATCACCGCGCCGAGAAACACAACCACAATCTTCGACCAGATCCCAATGCCGAACCAGATGATGATGAGCGGCAATAGCGTCACGCGCGGCACCGCGTTGAGCGTGTCGACGAACGGGCCGATCAGGTATTGCAGGCGCTTGGACAAGCCGACGGCGAGGCCGAGCGGGATCGCGACCGCGAGCGCCGCGGCATAGCCCAGGATGAATTCCGTTGCGCTGACCTGAAGGTCGGTCCAGAAATCGCGATCGTGGCTCAATAGCCAGGCGGCGCGGGCGACCCGCGTGGGGGAGGAAATGAACAAGGGATCGACGAGGCCGCTCGCCCCGAACGCTTCCCAAACGAGCAGCACGGCGAGCAGTGTGCCGCCGGCGATCGCCACCCGTTCGTGTTCGAGGTAGATCCGCACGAGCCTGGCGCGTCGGCGCTCGCTGCGCGCGGATAGTTCGAGGTGTGCAGGAATGGCCATGAATAATGTGATGCAATCACCGCATTATACGTCAAGGTCGAAGGCGGGGGCCAATCGCCTGCGGTCATTCCGGTTTGCTTGAAACCTGCTCTCACAAATGAGGCAACGCACATGAACGAGCGCTTTGAGTTGACCGGCCGCACCGTCATCATCACCGGCGGTGGCAAAGGCATCGGCAAGGTCTATACGCAGGAATTTGCCAGGGCGGGGGCCCGCGTCGTCGCCGTGGATATCGACGGCGCGGCCGCGAAAGGCGTAGCCGAGGCGCTTGCTGCGGAGGGCTTTGCCACCCTCGGCCTAACAACCGACATCGCCAGCGAAGAATCCACCACGGCCATGGCGCAGGCCGCGCTCGACCGTTTCGGCGCGATCGACGTGCTCGTCAACAACGCGTCGCTGATGAGCGTGCTGCCGCGACGCTCATGGCTCGAAATCCCCGTCGAGGAATGGGATCGCGTCATGGCGGTCAATTTGCGGGGCATGTTTTTGTCCTGTCGCGCCGTGTTTCCCGCCATGAAGGCGCGGCAGCGCGGCAAGATCGTCAATATCTCCTCGTCGCGGGTCTGGGACGGAACACCCAACCGGCTGCACTACACCACGTCGAAAGCCGGGGTCATCGGCTTTACCCGCGCCTTGGCGCGCGAAGTCGGAGAGTTCGGCATCACCGTGAACGCGGTTACGCCGGGCATGACGCAGAGCGAGACGCAGGTCGCCTCGTCGTCGGCCAACTATCTCGCCACGCGGATTGCCGGCCGCGCCATCGAGCGTGTGCAGGTGCCGGCGGACCTGGTGGGTGCCGTGATGTTTCTATCGTCGGCTGCCAGCGATTTCATGACCGGGCAAACGATCAACGTCGACGGCGGCAAGGCAATGCATTGAGGCGCTTGTAGTTTCGAGGCTGTGCTCGTCCGCTCATTCCCGCGCAAGCGGGAATCCAGAGCCGCATATTCGCGCCCGAGATGTTGGGTCCCCGCTTTCGCGGGGACGAGCGGATGTTGAACCGATCGTCACGCGCCGTCGACCTTACTCCTTCGCGACATATTTGCGCTCGAGCGCGTCAAACTCGTCCTTGTGCACCAGGCGTTGCCGCTCGGCGAAGTCCGTCAGCAGGTTCAGCGCGTCGCCGATGTGTCCTTTGCGCCGGAGTTCGCCTAAGGCCGCCTGCATCCCCTTCAGCGCCGATTGCAACGCGACGTTGGCGTAGATCACGCCGGCGTAGCCCAACTCCTTGAGTTTCGCGTTGGGCAATTCCGGCGTGCGGCCGCCGATCACGATGTTGATGAGCTGCGGCCAAGGCAGACGGCGGGGAATCTCGGCGATTTCTTCCATCGACGTGGGCGCTTCGACGAAAGTGACGTCGGCGCCGGCTTCGCGATAAGCGGCGGCGCGGTCGATGGCGGCGGCGAAGCCTTCCGGCGCAATGGCATCGGTGCGCGCGATGACCAGGAGGTCGGCGTCGCGCCGCGTGTCGACGGCGGCCTTGATCTTCGCCACCATCTCGGCGGCCGGGATCACCTCCTTGCCTGCGAAATGGCCGCAGCGCTTGGGAAACACCTGGTCCTCGATCTGCAGCGCATCGGCGCCCGCGCGCTCGAGCATTTGCACCGTGCGCACCATGTTCACGGCATTGCCGAAGCCGGTGTCGGCATCGACGACGATCGGGCCGGGAAATATTTCGCGAATGGCCGCCACGTGCGTTGCGAGTTCGCTCACTGTCACCAACCCGATATCGGGGACGCCAAAAAACGTGTTGGCGATACCGGCGCCGGTCACGAAAGCGGCGGCAAAACCCTGGTCGGCCACGACGCGGGCAGCGAGCGCGTTGGCGACGCCCGGCAGCAGCAAAGCGGCGCCCGGCACAAGCATGTCGCGCAAGTGACCGCGCGGGCTGCGGCTCGTCATCGCTCGGTCCTTCATCATAGGGCGGATTAGCCTAGCGTAATCCGCCATTCATCAAAACGGTCCTCAACCCTTCTCGTCGGCGCGGTATGCTGGCTGTCGCGCCCATCCACTATGCGCTTCCGTTTTGCACCTGGAATGACGTAAGAGGAAACGCGACGCCGCGAATCGACCTCTCAGGGAGTCATCAATGAAGCTTGCGAGCTATATGGCCGACGGCAAGGCCTGTTTCGGCGTGGTGGCCGGCGATGGCGTGATCACCTTGAACCAGCGCCTCGGCGGTCGTTATGCCAGCTTGCGCGACGCGCTCGCACCAGACGCGCTCGTCGAAATCAGGAAAGTCGCGGATGCCGGCAAGCCCGACCATAGGCTCACCGACATCAAATGGCTGCCGGTGATCCCGAACCCCGAGAAGATCCTCTGTGCCGGCATCAATTATCGTTCGCACGCGGCGGAAACCGGGCGCGAGGTGCCCAAGCAACCGAGCATGTTCATTCGGCTCGCCAACACCCTTGCCGCCCACGACGGAGAGATGATCCGCCCCTCGGTATCGCAAAGCTTCGACTTCGAGGGCGAACTCGCGGTCGTTATCGGCCGCGCCGGCCGCCATATTCCGGTCGAGCGCGCGCTCGATCACGTCGCCGGCTACACCTGCTTCGTGGACGGCAGCGTGCGCGACTATCAGAAATTTTCCGTGACGTCGGGCAAGAATTTCCCCGCCACCGGCCCGCTCGGGCCCTGGATCGTCACCAGCGACGAGATCGCGGATCCGAGCCGCCTCACGCTCGTCACGCGGCTCAATGGGCAGGAGGTGCAGAAGTCCAGCACCGATCTCTTGATCCATGCTGTGCCGCAGATCATCGCCTTCTGCTCGGATTTCACGCCGCTTACGCCCGGCGACGTCATTGCCACCGGTACGCCGGAAGGGGTTGGTCACCGCCGCAACCCACCCCTGTGGATGAAGCCCGGCGACGTGCTCGAGGTCGAGATTTCCCGCATCGGCACGCTGCACAGCCGCGTGGTGGACGAGAAATAGTCGCGCAAGGACCTGACAAGGATACGCGCCCTACTCCGGAGGTTTCTTCTTCCGCTCGCCGTCGAACCGGGCGGGCGTTTCGGGGGTAAGGCCGCCGCGCTGGCGCGCCAGCGTCTCGCGGCCGGTCAATTCCCAATCGCCGGTGGCGGCGCGGCGCGCAAACGTCTCCCAGCGATCGGTCCAATCGCCCAGGCCATAACCATGCCAGGGCGACTGGACGCTGAGCGGGTAAAGATCAAGCTCCTCCCACAGCGCGCGCGCGTGCTCCATGTATTCGCGCGTGGGCAGCGCGAGCGGCGCCATCGGATATTTTCGCGTCGCGTCGACGAGCATGCCGGAGTCGGTGGTTTTCGGGCCGTATTGCGCGCCTTGGACGCCGCCGCGATGGGGCACGAGATGCACGTCCTCGATCGGATTGGTGCGGTAGGCGAGCGACCACAGCACCGCATCCATGCTGGCGGGATCGATGTCCTCGCTGACCGCAATGACGATCTTTCCGCAATTGGACTGTAAGGTCGCGGCGCCGTGGAGTGCGCGCCAGACCTCGCTGCGCGGTACGCCTTCCGCGAGCTGCACGAAGATGACGGGACGCAGATTGGTAAGCCGCTCGTGCATCATCACGCGGCGAACGCCTTTGATTCCCAGCCGGTCGCGGAGATGGCTAAGAAACAGCGGCTCGTAGGCCACCTTCTTGACGACGCTCGATTCACTCGGCGTCACTTGGCTGATGATGGAGGTAAAGACCGGCGCGCGCTTGTGGGTGATGGCGGTCACGTGCATCGGCATGTTGTAGGCCTCGAGCGCCACATAGCCGTTGCTCTCGCCGAACGGCGCTTCGGGCTCGAGCTTGTCGGGGTCGATCAGGCCTTCGATCACGATTTCCGCCGACGCCGGCACATAAAGATCGACGGTTGCGGCTTTGGCCGTCTCGATCGGGCAGCCGGCGAGCGCCCCGGCTACGCCGAGCTCATCCATGTCGATGGCGAGCTTCTGCGGCCCGGTGAACATGACCACCGGCGCGCAGCCGACTACGATCGCGATCGGCATCACTTGGCGCCGCTCGCGGTATTTGAGCCAATGCAAATAACCGCCCGCGCCACTCGCCTCACGCGCCACCATGCGCACGACCAACCGATCGGCGGCTTTGAGCGCGGCCCGATAGGTGCCCATGTTCTGGATGCCGCTGTCGGGATCGCGGGTCACGCACAGCGTCGCCGTAAGATAAGGGGCGGAATCAAATCCAGGCGTCGACACCGGCACCGGCAGTCGCGCGAGTCCGCCCGGCGCTTTGAGATCATCGCCCGTGAGCACGACCTCCTGGCAGCGCGGTGCGCTAACGACCACTGGCGGGATCGGATTGGCGATGGCGCGCATCCAAGCCTCGCCGATGTCCTCGACCGCCTGTCCCATGCCGACGGCGTAGATATCGGGCGAGGCTGCGAGCGCGCCGACCACCACCGGAACGTCAAAACGGCGTCCTTTGGAATCCGTCACATGCGTGAACAGGAAAGCGCGCCGCTTGTCCTCCGGCACGCCGCCGAGAAATTGCCAGCGCACCAGCGGATGCAGCTCGGTGTCCTTGTTGATTGCACGATCGATGCGGACAAGGAGGCCTTTCGCCTCCAGATCTGCCAGGTGATCCTGAAAATCGAGCCGCGGTCGCTCCTGTAAGCGGGCGCGATGCGAGGCGTCGGGCTGATCCAGCATCCTGAGACTTCGGATTTAATGGCTTGCCGCAACCTATCACGATTCAACCGGAATCAGCTACTCGATCTGCCGGGGTGGCAATGTCTCGGATTAAATGAGAGACTATCATGGCAACATTCCGCTCATTCCCGCGAAAGGGGAAATCCAGGTCCAAGGACTGGGTTCCCGCGTCGCGAGCGTCGCGAGCGCCCCTCGCAGGAACGAGCGGCAGACGGTACCCACTCTCCCCCGCACGAACAGCAGAACCCATGGCCGCCCAAGCAACGCAAACGATCGACGTTCACGCGCACATCCTCACGGAAGACACCATCCGCCTGCTGCAGCGCGAGGCGCCCAACGTGGGACCGAAGCTCTCGGATGTCGATGATCAGTTCGGCAGGCTCGAGGTGGCCGGCAACGTCTACCGGCAATTTCCGCGCGGCGGCTGGGATCTTGACCGGCGTCTGCAAGACATGGCGGCAGCGAAAGTCGACGTTCAGGTGCTCTCGGTCTGTCCGCAGACCTTCATCTACGCCCAGCCGGCAGCACTCGCGGCGGCTTTTGCGCGCATTCAGAACGAGCAGCTTGCCAAACTCGCCAAGGCTCGCCCCGACCGCTTTCTTGCGATTGCAACGCTGCCCATGCAGGCGCCGAAACAGGCCGCGGACGAGCTTCGTCACGCGGTGCGCGTGCTCGGGCTACGCGGGGCGCAGATCGGCTCGAATATCGCGGGCAAGAACCTCGATGATCCGGAATTCGAGCCGGTTTGGGCGACGGCGGCGGAGCTCGATGCGTTCATTCTGCTCCATCCCATCAACGTGGCCGGCGCCGATCGCCTGTCGTCTTATTATCTCACCAATCTGATCGGCAATCCGCTCGACACCACTATCGCCGCCGCGTGCCTGGTGTTCAGTGGCGTGCTCGAGCGCCATCCGACGCTGAAGATTTGCCTCGCCCATGGCGGCGGATTCGTGCCCTACCAAGCCGGGCGCTTCGTGCACGGCTGGCACGTGCGCGAGGAGCCCAAGCGCAAGCTCGCCAAACCGCCGACCGAGTCGCTCAAGCGGTTTTATTTCGACACGATCGTGCACTCGAAGGAGGCGCTCGCATTCCTCGTCGGCAATGCGGGCGCGGAACGCGTGCTGCTCGGCAGCGATTACCCCTTCGACATGGGCATGCCGGAGGGCGTTTCACAGGTTCGCAGCCTGTCGATTTCGGCCGCCGATCAATCGGCCATTCTCGGCACACGCGCGCGGACGCTGCTTGATGCCGCGCCAGCGTTTGCCTGACGGGATGGCGCTGGCAAGCGTCGGAACGAGAGGCGGAACGGAGGAGACAACATGGCGCAGCAACAAACGGCGCGGACTCCCGGCGCCAAACGCGCGGGGAACGGCGAATACGTGTTCGATCTGGCCAAGGTGAACCATATCCTCGGTGGTCCCGATTATTCGACAGCCAACGGCGCCTGCGTCGAGGGAGAGCGCATGATCGTGGCGTTGATGCGGATGCCGGCGGGCACCGGCGCCGAGCCGCATTCGCATCCGAACGAGCAATGGATCTACATCCTGCAGGGCACGTTCAAGGCGAGGATCGGCGAGCAGGAGATCGAGGCCAAGGCCGGCTCGGTGATCTACGTTCCCGCCGATATGGTGCATTCCGGTAAGGCGACGCCCGAGGGCGACGTCGTCTTCTTCACGTGCAAGGACGCTTCCCACAGCCTGCACGGCGTCAAGACGGCGTGAGGTCCCCGGACTCCGCAAAGGGCGACAACATCGCGCGGCCGATGGTCTGTTTCGATCCGCTGCGCCTGGGCTACAATCGACACGAGCTGCCATCGGGTGGCGATGTCTGCCAATTCAGTCGGAGGATGGGATGAAACGCTTCGGTTTGGCTCTGGCGCTATGTGTGGCGTTGGGCGCCGCTACGGCCTCGGCACAGGACAAATATCCATCGCGTCCGGTAAAGGTCATCGTGCCCTATGCTCCAGGCGGCGCGACTGACATCACCGCGCGGCTGTTCGGCGAGCAGATGCGCCAAAGTCTCGGCCAACAGTTCGTGGTTGAAAGCAAGCCGGGCGCGTTCGGCATTCTCGCCATCGAGGAAATGGCCCGCTCCAAGCCCGACGGCTACACGCTGATGGTGGGGAATGTCACGACCAATGCCATCACGCCGGTCCTGTTCCCGAAGAAGCTTTCCATCAATTTCGACAAGGACGTGGTGTCGGTCTCCCGGCTCGCGATCTATCCGTCCTTTCTCCTCACGACGACGCACAACTTCGAGCCCAAAACGGTCGCGGAGTTGATCGCCTACGCGAAGAAGAATCCCGGCAAGGTCCGCTATACCAGCGCCGGCGTCGGCAGCTTCCCGCATTTCGACACGGAAGTCTTTTCCCGTCGAGCCGGCATCGAGATGCTGCATATCCCCAACAAGACCGGCGCCGCCGGCATGATCAACGATCTCGTCGTGGGCGACGCGCAGGTCGCGTTCATCAATGCCGCGAGCACGGCCTCGATGATCAAGGCCGGCAAGCTGCGGCCAATCGCGGTGCTCGCGGAGAGCCGGTTGGCGGAATATCCCGACGTTCCCACGCTGGCGGAGGCCGGCTTTCCCGGCGTCGGCACGCTGCACTGGCAAAGCATGCTGGCACCGGCGCACACCCCGAAAGAGGTGCTCGCAACACTCTATAAGTCGATCATCGACGCCGCGAATGCTCCGGCGCTGCAGGAGGCCTTCAAGAAGCAGCTCGTCAGCGTCAAGCCAAATGCGTCATTGGAAGAGGCGCAATCGTGGCTCAATAGCGAGCTCGCGGCATGGCGAAAGACGGTTGCCGAGGTGAAAATCGATTTGAGCGACTAAAGCGCGCTATAACCTCGGCATTACGGGATCAAGCGACATGAAGCGCCTGAGCATCCTGTTGTTGCTCGTCTTCGCCGTCGGCGGCACCACGGCCTCGGCGCAAGATAAATATCCTTCGAAGCCGATCAAAGTCGTCGTGCCGTTCGGCCCGGGGAGCGCCACAGACATCGTCATGCGTATTGTCGGCGAACAGATGCGGCCCATTCTGGGCCAACCGGTGCTGGTCGAAAACAAGCCGGGGGCCTTCGGCATCCTTGCGATCGAGGAGATGGCCCGCTCGAGGCCCGACGGCTACACGCTGCAAATCGGCAATCCCGGCACCAACGTGCTCACACCGATCATCTATAGAAAGAAGTTCAAGATCGACTACGACAAGGACGTGACCTTGCTGACGAGGCTGAGCGAAGTTCCGCTCGTGCTCGGCGCCACGACCAAGGACTTCCCGCCGAAGACCTACGCCGAGTTCATTGCCTACGCCAAAGCCAATCCCGGAAAGGTGCGCTATGCCAGCGTCGGCGTCGGCAGCAACAATCATTACGACATGGAAGCTTTCGCGAAATGGGCGGGCATCGTGCTCACCCACCTGCCGAACAAGGGAGGCGGCGCGGCAATCACCAACGATCTCGTCACCGGCGATGCCCACGTCGCCCTGCTCAACGCGGCAAGCTCGATGGGCGTGGTCAAGGCCGGGCAGGTGCGAGCCTTGGCCGTCATGTCCGATAAGCGCGTGCCGGAACATGCCGACGTGCCGACGCTCATGGAGCTCGGCTATCCCAATGCCAAGGGCCTGTGGTCGGCGTTATATGCGCCGGCCGCTACGCCGCGCGACGTGCTCGAGGTCGTGCGCAAAGCTGCTGTTCAGGCGCTCGGCTCCGAGCCAGTCGAGACGGCCTTCAAGCAGCAAATGATCAGGGCTTTGCCCAGCGCCTCTATTGAGGAGGCGCAGGCATGGAACAAAGCCGAGCTGGCGTACTGGACGAAAGTCACCGACGAGGTGAAGATCGACCTGCCGGATTGACGGCCAGGGGCAGCGGGGAAACAGCAGCGATGAAGAGGGAGCCGGCGCCCGGCGCGCTGGACGTTCTCGTCGAAACGGACGTCGACGTGCCCACGCGCGACGGCGCGTATCTCAAAGCCGATGTGTTTCGGCCGAATGCTGCTGGCACGTTTCCCGCCATCTTGAATTTAGGGCCTTATCAGAAGGACAAGCTGTGGATTCCGCCGAGCAATCTCGAGGAAGAACCGAACCCGTGGATGAACTGGGAAACCGTCAATCCGCAATGGTGGGTGCCCAAGGGCTATGCAGCGGTGCGCATCGATGGACGTGGCAGCGGCAAATCCCCAGGACAGTGCGAACCGTGGTCGCTCGCGGAATCGATCGATTTCTATGACGCGATCGAATGGGCGGCGGCGCAGCCTTGGTGCTCGGGCAAAGTCGGCTTGTTGGGAATATCCTATTTCGCCATCAACCAGTGGTTCGTCGCCAATCATCAGCCGCCATCCTTGAAGGCGATCATCCCGTGGGAAGGTTTTGCCGACCTTTACCGCGACGCGCTGTTCCACGGCGGATTGCTGAGCCTGTTCATGCCCAACTGGTATTTGGCGCATTTCATGCACCACGTCGTCGGTCGCGCCTCGCGCCATCATCCGAACAGGTGGCAGGCCGACGCACTGCATTTCTGGCTCAGCAACAATCTCGACAGCGGGGCCTTTCGTGGTGCCCAGGCGCAATGGGACAAGATCACGGTACCGATGCTCAGCGTCGGCAATTGGACCGGCATGGGATTGCATCTGCGCGGCAACACCGAAGCCTTCATGCGCGCCGCAACTCCGCACAAGAAACTTCGCATCCACGCCGGCACCCACGTGCATCCGTTTTATTCCGAGGAGGGACGACGTGACCAGCTGCGGTTCTTCGAATACTGGCTCAAAGGCATCGACAACGGCGTCATGCAAGAGCCGCCGGTGAAGCTCGCGATCCGCAAGGGTCGCGACGAGGTAGAGTGGCGTTTCGAGCATGAATGGCCGCTCGCGCGTACGCGCTGGACCAAGTTCTATTTCGATTTGTCGCAGCCAGCCGCCGGCACGGGCCCTAACATCGGGCGGCTCGTCGACGCCAATCCGGCGGTTTCGAACTCGCGGAGCTATCCCGCCACCAGCCTCGGATCGATGGGTTCGACCTCGGCGGCGTCATCGCAGGTCATGGGCGGCGCCATTTCCCCTGACATCGGGATTGTGCTCGAGACGCCGCCGCTGGCGCACGACCTCGAAGTCACCGGCCCGGTCGCCGCAGTGCTGTGGGTCGCGAGCTCGACCGAGGACATGGATCTGTTTCTCACCATCCGCAACGTCGACGCTGATGGGAAGGACGTGCTGGAAACCGGCCAGCAAGGGACGCCGGTGCCGGTGGCCAAAGGCTGGCTGCGCGTATCGCATCGTGAGTTGGATCAGCAGCTGTCGCTGCCCTATCGGCCCTATCATCGCCACCAGCGCCGGCTTTATCTGACGCCCGGCGAGATCGTGCGAGTCGAGGTCGAGATTTGGCCGACCTCGATGGTATTCCGGCGCGGGCGTCGTATCCGCGTCGACATCCAGCCACGCGACGGCATCGGCAGCGCTGGATACATGCACTATCACGCCGATTACAACACCGGGGCGAATACGATCTATGCCGGCGGCGAAAAAGAATCGTACCTTTTGTTGCCCGTGATCCCGGCGGCCTAGTGTGTGTTCTTGACGCCCGCTTGGGCGGATATGACGACTTGAATGGGAGAGACAGGTGAGCCTCGGCGAGGGACAGAACAACTTGCCCAATCCGTTCTGGCGGATGCTCGCGCGTCGGGACGTGCTCGCGGGCCTCCTCTTCATTGGCGTGGCGACACTCGGCCTGTGGCTCTCGCGCGACTACCCGATCGGGACCGCGTTGCGGATGGGTACCGGCTACGTGCCGCGGCTGTTGTGCTGGATTCTGCTCGGCCTCGGCGCCGTCGTTGTCGTGCAAGGCCTGCGCGAGGCGCAAGACGTGCGGCCGCTGTCGTCCGCCGACTTTTCCGCCTTGCGACCGCTTGTTTTCGTGACCGCGAGCTTGGTCATTTTCGGACTGAGCATCGAGCGGCTGGGACTCGTGATTTCGATCCTGCTGCTCATTGGCGTGGGCGCGGTCGCGGCGCGGGCCCTGCGGCCGCTCGAGACGCTCGCGGCGGCGCTCGTGCTCATCGTTCTCTCCTGGGGCATCTTCATTCTCGGACTGGGATTGACCATCCCGGTCTGGCCGGAGTGGTAGATGGAGCTTCTGCACAATCTTGCAGTCGGATTTGGCGTGGCGCTGACGCCCGCGAACCTGTTCTTCGCGCTCACCGGCGCGCTGATCGGGACGTTGATCGGAGTTCTTCCCGGCATCGGCCCGATCGCGACCATCGCGATGCTGCTGCCGCTGACTTTTCATCTCGAGCCGACGTCGGGCTTGATCATGCTCGCGGGCATTTTCTACGGCGCGCAATACGGCGGATCGACGACCGCTATCCTGGTGAACCTGCCGGGCGAGACTTCCTCGGTGGTCACCTGCATCGACGGCCACCAGATGGCGCGGCAGGGCCGCGCCGGCGCGGCGCTGGCGGTGGCCGCGCTGGGCTCGTTCTTTGCGGGCTGCATCTCGACGACGCTGATCGCCACGTTCGCCCCGCCGCTCGCCAAGGTCGGTCAGTCGTTTGGCGCGCCGGAATATTTCTCACTGATGGTCCTCGGTCTCATTGCCGCGGTGGTGCTCGCGCATGGCTCCGTGATCAAGGCAATCGCCATGATCGTGCTCGGCCTGCTGTTCGGTCTCGTCGGGACCGACGGCAATACCGGCGGGACACGGTTTACCTTCGGCATTACCGAACTGACCGACGGCATCGACATCGCCACACTGGCGATTGGCATTTTCGGCATCGGCGAGATCATCACCAATCTGACGCAACCGCAGGAAACGCGCGGTCTGGTCGCGAAGAAGATCACCCGGCTTTGGCCGACGGGCGAGGACTTCCGACGCGCCTGGCCAGCGGTGTTGCGCGGCACCGCGCTCGGCTCGGTCCTCGGCGTTCTTCCCGGCGGGGGCGCGACGCTAAGCGCGTTCGCGGCCTACGCGCTCGAGAAACGGTCATCGAAGCACCCCGAGCAATTCGGCCATGGCGCGGTCGAGGGTGTGGCCGGACCCGAGTCCGCCAACAATGCCGGGGCGCAGACCTCCTTCATTCCCATGCTAACGTTGGGCATTCCGGGCAACGCGGTGATGGCGCTGATGATCGGCGCCTTCACCATCCACGGCATCCAGCCCGGACCGCAGATCATGAGCGAACGCCCCGGCATGTTCTGGGGCATGGTCGCCAGCATGTGGATCGGCAACCTCATGCTGGTGATCATCAACCTGCCGCTCATCGGCATGTGGGTGCAGCTGCTCAAGGTGCCGTACCGCTTTCTCTACCTCGCCATTCTTTTGTTCTGCGGCATCGGCGTCTACACCGTGAGCAACAGCGCGGCGGCGGTGCTGCTGGCGGCGCTTTTCGGCGTGCTCGGCTACGTTTTCACGCGGCTCGAATGCGAGCCGGCGCCGATGATCCTCGGCTTCGTGCTGGGTCCGCTGATGGAGGAGAATCTTCGCCGCGCGATGCGAATTTCGAGCGGCGACCCGGCGATCTTCGTCGAGCGGCCGATCAGCCTCGGCTTGTTGATCGCAGCGCTTGCGCTCTGCGTGCTGGTGGCGCTCCCGGCCATTCGCAGCAAGCGGGAAGAGGCGTTCCAGGAATAGCTGCGCTTCTACATCATGCGCACTGCCGCCCGAGGTGCACGGACGCTCTCCATACCGATTGCCGCGCCCTTCACGTGCTCAAACACGCGACCGATGAAAACGAGCACCGGGCCTGGCAGTGAACTCCCAGCAAGTTTGGCGCCGATGTTCGACACGGTGCCCACGATGACGGTCTCTTGCGGCCGTGTAGCGGCCGCAACCGCGACCGCCGGCGTGTCGGGTGGAAGTCCGCTCGCGATCGCGCGCGCGGCCAACTCGCCGATCGTCTTCTTCGCCATGTAGACCACGGTGGTGGCGGCGGGATCGGCGAGGCTCGCCCAATCGATGTCCTGCGGCAAACGACCGTCCGCGCCGTGACCAGTGACGTATTGCAGCCGGCGGATATCGCGGCGCTGCGTCAACGGCACCGCAAGGCGCGCCGCCGCTCCCTGCGCCGCGCTGATGCCGGGAACCACCTCGACCGGGATTCCCGCGGTACGGCAGGCCGCGATCTCCTCGCCGGCGCGGGCGAAAATCAGCGGGTCGCCGCCTTTGAGCCGCACCACGCGCCTGCCAGCCTTGGCGAGCGCGACCATCAGCGCGTTGATCTCGTCCTGCTTGCAAGCGGGCCCATCGCCGGTCTTGCCGACCAGCATCTTCTTGGCTTCGCGGCGGGCAAAATCGAGAACGTCCGGCGAGACAAGGTCGTCGATCAGGATAACGTCCGCCGATTGCAGCGCGCGCACCGCGCGCAGCGTGAGCAGCTCCGGATCGCCAGGGCCGGCGCCGACCAGCGTCACGGTGCCGATGTCCGCCCCTTGCTGCTGAGTGTTCTCCAAAAGCGCCTCCAGATCGCCTTGCGCCGGCTCGTGCGCCGGATGGTGGAGCGCGTAAGCCGCAAACAATTGCCAGAACCGCCGCCGAGCGGCGAGCGAAAGCCCGGACGATTGCACCGCTTGGCGCCAGCGGCGTGCTGCCTCCGCCCAGCGGGCAAAGCCGCGCGGGATCACGCCCTCGAGCTTGGCGCGGATCGCCTGCGCGAAGACCGGCGCCGCCCCGTCCGTCGAAATGCCGATGACGAGCGGAGAGCGGTTGATGATGGCGCCGAATGAGAAATCGCAATGCGCGGGCCGGTCGATCACGTTGACAGGAACGCCGGCCGTCCGCGCCGCGGCGGCGAAACGTTCGGCAGCTGCCTCATCCTCGAAGCCGCCGACCGCAACCGCGGCGCCGTCAAGGTCCTCGATCCGCCATGCCCGATGCCGCAGCGTGAGCGGTGCACGCGGTGCTTCCGCCGCCAGCGCGCGCAGCTCCTCGCACGGCTGCTCGGCAAAAACCTCGACATCGGCGCCGGCCGCCGACAAGAGCTCCGCTTTCCACGCCACCGCAGCCCCGTTGCCGGCGACCACCGCCCGCTTACCGTCGAGATCGAAAAAGACCGGCAGCCGCGCGAGTGCTTGCATGCGCGGCGTGCACGCCTGCTGCGGGCGCCGCCGAACCTCGACCGGGCGCATCAGTACACGTCCTGCTGATAACGGCCGCATCTTTTCAGATTGGCGAGGAAGGCAATGGCCTCGTCGGTCGTGCGCGCGCCGTGTGCGGCGATGATCTCGACCCACGCACGCTCGACATCCTTGGCCATGCGTTTGGCGTCGCCGCAGACATAGATGTGCGCGCCGTCGGCGACCCAGGCCCAGAGCTCGCGGCCGAGTTGGCGCATGCGGTCCTGGACATAAAACTTCTCGCTGCCGTCGCGCGACCACGCGAGGGAGAGCCGCGTGAGCGCGCCGGCGGCCTTCATCCCGCGAAACTCGTCCTCGTAGAAGAAATCGTAATCGCGATGTTGGTGACCGAAGAACAGCCAGTTATGCCCGGATGCCTTGCCCGCCATGCGCTCGTAAAGAAAAGCGCGGAATGGCGCGACGCCCGTGCCGGGACCGATCATGATGATCGGCACGGCCGGATCGCTCGGAAGGCCGAACTGCTGCGCCTTCTGCACATAAACCTTGACCTTGTCGCCCGGGCGCATGCGCTCGGCGAGGAAGGTGGAGGCGGCGCCGAGACGCATGCGGCCGTCGATCGGATAGCGCACCGCGTCGACGCACAGCGCCATGCGCGTGCGATCGATGCGGGGCGAGCAGGCGATGGAATAGAGCCGCGGCTGCAGCGGGTCGAGCGCCTCGATCAGGGCTTCCGGATCTGGGCGGACGCCGGGAAATTTCTTGATCGCGGCGAGCACGTCGAGCGTGGTGGCGTCACCATCGGGGTCCTCGCCGGCGGCAAGCGCCTGCGCCTTCTGCCGCCGCTCGCCGCCGGTGATGTAGGAGAACAGTTGAAACAGCATGTCCGGAGCGGCCCCGAGGGAGACGCCGTCGATGAGCACATTGCGCAGCATCCGTCCGCCGATCGGGAAATCCGCCGGCGCCTTCAGCGCGGCAATGACGGCGTCGACGAGCGCAGGGTCGTTGCTCGGAAATATGCCGAAGGCGTCGCCGACCGCATACTCGATGCCGCTCCCGGCCAGATCGAACTCAATATGCCAAGTCTCTTTCCCGGAGCCGGGCTTGTTGAGGCGCGTGCGCGCCAGAAGCACGGCCTCGGTCGGGGACTCGCGCGAACATCCCGGCGCGGCGACCGGCACAGCCGTAGCATCGGCAGGCGTGAGCATCTCGGGCGCCGCTGGCGTGCCGCCGATTTCCTGATGCAGCGCCTTCAGCATGCGGGCGGTCTCCTTGCCGCCCGGCACGCAGAGATTCAGCCGCTTTTCCTTTTCTCGGAAAATCGCGTTGGAATAATCCTGACAATTGTATCCACATTGCCCGCAATCCTGTTGTCCCATCGCCGCCATCATCCGCCGGCGCAGCGGACGGCCTTCGGCGAGCTTCATGCGGTCGGCGAGCGGCATGGCGGGGTCGTGCCACGGCGCGCCATCGTCATCCTCGAGGCTCTGGGAAGTCGATGCCGCGAGATCGAGCGCGCCCGGCAGCAGCGCCGTCGCCTGCTCCAGCGACAGCGCAGTGATGCTGCCGTCGAGCGAGAGCAGCCCCGCGAACAGGCCGTTGAGCCAGACGCGCTGTTCCGCGCTGAACGGCGCGCTCTCCGGGATCAGCGAGGGCAGCGGATCCTGCGGCAGCAGCATCATTGCAGCGCCTCGCTGTCGATGAGGGATCGCAGCGCGCCGATGTCGTGACGGCGGGCGAAAGTAAGGAAGCTTTCCTGCGGCGAGGCGCGGTGCGCGAGGTAGGCCTTGAGCATGCGCTCGACCAGTCGCGGCGCGTCATCGGCTTGGACGTCGCGGTAGATTTCCGGCGCGATTGCCGCGTCGGGCCCGAATCCGCCGCCGACGTGCACGTGATATCCCTCTACCGTATCGCCGTCCTCGGAGGTCTGCACCTTGCAGGCCAGCAATCCGATGTCGCCGATGTAGTGCTGCGCACAGGAGTGATGGCAGCCGGTGAGATGGATGTTGACCGGCGAGTCGAGGGCGACGCGGCTCTCGCACCATCGCGCGATCTCCTCGGCATGCCGTTTGGTATCGGAGGCGGCAAACTTGCATCCGGCATTTCCCGTGCAGGCAACGAGGCCGGCACGAATCGAGGTGGCGCTGATGGACAGGCCGAGCGCTTCGATCCGCGCTTGCGCCGCCGCGATGTCTTGCGAGCGCACGCCGGAGATGATCAGGTTCTGCCAAACGGTCAGGCGAATGTCGCCGTCGCCGAGATCGTGGGCAAGCTGCGCGAGGCCGCGCATCTGATCGGCGTTCATCTTGCCGACCGGGAGAACGACGCCGATCCAATTGCAATCGGGCTGCTTCTGTGCGTGCACGCCGATATGCGCGGCGCGATCGAACGGCGGCCGCGGCGCGAGCGCGTCGACGGCGACGCGGTCGAGCTTGCGGCCGAGTTTTTCCTCGATCAGTGCCAGCACCTTGTCGAGGCCCAACCGGTCGATGACGTATTTGAGCCGCGCTTTGCTGCGGTCGGTCCGATCGCCATGGTCGATGAATACGCGCACGATGGCGTCCGCCACTTTGGTCGCGTCGGCAGGCTTAACAACCACGCCGGTCTCGCGCGCAAAGTCCTTGTGTCCGGTGATGCCGCCGATGCGAAGGCGAAACCACACCCCGGGCGCGACCTCGCCGCCCGCCTTCACCTCGACGGCTTGAAAGCCGATGTCGTTGGTGTCTTCCAGCACGGGAATAATGCCGCCGCCGTCGAAACCGACGTTGAATTTGCGCGGCAGGCCGTAGAGCGCGCGCTCGTTGAGAATGTGGAAATGCCACTCGCGGGCGTAGGGTCGAGTGTCGATCAGCTCCTGCGGGTCGATGCCCGCTGTGGGCGACCCCGTGACGTTGCGGATATTGTCGGCGCCCGCGCCGCGCGAGCACAGCCCGAGATCCTGGATCGCCTCGATCATGGCGACGGCGTTCCTGGCCTCGATCTCGCGCACCTGCAGGTTGGCGCGCGTGGTGACGTGGGCATAGCCGCCGCCATGGCGCTGCGCGAGATCGGCGACGCCGGCGAATTGCCAGTGCGCGAGGATACCGTTGGGCACGCGCAGCCGGCACATGTAGGAGTTCTGGTTCGGCGCGACGTAGAACAGGCCGAAGAAGCGCCAGCGAAAATTGTCCGGCGGCTTGGGAAATTCGTTGTTGGCCGCCTGCTCCTTGAGCCGTTCGTAGCCGTCGAATGGATGCAGTTCGCGCTTGAATTTCTCCTGATCGGAGAGTTTGCCGCCGGCTTTGACGATGCGATCCTGTGCCCGCAGATGCGCGGCGTCGGGCCCGCTCGGCTCCGCCGTCGCCGCGCTGGCGCCGCCCTGCACGCGGGCGGTCTTGGCGATCTGCACGCCTGCGACAAAGCCTTCGAGGTAGCGCTTTTGTTCGGAGCTGAAATCGCCGGACATGTTGTTGCTCTTTCGGCTGCGTGCGCAGCGCGTATGCCAAAACCGCGCGGGTGCAGTCGCACCGCGCTGAACGGCCGCCGTTGGCCGGTATTGCTGCAAAGCAGCAAAGACCGTGCCAGACGCTTGATCCTTGTTTCTATTGATGAATTTGTGTTCCGCCCACTGCCTCCGCCGTCCTGCTGGGCAGCGTGAGGGCGCTCACGTCGAAATTCTATGCAGCCGATTTGCCCCGCTATGGCGGGGGTAGGGACGCAGTCAGGGCTGACTGGCCGGTGCGGGGCGACCCATGCGCTCGGCGTAGCGTCGCTTCGACAATTTCGTAGGCTGGTCGGTCTCGCCTGCGACGAAGATCTGCTGCAGCACTTGCCGCTGCACCGGCTTCTTGACGATCGGCACGTGAGCGAATCTGCCGTCGATGCTCTCGACCCCATACCCGGTGATGAACACAAACGGAATTTGCCGTGCGGCCAGCACGTCGGCTACGGGATAGACGAATTCGCCGCCGAGATTGACGTCGATGATGCCGGCATTGATGTCCTCATGCACCGCGGCGACCATGGCCTCGGGGAGCCGGCTGAACGGTCCGATGACCGAGAAGCCGAGCTCGGTCAGGATGTCCTTCATCATCATCGCAACCAAAATCTCGTCTTCCACCAGCAGGACGCGATTGCCGGTCTCGAGTCGGAGCGGAAGCTCCGGCCTATCCTCGCCGATGCGCAGATGGGCGCCGGCACGGTGCGACAGCGCATCGATGTGCTCGCCGCTCGGCACGCGCAGCGTGCAGGCAACGCCTTCGCGATGCCAATGGAAAGTGGCTTCGCCGGCGAGCTGGCGCTCGATGCTGGCGCTGATCAGCCGAATGCCAAATCCCGGGGCCGCAGGCTGCTGCGGGGGCGGTCCACCGCTCTCGATCCAGCGCAGGAACAGGCCCTGCGGCTGCAATTCCCAGTTTACCGCCACCCGCCCGGACTGCACCGACAGCGCGCCGTATTTGGCGGCATTGGTGGAGAGCTCGTGCAGCGCGAGCGCGAGCGTCTGCGCCGTGCGCGGTTCGAGCGACACGTCGGGACCGATGGCCGTGATCCGTTCTGGGCCGCCCGTGCGGAACGGGGCGAGCTCTTCGCCGACGAGACGAGCAAGATCCGCCCCTTGCCAACGGCTCTGCGCAAGCAGCGTATGCGCGCGCGCCAGCGCTCCGATCCGTCCATCGACCGCGGCGATATAGGACTTGATGTTGTCGGAGCGCGTCAAACGAACGATGGATTGCACCAACGCCAAGGCGTTGCGCGCGCGATGATCGACCTCGCGCGCCAGCAGCACCTGGCGCTCTTCGGCTTCCTTGCGATCGGTGATGTCCACCGTCACGCCGCTGATGCGAACGACGTTATCCGTCGCATCGACGCTAGCCACCGCGGTTCCGATGCACCAGCGCAGCTCGCCGTTCGGACGGCAGACACGAAACTCGCTCTGGAAGCTCGGCGTATTGGGCGCCGCCGGCTTGATCGCGTTTTGCATGTGCTTCCAGTCCTCGGGATGGATCAGCGCCCTCACATTATCGACGGTGAGCTCGAAACTCGCGGGATCGACGCCGAAAATTCGATACTGCCCGTCGTCCCAGAGGAACCGGCCATTGACTGGATCCCATTCCCACGATCCCATCTGGCCGGCGGCCAGCGCCAAGCTGCGCCGCTCCTCGCTCTGCAGCAGCCGCGCCGTGGACGCTTCCAATTCCGCGGTCCGCTCGGCCACGCGTCGCTCGAGCTCGCGGTTGAGCTGCTCGAGCTGTCTGGTCTTGCGATAGAGCTCCGCGAAGATCTTGACCTTCGCGCGCAGCACCTCGGGAATGACCGGCACCGGCACGTAATCGACGGCGCCCATTTCATAGGCGCGCAGGCGGTCGACGTCGGTCAAGTGAATCGCGGAGATGAAGATGATGGCGGTGCGTTGAAAGCGCGGATGCTCGCGGATCATCGCCGCCAATTGAAAGCCGTCGAGCTCGGGCATGCAGACGTCGACCAGGATGACCGCAATCTCGTGCTTGAGCAGGAGTTCGAGCGCTTCCTTGGCCGAAGCGGCCTTGATCAGCCTCTCGCCGGCCCCGGAAAGAATCGCCTCGTAGCTCAACAGCTTGGCCGGCTGATCGTCGACCAGCAGGATGTTGACTTTGTCATCCGAAGCCATCGCGCGTCTCCGTGGCTCAGCGATGCAGCCACATGCGCAGCGCCGACAACAGCTGCTCGGTGTTGACGGGCTTGGCGAGATAGTCGGACGCGCCCGCTTCCATGCATTTTTCGCGGTCGCCCTTCATCGCTTTTGCCGTCAGCGCGATGATCGGCAGCCGCCGGAAGTCCGGCTTCTGCCGGATGGCCCGCATGGTCTGATAGCCGTCCATCTCCGGCATCATGATGTCCATCAGCACGATCGCCAGATCGGGTGTGGAGTCGACGAGCGCGATCGCCTCGCGGCCGGTAGTGGCGGTGAGCACGCGCATGCCGCGCCGCTCCAGCACGCTTGACAGGGCGAAAATATTTCGCGCGTCGTCGTCGATCAGCAGGGCCGTGCGGCCGACGAGGTCTTCGTCGGAGCTGTTGAGCCGCTCGAGCATGCGTTGCTTCTCGGGCGGAAGCTCGGTGACGACACGGTGCAGGAACAAAGCGGTTTCATCGAGCAGACGCTCGGGCGATTCGACGCCCTTGACCACGATGCTGCGCGCCATGGTGTGCAGCTCGGCATCTTCCTCCGCCGACAATTCGCGGCCGGTGAACACCACCACCGGAACGTCGGACAGCTTGGCGTCGCCGCGCAGCTCCTCCAGCACCTCGAACCCCGACATGTCCGGCAACCGTAGATCGAGCACGATGCAGTCGCAGGCATCGCGGCGCAGGACGCGCAGCGCCTCCGCGCCGGTACCGGCGGTGAGGATCTCGATGTCGTCGTGGCCGAGAAGCTCCGCGATGCTCTTCTGCTCGGTGCGGTCATCCTCCACGACCAGGAGGCGTTTGCGCCGGGGCTTGGCGTATTCCTTGATGCGCGCCAACGCTGCCTCGACCCCTTCGGGGGACGTCGGTTTGGTGACGAAGGAAAACGCACCACGCGCCAGTCCGTGCTGGCGATCTTCGTCCAACGTGATGATTTGTACGGGAATGTGTCGGGTCAGCGGATTCTGCTTGAGCTGACTGAGCACGGTCCAGCCCAACATGTCGGGCAGGAAGACGTCGAGCGACACGGCGGTCGGTTGGTACTGCTTGGCGAGCTCGAGCGCGTCGATACCGCGCGCCGCGACCAGCACCTTAAAGCCCTTCTCGCGCGCCAGCTCCACCATGATGCGGGCGTAGTGCGGATCGTCCTCGACGATCAGCAGGATCGAATCGCCGGGCCGAATCTCGAGCCGATCGTCGGGAACTTGCTCGATTGGACGCTCCGGCACCGCGGCGATGGGCGGCGCATACACCGCCTGGACGGCCGGTTTCGGCGCGGTGCTCGGTCCGACATATCGCAGCGGCAGATAAAGGGTGAAGGTGCTGCCCATATTGGGCGCGCTCCGCAGCTGAATTTCGCCGCCGAGCAGGTTCGACAGCTCGCGGCTGATCGCCAGCCCAAGACCAGTGCCGCCGTATTTGCGGCTGGTGCTGGCATCGGCCTGCATGAAGGCCTCGAAAATCACTTTCTGCTTCTCGTGCGGAATGCCGATGCCGGTATCGGAGACTTCGAAGGCGACGACCGCCGGCGCCTGCTTGAGCACCGGATGCTCGGCCGTCCAGCCGCTCTGGACTTCCGACACGCTCAAGCGCACGCCGCCCTGCGAGGTGAACTTGAACGCGTTCGAAAGCAGGTTCTTGAGAACCTGCTGCAGACGCTTGGAATCCGTGGTGATGCTGCGTCCAAGATTGGGATCGAGACTGATCTCGAACGAGAGTTGGCGCGTCTCCGCCTCGTGGCGGAAGGGACGTGCGACCATGTCGAGCAGATTGGCGAATACGATTTCCTCGGCATCGACCGTCACGGTCCCGGACTCGATCTTCGACAGATCGAGAATGTCGCTGATCAGATTCAACAGGTCAGTGCCGGCGCCGTGAATGGTGCGCGCGAACTCGATCTGTTTGGGCTCGAGATTGCCTTCCGGATTGTCTGCCAGCTGCTGTCCCAAAATCAGGATGCTGTTGAGCGGCGTGCGCAGCTCGTGCGACATGTTGGCGAGGAATTCCGACTTGTACCTCGAGGTCAGCGCCAGCTCGGTCGCCTTCTCTTCCAGCGCGCGGCGTGCCTGCTCGATTTCGCGGTTCTTGCGTTCCACCTCGATGTTGCGTTCCTCGAGCTGTTCGGCCTTCTGCTCGAGCTGCTCGTTGGTCTGTTGCAGCTCTCGCTGCTGTGCCTGCAACTCACCGGCGAGTTGCTGGGATTGCTTGAGCAATCCTTCCGTCTGCATCGTTGCCTCGATGCTGTTGAGCACGATGCCGATATTGGTCGTAAGCTGATCGAGGAAGGTCAGCTGCAGTTCCGTAAATTGGCTGAGCGAGGCCAACTCGATGACCGCTTTGACCTGATTTTCGAACAGCACCGGCAGCACCACGACGTTGCGCGGTATCGCCTTGAACAGCGACGATCCGATCGGGACCGCGTTGGCGGGCATTTCGCTGATCAGCATTCGCCGCTTGTCCGCGGCGCATTGGCCGATCAATCCTTCGCCAAGCGAAAGATGCTCAGGGTGCCCGTTGGTTGAATCGTCGGCGTAGGCGGCGAGCAGGTACAGGCTGGGCGCTTCCTCGCTCGTCGCTTGATAGATCACGCCGAGCTGTGCATTGACCAGCGGCGTGAGCTCGGACAACAGCAGCCGGCCGACCGTGACCAGGTCGCGCTGCCCCTGCAGCATGTTGGTGAACCTGGCGAGGTTGGTCTTCAACCAATCCTGCTCGGTGTTGCGGTCGGTGGTGAGCCGCAAGTTGTTGATCATCGTGTTGATATTGTCCTTGAGCGTGGCCACCTCGCCGCGCGCATCCACCTGAATCGAGCGGGTCAGATCGCCCTTGGTCACCGCGGTCGCAACCTCGGCGATGGCGCGCACCTGGGTGGTCAAGTTGGCCGCCAACAGGTTCACGTTGCCGGTGAGGTCCTTCCAGGTGCCGGAAGCGCCCGGCACGTTGGCTTGGCCGCCGAGGCGGCCTTCCACGCCGACCTCGCGCGCGACGGTAGTGACCTGCTCGGCGAAGGTCGCAAGCGTATCGGTCATGTTGTTGATCGTCTCGGCCAGGGCCGCCACTTCACCTTTCGATTTCACCGCCAGATTCTGCTTCAAGTCGCCGTTGGCCACCGCGGTCACGACTTTGACGATGCCGCGCACCTGCTCGGTCAGGTTGGCCGCCATCACGTTGACGGTGTCGGTCAAGTCCTTCCAGGTTCCGGCGACACCCGGGACTGCCGCCTGGCCGCCGAGCTTGCCCTCGGTGCCGACCTCGCGCGCCACGCGCGTCACCTCCGAGGCGAAGGCGTTGAGCTGGTCCACCATGGTGTTGATGGTGTTCTTGAGCTCCAAAATCTCGCCTTTCACGTCGACCGTGATCTTGCGGGAGAGGTCGCCGCGCGCCACCGCCGTCGTTACTTCAGCGATGTTGCGCACCTGAGTCGTCAGGTTGGCGGCGAGCAGGTTGACGTTATCGGTCAAGTCCTTCCAGGTGCCGCCGACGCCCGGCACAACCGCTTGACCGCCGAGCTTGCCTTCGGTGCCGACCTCGCGCGCCACGCGCGTCACTTCGGCGGCGAACGAGCGCAGCTGCTCGACCATGGTGTTGAGCGTTTCCTTCAGCAGCAGGATCTCGCCGCGCACGTCCACGGTGATCTTCTTGGAGAGGTCGCCGCTGGCGATCGCGGTCGCCACTTCGGCGATGTTTCGCACCTGCGCGGTGAGGTTCGAGGCCATGAAATTGACGTTGTCGGTCAAATCCTTCCAGGTGCCGGCGACGCCGGGCACTTGCGCCTGGCCACCGAGCTTGCCTTCGGTGCCGACTTCGCGCGCCACGCGCGTCACTTCCGAGGCAAAGGCGTTGAGCTGATCCACCATGGTGTTGATGGTGTTCTTCAGCTCCAGAATCTCTCCCTTCACGTCGACCGTGATCTTGCGCGAGAGATCGCCGCGCGCCACCGCCGTGGTCACTTCGGCGATGTTTCGCACCTGGGCGGTGAGGTTGCCGGCCATCGAGTTCACGCTGTCGGTCAAATCCTTCCACGTACCCGCCACGCCCGGCACGTTGGCTTGTCCGCCGAGACGGCCTTCGGTGCCGACCTCCCGCGCGACGCGCGTGACCTCGCCCGCGAAGCGGTTGAGCTGGTCGACCATGGTGTTGAGCGTTTCCTTCAGCTGAAGGATCTCGCCGCGCACGTCGACCGTGATCTTGCGCGAGAGGTCGCCGCCGGCGATCGCGGTCGCCACCTCGGCGATGTTGCGCACCTGGTCGGTCAGATTACCGGCCATGGAGTTGACGCTGTCGGTCAAATCCTTCCACGTGCCCGCCACGCCCGGCACTTGCGCCTGGCCGCCGAGCTTGCCTTCGGTGCCGACCTCGCGCGCCACGCGCGTGACTTCCGCCGCGAAAGCGTTGAGCTGATCGACCATCGTGTTGAGCGTCTCTTTGAGCTGCAGAATCTCGCCGCTCACGTTGACGGTGATCTTTTTCGACAGGTCGCCTTGCGCGACGGCGGTCGCAACCTCGGCGATGTTGCGGACCTGGCCGGTCAGGTTCGACGCCATCGAGTTGACGCTGTCGGTCAAGTCCTTCCAGGTGCCGGCGACGCCGCGCACCATGGCCTGGCCGCCGAGCTTGCCTTCGGTGCCGACCTCGCGCGCCACGCGCGTCACCCCGCCGGCAAAGGCGTTGAGCTGGTCCACCATGGTGTTGATGGTGTCCTTGAGCTCGAGAATTTCGCCGCGCACGTCGACCGTGATCTTTTTCGAAAGGTCGCCGCTGGCGATCGCGGTCGACACCTCGGCGATGTTGCGCACCTGTGCGGTCAGGTTCGACGCCATCGAGTTGACGCTGTCGGTCAAGTCCTTCCAGGTGCCGGCGACGCCGAGCACGTTCGCCTGTCCGCCGAGGCGCCCTTCGGTGCCGACTTCGCGCGCCACGCGGGTGACTTCGCCCGCGAACGCATTGAGCTGATCGACCATCGTATTGATGGTCTCCTTGAGCTGCAGGATCTCGCCGCTCACGTTCACCGTGATCTTCTTCGACAGGTCGCCGCCGGCGATGGCGGTGGCGACGTCGGCGATGTTGCGGACCTGCGCGGTCAGATTGCCGGCCATGAAGTTGACGCTGTCGGTTAGGTCCTTCCACGTGCCGGCGACGCCGGGCACTTGCGCCTGGCCGCCGAGCTTGCCCTCGGTGCCGACCTCGCGCGCCACGCGCGTCACTTCCGAGGCAAACGCGTTCAACTGGTCCACCATCGTATTGATGGTGTCCTTGAGCTCGAGAATCTCGCCGCGCACATCGACCGTGATCTTGCGCGAAAGGTCGCCGCGCGCCACGGCCGTCGTCACCTGCGCGATGTTGCGCACCTGGTCGGTGAGATTGCCGCACATGGCGTTCACCGAGTCGGTCAAATCCTTCCAGGTGCCGGCAACGCCCGGCACGATCGCCTGGCCGCCGAGCTTGCCCTCGGTGCCGACCTCGCGCGCCACGCGCGTCACTTCCGAAGCGAACGACCGCAATTGGTCGACCATCGTGTTGATGGCTTCCTTGAGCTGCAGGATCTCGCCGCGCACGTCGACCGTGATCTTCTTGGAAAGGTCGCCCATGGCGACGGCGATGGTGACGTCGGCGATGTTGCGGACCTGCGCGGTGAGGTTCGAGGCCATCGAGTTGACGCTTTCGGTCAGGTCCTTCCAGACGCCGGTCACCTCGCGCACTTGCGCCTGACCGCCGAGCTTGCCTTCGGTGCCGACCTCGCGCGCGACGCGCGTCACCTCCGAGGTGAACACGCTGAGCTGCTTGATCATGGTGTTGACGATGTTCGCCGCGCGCAGGAATTCGCCCTGCAGCGGTCGGCCCTCGACATCGAGGGGTACCGTTTGCAGCAGATCGCCCTTCGCCACGGCGGAGATGGCGCGGGTCACCTCCCGCGTCGGCCAAAGCAGATCGTCGATGAGGGTGTTGACCGACGTTTCCATCTCGCCCCAGGCGCCGTGCGAGAGCCCGAATTTCACCCGCTGGCGCGTTTTTCCTTCGCGGCCCACGACCTGGCCCACGCGCTCGAGCTGCTGCGCCATGCGCGCGTTGGCGCCGACGATTTCATTGAAGGTGTCGGCGATTTTGCCCAAGAGTCCGGCTTGACCGCCCGCGAGACGGACCGAGAAGTCGCCCACGCGCATGGACTGCAGCGCATTCAACAGATCGTAAAGTTCCGGCGATGCGCCGCCGTCGACGGGGCGATCCGCTCTGTCCGCGACCACCGCGCTGGGAGCTGGGCCGTTGGTCTTGAGCTTGTCGACCGGCTCGGTGTCCCGTTGCATTGTTTCCTCCAGGCGCGGATGAACGGGCACGATGCTACGCACGCAGCGGAGCTGTCACAGCCCGTAAGCTGACACTGCTGAGATCTTTGACAGGTGAGCCCGCAGGCCGCCAGTGGAAAGCGGGGAAGGTGCAGCGAAGCCGGGCATGGCGCCGCACGCGCATCACGCCCCGGCGCCACGCCTTCCGGCGCAGGGG
>Ga0306926_10000427_pt1 | contig 39003 bp, 46 predicted proteins | sample flu12Cox44000178_FD_203759 | JGI IMG/M metagenome (GOLD analysis project Ga0306926, IMG submission 203759) | Lab enrichment of tropical soil microbial communities from Luquillo Experimental Forest, Puerto Rico - flux8day.12C.oxic.44.000.178 (v2)... | ecosystem: Environmental > Terrestrial >...
CCGGAGATAGCGCGAGTCGGACTCAACGAAAACGGGGCTGTGGCGGTGGGCCGCTCATGCCGCTTGGCGAAGCTGCCCATGGAAGCGGTGCTTCGTGCCCGGACGCTTTCGGAAACGCGCGGCTTCATGAAAGCGCTCGTCAGCCAAGACAGCGACGAAATTCTCGGCTTCACGGCGGTGGGACCGCACGCGGGCGAGGTCCTTGCGGTCGTCCAGACCGCCATGATGGCGAAGCTGCCCTATACCGCCCTACGCGATGCGGTGTTCACGCATCCCACCATGGCTGAAGGCCTCGGCCCACTGTTCGCCGGCGTACCGGCGCACACACAAGTCAAGGTCGATTCCGGTGCGGCCGCCTGAGGGCCCCTGGAGTGCTACTCACCAAGGCACGATACCGTTCGTATTACGAGCGAATGTCGGTTGAGTCATCATCTGGCAGCAGCGCCAGGCGGACGATATCTACAGCGCCGTGCGGGACCGGCCCGCTGCGGTCTGAGCTGGCCTATAACGTCCAAAGCATGGTAACGGTCACGACTCGAGACCCTCCCTATGTCCGCCCGCGCGAGTGCCACCCATAAACGCGGCCACTTTGTCACCAGCTTGAAATTCTCCGCCTGGCGTTACAACCACCTGTCCGACACACTCAATTCCGCTGACCTCGGCCGCCTAAGCCCCTTGCCTTTACTGCATATGCGTTTCGGCGTGGCTGACGCCAACGCCTTGACCGCGATCAAGACGTGGCCGTCACCTTGGCTCAGGGTCCGATAGCTCCTTAGTCAGCAGGCTCTCAAGCGCACCAAAGCCACTTAAGACAGTTCGGTGCATGTCGACACCTCCTAAAGGTTCTCCGAAGCGATCAAGCCCAGACAAAGACTCACGCGTGCCCGGCATGCCGTCTAGGTTATCGGCACAAGTCAAAAGATTCTCTAACGGCTCCTTTCCGGACAAGATCTGTCCTATCGAGAGATTGGAGTTGCCAATGTTCGCCATAGTTCGCGGTACGCTTACGCCCGATCAGGGATCAGTGGCCGCGAAGATGACGAGAGCTTTCAAGAAGATCGCATTGACACCTGTTTTTTCCGCAGCGTACGATTTAGCTAGAGCGCCGCGGGCGGCAGCTTCGACCAGTTCAACGAGCGATTGTGGCTGGTCAGACATTATTGGAGGGAGAGCAATGGGGCTGTCCTGGCAACAAGGTCCGCTCTCACCGGGAGCAATCGGCCGGTTTCTCGCGCCCGAACCGCTTCCCAAAAGATTGTTGTACTCCGAGCCGTTACGTCGGCGCATGCGCGTACGGTTCGGCGGAAGCTGGATCGCGGACAGCGAAGATGTCCTCCTGCTCTTCGAACCTGGCCACTATCCGATGGCCTACTTCAGGGAGACCGACGTCTGTCCAGGCACTCTGGAGCGCACCGACCACACCACGCGTCACCCTGACCTCGGCCTCACGTCCTGGTACGCCGTACGCGCGGGCGATAAGAGTGCCGCGCGAGGGGCGTGGCAGCACACCGAACTGCCCGCCTATGCGCACGAGCTACAGGGACGGGTTGCGTTCGCCTGGCCCGCCATGGACGCTTTCTATGAAGAAGACGAGCGCATCGTGGGCCATGCTGCTGACAGCTATCACCGGATCGACATTCGCCAGTCCTCCCGCAATCTCGTGGTCCACGATCGTGACCGCATGATCGCCGATACCAAGCGACCGGTAGTCCTCTATGAGTCCGGCTTCGCTCCGCGTTGGTACGTTGTTCGCGGAGACATTGACGAGTCTGCGCTGGCCCCCGTGGAACACCAGACCTTCTGCCCCTACAAAGGGCTGTGCAGTTACTACGACATCGGTGACGCACGTCTGGGGGCATGGTCGTATCGTGAAGCCTACGCTCAGGTCGGCCGCATCTCTGATCTGATCTCGTTCGAGCCAGACGTTGTTTCGGTGCAGCTCGACGGCACGAAACTTCGTCTTGAGCCGGGTCAGACAGTGATTCCGCACGGGCCTGATCGTGACCTCGACATCCCCGAAGCGCTGTCGACTACGAGCGGCTAGGGGGCTCCCACAAAAGCGGGTGACGTGGCTCGAATACTATCTGTGAACGTCGGACTTCCGCGCGACATCGCGTGGAGGGGTCGCACCGTCCACACCGGGATTTGGAAGAATCCGGTCCACGGCCGCTGTCGGGTCGGTCGGCTCAATCTGGACGGAGACGGTCAAGGCGATCTGGCCGGGCACGGTGGTGAGCAGCGAGCCGTCTTCGTATACCAGATCGAGTCCTATCGTTATTGGCAGGAGCACCTAAAGAGGACCGATTTCGTCTACGGACAGTTCGGCGAGAACTTCACGATCGAAGGATTACCCGACGATGCCGCCTATATCGGCGACCGTTATCAGATCGGCAGTACGCTCTTCGAAGTCACTCAACCGCGCGTTACCTGCTATCGCGTCGGCATTCGGATGAGCGAGCCCCGGATGCCGGCATTGCTGACAGGTAGCGGGCGGCCGGGGTTCTATTTCCGTGTTCTGCAGGAAGGCGAGGTGGGTGCCGGCGACGAAATCGTGAAAGTCGGAGAGGCGAAAGAGCGAATGACCGTGGCGGAGATCAATGCGCTCCTCTATTCGCCCCATCATGAGCGCGATCTAATGGAACGCGCATTGAGAATCGAGGCGCTTTCGGCCGGATGGCGCGGGTCGTTCGAAGCGTTGCTGCAGAGCCGTGCGAGTGGAAATGCTGGGCTCGTGCCGGAAGCAGCTGCGCATCCCACCGCACCAGGGTTTGGGCCGCTCAGGGTGACGGTGATCGTTCAGGAGTCCACCGACGTCCTCTCGCTCACGATGCAGAGCCTGGACGGTCGGCCGCTGCAAACCGCTCTGCCTGGCCAGTACGTGGTCTTGCGTCTGCAACCGACCGGCGGCTACCCGCCACTCTTTCGCAGTTATTCGCTTTCAGGCCCCGTCTCGACGGAGCGCTATCGTATCAGCGTGAAGATCGAGCCGAATGGGGCGGCTGGAACCTACTTGCAGGATCATGTCCGGGTGGGCGATAACCTCGACGTCAGCTCGCCGCGCGGAAGTTTCATTCTGCAGTCCGGAGAGCGGCCGGTGGTGCTGCTCAGCGCAGGCATAGGGGCGACACCTGTGCTGGCGATGCTGTACGCGCTGGCTGCGGCCCGCTCAACACGGCAGGTCTTATGGCTCCACGGGGCTCGCGATCGGCAACATCATCCATTCGCCGCCGAAGTCCGCCGCCTCATGCTCGCGCTCCCACACGGCCGCAGCTATGTCTGTTACAGCAGGCCGGCCTTGCGTGACACGCCAGATGAAGCTCTCGATGCTACCGGTCATCTGTCGCGATCGGTCTTCGGCGAGATCGGCGTCCCACGGGAGGCAGATGCTTACCTCTGCGGGCCGGCCGGCTTCATGGCAGACATGAAAGAGGCGCTCGCAAGCCTGGGCGTGGCGGCGGGCCGGATTCACGTCGAACTCTTCAACGGCAGCGCGCCGATAACGCCTGGCGTCGTCGGCGCTACGCAGCGTGTTTCGCATCTGCCCAAAGACGACGCCAACACCGGTCCGCTGGTATCGTTCGCGCGCAGTGGCATCGCCGCGCACTGGAAAACATCGGCCTATCAGAGCATTTTGGAACTGGCTGAGGCATGCGACGTCCCGGTCCGCTGGTCGTGCCGGACCGGTGTTTGTCACACCTGTGAGAGCGGTTTGGTTTCGGGGGAGGTCGTCTACGGACCGGAGCCAATCGAAAAGCCGGCCGACGGCAACGTTCTCGTTTGCTGCTCGCGACCGGTTCGCGACGTCGTCATCGATTTGTGAGATCGTCACGGCTGGCCACCAGGGGTACCTCTGGCCGTAAGTGGAGGATCAGAGCGCCCCAGATCAGGCCGAAACCGAAGCGTGGCGCGACAAACGCAACCAGCGTAGCGGTCGTGAAGCTCGCCAGGACAATGAGGGATCGGCGCCTCGCCATTCGCCGCGTGCGCTCGGAAACATCCGCGATGTCCGCGTGGATCAATACTTCGCGCTCGAAGGCGCTGTAAGCAATGTCGATGCACACGAACAGCCCCGCGTAAAGAACTACAGGGGACGCAGCGAGCCGGGTACGCGCAGTCCATGCGGTCGCAAAGGGGAGGAACGACACCATGAAGAGATGGACGAAGTTGATCCAGATCAGTCTCAGTGTCGGTACGCCTACTAGCCGCATCAGGTAATGGTGGTTGATCCAGATAATGGCGATGAACAGGTAGCTCACCGCATAGCTGATGGCCGTGGGCCAAAGAGGCCAAAGCGCTCGGAATTCCGACCGCTCTGGTGCCTTGAGCTCCAGTACCATGATAGTCACGATCACCGCGAAGACCGCGTCTGAATATGCAGCCAGCCGATCCGCGGTGATCCTTTCTTCACGCATAGCGCGCTCCTTGGAGTGAGCAAAAACTTCGATCGACTTAATCACGTATGCGAAGGCGGACACTCGCCGGCGACCAAAGCAATCGGAACAAAGCAAGGCGAGGATCGATAACTCCTGCGGCTTCGGTGCCGGGACCAACAATATTCAGACAGCGAATGCTCCGTCCCAGAATCCTCTCGGCCGATCCGGTTTCGCCTAGCGCGCCATGCCATCCCGCATTCAGGCGATGGGGTGGCACGGCATTGTAGACCCAGGACAAAGATCGGGCGGATGCCCCTTTCGGATCGTCGGTTCTCAAGCACAGCAATATTCTGTTTCGCGCCGCTGACACACAGAGCGAGAGGATTCCGCGCTCGCCGCATGCAATAAGACCGCCGCCCGTTTGCCCCGTAATCCAGGGTGTGAGACAATCGCCGCGATCCACAGAAGCAGCGATGGTAACTTCATGGTAGCAAGCCACAGAGGAGACGTAACCGCGAGAAGGCCAACGTTTTCAGTCGAAGTGATTACGCTACTGGTGAGCCATGTCGAGCGAGCGCTTCGGTTTTATGTCGATCAGGTCGGCTTCACGCTCGACGTCGACTATTCGCCGAACGAAGCGTTCCGTGTCGTGCAGCTCACTCCTCCGGCTCGAGCTGCTCGATCCAGATCGGTAATGGACTCACCGACGCGCCCGTCGGTTCACTTCGCAACGTCTATCTCCTCGTCGCGGAACTCGAGACCGCGCGGAGCCGCCTGCTCGATCGTGGGGTGGAAGTTGGTGAGATTCGGCACTATGCGTTCCTTGGAGCCCGGGACGGAAGTTTACCACCTGCGGTCGACCCCGCACGCGCAGACTATGCCGGCTTCGCCAATTTCTCCGCTGGCAACAGCTGGGTGCTACAGGAACGGGGCTACCGCAACGTATGACCTAGTTTGGAAGCTTGGTGATGTCGACCAAGCGTGGCGCCGCATAAACAGTCAGGAGGAGATTGAGGCAGATAGGCGTTCCTCGGTCCTTTCTTCTCGAACGCCCATCGTTAATCTCCATCACAGCCATTGACTAATTCGGGCGAAGAGAGTTCCCATGGGCACGGTCACATATCGAAAAGTGGATGTCGGTGGCATGGGAGTCTTCTATCGTGAAGCCGGGCCGAAGGATGCGCCAACAATCCTGCTGTTGCACGGTTTTCCCACTGCCGGCCACATGTTCCGCGATCTCATCCCGCAACTCGCGGAACGGTTTCGTCTCGTCGCCCCCGACCTGCTGGGGTTTGGACAGTCGGACATGCCAGCGCGCAGCGCCTTCACCTACACGTTCGAGAATCTCGCGAGCGTGATCGATCGCTTCACCGAGGCAATCAGCCTCCATCGTTTCGCAATCTACGTATTCGACTATGGGGCACCCGTAGGCTTCCGTCTAGCCGTTGGGCGTCCGGATCGCATCACCGCAATCATCTCCCAGAACGGCAACGCCTATGAGGAAGGGCTGAGCGAAGGCTGGAACCCAATTCGGGCCTATTGGCAAGAGCGATCGCCGGCCAAGCGAGAGGCGCTCCGCAGCTTTCTCACTCCCGAGACGACGTACTGGCAATATACGCATGGTGTAGCTGACGTGACCGCGATTTCTCCGGACGGCTATTCGCCAGACAACTTCTATTTGGCCCGCCCCGGAGCCGATAAGATTCAGTTGGACCTGTTCGGCGACTACAACAGTAACGTCGCACTCTACCCGACGTTCCAAGACTACTTCGGACGCACAAGCCACGCTTCCTGGCGGCATGGGGAAAGAACGATCCTTTTTTCCTGCAGCAGGGTGCTGAGGCGTTCAGGCGCGATATCCCCGATGCCATAGTTCATTTCTTCGACACGGGCCACTTCGCGCTCGAGACCCATGCGAAAGAGATCGCGGCAGTGATCCGCGGCTTCTTCGCCCGCTAAATGTGGCAAGGATAGCACGGTTAAGTGTTTAAGGAATTGTTACCGACATCCACAACAAAGGCGGCACACCGATGACCACCGAACAGAAGCCGATTGGATCGGGATTTGGAGAGCAGACGACCGGCGAAGAGGTGCTTGGCGGCCGTGACCTTCGCGGAAAGGTTGCGCCACTGAACACCCCCTCGATCTGAATGAGATGGTAACCGATAAGGGTTTCAACGGCTGCCGAATTGGAATCGTTTGACGACCCTTATCACTGGTGAGGACACGGATTCATGGGTGTGATTCGCCTCAAAAATAAGGCGTGCCTGGCGAACAAGAAGCTGGCGCGCCGAATCTACGAGTAAGTGATGAGCTTACTGCTTACGGGTTGCTTGCAGTTTGGCGACTGCGCCCTCGATGGTAGCAAGGCCCTCGGCATTTTCGCCGGCACGTTTTTCTAGAGCTTCAATTATGTGATCAAGCAGGCCGTCCGCTATGTCCTTTGAGAATGCCAGCGCATCATCACGTGTTTCGTCTACAAACGGACTGTTCGGCCTGCCGCTGTTGTACAGCCGTCCCCTTGAAATGCCGTAACGGAAATCGGGGCCGACTTGACGGAATCTTTCCTCGTTGTCGTCGTAAACTGTCTTGGAGCACAAGCTAACGACCGGCACGCCTTCCGAGCCAATCACTGCGAATTGCTCCACGATTAGATTGGACAGCTCGTGCGCCGCAGCGATGAGCTTTTGCGTGGTTTCGGAGTTTTCGCTACCGGCGCGTTCCAAGCGCTTCAGCGAATCAATGATATCTGACATGTGTGTTTTGGGAGCCTACGGTATCAGCCCCAAGGCTGTTGAAGTTCGCCATACTGTCTCGCGTTTAAAGTCCGCCGACTGATTTCCCGGATTGCCCGAGTACTTTGATGGACGCAGGCGAACCGTTTTAGGTTTCACCCGTGCTCGGGAATACTGCGAAACCAAAAACATCTCGCCTACGTTCTGTTTTTTCAGCGAAGCTACGGACCATGACCTCATGGCGATGCTGCAGACTCTACTTGGAGGCGTTTTAGACTGGCCCTTCACCGTGAGGCAAAACCCATCGAGGCGTACGTTCTGGAAGTGGGAAGAATCGCCCTGAGCTGGAAAGCGGTAATGGCGGCGATTCGAAGACTGACAACCAGCGGTGATAGTTTCCATTGACCTAACTCCAGCCTTACGCTTTCGCGGCAGCCAGAAAGTCGGTAAACACTTGGAGACTACTCGTTACACAGCTCTAGTCGTCAACGGATCTGCTGGTAGGGACTCCGCCCGGTTCCAATCTGCTGGCCCCTTCGCGACTTTGTGGGGCGATTGCTGGTCGTGACAGCGTTAGGTTGGAACGCTCTACCTTCCATACGAATTCTGCGATGAGGTCCGCGACCTGCGATCGCAACCCTGGAGGCAGGTTATGCCCCATTCCCTCGATCTGGATGAGTTCCGCGCCCGGAACGGCTTCAGCCGTCGCTCGCCCGCCGCTAATGTGGCACATTCGGTCAGCGAGGCCGTGGATGACAAGGGTGGGGACCTTGAGATGTCGCAGGCGCTCCGTCCGATCGCCCGAGGCCACCGTCGCCACCGCCTGACGAGCGGTACCGACTGGATCGTAGCATCGGTCGTAGGCGCGGCCCGCTCGAACCGTGATCTCGTTTTCGTCGCTCGGATACCCAGGCGAGCCGACGGCGCGCTGACCGCGGATCATCTGCTGAATGACTTCATCGCGGCTAATGGCCGGTGGGCCGGAAAACACTTCGCGGAGCACCTCCGGCGAGGGCTGGCCGACCTGCATGTTGCCCGTTGTCGACATCATCGAGGTGAGTGAGCGGACACGGTCCGGATGCTCGATGGCTAGCGTCTGCGCAATCTGGCCGCCCATCGATGCCCCAACGACATGCGCCTTCCCGATGTCGAGGAAGTCCAGTAGCCCTACCGCGTCGGCAGCCATATCCGACAGCGTGTACGATACCGCCGACAGGTCTCCGGCGAGTGCGGCCCGAAGGTTCGGAGCCGGGGCATCGTTCAGGTGCGTGGAGAGGCCGGAATCTCGATTGTCGAAACGGATGACTTGCAGGCCGCCGTCGACGAGCGCATGGCAAAACGAGTCTGGCCAATGAATGGATTGCGCGGCAATCCCCATGATCAGCAGCACTGCGGGTGCATCGTACTTCCCGAGGCGCTGGTAGGCGATGTCGATCCCGGCTGGCCCAACCTGCGACGCCATTTCGTCTCTAATCGACAGGTCGAACCCGTTCACTATCTCAGGCACGTTGACCTCTTGGCTTCTGATCCTGACTTGGGTATGCCGATCTAGTTTCGATTGGTGATCGGATTTATCAAAGGGTCTTCATCCGGTCATGCTCCCAGAAAGGATGAATCATCATTTGAACTAAATGCTTCTATCAGTGATGATACTGAAACTGCGGGACGAGAATCCAGATCCTTGGCCAACCATTAATGGTATATATCATTTTTGTTTTCAGTCCATTAGACATTTTCATCGACTGCCTGCTACCATATAATTGTTCTTGTTCCACGCCGTTAGGGCGGGTTTAACGAAGAAATGCCCGCCGAATCGCACAGCCCCGGGGTCAAGTTTCCGAAATCCCCGTTTGAACTCCCGTCAAGTGCTCCATCGGATTGCCGCTCGAAACAGTAAACTAGTTCAGGCCTAAGTTGCTCGGCGTGCCTTCTCCCTTCCAATGGCCAAGCCCATTTCAGTCCGAGATCGGATACCGGTTGCGTTACGGTCCGGACGACCCCAACACTCTTCAAATGATGGGCGATTTGTGGTCTGAGAGAAACCGGCGAAGCGCGCTCCGAAACTCCGCCGATCCCGCAAGGGTGTGGTGATCCAAGCCCGGGACAACCCGCATCGAAAAGTTCTTCGCAACTCCCTGCATTGCTGCGCCGCTTGCTTGGATCGGATCGTTTTCGCCGAACACGGCCAAAATTGGCACGCGAGCGGAGCGCAACGCATCTTCAGTCACGGAAACATGCAGCATGCCTCGGGACAACGCTGCCAAGGCCGCAGGATCGTTGCGGTCCACCATCTGCACGACCTCCCGTGGCGGACGCCCGCCCTCGTTGGGCCAGAAGTACAAAGAAAGCGGAGTGTTGGGTTTGACGCTCTCCAGCAAGCCGGCCAGCCCGATCCACTGTTGCCCGTGCCGCTCCCATCCGGCCCCGCCCAATACCAGCGACAGCAGGCGTTGGGGAGCAATTTCAATCAACTTCAACGCTAGCGTTCCGCCCAGCGAGTAGCCAACCACGTGCGCACGCGCGATCTGCAAATGGTCCATCAAGCGCGGCACATCGTGGATCATCTCCAGGCCGTACTTTGCCGGATCGTGCGGTTTTCCGCTCCCGCCATGGCCGCGGAGATCGAAAGCCACCACTCGGTGATCCTGGCTCAGAGCGTCAAAAAGCCCGCCGTCGATCCAGTTCGGCCCCATGCTCAAGATGAATCCGTGCATCAGGATGACCGCCTCACCCTCGCCGAGCACCAAATACCGGATCGGGACGCCACAGGAATCGAATTCTTGCGCCTGTTCCGCCAGCGACATCGCTTTGCTCCCTTGGGATGTTGTAACAAATCTGCTTGAGAGGGTGTTGTCTCTGAGGTCGCAGTTTCCGAAAACGCCGTTTGAACTGAGCCGGTGACGCGGCGGACGCTTCGCGTGTCTTTAGGGCGGGCTTACATCCATGCTAGAAATCCTCTGCCTCGGATGCGGTTGAGGTGTAGCATCAACTCGGTGCTTCCGACGACCTCGGCTTACTTCCACGTGCTTCGCGACGTATGGCACGAAAGACCGAAACACCATTCGAAATCCATACACCGGCGCGTCCGCCGCAAGCGTCAGTGGCTCACTTCAAACGGCACTATCGAAAGTGACGCGGCGGTCCAGCCACCAAACTTGCTGTTCAGCATGTCTCGCCGAGTCACTTCCGACAGAGTTTTAGAGTTTTTCACACACAGATTGAGTCAGCTTGATTAACGTTTCTACAACAGCCACTAGAAGTGCCCTGGTGTGTAGCCGAATGTGCTCTTAAACGCTCCGATGAAGGCGCTGACGCTGGAGTACCCACAGTCCAAAGCCGCATCCGTAACCGACTTGCCTTGCGCAAGCAATCGGATTGAATCGAGCAAGCGAGCCTTCTGGCGCCACATGCCGAAGCGCATCCCGGTTTCGTCGCGAAAGCGACGATCCAAGGTTCGGCGGGCAAGGCCGTGCTTTTTTGCTAGGCGATCGACGCTATCGTTTACCGATGGCTCTTCCAGAACGGACCGGGGCTAGGGTCAGCGCCTGAGCGTCAGCGGGCAAGGCCAGTACCAAAGGCGAATCCTTGGCCCTCTCCATCGCAGTCTTGACTTCGTCCTCCACCAACCCGATAAGAGCACTTTCGAGATAAAGAGGAAATCCTGACTGAACTGGCCATCGAAGGCCAGCTTTCTCTTGCCAAAGCTCTCACCAGAGACCTGCCGGCAGATGCGTATGGCGCCATTCTTTCCATGGTGGAACGCTATTGGTCTTTCATGCTCGAAAACAAACACCTTTACCGACTAATGAATGGAATGGACGGCGTGCCCATCGACCGGGAGAAGGTCACCACCATCGCGGAGCACAATTTTGAAACCGCTACCGCCATCGTGCAGGCGTGGTTAAGCAGCTCGTGTGGTGATCCTTCTGGGGCAGAACTTCTGTTCAACGATCTGTGGGCTGTCCTGCATGGGATGGCCGCGCTCTACCTCGATCGTTCCGCACCTTTCGATCTGGCCCGCGTACAGAATTGTGTCGGGAGACTCCTGACCGGGACAAAAGAACAGGCGTAAGCCAACCCGTCTTGAGAGGGGCACACCCAGATGTACGAGATGCTTAACCTTAACTTGGATTGCGTCCAAGCGCCTGCCGACTCGACCCGAATAGATAAAGGCCGAAGTCGCCGCCAGAAAAGCGATCTGCAAACCGGGCGCTCGCTCTCCACGATCAGAGCTTGCGACGCGCCCGGTTTGGGTCGGCACGATTAAGCGCGGTACTCGTTCGGCTCGAGGCTAACAGCCCTGGACGGCTCCGGCTTGTAGAGCGTAGCAGACGCGCTTACCACCCGCGCGCCAGTTTTCCTTCATTGCTGCTGCGGCCCACCGCCAATCAGGAGGCCTAGCGGGAGGAGGGGACCGACGGGAATGTACTCGTGGTCCATCAGGTTCTCTTTCGACAATGGCAACGTGTCCATTACGGCCTGCGCTTCCTCGACGGTCTTCACGTCAAGAAAAAGAACGACTCCTCGGCCGTCGCCCCTCGAATACCACTGTCGAATCTTGCCGTCGAGATAGAGGCTCACGGTGCCGCGAATCTCGGCCGGCATGACTTTCATGATCTGCTCACGGCCTATTCCTTGCCTGGCGGTGAGTATAACCATCACTTCAGTTGTTTTGGGCGATGGCACGCCGGAAGGTGTCGATGTCATATCGGAAATCTCCTTTATCGAGTATTTCTACCGCGTGGTTGTTGGCTCCTCGCTGTTCCGCGGAGGCAGCAAGAAGTAGAATGCGACGACGTGCGTGATCATCAGCAAGGGCACGTAAATGATCGGGATCGCGTAGGTGGAGCCCAGTTGCCCTGCTATCGCGGGAAGGGCGAGCCGAGTGGCATGGTAGTAGTCGACGATCAGGTCGATCGCTCCGACGAGATTGAAGGCGACGACGAAAGACCAGAATAGCGGACGTAACCTTGCGGTCAGAAGCGCCAGCATGGCAAGCACTCCGGTTGCGAAGTCGCCGTAGGCGGCGAAGGTGGCGAAGCCCGCAGGCAGGCCGGGGCCTACGACGCCCGGAAGGATAAAGACCAGACCGAAGAACCGGAAGCTGTGCAACGTGGCAATTGCACGTTGGGCATCGAACCGGTTCGCTGCTTTGAGCCTGGGCCAAATGTACACGCTGAAGCAAAGCAGCCACGCGACGTAACCCAATACGAGATGAATTCGGAAGAGAGTTTCTGATGACATTTCAGGCCTCCTGAGTACTGCGGGCGAAGAATCCGGCATTCTCCCGGAAGAACTCTTCCAGCGTTTGTGGATTCCTGCCTGTGACTGCGCGGATCGCATCGGTGGTCTGGTAGCGCTCTTCGCCCTTGCGGAAGGTCCGCCAAAGATGTGAGAGATGATCGAGCGCGTGAGTACCGAGCCGCTCCTTCACGGCATTTGCCCACTGTTCGTCTGTGATCGCCATGTATCGGGTTGGCCGTCCGAGCGCCCTCCCCAGAGCTTCGGTCATTTCTCTCACCGTGGGAGTTTCACCGATCAGAGGGTACACGGTCTGAGACGGCACACCAGGATTGGCCAACAGGGTTGCCGCCACACGGGATACATCTTGCGCGCCGACGAGCGGGATCACGGTCGCATCCTCGCCCCATGGCAGGAAGACGGTATTTTGCTCGGAGACACTTCGGCTGACAAGCGCGCGCACGTTTTCGTAGTAGGGCGGCGCCTGGAGATGAACAGCATTCACCTGCGCCCAGTCGAAGATGCGATCGGCCAGCCGATGCTGCAAATTGCGGAAGCTGGCAAAGCGCTTCGGGTCGCGAAACGCGGGATCATCAGCCCTGCCCTGATACTGCGAATTGTTCACCACCAGTTGCAGAGCCGCATCGCGAGCGGCGGCGGCGAAGATCGTAGCGGCCTCAAGCAGGCCGTCGGTGACGGGGTAAGTAAAGTAGGCCCGCTTGACGTTCTGCATTGCGGCCAGGACTGAAGCCGGGTTGAGAAGATCGCCCTCGACCACTTCCGCACCCTGTTGATGGAGTTCAACAGACCTCGAATCGAGCTTGTGTACCAGAGCGCGAACCGGGATGCTTTGTTTCAACAGAAGAGTTGTGATCAGGCGTCCGGTTGAGCCTTGCGTTCCACCTGCTGCGCCGGTAACCAAAATTGGATGCGACATGGAAGTTCTCCTTTCGCTCATAGGATGATGCATATAATCTTATCGATTCGGATTTTTCTTCCACCGTTTAGACTGGCCCTGGAGATTGCACCTTTGGATGATTTACAGCATCCTATAGTTCATGCGTTACCGGCCCGAGCATAAACTCGAGACTCATCAGAAGATTGTGAAAGACGCCTCGCGCCGCGTCCGGGCCGAAGGCTTAAGCGGAGCTGCGGTTTCGGCCGTGATGAAAGACGCGGGCATGACCCACGGGGGGTTTTACAAGCATTTCGGGAGCAAGGACGACCTGCTCCTGGAGTCACTCCGCGAAGGCTTCCGAGAGATCGAGGATGCCCTTGCTCATGCCGCTGAACAGTCACCGTCCGGAGAGGCATGGAAGGCCATTGTAAAGACCTACCTGAGCCTGGACCTCTGCGAACATCCCGACCGTGGGTGCCCCCTGGCGGCGCTTGCGCCGGAACTGGCGCGGGCAGATAAGAACATGAAGCCGCAGATTGCAGCGGAGTTGGTGAATTACAAGGGCCGAATGTTGCCGTTCATGCCTGGCCAGCGAACTACGGACAAAGAACGAGCTTTCTTTGCGATTTTTTCCACGATGATCGGAGCAGTTGAAATTGCTCGAATGCTACCGGATCGTGCGATGCGAGAAAAAGTGCTGGGGAGCACAAGAGATTTTCTCCTGCGCAGCTTCTGCTCTTAGAATCATGAGGCCACCGCGAGCAGCCGGGCTATTTTTGGTATGGACACCTTCGTGAGGCGCGTGGCTGTTTGCGGAACGAAAGCTCTACGTCGACTGGATGGAGGGCGCACGTTGTCGAGACCGTCCGGTGGTGTGCCGGAGAGGTCTTGTCACACGGGAGCGCCGCCCAACCCGATCTCGTTTCCATCGACATCGTACATGCGCTTTCGAGCCCATTTATCCCGCACTCCTCGGCGGCGACTCCCACCAAACTGAGAAATCAGCTGGGAAATAACGTGGGAGCTTCGGGAGGAAAGAACATGGAGCATTGCAGTGTCGACACCGCGACTACGTTCACGTTCGCCGGTATTCCGCATATATCGGCTTCTTGGTTCAGGTCCAACGGGTTTTCGGCCGCGTCTTTGCGGATGGATTCGGCGGTCGGTTCCAGGCCATAAGCGTGTTCGACACATGTACGATTTCGAGCGCGCCTTGTTTTCGACCTTCCTCACGGCGAAGTTGTCAAGTTCAATGGAGAAGGATCGGCAACCCATGATGAGCGCGAGAGGAGCCGGTCTCGCCTGTGGTGGGCCACGCCGCCGTCTCGGCAGTCTCCAAGTGGCCGACCTTCCGCTCGAAGCTTGGCGCAGGCACTTCGAACGCTAGCGCGTTTTCCGTCAACTTGACGAACCGAACTGGAATCAGCGCGCAGAGTTCACATCCATTCTCTCGACCTCGCGCGCAATCTCGGATCTGATTTATGTATCCGCCTGGCATCTCGAGCTTTACGATATCAGAAGCTCGTGGTGGCAAACGAAGCCCTGGTCATCCTTACAAATCTGTGGGAAATCCAGGATTGACGGCAATCCCTCCAGCCGGTGTTCCAGACTGAGGTTGAACGCCTGCCACTGGCTACCTCGGTCCTTCTCTCTGTTTGAAGAGAAGATTTTTGCAGACGGGAACCGATGCCAGACTCAATGTGGGCTCTTGGTGCAGGTTCCGGGAGACCGGCCTATTTCCATCGGAAGACGCCCGCCTCGTCCGATCCGGAAGCGGTCGGTCTCAGCTGACTCGGTGGCGAGAGTCGATAGAATGGGTAACTGGCATGGGCGCACCCGCGCTTATTGGGAAGGAGCACTCAGAATGAGCCGTATCATCTTTAAGGTCAACGGCAGTACGCACACGGTGGACGTCGAACCCACCACCCCGCTGCTCTATATCCTCCGGAATGACCTCGGTTTGCAGGGCCCGCGGTTTGGCTGCGGACTTGGCCAGTGCGGCGCCTGCACAGTAATCATCAACGGCGCGGCGGTTCGCTCCTGCGTCCTGCCTGCGTCCTCGGTTAGAGGTGAAATCACTACACTCGAAGGCCTTTCTTCGAATGGCAAATTGCACCCGCTGCAACAGGCATGGATCGATGAGCAGGTCCCGCAGTGCGGATTCTGCCAGAACGGGCAAATCATGACGGCGAAGGCCATGCTGGACAAAAACCCGCATCCCACCGATGCCCAGATCCGCGAGACCATGAACACCACGTTGTGCCGCTGCATGAGCTATTACCGCGTTCAGACTGCCATCAAACGCGCGGCCAAAGCGATTGCGGCCGCCCAGCCGTCTTCGGCAAAGGAGGTTCTGGCATGACTCCCTACACTCGAATTCCCAAACGGGTCGAAAAGACCCTCGCCACCCACCGCCGGGATTTTCTCAAGAGCGCTGGCTTGCTAGTTGTGAGCTTTGCAACCGGCGCCTCGGCGGATGCCCAGAGCAGCGCTGCGGCCCAAGTGGCCGGTCCCTATTCCGAACTCGATTTCCGCCAACTCGATTCGTGGATTGTTATTCATGAGAACAATACCGCGACGTTTTATGTCGGCAAGACCGACTGCGGCCAAGGCACGGGAACATCATTCCGCCAGTTGATGTCCGATGAACTCGACATCGCTTACGACCAGACCACTTGCATTATGGGCAGCACCGATAACACCGTCGATCAGGGCGGGTCCGGTGGCTCGACCGCCATGGAGCGAGACTCCTGGCCGATGCGGCGCGCCGCCGCAGAAGCCCGCCGCGTGCTGCTCGAAATGGGCGCAGCCCGACTGGGCGCACCATTAGATCAACTCGCGGTGAGCAACGCTGTGATCACCGTAAAGGGTGATCCGTCCAAACGCGCCACCTACGGAGAACTGATCGGCGGAAAGAAGTTCAACGTTAAGCTCACAGGCGCCAATATCAACGCGGTTACCGGAGTGGCCAAAGTGAAACCTGTGCAGGAGCTCAGGGCTACCGGCCAGTCCCCCGCACGCTACGATATCCCCGCCAAGGTGGATGGTTCTCTGAAGTGGGCCGTCGACGTCAAGCTGCCGGGAATGGTGCATGCGCGCAACGTGAAACCTCCGTTCGCATGCGCCCGGCTCACCGGCATTGATGAATCGTCTGTGCGCAATCTTCCGGGCTTCATCAAGGTGCTGAGCAAGGGCAACTATGTGGCCGTGGTGTGCGAGCGCGAAGAACAGGCTATCCGCGCCGCCCGGCAGCTCAAGACCACCTGGGAAAAACCCGCGACCGCGCCCTTTCCCGCGTCCGAGAATCTGTTCCAATACATGCGCACGGCGACTGCCACCTCGTCCTCCAGACCGATCGTGGAGGGGAACCCCGAATCGGCATTTGCCGACGCGGCAAAGATCGTCGAGGCGGAATACGAAGTGCCGTTCCAGGGACATGCGGCGATCGCCGGCGCCCATGCTATGGCGGATCCGTCGAACGATCAGATGACGATTTATTCGAACGACATGAAGTCCTATGGCATGCGTAACGGAGTCGCCGCGTTTCTCGGCATGCCGCGGGACAAGGTCCGCGTCGTCTGGATGGAGGGCCCGCAGGGCTATGGACGCACCGCGGCCGACGATGCTGGCTGTGAGGCTGCCTGGATCGCGAGCGAGATCGGCCGCCCCGTCCGTATCCAGTGGATGCGGGATGAGGAATCGGCCTGGGACACCAAGGGCCCGGCATTCCTGGTAAAAGTGCGTGGCGCTTTGGATACCGAGGGGCGTCTCGTCGCGTACGACTACAAGGCCCGGTCGTGCGACTACAATCACGTCGGGTACAACGAGCCCGACACCGTGCTGATCGCGCAGCTCATGGGTTCCCGGCGGGCCAAGCCGGCTGCCGGCGGTTCCGCAACGCCCTCCGAAATGTATGCGATTCCCAATCGCCACATGGTGGGCGAGGTCGTCAGTTTGCCCGCAGTCTGGGAGACGCCCCTGCGCACTGGCAATCTGCGGGATCCGAACGGCCCGCAATCGACGTTCGCTTCGGAATCGTTTATCGATGAACTTGCCGCGGCGGTAAGAGCCGATCCGCTGTCGTTCCGCATGAAAATGCTCACCGCCGCCACCACCGATGACACTGGGTTCCGGCGTGCGCGCTCCATTGCGGTTCTCCGGTCGGCGGCTGAAGCCTACGGCTGGGAACAGCGTCCTTCCCCCGGACCGCCCTCTAAAGGAAACATCCTAACCGGGCGCGGCGTGGCGTATGCGTTCCGCGGCCAGACCATTGTGGCGCAGATCGCTGAGGTCGAAGTGAATCGCCAGACCGGTCATGTCTGGGCGAAGCGCCTGGTGTGTGCCCACGACTGCGGATTGGTCGTCAATCCGCAGAGCCTGCGTCACACGGTGGAATGCGCCATGCTGCACGGGCTGAGCCGCGCGATTCACGAAGAAGTCCGGTTTGACACGGAGAAGATCACAAACGTGGACTGGTTATCATATCCCACTCTCCGTCACGCAGACGTTCCAGAACGCATCGACGTTGTGTTAGTGAACGGCGATCCCAATCCGAATCGTCCGGACCTGCCTCCTTACGGAGCCGGGGAAGCGGCACTGAAGCCTATGCTCGCCGCGATCGCGAACGCGATCCACGACGCCACCGGCGTTCGCATCCGCAGGGTTCCGTTTCGCGACGATCGCGTCCTCGCGGCGCTGAAAGCTGCTCGGGTGTAATCCGGAGGTGCTTTTTCACGCTGAGCGGGTTCTTTTGACTTTCGGGATTTTTGTCGTCGCCGCTGGTCCCTCCTGCACGGCAGAGCGGAGCGATTTGCTCGTCCAGGAGTCGGCTCGCCGTCGACCTGGGCGGAGGCGGGTAGCGTAAAAAGCCTAGGCCGGCTATTTGCCCACCATATGTTCGGTACCGCGTGAATTCTCGCAAGCGGTCTCGATCAGCTCCGTGTCCGGAACCAGTTTCAGGTTAATCTTCGCCGTCCACTGCTGGGTGTAGGCCTTCGGGTCGTCAATGGTGATGCCGAGTTCAATCGCACCGACGTTTCGCCGCTGGAAACGCTCCGTAACGTGCAGCGCCTCGGTTTGGGGACGCCCTTTTTCGGTGTCGATCCAGCCCCGATCATTGAATCCAATCGTATCCACCACCATCACGTCGCCCTCCCATCTTCCCACCGAGTAGCCCTTCCAGGACGGCTGCGGGGATTTAGGCAGGGCGCGGCCGTCGGTGAAGATTTCGCGAAAGACGTCGTTGGTCGAGGTTTCGTAGAGTATGACCAGTTCGTGCGGCATCTGAATAATCTTAAAGGGGTGAGACCCGTGCGTCTCTACACGTGGCACGCCGGGAGGCATGCACTGCGCCAGCGGGTCGTCTTTATGCACGGCTGCCTGCCGCTGGGTAGCTAGAGCCTTCGCCCAAGGTTGGTACGGCACGTCGTCCGGTTTGAGATCAGCCGCCAAGTCCATGAAGTGGGTATTGTCGGCGGGCAGCCAAATCCCCGAAAGGTCCGGTTTCCCGTCGGCGGTTTTCGGCAAGGGAGCCGCAAGGTCGGGCTTCCCCTCGCGCGTTCTTGGGAGGCCGGCGGTTGGGTAGTTCAACCATTGCGCGAGTGCCCCCACGACCAGGACACTGACGAGAGCCAAGATCCGAGTGATCGTGTTCATATGGTGACTCAGTATATACACGTTCTCAGGTTATGGAAAGCAGCGCTGGGTCGGAAGCGCGGATCGCGGATTTGGAGCGGCAGGTCGGCCGACAAGCCCTGCGTACGACTGCTGTTTTGACCGCCGGAGCAACGATGCCAGCTCCGTGGACAGATGCCGGTTAATGCTGGTGAAATACGCGTTACCATTCAAGTTGCCCGGATGCGGCGGACGTTCGGGAGAAATCCTGACCGACCTTTCTCCGAGAGTGGCCGACAATCCTCCAGCACCACCATGGGGCAGTCGGACGATGACTCTATCCCGCTTGGCGCACCACAAGTCGCACGTTTGATGTGTACAGCGAATTCATTCGTCGCGCAGAGCGACTGTGGGATCAATCCTGGTTGCCCGGCGTGCTGTCATCAGCGTCGCAATCCCGGCCGAGCAAAGAAGTACCAGCGTCGTCAGTATCAAATTCGCCGAGTTCATGGCGCTCACTCCATAAAGCAGCGCCCGCAAGAGCCGAGTGAGTCCCCACACCGACGCCAGACCAAAGATGATGCCGGTGACGGTGAGCCGCAGTCCCTGTCTTGCGACCATCCTCACAACCTGTCCTCGTGTGGCGCCGAGCGCTATCCGGATGCCGATCTCGTGTGTTCGCCGGGCGACGAGACGCGAGAGCACTCCATATAGTCCAACAACGGCGAGTACCAGCGCGAGCGTCGCAAACGCCGCAAGTACTGCGGCCCGGAACCGTGGATAGGCGAGGATTTTCTCAACCGCATGCGTCATCGTCTCGATTTCACCTACGGAGACACTCGGGTCACCGCTCGCCCGTTGGATGAGGCTGATCAATGGCAGGCCCGCTTGCCGCACTCTGAAAAGGAGCACGGAAGAGAGTCGTGTGTCCTGGGGCCATGGCCGGTACAACACCGGCGTGTCTGTCCAGCTCATCTCGCTGGCAACCGCTGTGCGTTTTTCATTCCCCACGATGCCGACAATGCGCAACCACGGGCCCTGCGTTTCCGGCCCGTCGAACGGGCGGATGTGCCTCCGTATCGGATCTTCCCCCGGAAAGTATCTGGCGACGAGGGCCTCATTGACGATTACTACCTGCTCGCTGTCGGCGCGGTCGCGGTCGTCAAAGAAACGGCCTTCCTTCAGCGGAAGTCTCATGACCCGGAAATATTCAGAGCTTACCGTTTGCATCCCTGAGTCAACGGTTCGATCTGGTCCAGGGTCCGGCTTCCCCTCCACGGCCATGACAGCAACCGGTCCCGTGCCGCCTGTGGGAAGGGCGGTTGAGAGTGTAGCCTCCTCGACTTCACGCGTGCTACGCAATTGATCGAGCAGATTGCTATAGAAGCGAATCCGCTGTTCCGGTTTTGCGTAAGCGGCCTGCGGCAACTGGATGCGGCTCGTCAGCAGTCCTTCCGCCTCGAACCCGAGAGGCGCAGAACCAAATCGGTTTACGCTCCGAATTAGCAGCCCCGCACCACTCAAAAGCACCAGCGTAAGCGCGACCTCCGCGATGATCAGAAAGCTTGCGATACGGTGGCTGCCGGCGTCCTCGGAGGTCGAGTGCCCTGAGGCTTTCAAAGCCGCATTGAGATCGGTTCTGGACGCCCGCCAGGCAGGGACAAGGCCGAACAGAAGAGCGGTCGTCGTGCTCAGAAGGATCGTAAACACAAGGATTCGGTAATCAACTTCTACGACCGTCGTGGGAGGCAACTCGATTGGGTTGGAGATCCGGAAATAATTTACTGCGCCGCCAGCCAAAACCACTCCGATTACGGCCGCAGCGGCGGCAAGCAACAGGCTCTCTGTTAAGAGCTGTCGTAGAATGCGGGTGCGGCCTGAGCCGAACGCTGCGCGGATAGCGATTTCTCGACGGCGCGTAAGTGTTTGGCCAAGGAGAAGATTGAAAACGTTGGCGCAGCAAATCACAAGCACCACGCTGACGGCCCCCAAAAGAACCATCAGGCTCAAGCTGATATTCTTACCGGTCAACCACGTGAATTCAGACTGTAATGCGTAAACGCGCGGCTCCATCAGTTCGCCCCAACGGTCGTGCTGGTGAAACTGATAATGCAGCGTCATTAATTCGCGCTGCGCCTGTGCGATCGACACCTCGAGCTTCATTCGGCCAATCACGAAAACAGCGAACTGGTCTGGGCGCTTCGGTGAGGGCATCAACGCCCAGATCATAGAAGCGGGGTTTGGATAAACGGCAAACCCATGAGGCATCACACCGATAACCTCGCAGTCCTGATCGTCAAGCCGCAGCGTTTTCCCGATTAGACTCTCTTGACCGCCATTGATAGTGCGCCAGAATTCATCCGATAGAACAATCCTGCATCCTCGGTCTTCGTCCGACTCTTGGAACGTGCGACCGAGGAGCGGGGGTACGCCGAATATGGAAAAGTAATCCGCTGTTACGGGCATTACGGGAACCCTCCTTGCGGGTCCGGCTCCCGAAAGAGTTCTGTCGAGGCTGCCGGCCCACGTGTAGGCGGCAAAACCATCGAACATTTTGCTGTTCCGTTTCCAGTTCTCGTAGTCGGTGTAAAGATCGAAAAATACCGCCCTGCCCCCGGCCTTCTTTTGGAGGTCAAGAATAGAAACAAGATGACCGGGATCACGGTAGGGCAGCTGTCGGAGCAGCACAGCATCGAAAATGCTGAATACGGCGGTATTCGCGCCAATTCCAGCTGCAAGAGTAAACACGATGATAGCTGTAGCAGGGGGATTGCGTGCGAAATTCCTGATTGCGAACCGCGTGTCCTGCAGGAGCCGGTCGAGAAATATCCAGCCCCATGCATCCCGTGTACGTTCTTTGACGAGAATCACGTTTCCGAGTTCTCGGCGTGCAGAGACGGCGGCCTCCTGAGGTGATTCGCCCTGCCGGATGCGATCCTGCTCGGCGAGCCGGAGGTGGGCCTGAATTTCTTCATCGAGTTCGCGCTCGCGTTTGCCCTCAAACATCACGGCTACCCTTCAGCCAGACGTTCCTGCATCACACTCGCGATTGCCGCAACGAGTTGCTCCCATCGCGCATGTTCCGCGGCAAGTTGCTTCCGGCCGGCGGCTGTCAAGCGGTAATACTTTGCGCGCTGATTACTTTGCGTCCGTTTCCATTCCGATGTGACCCAGCCTTGCCGTTCAAGCCGGTGCAGGGCCGGGTAAAGCGAGCCTGTCTCGACCTGAAGCACCTCGTCAGATTGTGAGCGGATGGTCTGGCTGATTCCATACCCATGCTGCGGTCCCCATCGCAGAGTTCTGAGAACCAGCATGTCGAGCGTTCCTTGCAGCAGTTCGATTTTCTTCTGCGTCATTCCAAGCTGTAGAAATTCTACATGCCTTGCCATAGAATGTCTACATGTTGGCCCGCCCTCTGCAGGCTACGACTTTTCGCGAATCATGAAGCTGGTGGATCTGGGCGGCGCACATGGGTCCATGGTCGCAGCCATCGCAAAACAGTACCCGGGCATTCGTTGCACATGCTTGGATCTGCCCAGCGCGTCGCAGGCCGCGCTCAACACGTTTAGGGAAAGCGGCGTTGCCGATAGATGCGATTTCCTCGGCGGTGATTTCTTTGTGGAGGTTCCCGCCGGCGCTGACGCCTATCTCATTTCAGGTGTGCTGCACAACTGGGGCGATGGACAATGCCTGAAGATTCTGCGCAACTGCCGGCACCGGGTTCCAGACGAGGGCAGACTTTCGGTCGTCTATATTGTCTTGTCCGTGTCGGGACAGCCCCGATTACCGACTGCGGAGCATCATTCATGGGTATGACGCGACTGAGTCTGAACCCTTCCGCGCAATTCGCGGAACTCGCCGCGCCGGCGGCTGCAAGGAACACCAGACCCAGCCACAGCGAACGGGCGAAACCGAAGGCTGCAGTTGCGACGTTGCCGAACGGTACGGGAGCCATCCGGCCTTGACATCGTCAACGGCTACACCCATCCGGTCTATGTCATCCGAGAAGCCGAAATCTCACCGCAACAGATGCCTCAAAATGGCGGCACAGACGTAACGATGCCAGCGTTTTCGATATGAAATCCATCTTACTTAATCCGTGAGGACAGGTGCTGAACATCCTTTTCGTTTTCCAGGCAAATATAATCCAAAAGTTCCGTATCGGACGCGATGATCTGCGTAACCTTGATGCTCCACGGCTTGGTATATGCCTTGGAATCGTCGATCGCTAGCTCGATTTCCAGTGTCCCGTAGTTCAAACGCCGAAATTTTTCTGTGACCTTCGCAGCATCTGTGAGTGGGCTGCCTCCGGTATCGAGCCAAATCCCGTTGCGGAACCCGATGGTCTGCACAACTAGCGTGTCGCTTTCCCATTTCCCAGACGAGTAGCCGTTCCAGGACGGGTTCGGATCTACGGGTAGAGGCCGCCCATCGGTAAAGATCTGGCGGTAGCTGGCGTTATGTTCGTTCAGGATCACCACAAGGCCCGGAATCTGGATCATCTTGCGGAACAAAGGGAACACTTCCAACCGCACCATGCCCGGCGGAAAACAGCGGCTCAAAGGGTCGTCGGGACGGCCAGCGGCCCTAGTCTTTTTTACCACCTCGGCTGCCCACGGCTGATAGGGCAGACCATCTTTAATGGACTGGCCGAAGTTGAAAAACTCGGGTAGGACGGAGACCTCGGTAGCGCAAAACACATTTGGGCCGGTAATGGTGCCGTTTACCGCATTAGCGACCGGGCAAGCCAAGCCCCAGATTCCGGAGAGATCCGGTTTGCCATCGGCAGTGCGGGGCGTAGGCGCGGTCAGGTTGGGCTTGCCATCCGGCAGGCGAGGAATCCCCGCAGTGGGGTAGTTCAGCCACTGCGCTGAAAGAGGTGAGCAAATCAAGTAGATGGTGATTCCAACGTCGATGCGCATTGGATTCAATTCTACTCGTTCTCTTAAAGAAGCATTCGGCGGCCCAACTCCGCACCGGCAGTTGGGTCGTCCGCCGCTTGAACCTACGAACGCTACGATTTCGTAGAGCCAAAACTTGTGGTGTGGCAAAGTCTAATCGCATCGACAGACGACCGCATAAGTCCTGCATGACGGGCACGGAGAATGGTCATGGCGATGTCGTCCAGGACCTTTGTACGAAATGCCGACCATCCATCCTAGACGCCCAATGCGCTTCCGAAGGACGACACTTCTTACGCCCGAGCGGCCAACGCTGCGCCAGTCGGTCTGCCTGGCGTCCTCGTCCCCATCGTAGTCGTCTGAATTCTTGCTAACTGGCAGAGCAGTAGAGGGTCTACATGATAGGATGTAGGACGCCCACATGCTTAAGAAGCCGCCCATATATCGCAATCGGATTGAATTGCTGCAAGGCACGCTTGACCTGCTCATCCTCCAGACCCTGCAATGGGGGCCGCGGCATGGCTATGGAATCAGCCAAGCCATCCGCACCGGCTCCAGCGACGTCTTGCGGGCGGACACCGGGTCGCTCTATCCCGCGCTGCATCGTCTGGAGCGCGCCAAATGGATCGTCGCGGAATGGAAGAAGTCCGAGAACCAGCAGCGCGTGAAGGTCTACCGGCTCACCGCGGCCGGCAAAAAGCAGTTACTCTCGGAGCGCTCTCGCTGGGAGCAATTAGTGGTCGCCATTGGAGGAATTCTGGGCCATGAGCAATCGTAACCGCGGTCTGAGGGAAGAAATCGAGAGCCATTTGCGTATGGCCATCCGCGACCGCATGGAGCGCGGGGAATCCGCTGCCGAGGCCGAGGCAAATGCTCGCCGCGAGTTCGGCAACCTAGGCCTCGTAGAAGAGGTCACACGCGAAATGTGGTCCTGGGTCTGGCTGGAGCAACTTTGGCGCGATGTCCGCTACGGGCTGCGTGGGATGTGCCGCAATCCGGGATTCACCGCAGTCGCGGTCATCGCCCTGGCGCTCGGCATCGGCGCGAATTCGGCGATCTTCACGGCTGTCGATGGGATTCTGCTGCGCCCGCTGAGTTATCGCGACCCGGAACGTCTGGTCGTGATGCTGAACCATGGACGCGGACCGGTCGCGCCGGCGAATTTTGCCGATTGGAAAGCGCAAAGCCGCTCCTTCAACAACATGGGCGCGGCCGAGTACTGGACGCCCGATCTCACTGGCTCGGATCGTCCGGAAAAGCTCTGGGCACTGCGCGTAAGCGCGGACATTCTGCCACTCCTGGGCATTCCACCGGCAATGGGCCGTTTCTTCGGGCCGGGTGAGGACCAACTGGGACGCGAGTTCGAGGTAGTTATCGGCCACACCCTCTGGCGGCGGCAATTCGACGAGGACAAGAACGTGCTAGGCCGCCGAATACAACTCGACAACCACACCTACACCGTAGTTGGAGTGATGCCGGCCGGATTCCAGTTTGCGCCCTTCTGGGCGACTCGCGCCGAACTGTGGGCACCGCTCGCCCTGGGACCGCGCGCATCACAGCGCGGCGGGAACAGCTTGCGCGTTTTCGGGCGCCTGAAACCCGGCGTAACGCTGGAGCAGGCTCGCGAGGAATTCTCTGCCATCACGGCACGTCTGGAACGGCAATATCCGGGCACCAACCGCGACCAGCGGGTCGTTCCACTGAACGAGCGCGTCGTCGGGGAAATCCGCCCGGCGCTCCTGACGCTACTCTGCGCTGTCGGATTTGTGTTGCTGATTGCCTGCGCGAACGTGTCGCATATGCTTTTGGCGCGTTCCGCCGCGCGCGCTCACGAGGTGGCGGTTCGGGCCGCGCTGGGCGCCGGCCGCGGTCGGCTCCTTCGTCAATTCCTAACTGAGAGCCTGACGATGGCTATGCTCGGCGGCGGAGTGGGACTGCTGCTGGCCTACGGCGGCGTGCGCGCCATGGTGCGCTTCGGTCCGGCGGGTATTCCTCGCCTGGAGACGCTATCGCTCGATTGGCGCGTGGCCGGCGTGACGCTTGCGGTATCGCTCGTCACCGGAATCCTTTTCGGACTGGTGCCAGCGCTGCAAGGTTCCGGGCCGAATTCGGCCGAATCGTTGAAGGGAGGCAGCCGGTCTGGCAGCGGAGCCGCGCGACAGCGGGTGCGCGGATTGCTGGTGATTTCCGAGTTTGCGCTGTCCCTGATGTTGCTGATCGGCGCGGGATTGATGCTACGGAGTTTTGTGGCGCTCCAAGCCATCGACCCGGGGTTCCGGCCGGACCATCTTCTCACCATGGTCCTCTCGGTGGGTGGATCGCGAGACGCTGGGTTGGGGCGGGCGCCGGAGTTCTATCAACGCGGGCTCGCACAAGTGCGCGCCGTACCCGGCGTTATCTCCGCGGGCATGACGAATCATCTGCCCATTGCCGGAGATATCTGGGGGTTCCCTTTCTGGATCGACGCCCGTCCCCTTCCGCATCCGGGCGAAGAGCCCGACGGAGCTTTTCGGCTGGTACTCCCGGGTTACCTGGAAACCATGAAGATACCGGTCCTGCGCGGTCGCGGCATCGATGCCGGCGACACGACGGGCACGCCCGGCGTGGCGGTGATCAACGAGTACATGGCACAGAGATACTGGCCGGGTGAAAACGCCATCGGCAAGCGCATCACGCTGGACAAGCCATCATCGTCCAGGCCGCCCGCGTGGCTCACGGTCGTTGGTATCGTGAAGAATGCCGTGCGCTCCGACTGGGCTGCGCCTCCGGAAGAGGAATTCTTTCTTCCTTACCTGCAGCACATAGACACGATGGGCCACTACATCACGCTGGTGGTGCGTACGCAACGGGAGCCGAGCGCCCTGACCCGGGCCGTCGAGACCGCCATTTGGCAGATCGACCGCAATGTGACGATTTCCGAAGTGCAGACAATGAACGCGGTGGTCGAGCGTGCCAATGCGGCCGCGCGCTTCAACATGGCATTGCTGACCGTGTTTGCAGCCGTTGCTACAGCGCTCTCGGCGGTAGGGATCTCCGGCGTGATGAGCTACGCTGCTACACTACGCCGCCGGGAGATCGGCATTCGCATGGCCTTGGGCGCCCGTCCCACCGAGATTCTACAATTGATCACTGGCGAAGGAATGGTTCTGGCGCTTTGCGGCACGGCGGCAGGAATTGGCGGCGGCTTGATGCTCACGCGGTTCATGGCCAGGCTGCTATATGGCGTGTCGCCCGTCGATCCCCTGACGTTTGTCGCGGCGACTCTGTTGCTGACCGGCGTTGCATTGGCCGCCTGTCTCATCCCGGCGTTCCGCGCGGCATGCATCTCGCCAGTGGTGGCGCTCCGTCAAGAATAGGAAGATTCTCTCAAGGGCCATCGCGGCTCACTCCGTCCGGATCGCGCGCTACTCGGAGAAAGATCGCAGCCGCGGGCCAAACACAGAAGCCGGGCTTTTGACAGGTAGGCCACCCTCCGAATCCAACTGTACGGCAGGTGCACCGTGATTCAATAAGCAGATGATGCTCACCCGACGCTTTGCCTGCATCGCCCCGCCCGCTCTGCCTTGCCTCCTCCGCGCTATGCCAAGGAGTTTCACCGGCTTGCCTACAGCTTTTCGACAGCTTGAAGTGACCAACGGCGGCCGCCTCGGAGTGGCGCTGCTAGACACTGCTACCGGCGAGCGGTCCGGATATCGAGCGGATGAGCGCTTCCCGATGTGCAGCACGTTCAAATTCCTGCTCGTCTCCGCAGTGCTGCAGCGCGTCGACCGTCATCACGAGACGCTCGAGCGTGCCACGCCAATTCCTCCGAAGCCGCTCCTGCCCAACTCCCCGCTAACCGAACCACACGCCGGGGCCACAATGACCGTGGCCGCCCTTTGCCAGGCCGCCCTGACCCGAAGCGATAACACGGCGGCTAATCTCCTGCTAGAACGGATTGGTGGCCCGGCAAGCATCACGAAGTTTTCGCGCTCAATTGGCGATCGCGTAACGCGCCTCGACCGGATGGAGTTGTCACTGAATGAATCCCTCGCTGGCGACCCACGTGACACCACCTGCCCTGGCGCGATGGTCAGTGACCTGAAATCCGTGGTGCTCGGAAGGGTGCTTTCGCCGGCCTCCCGCGACCAACTGACGCTGTGGATGGAAGCAAGCCTCACCGGCCTCGACCGCTTGCGAGCGAAGTTACCGAAGATCTGGCGCGCCGCCGATAAAACCGGCTCGAACGGAGAACATACGAGTAACGACATCGCTGTACTCTGGCCTCCCGACAAGCCTCCCATCATCATCGCGGCCTACATCACCCAATGCATCGGCCCCGAGAGTAAGCGCGCAGGAATGCTTGCGGAGATCGGGAGACTGGCGAGGGAAGCCCTCACTCTCGGCCACTAAGGAAGGTTCTGCCCTGCGGTTTTTGGTCCAAACCTGGCCGGCTTTTTCTGGAAGCAAACCCACTCGAGCGAGAAGTCGCCATATTGTTCATATGAGAAGGCCGGTCCGTGTCAAGCTGTTTTTCTTGGCCGTGCCATTCGTACAGCCCACTGCCGACCAAGGGGAGGCAAAGACTAGTCTTCAGTCTTTCCTTCATATAACGGTTTTTTGTTCGGCCATCGAGACAGCCGATCGCCGACCAGCGGGAGGCGCACAATGCTGCCATCCCGAATTTTCAAATCACCGACTGGCCCTACTTCCATCCGCACTCTTTGCGGAGCTATTGCTCCGGTGCCAGCTGGGTGTCCTCAATTTGGAAACGGCTGCTGCCGTCTCGGAGCCGAACTGAACGTCTCTGTTTCCAGCGAGGTCGTTCCTGGCGCGTGCCGCAGTCACCCGAACTCGGCGACTTGCTTTAAGCCCTGTCAAGTCGCCGGAGTCGGGCCGCTGAACGAGTAGGGCCGGTTGACGCGCGATTCGGAAGGAATTCATCGGGCATCGCCAGCTCTTCGGTGGACGTGATATCGGACAGTACGAGCCTGCGGGATCTCGGGCCCCCGAGAACCCCAGGCGCGGGTGTCACGAGGTAGTGCGGAGAGCGGGAAACCGAGTACGGATTCGAGCCATGACGCCCCACCCTCTCCAAAGACGACAAGCTGCTCGCCAGAATACTCTGCCAGAACGGGCGTGTGGATTACCGGTGGTGCACCCGGCAAGATGTGTTCATCGGGAAACACTGCATTAAGATTGAACAACCACACTCGGGAGCAAGCCTCGAAGTGCTCGACGAACTTGTCGCCCGCGATCTCGGAGACATAAGAACTCGAGCCTCAGTCCTCGTGCAGCACGATCATGGGATCCACACGCATCGCCCGGCGCGCGGGGAGCCAGCTTGCCGCCAAGGCAGCGAGGAGCAAAACGGCCGAAGCGACCGAGAGAGTCGCCGGATCGGCAGGGCCGATGCCGAACAGGAATCCTGAAAGGAGATTGCGGACCGCAAAACATCCGGCGAGACCGATCATGACTCCCAGCCCAGCGAGGCGCAAGGCGCGAGCGGTGATCATGCGGAAGATTGTGCCGGAGCGTGCGCCCAACGCCATGCGGATCGCGATACCGGCCCGGTTGTTAGTCACGGTGTACGACAGAACGCCGTAGAGTCCGATGGCGGCGAGGACCAGCGCGAGCATTGCGAACCCGCCAAGCACTTGCATCTGAAATCGCTGCCGCGCGATGGACCGACCGAGCACCTCATCCATGGTTTCGAATTTCATGGCCGCTTCCCGATCGGCCGAGCGGATGCGTTCGCGAACCGCGGCCGCAAGAGTGGACGGGTCCCTTGTAGTGCGCAGCACGAAGTTTTCATCCAGCAATTGCTGCGGCAACGGGACCTGAGTGTGGGTGACATAAGCCGCCGGCTCCGCGGGCTTCGTAAGCGCGGATCCATGCACGTCGCCGACGATACCGACGATGGTGAGCCACTGTTCCCTGGGAGAGAAGCTGTCAAACCAGATGCGGCGACCGATGGGATCTTCGTTCGGCCAGTACAGGCGGGCCATTTTGGCGCTGATCAGCACGACGGGTAACGAATTCCTGCTATCACTGTCGGTGAGGTCGCGGCCGCGAAGCAGGGGGATCCGCATCGCGGTCAGATAGCCGGGGCTTACGATGCGATAGAGGGCGTCGGCCTTGCCGGAATCCTGGGGGCGGTTTTCGAGGTTGAAGTGACCGTCCCTCGTAAACCCGTCCAGTGGGAGATCCTTCACTAAGGCCGCCGATTCCGTACCCGGTAGCGCACGCAGTTGCTCGAGAAGCCCGGTGAACATCGGGCTGAGGCGATCGAATCCAGTCTCGCGAGTCGGAGCGGTAAAAGAAACGTTTGCGGCAAGAATATGGGCGGCCGCAAAGCCGGGATTCGTGGATCGAAGCTTCCAAAAGCTGTTGGCGAGCAGGCCCGCGCCAGCGACCAGCACGAGCGAGAGGCAAACTTCGGAGACAACGAGCGCCGCCTGAGCGCGATGTGCGCCGCGGCCGATTGGGGCGGAGCGCGAAGCTGCCTTGAGTGCCTCATTGATATTCAGGCGCGCAGCGCGCCAGCCGGGGAGAAGACCAAAGAGAAGGCCGGTCAAGGCGGAGAGTGTAAACGCAAACACTACCACCCCGACGTCGATGCGAATGAACTCGACCCGGGGTAGATCGGCGGGGAGCAAAACGTGAAGAAGGCCCATCGACCAGAAGGCGAGGAGCAATCCCAACGCCCCGCCGGCCGCGCCGAGAACCATGCTTTCGGAAAGCATTTGCCAGATGAGGTGCGATTGACCAGCGCCGAGCGCGACCCGGACAGAGATTTCGCGAACGCGCGAGGTAACGCGGACCATCAATAAACTCGCGACGTTGACGCAGACGATAAGCAGCAAGAACCCGACAGCTCCGAACAGCACGAGGAGCGCAGGGCGGGCTTCGCCTGCGATCTGGCGGTCGAGTGGAATGACGGAAGCGTCCCTCGCCATGAACGGCGAGGGATACTGCTGCTTCAGGCGGCGGGAAATCCGGGCGAAGTCGGCTTGAGCCTGCTCCATCGTTACGCCGGGCCTAAGGCGGCCGACGACGCGGAAGTTGTGCGCAGTCCGGCTTGGAAAGTCGAAGAAGGCGCCGGCGGCGATCCAGAGTTCAGAATGGTCGGGATAATCGAAACCCACCGGCATCACACCGATAACGGTGAACGGCTGCCCCATCAGCTTAATCTTGCGCCCAAGGATCTGACGGTCACCGCCGTAAGCTTGATGCCAAAGGGCGTCGCCAAGGATGACGGTTCCAGCGGCACGAAACCTCTGTTCGGAGGAATCAAAGCTGCGGCCGATCGCGGGCTGAACACCCATCACGTCAAAGAAATCCTGGGACACATAGGCACCAAAGGTACGGACCGGCGGTCCTCCGCCACCCGCATTGACGGGGCCTTCGCCGAAAGCAGCGATATGGGAACAGCTGTGGTTCTCACGCTGCCAGTCCTTGAAATTGGCCTGCGCGACCTGCATGGGGTGTCCGGCATCGTTTACTTCAGCGATCCAGGCGAGGCGTTCGGAGTCGGGGTAGGCAAGAGGGTTGAGAAGGACGGCTTTGACGACGCTGAACATCGCCGTGTTGGCTCCGATGCCTAGCGCAAGGGTAAGAATCGCGGCGGTAGCGAATCCACGACTCTTGCCAAGTCCGTGCAAGGCCAGGCTGAGATCACGGCTGAGCCATTCGAGCCATTGGAATCCAGCTTCATCCCGGCACTCGTCCTTAGCCAGTTCGACTGGGCCGAACTCGCGGCGCGCCCATACCTCGGCTTCGGCTGGCGCCATGCCGCGGCGGATATATTCCGCAATCTGGCTCTCCACGTGGAAGCGCATCTCTGCTTCCATTCTTTTTTCCCAACGGCGCTTCCCGAAGTGCGGCCAGTGCATGGCGGCCTCCTATTTAGCGGAGTCGAGGACCAGGGCGATAGCGTCGCATAACCGCTTCCAGCCGGCCCTCTCCTCTTCCAGTTGCTTGCGCCCGGCGGCGGTAAGGCTGTAGTATTTGGCTTCACGCCCGCCCTCCGTCATATGCCATTCGGCTTTCAGCAAGGCTTTACTCTCCAACCGATACAGTGCGGGATAAAGCGATCCTTGGCGGATATGCAGAGATTCCCTAGAAATCTGCTGAAGCCTGTGCACGATCCCATAACCGTGAATCGGCTCGAGGGCACAAATTTTCAGGATCAACATGTCGAGCGTGCCCTGGAGGAGTTGGGCGTCCCGTGGCGGTCCGGATTGCCTAGACATTCGAGATACGAGCATACCGCGGCATACCTAGAATGTCAAGGTGTCTGTGGCGGCGTGTTCACCTGGAACAGCGGTCGGCATCGCAACAAGCGAAGTTAGACGAATAGTCCTCAATTGGCTTTGTGCCCGCTTTGGCGGACGCAGATTGGACACATTTGCGGAATCGTTTCGCTGTCTGATTGTCTGAACGGCCTGGGCGTTGGCTCGCGAGAGAAGAAGCCGGGTGCGTCACACCTGAATTTTTGTGTGAAGCATCCCACGATCCATACAGGGAAGAACTTCGGTGGCGAGGGTCGAACGCCGTCCTGATGGCGATTTCAGTTACGTGGACGTCATTCCCCACAAGTACACAGGCAAGCCGTTTCCATTTCGCAGCCCTAAAGGAAGAGTGGCACTCGTGATCGAAATCGAGAAGCAGCGATACACCAAGCTCGCTTTCGAACATACGCCACCAAAATAGTGCGCTCGACTGTCTGGGTGAAGCACAAACCCTTTTGTCAAGGCAGCACTAGACTCGCTGCCGTAAGAACTTCGCGATAATGCCGAGCAATCACGGCGGCTGCAACGGCAAGACCGCCACTGTAATCGGCGACGCCAGCTACGATTTCAGCCGCCTTCCGCCGCCGAAGCTGTGCTCCGAAGAGCCGCGCACTTGGTGTGGACGCGGTTCGCGCGCGCAGACAAACAGCGAGCGCAAAGTGAAAGGCTGCGAACGCGCGGCTGCGTTCTTTCTGGCCGTCGCAACCAAGCGACCGCGCCGCTCGCTAGACCTCTCACACCCGGAGCGGGACTTCAACCCGCATCGGTCCTTGGCACGAATCGAACGGCCGACTAAGGGATCTTGGGTCGGCGTAACACGGCCTTAGCTAATTGATTCTAAACTACTTGGTAGCGCTAACGGGAATCGAACGCGTTAAGGCCCGGTCTAGTTGGGTACAGTCTGGTCTAAGTTGTTGTTTTTAGGTGCAGGTCAGCTACCGGGAAACCCCTAACCCCCCCCCGTGATTCGATGGCGTGCTACCACGGTGCTACCACGGGCGGGAATTTCATCAGGGGCGCCTGGGCCGGAGGAGAAACCGGCCCGTGGGGGCCAACCGGCGCCTTGAGCGACATGGAACGCTCGATTTCAGGATACCAATGACTTGCCGCTGATGAGCGCTACTATTTGGTGTCCGCGCTGCCCCAAATGTTGTGGCTGATGACTAGTTTTAGTGGAAGGTTCAACAGTTCTGCCTTGCCATTGTTGAAATAGCGGTCAACTGCTTCTACTGTGCCGACTGTACCACCACCGTCAGCAAATCCCCGTATATAGGCCGCCCGTTCGCAAGCGCTCGCAGCAACCCACCAATGGCCGTCAAAAATTGCTGGCGGGCAAATCGGCTTGGGAGCCTGAGCCGATAACGCCAAAGCCAAGCCCAAAACGATGGCCAGTTTCATATTCCCCTCCGGGACTGACGATACCATTTCCTACTTGCGCTTGGGCTTGGCCTTCGGCGGCCCGCGTCTTGAATCATAGCTACTCTAGTTTCGACGGTTCGTGGCTCTTGACCCACTCCGTCGCTTCATCGACCATCTCAGCCTTCCCTCGCTTGTCGGCTTCGGCCACAAGTTGCGCAATGCGTTTTTCATGTTTAAGCGGGCTGTTTGCCGCGAGAAACAGATAGTGACGGAGACAGCGAGGGAAACGGCAGGGTTTGGGAAAAGACAGGGGTGTTATATTGTTATGGCATACGTCTCGAAGGGACAAAGGCAGGAGCGTCTATCCAATGAAGAGGCTACTTCTTGCTGCGGCGTTGACTGTTCTCGCATCCGCATCTGCGAGGGCTCAAGAGCATCCGCGAGGCGAAGTATCCGGCGGCTTCTCCTACTTGCATGCCGGTCCTGGAGCAAATCTTTATGGCGGGGATGCCTCGGCGGCGGGGAATCTCAACAACTGGTTCGGCATAGTCGCTGAGTTCAGTGGACACTACCAATCCAGCGGCGGCACAATCGGGATTCCTACGCCGATTCCTACGCCGATTACTATGCCGATTGTGGTCCCAGCCCCCCTCCCAGCCCCAGTAGTAACGGTCAGCGCCCACTCTAATCTCTACACGTTTCTGATCGGGCCCCGATTATCTTACAGGAAGGACAAAAGGCTCACACCGTTTGTCCACATGTTACCCGGCCTCGCCAGGTCACATACCAGTGGGACGGTGACGACTCAACTGTTGGTGATGCCTCCAGCAGTCACCGACCTTCACTTTTCCGGTTCCAGCACCGCCTTTGCCATGGCGATTGGCGGCGGATTGGACATGAAATTAACCAAGTCGCTCGCTTTTCGGATCTTGCAGGCTGACTACCTCCTAACGCGATTCGGAGGGGCGACACAAAACAACGCCCGCCTCACCACCGGCCTTGAATATCGCTTCGGCTTCGGCGAATGATGCAACACATGTAGCGCAACCAATCTTGGTTGCGAGGTTGCCTGAGCCTGTCCCGAAGCTCGTCGTCGCTCATGTCGGCCCAAACTTTCGGCCAGCCGTCATCAGTGTCGATGTCAACGCGGCACGGGTCGCAACGAATCCGTGTGCGAATCGGGAGATAAATCCTCCTTCATTTCCTCTCTCGCCGAGTGCCGCTGACAACCGCGCTCTTTTTGTTTCAGGCCACGCACCAGCAAAACCATCTAGTCACCCGCAAAAACCATCTACTTGTAAAAGACGCCTGTTTCGTTTACCGAGACGGTAGCCGGATGAAGCGGAGCGAGTCAGAGAAGGTATTGTTCGACGAAATCGTCCGCATGCGAGCGCAACTGGCACTCTTACAGCTTGTCTTGGCCAGCCGGACGGAGGAGAGAAAGAGCCGGATGGGCCAGTGCGAGGAGTGTGACCACCTTTGGAAGGAGTACCAGAGAGCGACGACTCAGTCTGCTCGGCTCTACGAAAAGATTAGGTCGATGACGGAAGACCGAGGTCTCCGAAAGTTGAGGGAAACGACAACCAAGGCCGAAGCTGCCGAGAGGGCATTCGAGAAGGCCCGCCAAGACTGGCAGAACATCAGGCAGCAACCGGGCATCGGTAAAAGTTCAGAGTGGCAGAGTCCGCCCACTCGCCTGAGTTTGTCATAAACTGAGTCTCGCGTCTTGGAGCGGGCATCTTCTCGACGAGAGGTGAATGGCCCGGCCCGTTGAGATAGCCTCACTCCTACCTTCTTGGCGGCCTAAACTAGCCTTGGCGCTACCTTGGGTTTTCTGGTAGCCAGAATCCGCCGCACCGCCGCTTCAAGAGTCGTTCCAGGCTCATCAAGCACAGCGAATACATCCTCAACCGTGTGGCCTCTCTTGCTGGCTTCACGAATGAACGTCCTAACCCAAGCTGTTTTGGCAGCCTCTTGTAACATAGCTTTTTCGTCTTCTTCGTCGCCCATGGCGGAAGATTCTATCAAGAGAATCCGTACTTCTCTCTTAATCTGCTCCGGATTTTGTGCTTGTCCGCACGACGCGTACGTCGTTCCCTTCGCCTCGGCCATGATTTGGATAGGGATTCTCCTGGTGCGGGCGGAACGCTCTACTCGATAAATCGAACGATTCCCCACCCGGCAAATCGCATGCCTGCGACGCGCTTTAGGAAACCTCGCTCAGTACTGTTCAGGTCTTGCGTTAGTTCTGGTCACGACCATGGAAGAGTGCCGCGCAGCACGTTCCGCTTTATTAGGTGTCCGCCAAATCCGCAAGAGGGTCATATACTGGCTCTCGCTCGAAGGTGCGATGCTAGTCCTTCCCACTTTTTGCCCGGACTGCAACGAGCCCTCGATGGAGGTCGTGGAGCACAGGCCGAATAATTCATACGAAGCCCGATGCACGGCTTGTGGCTGCGAAACCTTTGGCAAGATTTCGGCTGACCTTCTGATCACGAAGCATGCCGTTGAAAGCGCTCGTTAGGAAGTCGCTCTAAAGGAATCTCCCTGTCAGTACCGTTGGGTCTTGCGTTCGTGCTCAGTAAAGTCCCACGCTTGCCGACGGCATTCCTAGACCGGCAAGGCTTGTTAGCGGTTTGCGCGTGATCCAGCATCGCTGGATGCTTGCTCGGCTAAACTTGCGGAACGCCCCTTCTATCGGGGTGGCTGATCCGGCGCACGAGTGCGCTCGCGCTCTCTCTGACTAGGGTGCGACGGTGATCACACCGAATAATCCGTTCGCATAGTTATCTGGCCCGGCGGTAAAGAATAGTTCGTCAGTAGCGCCGTTGGCGCCCGCGCCTTTGCCAAAATCCAATCCCCATAACTGGTTAATCGTGATAGGCCGACCGGTCGCATCCGCCAGGTGTCCGAGGAATTTGCCGTTGCCCGGATCGAAGGCGTTGATCTCGCCGTCCTTGATATTGTTCCCGATGAGGACAGCATTGCTGAATGGACCGAAATTTGAGGGCGCCAGAGCCAGCCCCCATGGCGAATGCAGAGGGCCATGAGCCTCGAAGAGTTTCGTCAAAGTCCCATCGGTGTTGATTTGGAAAACGTCCACGAAGCCGCTATTTGCTTTCTTGGTGCTATTGAATGTCACCCAGAGCTGGTCATTGATGACCCGAGCTCCGTATGGCGCAAAGTTCTGCGGGATCTGCGGGTCGGTGAAGGTCTCTATGAAGTTAAAGTCCCCGCCGAACATGTCGATTCCGCCGCCATCGGTGTTGTTGGTGGCGTAAAGGAAGCTGTTCCCTAGGCTGTTCGTGAATATTGTCAGAGCCGTGTAGCTCGCTCCAATATTCGATCGGGGGACAGCGATGACGGCAGTGGTCGGAAGGACGCGAGGAGACCAGCCGCTAATCGTGCCGTCCTGGGTGGCGAATATGAAAATAGACTTGCCCGATTTCGTCACGCCTCCTTCGGTGAACGAAACGACAAAGCTGCTGGCCGTGGTGTTGCCGATAACACCAGTCGGCGTTCCCTGCCCTGTACCGCTCGCCGAGGGGATCGTGACCACCAGACCCTGCTTCTGACCCAGACTGTTATAGAGCGTGGATTTCCCTGTGCCATTGTCGCTCACCCAAAAGGGGCTGGCCGCCAGCGAGCTGATTCCCCATGCGTTGATTAAATCCGGGTCCGCCGGATTTGAGCCGATAGCGTTTTGATTGGAAACCAGGTTCGTAACTGTATATTGACCAAATCCTGGAGTCGCGAAGCTGTACAAAAACCCAGCCGCGAACAGGAGTGACTTGGCAAATCGGGAACAATACCTAATCGAAGTAAAAGTCATAGCCTCTCTTCCTCGTTTCTAACTGCTGAGCATAGCCAGCACCAAACGTTCTGCGATCCTGGCTCGCTCCGACATCGCTTTTTGCAGCGGCGTCAGAGTGCCGCTTTGCTCAGTATGAAACGGGAGGGGTACTGCGATCCCAAAACGCCTGTAAAATCGACGTAAATTCCGAGTCGGAAGCCAGTCCTCCTGTTTTGTCTGGCCTTTAAAAGGCGACCAAACCGGGCAATATTTTGGCCTCAGTCAGAGCGCATCGTCCGTCGGCGCTGACGGATCATGCACAGCCAAGGTGTCTGGCCATAAAAAGCGACTTGGCCGGGTCAATTTTCCGAAAGGGCCGTGGCACGGACGATTTGCAGCCGCGTGTCCGCTTCACCCCAGCCAGATCCACCAGGGGCTGCCCGATCCCGGCCCGTTCACCCGCGCCGATTTCCGATTCGCCCTCTGCCGCACATGAACGGCCCACCGTCCTTACAACTCTCGCAGTGCCACCGTCGAGTCGATCCTCATCGCCCGCGCCGCCGGAATCAGTGTTGCTCCCACGGCGACTACCGCCAGCACCAGCGTTACCGAGCCGAACGTGACCCAATCGAGCACGCTCAGTTGAAACAGCAGGCTTGCCATTACGCGTGTCAGCGCCATCGCGCCAATCAATCCCGCACCGATGCCGATGCCCGCCAGCTTCAGCCCCTGCCACAGCACCATCCCCAGAATGTTGCCCGTCTCCGCCCCCAGCGCCAGGCGAATCCCGATCTCGTGTATGTTCTGCGCCACCGGGAGCTGGAGCGCCGGGGCCATCGCTTCGTTCGATATGCGGATGACTGTAATATCTACGTTCGCAGCGAGCGGGCAGGGCAACGGGTGATGGAGGGCATAACGCGATTCATCACGATAAAGCTCAAGCTCAAGGTAAGTGAGGCGAAGAGTGCGGTGGCGCGACCGCAGGAGCGGAAGTTTCTTGGATTCAGTTTTACGGCTGGCCCGGAGGTCAAGCGCGTCATTGCGCCGAAGGCTCTGGATCGGTTTAAGCAGCGAGTCCGGGAGATCACACGACGGGCCAAGAGTGTCAGCCTGAAGACGACGATGGAGGAACTGGCTCCGTATATGCGGGGTTGGCGCAGCTATTTCGGCTTCTGCGAAACACCCGAAGTGCTAATTTACCTTACCCGCTGGGTCCGGTTGCGACTCAGGGCGGCTTTGTGGCGGCAGTGGAAAACACGGCGCCGTCGTCGAGCCGCGCTTTTGAAACTGGGGGTTCGTCCGCGGCTGGCACGCAAGACCGCCGGTAGCCGGCTCGGCCCCTGGTATCTTGCACGGGCCAAAGCCCTTTCAGTGGGGCTTAACAATGAGTACTTCAAATCGCTCGGGCTTCCCTCATTGTTCGAGGAAGTGTCGGCGTAACCAACTCGAACCGCCGTGTACGGACCCGTATGCACGGTGGTGTGGCAGGGGTCGGCGGGTGACCGCCGCCCCTATGCCGATCAAACAGGGTTAGTGGACTTCATCCGTCGAGCCGCTCTAGCCCCGGGTCATTTTCCCAAACCCTCCGAGAAGCGAATCGCCAGGGCGGCTACTGCGACGGGTACCCCGCAGTCGCTTTGACTTCGGCGATCTGTTTGTCGTGTCGAATGGTATGCAGCGGCACGTAGATGAGCCATTGATACGCATTGAGCGTGCCGAATATCGGGAACGGATGCGGCAGCGTATGTTCCTTTACGGCCATCATATTTTCGCGGGCAAATTGCAGGATTTCTATGCGCTGCTTCTCAAACCGTTCC
>Ga0306926_10000428_pt1 | contig 38993 bp, 31 predicted proteins | sample flu12Cox44000178_FD_203759 | JGI IMG/M metagenome (GOLD analysis project Ga0306926, IMG submission 203759) | Lab enrichment of tropical soil microbial communities from Luquillo Experimental Forest, Puerto Rico - flux8day.12C.oxic.44.000.178 (v2)... | ecosystem: Environmental > Terrestrial >...
AAGCGCGAACTGCGGCGCGATATGCTGGCCACCATCGCGCGATCCGACAAAGTTCCCGTCGTGATGGTGAACCAGGTGGGCGGCAATGACAGCTTGCTCTTTGATGGTTCCAGCCTGGTGCTGAACCGGGAAGGAACCGTGATCGCGCAAGGTAAGTCGTTTGAGGAGGACATCGTCTATTTCGACAGCACCACGCTCCGGGGCGAAATGCATGAGCAGATCAAGGGCGAAGAGGCGAGCGCGTATGCAGCCCTAGTCCTGGGTACGCGCGACTATGTTCGGAAGTGCGGCTTTAAGAAAGTGATTCTGGGGCTGAGCGGGGGGATCGACTCTGCCTTGACGGCGGTCATTGCAGCGGACGCAATGGGACCCGAGAACGTGATCGGAGTTGGAATGCCGGGGCCGTACTCGTCGAAGGGCTCGATCGACGATGCCAAGGCTCTGGCAGCTAAACTGGGTATTCGTTTTGAACTCTTGCCGATTACGGAAATCTGGACAACCTATCGTCAGGTTTTGAAAGGCGTGTTTGCCGGGCTGAAAGAAGACGCGACGGAAGAGAACATCCAGGCGCGCGCGCGTGGTTCGCTGCTGATGGCGCTTTCGAACAAATTCAATGCGATCGTGCTTACCACGGGGAACAAGAGTGAAATCGCCGTAGGGTATTGCACGTTGTACGGAGACATGGTCGGGGGGCTAGCGGTGATTTCCGACGTACCGAAGACCTTGGTTTATCGCATCAGCCGTTACGTCAATTCGCGGGGCCCGGTGATTCCCGAATCGAGCCTGGAGAAGCCCCCGTCCGCAGAATTGCGGGCGGATCAGAAAGACAGCGACACGCTTCCTCCCTACGATGTGCTCGATCCCATCCTGGAGGACTACGTGGAGGACTCACGGACAGCTGCGCAGATTGCCACCGAGAGACACTGCGATCCGGAACTGGTGCGGCGGGTGATTCGTATGGTGGACCGGGCCGAATACAAGCGGCAGCAGGCAGCTCCGGGGATCAAGATTTCCGCCAAGGCGTTCGGTTTCGGGCGCCGTTTTCCCATCGCAGCGAAGTACGAAGAGTGAGAGCGCACGCACGACCGCACAAACAAGTAGATTCATCTGGAAAGGTACGCATGCAACGATTTCTCTGCTTATCCGTTCTGGTGTTGGCCACCATGGCCGCAGCCCAGGAGAAGGCTTCCACCAATCTGCCCACCGAGGAAACGGTCAATTCCTTCATGCAACAGACGTTTGGATATGACTCGTCGGTGACCTGGAAAATTGCGTCGATCAAACCGTCGGTAGCGGAGGGTTTGGCGGAAGTAACCGTGCTTTTGACCAGTCCCAAGGGCCAGAGCCAGACGACGTTTTACGTGACGCCGGACGGCAAGCACGCCCTGGCGGGAGACATCATGCCTTTCGGAGCGAAACCCTACGCCCCAGCGCAGGAAGCGCTGACGAAGGGGATTAATGGGCCAGCGAAGGGCCCGGCGAAGGCCGAGGTCACGATTGTCGAGTTCAGCGACTTGCAATGCCCGCACTGCAAGGATGCGCAGCCCGTGATTGAGAAATTGCTTGCGGCCGAGCCGAATGCACGCTTCGTGTTTCAGAATTTCCCGTTGCCCATGCACAACTGGGCCAACAAGGCAGCCTCGTATGCGGATTGCGTGGGTCGCGCTTCCAACGATGCTTTCTGGAAGTTTGTGCAGGGAACGTTCGATGAACAGTCGAACATCACCGAGTCAAATGCCGATGAGAAGCTGACTGCTATCGCTGACGGCGCTGGAGTCAAGGGCGCCGACATGGCAACCTGCGCCGCCAAGCCCGAAACGCGGGCGCGTATCGAGAAGTCGGTCGCGCTGGGACAGGAGGTCGGGGTAACTGGAACCCCCACGGTCTATGTCAATGGGCGCAGAATCGGAAATGTGGTGGGCGTTCCGGAAGACGTGCTGAAGGGGTTGGTGGACTTTGCTGCCAAGCAATAGCGGCCAGTCGGGAGATAACGGGGACTACTTCACTCCGGTCATCCAGATCTCCGATTGGGGTGTCTCAGCCATGCTGATGATGTGGGGAGTGACCACGATCAGCATCTCGTTCGCGTCCTTCTCGTGGGTATTGGAGGCTACTGCGTGGTTGAGCACTGGAATTTGCCCGATCCCGGGAATGCCGCTCAAGCTGCGCTGCTCCGACTCCGTGATTTCCCCTGCAATCACGGCAGACTGCTCGTTCCTCACGTTAATGCTTCCGGTGTATTCACGGTTCCCGATCACGGGGACGCCGTTGGCGCTGGCTCCCGTCAGCGACCGGACCTTCAGGTCGACGGTGAGGCTGACGTCGCTGTCTCCATGGATGACAGGCTTTACCTTCATGGTCAAGCCGATGTCCTCATAGCTGAAGGAAGGCACAGGTGGAATGTAGGAATTGTTGCCAAGCACCTGCGAAATTGCCGCGGTGTTGAAAATGGGCGCGAAGCTTGCATTGAGGATCGGGTAGCGCGACCCAAGGTTGACGTTTGCGTCTTTGCCCTGGGCGGCCCGCAAAGTGACGTGCTGAAGAGATCGCAGTTGCGAGTCGCTCATGGAGAGTTGGGCGCTAAGGGTCCCCAGGGACACTCCAAACAGAGTCAAGCCGCCGCCGAAAGTTGCCAGCGGCTGACTGAAAATGGAGTTCGAACCACCGCCGGCGAGTTGCGCGAGCAGCGCCGAAATGGCTGACGTATTGGCCTGATTGATGCCGCCACTGGCGATGAGCTGATTGATCAGGTCTTGAAGGCTTTGTCCCCCGGCGAGAGTGAGGCCCAAGGCGCCGACTGGAATGTTGAAGAGCTTGAACTGGTTGGGAATGTGCAGGCCGAAATTGTGAATCAGGCTCCGGCTAACCTCGTAGACGCGCACCTCCAGCATCACTTCCGGATGCGAAGTCCCGAGCTCCTCAAGAAACTGAGTGGCCGGTAGGAGGACGTTCTGCGGCGCCTTGATGGTGATGGTGTTCTCCAGGTTGTTGGAGGTCACCGTTTTGATTTCAAAGACCGTGCGCAAGAGGTTGACCAGGTCCTGGAGTTCCTGCTGCGAGCCGACCTCAGGGAAGTAAAAGGTGCGCAAGCCTATACGATCGTAGAGGCGATGGTTTTCCGTCGAGTCGACCGCCACCTTAATCTGCGTGGTCTGCAGGGGTGCCCAGAAGGTCTTGGTGACAGCGCCGACCAGGCGCATGGCAAGATAGAAACCGACCTCGTCCACATCGAAGCGCAGCCCGCGGCTGACGACGGCATCGTCGATTACAACTGAGACTCCGTATGCAGCCGCGACTTGCGTTATAAGTTGGCGAGAGTCTCCGCGAAAGTGGAAGCTCTGCAGTGTGTCCTTCGGGATGACGCGAATCTCATCAGATTGCTCGACCAAGCGCGGGGAACGGCCGCCGGCGGAGTTGGAGCGGCCCATCGCATCCTGGATTTGTCGCTGGGCAAAGTCGTTCTTGGGGTCAAAGTGCAGAACACTTCGGAATTCGCCGAGGGCTTCGACAGGGTGGTTTTCTGCAAGCGCTGAATTTCCTTTTTGCAGGTGTTCATAGACGACCTGCTGGAGTACAAGTTCCTTCAAAGTTGCGTATTGCAAATCCTGGGGAACCAGCCTCGCCGCCCGATCGAACTCCTCCAAAGCCTCTTCGAGGCGCTTCTGCTTCTCCAACTTCATTCCCTGTTCAAAGGCTTTTCGGGCATCCTGTCGGGTCTGCGGGGTAATCAGGCAGGCCGGAGCGCCCGGAACCCCATCGGCACAGGGCACGCCGGGAGGGGGCTGGTCAGCGGCGGTCGCTGTAGTGACGAGCAGTACCAGGACCAGCAGCAGGGACGTCAGGCGCATCGGAACGATTGTATCCGGGGAAGGAACGAACGAATCCGAAATTCTTGCAGGCCAAGTACTTTGGTGTAAGGCGTGGTCCCGTGAATTGTGCCCTTCCGAGCGGAGCAACCTGTGCCAGTCGGCTGCTTGTTGCCGTTCGCCGGGTACGGGAGGCTTTTGTTACCATTTACGCTTCGCACGAGGAGAAGTCATGGCACGAGGGGTAGTCCCGCGGCAGCCTGCCAAATCAGGGCGACAGGAAGGCGCGCAGGGGGGCGGTCGGCGCTCGGGTTTCGGAAAACCCGGGAAGGTCGGGTCTGCGTCGCAGGAATATTTTAGGAAGGGTGGGGTTGGAAAGGCGGGAGGGGTGCGCAAGAAAGCCGCGGCCAGGTCTGCCGGCACGAAGGTGCCCAAGGGCTACAACCCACTCGCGCCGGAGCGGGTGCAGGACATCTTGCGTCAGCTGGATAGGCTCTATCCCAACGCCGTTTGCGCACTGCATCATCGCAGCGCATGGGAACTGCTCGTGGCGACAATTCTCTCCGCTCAATCTACCGACGCCAACGTGAATCGGGTGACTCCGGTGTTATTTGATAAGTATCCGACCGTGCGTGACGTTGCCGCTCTGTCTCCGGAGCAATTGGAGCCTGACGTCCGCTCGACCGGGTTTTTCCGGAACAAGTCGAAGTCGGTGGTCGGTGCCGCAAAGAAGATCGTGGCGGATTTCGGAGGCGAAGTTCCGCAGGAAATGGATCAGTTGTTGACCCTGCCGGGGGTCGCCCGCAAGACTGCGAATGTTGTGCTGGGTTCGTGGTTCGGCAAAGCGGTCGGGGTTGTCGTGGACACGCATGTCCACCGTATCTCTCGCCGATGGGAATTCACACAGAACAACGATCCGCTGAAGATCGAGCAGGACCTGATAAAGGTCATTCCGCGGGACCGTTGGATCTCGTTCTCGCACCAGGTGATCCACCACGGACGCAACCTGTGCGTTGCGAGAAAACCGAAGTGCGCGGACTGCCCGATCGAGCCTCTCTGTCACGCCGAGGACAAAACCTGGACCACCGTCGAAGTACACAAGGGCGCCAAAGCCTGAGCAGAAAATTGTCCCCGAGGTTAAGGAGCTTCATGCGCGCACTGATCACGTTTGCTATCGTCGTAGGCATGAACGCTGTACTGACAGCGCAGACCCTGCCGGTCCCCAAAGCCATTACCGATCCGAAGGAAATCTCCAGTAAGCCGAATGCGCAGGTGGAAAAGACGCTTTCCATCGAGAAGCTCTACATGACGCGGCAGATCGGCCGGCCGGACTGGTCTCCGGACGGGAAGCAGATTGTCTTCGTCTCGAATATGAGCGGACGAAACAACTTGTGGCTGGTGCCGGCAGAGGGGGGCTGGCCGATGCAGTTGACGGTCAGCGATCAAAGGCAGGCTGGGCCAGCGTGGTCGCCCGACGGGAAGTGGATCGCATACCAATCGGACTATGACGGTGACGAACAGTGGGACCTGTTCATCGTCTCGCCCACGAGCGGGCAAGTGGTGAATCTCACCAACACGCGCGACATCGCGGAAATGGGTCCGACCTGGTCTCCCGACGCGCGCTACATCGCGTACATGGTGAAGCCGCGGACCTCGTCCGTATCGGAGATTGACGTCTTTGATATGGCGATCCGGAAGGTTAAGCACATCACTTCCGATACGCCCAAAGACAAGCGTAACTCCGGCCCGGTCTGGTCGAAGGATGGGAAATACATCGTTTACACGCAACACCAGGCGAAGGGGACGGATTCGAACATCTTCATCGCGGACGTTTCGACCGGCAAGAGCACGCTGTTAACGCCGCATGATGGAGAGCAGATTTATTTCGCGGACGACATCTCGCCCGTGCCCATAATCGATGGTTTTCAAGTTCTGATTACGTCGAATGCAGGCAACGGATACGAAAACGTCGGCCTACTGACGGTCGGGACGAAGGGCGAAAAGTCGGGAGTGCTTACTCCCGGCGGCAGCACTTGGCTGACCAAGGACAGGTGGGAGATCAACGGTGGAGGGTTCTCGCCCGACGGGAAGAGAGTGACATGGACCGCGAACGTGGACGGGAATACAGACATTTTCGTCCATGATCTGTTGACCGGGAAAACGACCTCCTTGCCGCTGCCCAAGGGATTGAATGAGCTTGCCGGCAAATCGTCGCCCTTTACGAAGGATGGGGCACGGATGATGTACTTCCACAACGGTCCGACCGCTCCGGGGGACCTGTGGATCTACACGATCGCGACAGGCAAGTCCCATCAGGTCACACATTCGCTGGTGGCGGGGATGCGCTCCGAAGACATGGTCGAGCCCTACCTGGTGCATTACCCGAGCAAAGACGGCAAGTGGACGATCTCCGCCTTCGTTTATATGCCCTACAACCTGCCCCGCAGCGGACAACACCCCGCGATCGTGTACGTGCACGGCGGACCCTCTGCCCAGACGGTCAATTCGTTCAACCGGTTCGTTCAGCATGCAGCGAATGAAGGCTACGTCGTCATCGCGCCGAACTATCGCGGTTCGACGGGATACGGCAAGGAATTCGAGCATGCCAACCTGTTTGACATGGGCGGCGGAGACCTGCAAGACGTGCTGGCGGCCGCCGACTGGATCAAGCAGACCGGCTATGTCGATCCGAAAAAGATGATCGTGATGGGCGGCAGCTACGGCGGCTACATGAGCATGATGGCGGTGACGAAGGCTCCGGATGTGTGGGCCGCGGGTGTCCCGATTGTGCCCTTTGTGAATTACTTTACTGAAATTGAAAACGAAGATCCGGTGCTGCGTGAGATTGATCTGGCGCAGATGGGAGATCCGGAGAAGAACAAAGACCTGTACCGGGACCGTTCGCCGATCTTCTTCGTGGACCAGATCAAAGCCCCGCTCATTCTGGTGGCGGGCGGGAACGATCCGCGTTGCCCGAAAACAGAAGCGCAGCAGGTGGTGGACGCAATCAAGAAACGCGGCGGAGTAGTGGACTACAAGGTCTATGAGAATGAGGGGCACGGCTTCTCGCGTGTGAACAATCAGATTGACGCCTACAAGCGAGTTGCCGACTTCCTGAAGGCGCACGTGCCCCCGGCGGACTGCAGTTGCGAGATCAAATAGGTTTGCATAGGGTAGCCGCCCTCGGCGGCCCGGTCGGGCGAACCTCTACGCTTAGCTCCGGACGGTGGTGCTGACGATCGCGGCGATCAGGCCAGGGATGGTGTACTCCTCAGCTTCGACGTCGACGCCGAGATGCAGCTCGCGCAGGGTGGACGAGGTCACAGGGCCGATTGAGGCGAGGACGGTCGCCGCCAGCACTGCCGGGCGCTTTGAGACTCCGCGCACACCCAGCAGGCTCACGAAATTTCTCACCGTAGAAGAACTGGTGAAAGTTATCACGTCGGGACGACGGGCAGGATTTTTCAGGGCCACCCGCAAGCGCTTGCGAGACGCTTTGGGAATCACGGTCTCGTAGGCTTCGACCACCTCTACCTGGGCGCCGGCTTTGCGTAGTTCGCTCGGGATTACGTCACGAGCGACTTTGGCGCGTACCAGCAGAACCCGCTTCCCTTTGACCTGCTTGCGCAGGCTCTTCACCACCGATTCAGCAATATACTCCTCGGGGACGACGTCGACCCGCACCCCGCGTTTTTCGATGGCTTTCTTTGTCGCCGGTCCGATGGCCGCGATCTTCAGGTTCCTGAGCGATTTTTTCGTGAGCCGAAGTCTTGAGAGGCGCTCCCACATCGCCTCTACTCCGTTCGCACTTGTCAGAATGAGGCAGTCGTAGTCGCAAAGCTGTTGCAAAGCGGTGTCGAGCGGACGGAAAGAACGGGGCTTGCGGATATCGATGAAGGGAATCTCCAGGACCTGGGCCCCGAGCTTGCGGAGTTGAGTAGCGAGAGAGCCGGCTTGGTGGCGGGCACGGCCGACCAGCACGCGGATACCGGAAAGGGGTTTGATGGTCTTGCTGGGTTTGCTTTGCCATTTGGCGAACATACCTGTTCGCCCCCCACGGGTCATGGTTGTTGCGGAACGGCGACGCCGTTTCCGTAGACCTCTTCAAGGATGGTGTCGCCGCCACGCCGCAGCAGAGTCTCGCCTACCTCACTGCCAAGCTTCTCGGCGTCGTCGCCGTCGCGGGATTCGCGCAGGATCATCGAGCCATCGGGCTTGGCGACGATGGCATCCAGGTGAATGCGGCCATTGTGTACTTCCGCGGCTGCGCCGATGGGCACCTGGCAACCTCCTCCCAGCTTGTTGAGCAGGGCACGCTCGCACGTAGTGGACGCACGCGCGTCGGCGTCATCGAGGAACGCCAGAAGCTGGCGAGTGGCCGCGTCGCCGGCGCGGATTTCGATCCCGAGAGCGCCTTGTCCAGCGGCGGGGCACATGCAGTCTTTGGGGATCACCTGTTTCACGAACTCCGTCTTGCCGAGACGGTTCAACCCGGCCGCAGCCAGGATGATCGCGTCGTACTCGTCGGCAGAAAGTTTGCGGAGTCGCGTGTCCACATTCCCGCGCAAGGGGAAGATTTCCACGTCTGGACGCAAGGCCTTCAGTTGGGCCTGGCGGCGCAGGCTGCTGGTGCCGACTCGGGCGCCTCGCGGCAGGTCGGAGATGCTCGCGTATTTGCTGGAACAGAACACGTCCTGCGAGTTTTCGCGCCTGGTGATGGCGGCGATCTCAAAGCCAGGAGAAAGCCCGGTGGGCAGGTCTTTGAGGCTATGGACAGCGAGATCGATGCGGTCTTCGGCGAGTGCTTCCTCGATCTCCTTCGTGAACATACCCTTGGTCCCGACTTTCGCCAGGGCAACGTCGAGGAGTTTGTCACCGGTAGTCTTGATGATCTCGAGCTCAACTTCGTGGCCTAGGGCGCGCAGAAGGTCCGAAATGTGGTGAGCCTGCCAAAGCGCGAGTTGCGATCCCCGGGAGCCGATGCGCAGGCGGGTCATCAGTCGGCATCTCCCGAACCTGATTTCGCGGCGCGCTTTTCCTGCAGATTGAAGAGCCGTCGTACCAGGTCAATGACGGTGGTCGCTTCGGGTTCACGGGCGGCTGACTTTAGCGCGCTGATGGGCGTGTGCATGATCTTGTTCACGATGCCTCGGGTGAGCGCCTCCACGGCCAGTTCCTGCTCGGGGCTCAGGGGGCCGAGCCGTCCGCGCACGCGATCGATCTCTGCCTGTCGGATGGTCTCGAGGTGGTCCTGCAAGGAAACGATGGTCGGAACGACATCCAAAGTCTGCAATCGCGCCTGGAAGCGGTCCACTTCAAGGGCGACGATGGCCTCGGCGCGCTCAGCTTCTTTGCGGCGATCGGCGACATGGCTGGCAACGGCCTGCTGCAGGTCGTCGATGTCGTACACGAAGATGCCGTCCAGCTTGTTCATCGCGGCATCGACATCACGCGGAACGGCAATGTCGATGAAGAACATTGGGCGGTTCTTGCGGCGGTTGAGGAACACTTCTCCGTGCTCGCGCCGGAAAATCGCGTGCGGGGCACCGGTCGATGTGATCACGATATCGGCGCGGTCGCAGGTGTTATAGAGATCCTCGAAATGAATGGCTTGGCCTTTGAACTTGTAGGCGAGGCTCACGGCGCGCTCATAGGTGCGGTTGGCGACGAAGATGGATGCACAACCATGTGCCATTAAGTGCCGCGCAGCGAGTTCGCTCATCTTGCCGGCGCCCACCAGGAAGACGAGCTTGCCGGCAAGGTTTCCGAAGATTTTCTTGGCGAGATCGACGGCCACGGATGCGATCGAAACTGAAGACGACCCGACTGCCGTCTCGCTGCGCACGCGCTTGGCCACAGCGAAAGCGCGGGTGACGAGCTGATCGAGTTGCGCCCGAACGGCGCCCACAGCTCGCGCGGTCGCATAGGCTTCCTTCACCTGTCCCAATATCTGCGGCTCTCCGACCACCATCGAATCCAGGCTCGAGGCGACCCGGAAGACGTGCCGAACAGCTTCCTGCTCGTGATATTCGTAGAGGTGCTTGTCGAGCTCGGAGCTATCGAGTTGGAAATAGCTCTTGAGGAAGGCCCGCAAGTTAGCCCCCGCGCCGTTCTTCGTGTTCGCGAGGATCTCAACGCGGTTGCAGGTAGAAAGAATCAAGCCTTCGTCGATTCCGGGAAACTCCGTGAGTTTCTTGCAGGCCTCGGGCAAGCGGGATTCGGGGATCGCGAGACGCTCGCGGACCTCGACCGGAGCCGTGTTGTGATTCAGGCCGATGAGCTGAAATCTCATGACGGAACGAACCTGTGAATTGAGCTGAAGTAATTAGCAGCCCACGCAACGACGGCGGCGGCAAAGGCAACGCTGGCCAACACAGCAGCCTTGCGCCCGCGCCAACCGGCAATCCAGCGCGTGTACACCATGATCAGGTAGACAGCCCACATCAACATTGAAAGCAGGATCTTGGGGTCCTGGAATTCAATCCGACCATAAGTGCTCTCTGCGACCACTGAGCCAGCGATGAGGCCGAGCGTCATAAAGGGGAAGCCCAGGAGCAGGGCGCGGTAGCCGATCTGGTCAATGTCCTCGAGCGCGGGCAGCCGCGACAGGATACCCGTGGTGCGCTTCGCCTTCAGAGAGTGCTGCTGGATCAGGTAGAGAACGCTGGCACAGAAACTTAAAACCAGAGCTGCGTATCCGGTAAAGATCAGGCCGATGTGGGCGAAGAGCCAGCCCGTGCGCATGCCCGGCGACATCGTGAAGAAGGGCTGTTGCCGGGTCGCAGCCAGGAACGTCAGCAGGAACACCAGCGGGAACACGATGATGCCCGGGGAAGTTGTCTGGTAAATCATGTACACGATCATGAACACGGCCATGATCAGAAAGGCCAGCAGCGACTCCGAGTTGTGCACCATGGCCAGGGTAGTGTGGCCGGAGAAGAAGACGCCTTCGGTCAGCGACACCAGGTGGAACACCATGCCGAGATAGGCCGCATGCAGGGCGACACGATTGAGAAGGTCGCTGGTCCGGGTGAGTGCGACCAGGGCATAGAGCAGGCCAACCCCGTACAACCCGAGCGCGACTCGAAGCCAAAAGATTGACATATCGTAATTTAGCCGGGGGCGTCCTCACCCTCGCTGCCATCGAGATTATACTGCCCTGTCGGCGGGGCAGAGGGCAGTCGGGCAGATCACAGGTACATGTGATGTGTGTCACACTCTAGCCGGACAACAACTTAGAGCTGATTTTCACGCCTTCAATCGACTCCCAGGGTGCTGAGGACCTGTTCTAGGGAGGCCCGATCTACCCGGAGAAGGCGGCCATGTGCGAACATGTCTTCGATCTCGTCGAAGGCCTGAAAGAGGCGAATTTTGGCGGCGCCGTATTCTTCAGCTTCGGTGGGAGCGCGGCCGTGAGCCTCGGCCCAAGCCTTGAGGGCGTCAGCTTCTACCAACACGCTCACCGCGAAGGTCGTCTTGCGGTCCGACGTAACGTCGAAGATGTACTCGGTGGCAGGGTCGCTGGGTTCAATTGCTGATCGCCTCCCGACAAAATAGTACTGGTACACATAGCCCTGCCCACCCGTATACGTCTTCATGCGCCGGACGGTCATTTGCGTATACATTACTGTAGCAGGAACGGTAGGGAACGGCTGCACGAGCGCGACGAGCGCCAACTCTCGAACGCGACGATTCGGCACTCCACGGAGCTCACTTCAAATCGACGGCTTGCTGGAGAGGGAGTTTTTGGGAAGAGCCCCCCACCATAAAGGTGTAAGAACCGGGGACCAACTGCCATCCCTCAGTTGCCGGGCTGAACACCGAGAGATAGAGACGGTCAATAGGAACGCTAACCGACCGGCTCTCCCCGGCCTTGAGGTGCAGTTTGGTCCAGCTGACCAGACGTTTGGGCGGCTCGTCGGCGCCGGCGGGGAACATGACGTAGACCTGTGCGATCTCGGCGCCGTCGCGATTCCCGGTGTTCTTCAGAGTGAACCCGACGCTCACGCCCTTTGAGGTATCAACCTTGAGGTTCGAATAGGTATAGCTGGTGTAAGACAATCCGTATCCGAAAGCGAAGAGCACGGGCTTGTGTTCGGCGTCGTACCACTTGTAGCCAACCTTCAGGCCCTCATCGTAGTAGATCGGGAATGGGGGCAGACCGGCAGCAATCTTCTTCCAGGCATCGGGATCGTCGCTTTGGGTTGTAGAGGACAACGGCGGTTTCACAAGAGTTGGATGGGGCAGGTCCGAGTCGCTTGAAGGGAAGGTGATGGGCAACTTCGCGGTCGGATTTACATCGCCAAAGAGGATGTTCGCAAGCGCCTCGGCTCCGCGGCTGCCGCCATACCAGGCCTCGACAATGCCATTCACTTGCCCCGCCCAAGGCATGGTGACCGGGCCACCGGTTTCGAGTACCACAATCGTATGCGGATTCACCGCCGCGACTCTCGCAATCAACTCATCCTGATGTTCGGGCAGGGCAAGGCCCTCGAGATCCATGCCTTCACTCTCCCACTGGTACACAAAGACAACGGCCACGTCTGCGTCGCGGGCAAGGCTGGCGGCAGTGGACAGGTTGGCACCCGAGTTGTATTCGACCAGGGCACGAGGTGCTTTTGCCTGGATGGCCTGCAGAGGGGAATCCGGGAACCAGATCGGTTCGAGCCAACGAGTCTGGCCTTTTCCGGGCGGCAAAATCGCGTTTCCCCCGGGGGGATCCACTTGGGCCGAGCCACCCCCGGAGATCATCCCGACGTCGGCGTGCGCGCCGATTACGGCGATGCTCCGAAGGCGCGTAGCGTCTAAGGGGAGCTCCGAATTCTCATTCTTCATCAAGACGATGGTTTGCTCTGCGATTCTTTGTGCGGTGGCTAGTCCACCAAGCACGTCCACGACACTTTTCCCCGGAGGGTCGTCGACGACCCCAGTTGCGAACATCGAGCGCAGAACCCGGAGCACATGATCGTCCAGTTCGGCTTCGGGCACTTGCCCATTCAACAGCGCCTGCTTGAGTGCGTCTCCATAGAAAAGCTCGCCGGGTTCCTCATGGTCGAGGCCGGCAGCCGAGGCTTTAACGGTGCTGTGGGTACCTTGCCAATCGGACAAGACGAAGCCACGGAACTGCCAGTCTCTTTTAAGCACGTCGGTCAGGAGATGCTTGTTTTCGCAGGCAAAATCTCGGTTGACGCGGTTGTAAGCGCACATGACGGCAGCAGCGCGGGATACGCGAATCCCGATTTCGAACGCCAGCAAGTCGGTTTCCCGCATCGCGCGCTCGTCAACATTGACGTTCACGGCGTTGCGGCCACTTTCCTGATCGTTCAGCGTATAGTGCTTGATGTCGCCGATGACGTGCTGGCTCTGCACTCCTTTGATGACGTTGCCGACCATCGTTCCGGCGAGGATGGGATCTTCCCCCATGTATTCGAAGGTGCGGCCATTGCGCGGCTCGCGAGCGAGGTTGACTCCGCCCCCCAGACCCATGTTGTAGCCCTGGGCGCGCAATTCGCGCCCGATCAGAGCGCCGTATTGGAAGGCGACCTCGGGATCCCAACTGGCCGCAGCGCCCAAGTCGGACGGCAAGGCGGTCGAATAGCGGCCATTCGCGCCACTGGCGCGCACACCGTAGGCGGCGTCGGACATCTGGATATCTGGGATTCCGAGCCGCGGCACGCCGACGACGTAACCCGCTCCCCCGTTCGAGTAAATGGCCAGAGGGCTAATCGGACTGAGATCCTTCATCCCGGTGCCGTGCAGAAGAGAGATCTTCTCGTCGAGCGTCATTTCCTTCAGGACCAGGGTGGCCCGCTGGTCGGGCGAGAGCCGTGGGTTCATCCATAGCCGCGGGAGGGGCGACGGAAGCACGGCGGGCTGGGCAGATGCGGCCACCGTCATTCCAAGGAGGCTGAGGAAAAAGGGGAACTTCCGCCATCGCACCGAAGCCAGATGCATGCGCCACTCTCGGATCGATCTAGAAAATCGATTTTATAACAGGTTCTGCACATTTCTGCGAGGGAAAAGTGAAAGGCGGCATGCCCCTCAGGCATCGATGCGGGCCTCGCGCAAGCGCTTGACCGCGGTCTCCGAGGCGACGGGCGAGTAGTAGACCTCTTTGAATGTGTAGGACTTTGACTTGGAGGCGAGGATGGGAAGAATCTCGAAGTGCCAGTGATAGTCCTCGTCGAGGGTTTTCCAATAATTCAGGCTACCTGATCCATGCAGGCTGTTCGGCGAGGTATGCAGCACCATGTGGAATTCCTCGGTGACCGTGCGAATTCGCAGTAAGGTGCGGCGAAGGAGGCTGGCAAGATCGCGGATGCTGGTCTTGGAAAGTCCTGAGCGTTCGAACGAGGACTCATGGACTCGGGGCAGGATCCAGGTTTCATAAGGGACGCGTGGGGCGTAGGGGCAGAAAGCGATGTAATCCCCACGCAACTCGAGCACGCGCAGGCCCTGCCTTTCTTCTTGCCCGATAATGTCGCAAAAGACGCAGCGTTCTTTCTGCTGGTAATAGTCGCGGCCGGCGCGCAATTCATACAACACGCGGCGCGGGACAAAGGTGGTCGCCGTGAGTTGAGAGTTCGGGTGCTCGAACTCCTGGCCGGCGTTGGTACCGTAGTTCTTAAAGATGCTCACGTACTTGATGCGGGCATCGCCCTTCAAATCCTTGATGCGCTGTGCTGCGAGCCGGAGGAATTGCTCGATTTCGCTGTCGCTCGCTTCCCACAGGTTCCGGTCGTGCCGCGAGTTCTCAACCAGGACTTCGTGAGCACCGATGGATCGCATCTTGTCGTAGAGACCGTCGCCGCGGCGTGAAGGCTCGCCTTCGATCCGGTACAAAGGCAAAGGGTGGACCACGGAGCGGGCCGACCAGGGCACGCCTTCGACTTCAGTTCGGGTGGCGATGACCTGCAGTGGCGATGCCGAGTCGGCGCAGAATCGGCACGGTGAGTTCGCGCGCGGCGGAACATCAGGCACATCATCGCCGGTGATGACCCAGGAGCGCGTTATGGGATCTTTGCGAAGTTCCATGCGTAAGGAAAACATCCGCGAACTGCAGGCGTCAACCGTGATTTCCACCGCCGAAGCACAACGACTGCGTTTGCTATAATCCGACGCACGAAGCTGCTCGAATGACCGAGACGTCCACGCCGTTGATGCGGCAATATGCCGCCATCAAGAAAGAGCATCCCAACGCACTCCTGTTTTTCAGGCTGGGCGACTTTTACGAACTGTTCTTCGAAGACGCGGTAGTCGCTGCGCGCGAACTGCAGATCACACTGACCTCCCGGAACAAGGAGAAGGGCATCTCGGTTCCCATGTGCGGAGTGCCCTATCACGCCGCAGAAGGCTACATCTCCAAGCTCATCCGCAAGGGATTTAAGGTCGCCATCTGCGATCAGGTGGAAGATCCGCGGCTGGCCAAGAAGCTGGTCCGTCGCGAAGTCACGCGGATCGTGACCCCCGGGACGGCGGCTGATTCATCGCTGAGTTCGGAAGAGAACAACTTCCTAGGGGCTGTTGCCAAGGTGGGCGACCGCGTTGGCTTTGCGGCCCTCGATTTATCCACCGGCGAATTTCGCGCCACCGAGTTCCAGGGTCCCGAAGCGGCCCGCCGCATCCAGGAAGAACTGGCGCAGCTTCGGCCGAAAGAATTGCTGTATGCATCGGCGGCCCCGCTGTTCGAGAATGCCGCGAGCTCCCGTACGGGATCGCCTTCCGCGTTACGCCCGCAGTCTTCGGCCAGTTACGCGCAGACTCCGCTGGAGGACTGGGTCTTCGCGCCCGATCACGCCATTCCGCTGCTGGAGAATCATTTCGGCGTGCTCTCGCTCGAGGGATTCGGGCTAGCGGGAAAACCAGCAGCGGCTGCGGCGGCCGGTGCCATCCTGCACTATGTTCGCTCCACCCAGCGTGGCACGCTCGAGCACGTGGACAGGATTGGTTTCTACGAGCGCCAGAATTGTCTGGTGCTCGATGCGGTGACGGTTCGGAACCTGGAGCTGATCGAGCCGTTGTTTGCGGGCGCTGATTCTGCGGCCACTCTGTTCCGGTGCATCGATACGACTGTCACCCCCATGGGCAAGCGCCTGCTGCGCGCGTGGATGCTGCGGCCGTCGATTGATCGTAAAGAAATCGAGAGGCGGTTGGATGCGGTTGAAGGGCAAGTCAAAGACACCGTTCGCCGCGAGGAGCTGCGGCGGTCGCTCGAGGGAATTCTGGATCTGGAGCGGTTGCTAAGCCGCGTGACACTGGAGACTGCGAATCCGCGGGATCTGCTCGCTCTGGCAGCTTCGCTCGCGAAGATTCCCGCCGTGCGGGCGGCGGCGGCCCAACTGCCGGGTGAGCGCTTGCGCGCGCTGCATTTGACAATCGATGAACTTGCCGACCTGTGTGCACGCATTGACACCACTATCGTCCCCGAGCCTCCGATATCACTGAGCGACGGCGGAGTGATTGCCACCGGCCGCGACCGCGAACTCGACGAGCTCCGCGACCTCAGTCGCAATAGCAAGCAGTATCTCGCCCAGATTGAGCAGCGCGAGCGGCAACGTACTGGGATTTCATCGCTCAAGGTGAAGTTCAACTCGATCTTCGGTTATTACCTCGAGGTCTCCAAGCCCAATCTTCATCTGGTTCCTTCTGATTACGAACGCAAGCAGACGCTGGTGAATGCTGAGCGCTTCACGACCTCCGAGTTGAAGGAATACGAGGCAAAGATCCTCGATGCGCAGGAGAAGATCGTCGAAATTGAGCGCCGCCTGTTTGCGGAGCTGCGAAGCGCGGTCGCGGGCGAAGCAAAGCGCATCCGGCAGACCGCGCTGGCCCTTGCCGAAGTCGATGTGCTTGCCGCCTATGCGCATACTGCTGCACTGCGAAACTACTGCCGCCCCAAGCTGGACGAATCGGGCGATCTGGAAATTGTGGAAGGCCGACATCCGGTTATCGAAGAGCAGGAAGAGGCGGCTGGCGGCGAGCGGTTCGTCCCCAACGATCTTTATCTGAACTCCACGACGCACAGCATTCTCGTGCTCACCGGGCCCAACATGGGTGGCAAGTCCACATACCTTCGGCAGTCGGCGCTGATTGTGATCCTGGCGCAGATGGGGTCGTTTGTTCCTGCGTGCTCGGCTCGTCTTGGCCTGGTGGATCGCGTGTTCACGCGCATCGGCGCCAGCGACAACCTGGCGCGCGGGCGGTCCACCTTTATGGTCGAGATGACGGAGACCGCCGCCATCCTGCATACGGCCACGCGGGGGTCGCTGGTGCTGCTCGACGAGGTCGGCCGTGGAACCTCGACCTACGACGGGCTTGCGATCGCCTGGGCGGCGATCGAGTATCTGCACGCACGCACCCGCGCCAAGACTTTGTTTGCGACTCATTATTTCGAATTGACCGAGCTGGCGGATCTACTTTCGGGTGTGAAGAACTATCACGTGTCGGTGAAGGAGACGGGCGGCGGAGTGGTCTTCCTGCGCAAGGTGGAGGCAGGGGCTGCGGACCGCAGCTACGGAATCGAAGTGGCTAAACTTGCCGGGCTGCCTAACGAAGTGATTGACCGGGCGCGCGAGGTCCTCGTGGAACACGAAAGCGCGGAGCACAAGCTTACCGGGCAGTTAGCTGCGGACGAGTCCCGACCTGTGCGTCCGGCGCAGCTCACCATCTTCACTCCGATCTCGCAACCCGTGCTCGAGAAGATTCGCGAAGTCGACCTGAACCGCTTGACCCCACTGGAAGCGCTGAATCTGCTGGCGGAACTGAAGAAACAGGTTGATTAACAGCGAAGGACGGCCTGCTCGATAGAATGCCCTTAAGAGGACACCCATTCCCCTTGCAAGCTAAGTCACAACAGAGCCTGGGCCAGCTCCTGATCATCGGTTTCGATGGCACGGAGATGTCCGCGGGGCTCGCATTCTTGCTGCGGCGCATTCAGCCGGCAGGCGTAATTCTTTTTGCGCGCAACATCGTCTCTGCAGAGCAGACCTATCGCCTGCTCAGGGATTGCCAGGCAGAAGTCGCGACGCCTATGTTTCGCTGTGTCGACCTCGAAGGGGGCAAGGTCGATCGGCTGCGCAATGTGATCGGACCGGCCCCGTCACCGGCCGAAGTTTTCGCCACCGGATCGCGGCGGCTCTTCCGCAAGCACGGACGCGTCATCGGCGAGAACTGCCGCGCGCTCGGCTTCAACGTGGACTTCGCTCCGGCCATCGACCTAGCGTTTGACGCTTCCCGCAGCGTGATGAATTCGCGACTCGTATCAGCCAAACCGAAGGCAACCGTGACATATGCGCGCGAGTTTCTGGCAGGCCTCGGAGCGGCGCACGTGCTCGGTAGTGGAAAGCATTTCCCCGGCCTCGGCGAAGGGAATCTCGACAGCCATCACGACCTCCCGGTGATCGACAAGCCGTGGAAAAAACTGTGGACCGAGGATCTGGCTCCTTACCGTGCCCTGCGGTGCGAACTCCCGTTTGTGATGGTGTCGCATGCGGCGTATTCCATGGTCACGGGAGTGAATGTTCCAGCCTCGCTTTCAAAGAAGTGGATCACTGACATCCTTCGGAAAAAGATCGGCTATCGAAGCTTGATCGCCTCTGACGACCTCGAGATGGGGGGCGTTCTTTCGGCGGCTCCGATCGAGCAGGCCGCGGTTGGGCATATACGTGCGGGAGGGGATCTCTGTCTGATCTGCCATAAGGAAGAATTCGTGACTCGCGCGTACGAAGAGTTGGTTCGCACGACCGAGCGCGACCGCGGCTTTGGACGACGGGCGGCGGATTCGATCAAGCGCGTCCTGACCTTCAAGGCGAAGGTCAAACACCTTAGCCGTTGGTCTAAGGTGCCCACTCAGGTGTTCATACAACGCCTTTCCCGGAGCCTCTGGGAATTCAGCGAGCAGGTTCGCCTGGATACGATCCACCGACAGGAGAGCGCGTGATCGTCGCCGGCGTGATGAGCGGAACCTCGGCGGACGGTGTCGACGTGGCCCTGGTGAAGGTGACCGAAGCCAGCGCAAGCGGTTCACGAAGTTCGGGCATCCGAACGCGATCTAGAAAAGCGCCCCGCTCTCCGATGCGATTCGAACTCATCGGGCATGCCGGATCTCCCTACCCCAGGGCCCTTCGCTCCGCGGTACTGACCGCCATGAACAGTTCCAACGCAAAGGTAGCCGATCTGGCTCGGCTGAATTTTTTGCTCGGCGAGGTTTATGCCGAGGCCCTGCTGTCGGCGCAGCGAAAGTTCCGCGTGGAAGCAGACCTAATCGGCTGTCATGGCCAGACCATTTTTCACCAAGGGGAATCGCAGAGATTTCTGGGCCGGCGGATTGCGGTTACTTGGCAAACCGGGGAAGGAGCCGTGATTGCGGCTCGCTTGCGGGTGCCGGTGGTTTCCGATTTTCGGCCCGCGGACATGGCCGCGGGCGGCAAAGGCGCGCCGCTGGTCCCATTCTTCGACTACCTGTTCTTTCGCGACGCTCGCGTGGGGCGCATCGTGCAGAACATTGGCGGGATCGCGAACCTCACCGCAATCCCGGCAGCTGCGTCTTCAGAAGATGTGACTGCTTTCGATACGGGGCCGGGCAACATGCTGATTGATGCGGTGACAGAACGTCTTTTCAGAATTCCCTACGACCGCGACGGGCGCATCGCAGCCTCTGGCAAGGTGCTGGAGGAGGCGTTGAGCGAACTGTTACGTGCCTCTTTTTTTCGGAAGCAGCCCCCGAAAACAGCCGGGCGCGAGGAATTCGGCCGCGAATTTGCCCTGTCCTTTCTTCGGCGTTGTGGGCGAGCTCAGAAAGCCGATGTCGTCGCGACCGCGACCGCTTTTACTGCGCGCTCGATCTGCGATGCGATCCGACGGTTTGTTCTCCCGCATCGCGGGGCCTATTCGCAGTTGGTCGTCGGAGGGGGCGGCGCTCACAACCCAACCCTGCTGGCGATGCTGGCCAACGAGCTCAGGTCACTGGGGCTCGCTCTGCGCCTCTCAGATGAATTCGGAGTGCCTTCGGCAGCGAAAGAAGCCATGGCTTTCGCGCTGTTAGCCTATGAGACCTGGAACCGTCGGCCCTCCAACGTCCCTTCCGCCACGGGAGCGAAGCGTCCGGTGATTTTGGGAAAGATTTCTTATGCGTGAGTTGTCAGGGATCGACCACAGCGCGAGGCGTGTGGCCCTCACTTCCGTCAAGCGACGTCCTCAAGTCATCATCCGCGTGCTTCTAACTACTGGTCTGTGCGCATTACTGCTTTCTTGTGCCTCGAAGCCGCCCGCTGACACCCTGGTGATGATCATCGAGAGCAGTCCAACCAACCTGGACCCCCGTGTCGGCATTGATGGGCAGTCGGAACGCATCGACAACTTGATCTTCGACGACCTGCTCGAGCGCGATGAGAACTTGAACGTAAAGCCCGCGCTCGCAGAGCGCTGGGAGATCCCCGATCTGCTCACTTATGTTTTTCACCTGCATTCCCGAGTGAAATTCCACAACGGCCAGCCCTTGACTGCGCGCGATGTGAAATGGACATTTGACTCGCTGCTGACCGGCAAAATCCGGAGCACCAAGTCAGCGGCGTACCGCTTCGTGGATAACGTCGAGGCGCGGGACGACTCCACTGTCGTATTTCACCTCAAGCAGCCGTTCTCTACGTTGCTCTGGAACCTGTCCGACGGAGCAATGGGAATCGTCCCCTACGGCATGCTGACGGAGATTTCTGACCACCCCATTGGCTCGGGACCGTTCCGCTTCGTTCGCTCCGAGCCCGACAAGGAAGTCATCCTAGCGCGCAACGACGAATATTGGGGAAGCAAGCCGCGTCTCGAACGCGTCCGCTTTGCTGTCGTACCGGACACCATTACGCGAGCCCTCGAACTGCGCAAGGGTAGCGCCGACATCGCCATCAACGCACTCACCCCCGACATGGTAGCGACGCTCGAGCGCGAGCCGACCCTCGCCGTTCTGCGCGCTCCAGGTACCGTATTGCAGTACATGAACTTCAACCTGAGAGACCCCTACCTCCACGACGTGCGCGTGCGGCGCGCAATCGCGTGTGCCATTGACCGGCAGCCGATGCTGCAATATCTCTGGCGCGGATCTGCGCAACCGGCGAACAGCATCCTGCCGTTGCAGAGCTGGGCGTACGACGACAACGTGGCTAAGTACGTCCACGACCCACACCGCGCCCGCCAGATTCTCGACGATGCCGGTTACCCGGCGCACGACGGCGTGCGCTTTCACCTCACCATGAAGACATCCAATTCGGATGAGACCAGTCGCCTGATCGTCGCCGTGTTGCAGCAGCAACTGCGCGACGTGCAGATTCAGCTCGATATCCGTACTTTCGAATTTGCGACGTTCTTCTCCGATATCACCAAGGGCGCGTTCCAGATGTATTCCCTCCGCTGGATCAGCGGCAACGAGGATCCGGACATCTTCGAGTACGTTTTTCACTCCAGCAAGTTTCCGCCGAACGGTGCCAACCGTACGTTTTATTCGAACCCGCGGGTGGACGCTTTGATCGATCAGGCGCGCGCAGAACTCGACCAGAACGCTCGCAAGAAGCTTTATGCGCGGATCCAGGAGATTCTTGCCGAGGAGGTTCCCTCGATCAATCTCTGGTATCTCGACAACGTTCTTGTACACACTAGGCGGGTGAAGGGCCTCAGCCTGAACCCGGCAGGGAACTATGACTTCCTGAAGACCGCGGAACTCTCCTCGGATTGATCGACGGACTGCTGGCAGAGCCCGCTCGGTTCGAGCCCTAACGCTCTCCGCTGTGGAATCCACTCTCTCTCCGCGTGTTATCCTCCAAATTCACGGTTCGAGGAATCTTTGCGCATAATTTTCATTGGCGACATTTTTGGCCGGCCCGGACGAACGATCGTGAAGGAGAAACTCCCGGGACTGGTCAAGGAGCACGGAATCGACCTCATCATCGCCAACGGCGAGAATTCGGCGGCCGGTTTTGGCATTACTCCGCCCCTTGCTGAGGAGCTGTTTGAGCTCGGCATCGATGTCATCACGACCGGAAACCACGTCTGGGACAAGCGCGAGATCGTCGACTTCTTTCAGACGGCCGACGGCAACGCCCATGGTCCCACCCGCCGGCTGATCCGGCCGGCAAATTTTGCTCCGGATCTGCCGGGTCATGGGATCTACGAGGGACGCAAGGGGAAGATTGCCTATGCCGTCATCAATCTGCAGGGCCGAGTCTTCATGGCTGCGAATGACGACCCCTTCCGAGTAGCGGATCAACTGCTGAAAGGCCTGCAAGCCAAGGTCATTCTGGTTGACATGCACGCCGAGGCTACGTCCGAGAAGATTTCGCTGGGCTGGTATCTCGATGGACGCGTTACGGCGGTGGTCGGCACACACACGCACGTTCCCACGGCCGATGAGAGGGTTCTCCCCAAGGGCACGGCCTACATCACCGATGTCGGCATGACCGGACCCTACGACGGAGTCATCGGCGTGAAGAAAGAGCTGGTGATGGGGAAGTTCCTGAACAACATGCCGGTTCGATTTGAAGCGGCCACAGGCGATGTACGCCTGTCTGCCGTGGTGATTGATTGTGACGAGTCCACCGGGCGCGCGCGCAGCATCGAGCGCATTATGATGGGCTGATCGTGCGGACGCGGCGCCTGTTCAATCTGGGGAAAAGCATTCGTCGCAATCGGGCCATGTCTTTTCGTTCCATTGACGATCGACACTCGGGACTTTAGTCTGAGCGAAGGCAAAAGGAAAAACCGTGGCTGTGAAATCGATTCAACTTGGGCAGGTATGGCGGCAGGATTCCAGTGGCCAGGACTATCTCGTCACCAAGGTATACAGCGAAGTGTTCGCGCAGTTCGCGGTGTTACGACCTGCTGAAGTGACCGCTCCCGACGCGCCCAGTGTCAAGGTGAAGGTTACCAAGTCTTCGGACGGCGCCTCGCTTCCCGGGTTCACCTTCACCCAGGAAGGCTCGTTCTAACGAATTCCGTTACACTGTAATGAGGCGGACCAACGGGCAGCGGCCGCTCTGCCATTCAAGACGCTGGCTCGTCGCTCCTTATCCTCGAAGGATTCGCTGTAATTCATGACAGAAAAGCTTCTGGCTGGAATCTTCCTGTTCATCAAGTCGGTGATCGCTGTCACCGGATATGCCGGCATCACCTTGCTGATGGCTGTTGAGTCGGCGTGCATTCCTTTGCCTTCGGAATTGATCATGCCCTTCGCCGGGTACCTGGTGTACGAAGGCTCGATGAATCTTTTCTGGGTAGCCACGGCGGGAGCCATCGGATGCAACCTGGGCTCGCTGATCGCCTATGAGATCGGGCGTTACGGCGGTCGACCGCTCGTCGAACGTTACGGCCGCTGGATCCTCATGGGGCGCCGCGAAATCGAGTGGGCCGACCGCTTCTTTTCGCGCTGGGGAGAAGCGGCCGTGTTTGTCGGCCGGCTGTTGCCGGTCATTCGGACTTTCATTGCTCTGCCTGCCGGCATCGCGCGCATGTCCCGTGGCAAGTTTCACGCCTACACTTTTCTCGGTTCCTGGCCCTGGTGCTTCGCGCTTGCCTACCTGGGAATGAAGTTAGGGGAGAACTGGCGCAACCTGGGGAAGTATTTCCACCAATTCGATGCCGTCATCGGCGCCCTTTTGCTGGCTGGAATCATGTGGTTCCTCTGGTCGCACTGGCAGAATCGGCTGCGGGCAGCAGAATAATTGCGAGGATCCGCCACTAATCTGCTAATCGTTCTCTCCCACTTCTGAGACTTGTCATTCCGACGCGGGAGCACAACGAGGCAGGAGGAATCTGGTTCTTTGCCAACAACCGGGGCCTTACTTAGTGATGGGCGCCACCAATTGCGACCCCACTATCCACCATCTACCTTCACGTCGGCAAACCACGTCCATATAAAGATAGCGGACAGGGAAGCGCTTACCGTCTGCCTCGACTTCATCTTCCTCTACGCCGTGTACAATCGCCATCTCTCCGAACAGCCGAATTCTTCGAGCAATAGACTTGATCACGGGATAGCGTACTTTGCCGCTGGCCAGGAAGCTTAGTACCTCCTGCTTAGTGAGAGCCCGCCCCGCGGGGTCGTACTGCACGTAGTCGTCAGCAAAGATCTGCGCCAGGGCGGCGACGTCGGCATTCATCAGCGCCCGGTCCCCCGTTTCAAACAGTGCGTGAATCAGTTGCTCGTCATCCAAAGCGATTCAGGGTCCTCGCCATCGGCACGACTGCAAGATTCTCACCGCAAGCAGAGTCGCGCAGAGACGCGGAAATTAGCCCCTCACAAGGGTGGGGAGTCGAAGCCCGACGAAATGAGTCCCCTATAGAGGACGCCATTCGTCTTTGACCTCGCGAACGCCATAGTGTACAAGCATGGGCATTCCATTTCTGGAGGATGCTGTGTCTCGCGCCCTGTCACTATTTCTATTCCTGGCAATTGCCGCACCCTTCGCAACCCATGTCCAATCCGCGCCCTCTGCGGGCGACAAACCATTCGTCGTCGAGTACTACTACAAGGCGAAATGGGGACACGCCGAAGAATTCCTGAAGCTCTTCAAGAAGAATCACTACGCAGTGCTGAAGAAAGAAGTCGAGATGGGACGCATGCTCAAGGTCTGGATGGACCAGCCCCGCTACCACACCACCGAAGATGGCCGCTGGGACTACCGCGTCATCATCGTCTTCAAGAACGCGGCGGTCGCCAACGAGGACTTCGACGAAGACGCGCTCAAGAAGCAGCTATTTCCCGACCAGGAGACTTACCAGCAAGAAGAGCAACGCCGCTTCCAGATTCTCGAAGCGCACTGGGATTTGCCTATTAAGACAGTCGATCTGGGAAAGTGAGCGTGCCCAGTCAAGTCCAGTCCAAATTGCTCTCCGCCAATTTTTCAGACGCACAAACGCGCCGGGTGTTGCCGCCATTGTTGCGACCAGCTCCGGTAAGGCATTCGTGGATGGGTATCGGCGACCTTTTCGGGCGCCTCTGGGGAACTGTGGGAACTCGATCTCAGCACACAATCGAATGGTATCGACGTGTCCGACACGAACCACGGATCCTGGCTCGGTCAGATCTTGTTAAGCGAGCAAATTCAGCACGTACAGAATTCAATGGATATGGATGACGCCGGCAATCGACTGTTCCTTATCACGGACCATGGTCTTACAGTGGTGCAATCAGCGTCGCCCCCGCTGACCATAGGGTAAGATCTGCATCACAACCCCACAGCACGCGCCACCAACTTTTCATGCCATTTCCAGGGCAGCATCCGCTTCAGCCACATCTGGATGCGCGCGTCGGCGCCAACCAGGTAGCGAAGCTTGGGATTGGGGTCCTCGACAACTCGGGCAATCAGTCGTGCCACTTCCATGGGATTGCGCTTCGGCATCTTGTTGACGGTCTCGCGCATGCGCTCCGAGCGCGACAAGTTGGGAGAGGCAGCGTCGTCGACGTTTACCCCCAGCTTGGCGTTGCGGGTCCAGATGTCGGTGGCGAACGCTCCCGGCTCGACGAGCACGACGTTGATTCCAAGATGCCGAACTTCGAGGCGCAGGGTCTCGGTCCAGCCCTCGAGAGCGTGCTTGGATGCCGAGTAGCTGCTGATAATCGGCGAGCCGTGTAGCCCGCCGACGGACGAGATCATGATGATGTGCCCCGAGTGCTGCTGGCGCATGGTCGGCAGGACCGCCTTTGTCATGGCGACACCGCCGAAGAAGTTGGTCTCGAACTGCAGACGAATCTCCTCCAGCTTGATGTCTTCGATGAAACCGGCCATGGCGAAGCCGGCATTGTTGACGAGGACATCGATCCGTCCATGGTCGCGCAGGATTTCATTGACAAATGTAGTTATGTGTTCGAAATCGGTAACGTCAAGTTGCCGGATGTCGATCCGCTCAACACCCGCCCTTGCGGCGGCCTCCTCAAGATAAGTTCGCCGAGCCAAGTCACGCATGGTAGCTACGACCGCGAAGCCGTGGCGCGCCAGTTCCACTGCCGTCAACAGCCCGAAACCGCTCGATGTGCCGGTGATCACTGCAACTTTGTTAGCCATAGGTGTCTAGAGCGTGTTTCAAATATTGACGATCTTGATTCTCCAGCGCCTCCGCCCCCTTATTTCAAGGCCTTTGGCGGCTACTGGAATGCAACGCAAGTATTTTTGAAACACGCTCTAATCTGAATGGATTGGATGCGCGAGCCAGGGCGTCGACTCGGCCCGCAATCGGCGAGAACCGGAAGCGCTCGAAGCTCGCGGGAGGTTCCTATGCGGCCCCCTCATGAAGGTCAAGCATCGCGAAGATCACTACTTCCATCCGATCCGATGCAAGCCACATTCGCGATCGTCGCCAGCGTAACGCTAGCGGGGTTAATCGTCGTTGCTCTGTTGATGGCGTTTGGGCGTTGACCCGATTCTAGTGGTTCCCTTAGGTGGCGCGCGGGCGGGAACTCGCCATCACCCAATGCACTTCGCTGCCGTATTGCGCGTGTGAGCCCCCGTCTGCTTCCACTCGGGTCCACTCTGTTGCCAAACTCCGCAACAATACGAGAACATATCCGTTTGCCTTACATACTTCAGTCCTGACAAGGAAGTGTCCGACTTATGGCCACACGCTCGAAGTCTGCCAAAGCGCGCGCCGGAGTGAAAGGGCCGCGCAGTGAAAAGAAAGCGTCTTTGGGGGAGCTCCCTTCCCCGAGGGGGAAACTCGGGGTCATGATCCCCGGGATGGGGGCCGTCGCCACGACGTTCGTGGCCGGTGTGGAAGCGGTCCGCAAGGGCATCGCGAAGCCCATCGGCTCGCTCACCCAGATGAGCACGATCCGCCTGGGGAAGCGTACCGAGGGCCGTTCGCCCAAGATCAAGGAGTTTGTCCCCCTCGCCGGGCTCGACGACCTGGTCTTCACCGGCTGGGACATCTTCGAGGACAACATGTTCGACTCTGCCACCAACGCGGGCGTCCTCGACCGTTACCTGCTCGAGCAGATCAAACCTTTTCTGCAGAAGATCGCGCCCCGCACTGCCGTCTTCGATCACAACTACGTCAAGAAGATCGACGGGCCCAACGTCAAGAAGGGCAAGAACAAAATGGAGTTGGCCGAGCAGGTGCGCGGCGACATACGCGAGTTCCGCAAGTCTTCGGGAGCGTCACGTCTGATCACGATCTGGTGCGGATCGACGGAGACCTTCATTCAGCCCACGGCAGTCCACCAGTCAGTGAAGGCCTTTGAGAAAGCTCTGCAGCAGAACGACGAGAGTATCGCGCCCTCGATGGTTTACGCCTATGCCTCGTTGATGGAAAGCGTGCCCTTCGCTAACGGCGCTCCCAACCTCACGGTTGATATCCCGGCCATGCACGAGCTTTCGCGCGAGCACGAAGCCCCCATCTGCGGCAAGGACTTCAAGACCGGACAGACGCTGATCAAAACCATCCTGGCCCCCGGCTTCAAGTCGCGGATGTTGGGGCTGGCCGGATGGTTCTCGACCAATATCTTGGGCAACCGTGACGGCGAAGTACTCGATGATCCCGGCTCGTTCAAAACCAAGGAAGAGTCCAAGCTCTCCGTGCTCGAGCATATTCTGCAGCCCGAGTTATACCCCGAGCTCTACGGCGACTTTACCCACAAGGTTCGCATTAACTACTACCCGCCTCGCGGTGACAACAAAGAAGGTTGGGACAACATCGACATCTTCGGATGGCTCGGCTATCCCATGCAAATCAAGGTCGACTTCCTGTGCCGCGACTCGATTCTCGCTGCTCCGATCGTGCTCGACCTGGTGCTCTTCCTCGACCTCGCTCAGCGCACCCCTGAACTCAAAGGACTTGGCATTCAGGAGTGGCTCAGCTTTTACTTCAAGAGCCCGATGACTGCGCCAGGCCTCTATCCGGAGCACGACCTGTTCATCCAGCTCATGAAGCTGAAGAACACGCTTCGTCATTTGCGTGGCGAAGAACTGATCACGCATCTTGGCTTGGAGTATTACGACTAAGGACAACAGAGGTAATCTCACTAACGACCCGCCGCAGGTTCAGTCTGGCCGGGGTTCGGGCCCCAGCAAACCTCCGCTTACCCGGGTGATTACTCTCGGCCGATTGACAGCCGCTTTCCCCCCTCGCTATGCTCAATTTTCTTAGGAAGGAGCACGATGCGATTTTCCCGTCTAGGCTTTGCTTTTCTTGCCCTTACGACTTGGGGCGCTACCCAGGACCAGCCCGCCGCCAAGACCGACGCCTCACCGGCAGCGGCGCAGCCCGCTGCAACAAGAGATCAGGCATCCACGCCAGCTCCCAGTACTAGTCCGGCAGTTGACGCTGCCAGCGTAAAGGGATCGACTTTCCAGTCGGACTACTTCAAGTTTACCTACGAGTTGCCCGCGGGGTGGAAGGCGCTGGACGACTCCGTGCGCATGAAGTCGAATCACGACGTCCTGGCGGAGGATGCCGAGACTTCAAAAATGGCTGCGGCCGCCGCTGCACAGAAAAAGGCGTCCACCAAGGGCGGAAGCAAGTCTCCCAGTAACGCACCTGCCGTTTCGCCCGTGGCCGAGCGCTACAGCTTGATGGCGGCAAGCCCGAATGGGTTGAATTCCCTCGCTGCTCCTGTTTTACCTCGCATCAATATCTGGGCCCATCGCCGAGTCCCGCCCTTCGACAGCCCTATGGAGCATGCCCGGTCGGCGATCGGTGGCAAGCACAGCAACGTGCTAGTGGCGCCGCAGGAAGTCACCTACAACGGGCACACGTTCACCCGTGTGCAGCTCATTACGCCCGGCGGCCAGTATCAGTCTCGCTACATCACCGAGATCGGGGAGTATCTGGTTGGTTTTGATTTCTTGGCTGAGTCGGAGCGGGAGCTGGTCGAGTTGTCCGAGACCATCAAGAGCGTCCGATTCCAATAGCAATTCCGTCCAAGCGGCCTATGCCTGTTGTTTGAGATCGGCCCTCGACAGAAACCTGGGAGCCTTGCGCGCCTGAGTCGCTTGCTCGAAGGCATAGGCGATCGAAAGCAGCTTGGGTTCGCTCCACGCGCGTCCGAAGAACGAGATGCCTACGGGCAATCCAAATATAGATCCTGCTGTTACGTTGATGTTAGGGTAACCCGCCACGGCAGCAGCGTTCGAGCTGCCCCCTCCGAAATGATCACCCGTGACCAGGTCCGTCACCCAGGCCGGGCCGCCCGTGGGCGCGATCAACGCATCCAGCTTATTCTTGTCCATCACTGCGTCGATTCCTTCGATGCGCGTGAGCCGGTGATTTTTCTCCAGTGCGTCGATGTAGTCCCGCTCTGTTAAAGGCCCCTTGGCCTGCGCCTTCAGGAACATATCTTGCCCGAAATACGGCATCTCGCGCGCCGCATTCTGGTTATTGAAGTTGATCAGGTCCTCGAGATTTCTCATGAGAGACGACGGCCCGAGCCGCGCGAGATACTTTTCGAGGTCGGCTTTCAGCTCATACTGGAACACCACGAGTTCGGTGTCATCGAATTTGCCAAAGGTCTCGATATCAGCAGGGTCGACGACCGTGGCGCCCTGCTTCTTCATGACATCGATTGCCTCGGCCATGATCCCGTCGACACTTTCGCTAAATCCAAAATACTTTCGCACTACCCCGATTCGCGCTCCCTTCAAGCCATTTGCATCGAGGAACTGCGTGTAGTCGGTGTAGGAGTGTCCGCGGCTCTCGCTGGTAGCGATGTCGTCCGGGTCAACTCCAGTGAGCGCACCCAGCAGGATCGCTGCATCGCGCAGGGTGCGACACATTGGCCCTGCGCTGTCCTGGCTGTGAGAAATGGGGATGATTCCCGCTCGGCTCACCAGCCCCACCGTGGGCTTGATCCCGGCCAGACCGTTGGCCGAGGACGGGCACACCACCGACCCGTCGGTTTCGGTGCCAATTCCGCCTGTCGCAAAATTCGCCGATACGCCCGCGCCCGTACCCGAACTTGAGCCGCACGGATTACGGTCGAGCGCATAGGGATTCTTTGTGAGCCCGCCACGCCCGCTCCAGCCGCTGGTAGAGTGACTGGAGCGAATGTTTGCCCACTCACTGAGATTAGTCTTTCCCAGGATGACCGCTCCGGCTTTGCGCAGTTGTTGCGCGACGAACGAATCCCGCGGCGGCTTGGGCGCGCCTACCAGCGCCAACGAGCCCGCGGTCGTCATCATCTTGTCGGCCGTGTCGATGTTGTCCTTGATCAGGATCGGAATCCCGTGTAGCGGCCCTCGCTCGCTTTTCTCCCTGCGCTCGCGATCGAGCGATTCGGCAATCTCGAGCGCATCGGGATTCACCTCGATTAGGCTGTTGACCACGGGTCCCTGCTTGTCGATGTCCTGAATGCGCGTGAGATATTTTTCCGTGATGGAGCGTGAGGTGTACTTACCGGACTTCATTCCGGCTTGGAGGTCATCGATGGTCGCTTCTTCCAGTTCAAATGCTTTGACCTCAGCCGCGGGGAATTCATTCGCGTGCGCGTTTTCTGCTATGACCCGCGCAGCGCCAAGTGCCGGGTACACCGCCGCCGCGCTGGCGACAAGTCCAGTTTGAAGAAACGTTCTGCGGCTGCTGTCACTTTCGGTCGAATCCTTATGTCGCCTGTTCAAAGATCGCTCCTTACCTTCTTGCCCACCATCGCTTCGCGAAAGAAACTCACAGCCTGACCTCTGATCTTTACTCTCTTGGCGCACCCTTTACGTCCTTTTGCGGTTTAAGACGTTTCACTCAGCGCAATGCTGCAAACAGAGCCTTCTTCCATCGCGCGGTATCCATCGTCCAGTAGACTTTCGCCTTGCGCCCCTTCACCACCGGCTTCCAGACGTCCCGATTCCGCTCATCCTGCGCGACATTCAGCCGGTCGACTACCGTCATGCCACGCGTCAACTCACTCTGGACCTCGACATCCAGGTAGTGCTCGCTCCACGACGTCCCTACTGAGGGATCAATGGCCAGACACATCGCCACCGGGTCGGGCAACGAGATCCCGTCCTCTCCGGTCTGCACCTTGTAAGCAGAACGGGCATGGCTGTTGCACTCGATGGCAAAGTGCGCAAGGGAAGTTTTCAACGCTTCGACCGCTGCGATGTCGCGATCGTTCAAGACCGCGCCTCCTCGCGAGAGATGCCACCCGACCAGGTCGACCGGTAGCCCGCTGCGCACGACCATCCGCGCCGCCTCAGGATCGACCCAGATGTTGTACTCCGCTGCCGGAGTTACGTTGCCTTCGCAGCACGGTGCTCCACCCATGATCACGCAGAGGCCAACCTTGGAAGCGATCGAAGGCTTCTTGGCCAACGCCAGCGCTAGGTTGGTGAGCGGCGCGAGCGTCACAATCACGAGGCCGGGATTCGCCTCGACCGTTTCGATGATCGCATCGGCCGCGTGCAGTCGACCGACCGTCTTGCGTGGAGCCGGATATCCGTGATCTCCCAGCCCGTCGCGCCCATGAAACCAGGTGGCATTCTGATAGGTCCGCAGCAGGGGTTTGTCCGCGCCGGCGTACACGGGGACGTCAACTCCGCATAGTTCGGCGACATAGAGCGCGTTCTTCGTTGATTGCTCGACCGGTACGTTGCCGGCGACGATCGTGATGGCCTTCACCTCAACATCCGGCGCGCGCAGCGCCATGATCAACGCGACGGCATCATCGGAAGCAGTATCGGTATCGATCAGAAAGGGGCGTTGCACGCCGCGTATGATAGCAAACGAGCAAGTGCTATAGTGTCACTCCAACCGGAGGTGCCCCATGTCTCGAATCGTGCGCTGCGGCCTCATTCAGGCGAAGTCCCCCCTCGACGGCCGCCAGCCTTTATCCGCAATCAAAAAGGCGATGATCGACAAGCACCTCAAGATGATCGAGCAGGCCGCCAAGAAGAAGGTCAAGGTCTTGTGCCTGCAAGAGCTCTTCTACGGTCCCTATTTCTGCGCCGAACAGGACACGCGCTGGTACGAACTCACCGAGCGCGTCCCCGAGGGTCCGACGACCAAGCTCATGCAGAAGCTTGCTGCCAAGCACCGCATGGTAATCGTCGCGCCGATTTATGAAGAGCAGATGCCGGGGTTGTACTTCAACACGGCGGCGGTTATCGATGCGGATGGAAAGTATCTGGGGAAATACCGCAAGCACCACATCCCGCATGTCCACCCCGGCTTCTGGGAGAAGTTTTACTTCACGCCCGGTGACCTGGGATACAGCGTGTTTGAAACGCGCTACGCCCGCGTCGGTGTCTACATCTGCTATGACCGCCACTTCCCCGAGGGCGCTCGCATTCTCGGATTGAATGGCGCAGAAATTGTCTTCAATCCGTCGGCCACCGTTGCCGGTCTGTCGGAATATCTGTGGGAGCTCGAGCAGCCTGCTCACGCCGTCGCGAACGGCTACTTTGTCGGAGCCATCAACCGCGTCGGCACCGAGAAGCCCTGGAGCATCGGCGAGTTCTATGGCAAGAGCTACTTTTGCAACCCGCGCGGCAAGATCATTGCGCAGGCCAGCCGAGATAAAGACGAAGTCGTCGTCGCCGACCTCGACCTCGACATGATCGAAGAAGTCCGCCGCGTCTGGCAGTTCTTCCGGGACCGCCGGCCAGAGACGTATGCGCCCCTGACCGAGCAGACGGGAAGGGCCGCGGCAGCAGACTGAGAACGCCAGTGAAGGCGTCGAAAAGGTTCGCGAGGATTTTGTTAGACCCTCACTGGGTCTACATCCTGCCATCGTGCATCTTGCTGGGTGCATCGCGACCGCTGTGAAGAATTTTGAATGGTTCCGGTGGCCGTTAGCGAATCACCACTCGGCATCCTCCTAGTAGCGATGGCTTGGTGTGTCGGTCACCCACTATTTTGGTTTGGAGTTCTCGGAACACTGGGGTGGTGTTGGCTGCTCCGGTTGGCTTTTAATTGGCTCTCGAAGGATTGACAGTTCCACTCGCGAGCATGAGTTTTTCCCGAGCCCTGAGCCCTAAGACCTAACACCTGAACTATGAATCTCTCCCGAATCCAATCCAGCCCCCTCTACAACCATGACCTCGCCCCCGCCACGCCCGAGCAGCGCCACTGGGGAACCTACAACTACGCCGCGCTCTGGGTGTCGATGTCGGTCAATATCCTGACCTACATGCTCGCGGCCAGCCTGATCCAGGGAGGCATGGACTGGAAGCAGGCTGTCTTCACCGTCTTCCTCGGCAACTCGATCGTTCTTGTTCCCATGCTGCTCAATTCGCACCCTGGCGCGCGCTACGGGGTTCCGTTCCCCGTGCTCGCCCGCGCGTCTTTCGGAGTATTGGGTGCGAACGTCGCTGCGGTCCTCCGCGCGCTCGTTGCCTGCGGGTGGTTCGGCATTCAGACCTGGGTCGGGGGCGAAGCCATCAGCAGCCTGCTCACCATCCTCTTTCCCGGATGGGCCCAGGTCCCACACAACACCGCCATCTGTTTCTTTTTGTTCTGGCTTATCAATCTCGTTGTCATCCTGAAAGGCATCGAGTACATCCGCTTTCTGCAAGGAATCAGCGCGCCGGTGCTGCTCGCGGTCGGACTGCTACTGCTTGGCTGGGCTTACACCGCCGCCGGCGGATTCGGCCCCATGCTCGCCGCTCCATCGAAGTTCGCGAGCTTTGCCGACTTCCTCAAATTTCTCGTCCCAGCTCTCAACGCGACTGTGGGCTTCTGGGCCACCGTCTCGCTCAACATCCCTGATTTCACCCGTTTCGCCCGCAGCCAGCGCCAGCAGGCCATCGGACAAGCCATAGCACTCCCGACGACGATGACCCTCTACTCGCTGATTGGAATCTTGGTGACGTCGGCCACAGTCGTGATCTATGGCACGGCGATCTGGGACCCGGTCCAGCTTTTAGCCCGCTTCCATTCGCCCATCGCAGTCGTGATCTCTCTTGTTGCGATTCTGCTGGCCACTCTCAACGTGAACATTGGCGCTAACGTCGTGTCGCCGGCAAACGATTTTTCCAACCTCTGGCCGCGCGGTATCAGCTTCCGCACCGGAGGCATCATCACCTGCTTCATGGGCATCGCCCTGATGCCCTGGAAGCTGCTGGCCAACTACAAGACCTTTATCCTTGGCTGGCTCGGCGGATACGCAGCCTTTCTCGGCCCTGTCGCCGGCATCATGATCTGCGATTATTTCGTGCTCCGCAGAAGGGAACTAAAGCTCGAGGATCTTTACCTGCGCGGCGGAGCATACGAATACCGCGGCGGTTTTAACTGGCTGGCGTTGGCTGCGCTGGCCGCCGGGGCGGGAACTGCTTTGGTCGGACTGATTGTTCCGTCACTCCGGCCGCTTTACGATTACTCCTGGTTTGTAGGATTCGCGGTGTCGTTCGTGGCGTACTACGGGCTGATGAGGTTGCAGGGAGAGCGAGGAGTCGCGATCGAGGGAGCGTCTTAGACCCCTACCTCACGTCCGCCGCCAGCCACATGAACGCATTCCGCTCCGAGTCTGACCCGCTGAACCTTTGTATCAGAAACAACCTCACAAGTTGCTGCTCCGGATCTGCCCACCCAAACGTCCCCGAAGCTCCCGCCACGCCGAAGCTACCTTTGGAGATACGCAACGCAGGCTGCCTCGCAGGTTCCGTGCAGACAAACCATCCCAGCCCTTGCGAGACGCCCTCCATGCCCGTGGAAACGCGGGGGTCGAGCATCGTGGCGACAGTCTTTTGCGACAGAATGCGATGCTTCCCCAGACTCCCGCCGTTCCGCATCGTCTCGAATAGCCGCGCCATGTCCCGTCCGGTCGAGAACAGCCCAAATTCCGGCGCCGCATACTTCGCTCCGCGTCGATAGATATCAATGGAATCCCGCTTCAGGGTGCCATTTTCCATGATGTACATGGCAGCGATCCACGACTCCTTCTCGCGCGGCGGAAAGTAGAAGCTGTCGCGCATATCGAGCGGCCGTAAAATGCGCTCCGCGACGAAATCCTGGTACGGTTTGCCGCTCCGCACTTCGACCACGCGGCCCAGCACCGCGTATCCCATACTGCTGTAGTTCCACGGAGCGCCCGGGTCGGCGCTGAGCGGCTGCTTCGCGATAGTGTCCACCACCTCCTGCAGCGACCGATCCAAAACCCGCGTGATGTTCTCAATTGGCTGCGGCCGAATCTCTGACATGCCCGAGGTGTGCGTGAGCAGATCAAGCAATGTGACTGGACGCTTTGGCGCCCGCAGCTGACCGCCACTCTCGGAGACCCGGAGTTCGGCAAACTCCGGTAAGTATCTCGACACCGGATCCTCGAGGCTCAGCTTAGCGTCTTCCACCAGGCACATCACCGCGATCGCGGTGACACCCTTTGTCATCGATCGGATATCGAAGATGGTGTCGGTGCGCATCACCTTGCCGCTCCCGAGGTCCTGGCTGCCCACCGCTTCTTCGTACACGATCCGCCCGGAGCGAGACACGAGTGCCACTGCACCGGCAATCTGGTGCGTGTGTACGAACTCCTGCAGTTTGCCAGTGAGAGCCTTCGATGCGGGAGAGTTGTTTCGAAATGCGAAGGAACTGCTGGTAACGAGAACGAAACTGCCCAACCTGCGGAGAAGCTCCCGGCGGGTCAGATCGTCGCTCTCTTCCAGACACACCGAGCCTTTCATGCCATCCTGATTCAAGCGTGAAGATCACTTCGGCAGCCGCGCGCAACACCGCGCATCGCCCGGAACACGCTGTCGACTACACAACCGATTTCTCAAACGCGGGCAAAATCTCCTTCTTATAGTCCTCCAGGGTCTGCTCCTCATCCCCCGACATCAGGTACAAGTTGAACTGGGTCACGCCGGACTTCGCCAGCCGCCGGAGCTTCTCACGATGCACCTCGGCCGGACCTACCAGGCAGAAGCGGTCCACGATGTCGTCGGTCACGAATTTCGAGTTCTGGCTGTCGACTTCGCAGTGCTGCAGGTAGTCGTATGCGCCGCGGTTGCTCACGTACGAGGTCAGTGCAGGCGGCAACTCCTCCGGCTTATAGCGCGACAGCAGATCCACCACGTGATTTGACACCAGGGCTGGGAACCAGCGCACATGTTTGCGCGCTTTCTCAAGATCGTTCGACATCCACACCGCCGACGCCGACATCACCTCAATCTTCTTGTAATCGCGTCCCGCCGCCTCGGCGCCTTTCTTCACGAAGCTAAGACACCACTCGATGAGGTCAGGATCAGCGAACTGCAGGATCACGCCGTCGCCGACGCGTCCCGCCATCTCGAGCACTTTCGGTCCGTAGCCCGCCACCCAGATCGGCGGCACGACCTTCGCCCAGGTGAGCTTGGTCGGCTGGCCTTCGTAATCGATCTCTCTTCCTGACATCAGCTCGCGCAGCGTCTTGATCGCCCGCTCCAGATCGCCCGCCCCAACCGGCTTCTTGCCTAGCACGCGTCGCGAGCTGTCTCCGCGCCCGATGCCCACCTGCATCCGTCCACCGGAAATCAGATTTAAAGTTGCGAACAGGCTCGCGGTCACCGTCAGATCACGCACGGCCGGGTTGGTGACGCACGGCCCCAGCTTCATCTTGTTCGTATTCGCAGCCATCAATGTAAGCATCGGGTACGGCTCCAGCCACAGCACGTGCGAGTCGAAGATCCACCCATATTCGAACCCTGCTGCTTCGGCCTGCCGCGTCAGCGCGACAATGCGATCCACGGTCATGTCCGGCTTAATCGTCATCCCAAACCGCATATGTGCTCCTGGTGATCCGGCTCTTCCCCGTGCCCCTCCGTGTCCCCTGTGGTGAAGAATTATTCAAGCCACCGAGGACACCGAGAGGCACGGAGAACCACCGAAGGTGCCGCAGTTTAGCATAAAATGCCCATTCGCCTTTCCCAGGAGGACGTCCGCAATGGGCTTCGATACCCTCATCGTCAACGGCCGCGTGGTGACCGCAACTGACACCTACCCCGGCGAGATCGCCATCAGCGCCGGCAAGATCGAAGCCATCGGCAAAGGCCTCCCCCGCGACAACGCCAAGAGGGTGATCGACGCTGCGAACAAATATGTCCTCCCCGGGGGCATTGACGTCCACACTCATCTCGACATGCCCTTCGGCGGCACCACCAGCGCCGACGATTTCGAAACCGGCACCCGCGCCGCCGCCTTCGGAGGCACCACCACCCTCATCGATTTCGCCATCCAGTACAAAGGTCAGACCCTGCGCACTGCTTTCGATGCCTGGATGCAGAAAGCCTCGGGCAAGGCCGTCACCGACTATGCGTTCCACTGCATCATCACGGACCTCGGCGCGGCGCAGCTGGAAGAAATGAACGCGTTCGTTCGCGAGGGAGTCACCAGCTTCAAGCTCTTCATGGCCTATCCCGGTGTGTTCATGCTCGACGATGCCAGCATCTTCAAGGCCTTCCGCGCTGCTGCGAAGAACGGAGGGCTGGTCTGCATGCACGCGGAGAACGGTAACGCCATCGACGTGATCGTGCAGCAGGCGCTGGCGGAAGGAAAGAAGGCTCCGAAGTATCATGCGCTGACGCGTCCCACTACAGCCGAGGCCGAGGCAACATCCCGCGCTATTGCGCTCGCCGAGATGGCCGGAGCGCCCGTATACATCGTCCACTTGAGTTGCAACGACGCGCTGGAGAAAGTCCGCGAAGCGCGCGATCGCGGCCTGCCCGTGTACGCGGAAACCTGCCCACAGTATCTTTATCTCTCACTCGAGAACATGGAAGCCCCCGGTTTCGAGGGCGCCAAGTATGTCTTCACGCCACCGCTCCGCGAGAAGTGGCACCAGGAGAAACTCTGGAACGGATTGAAACACGACCATCTGCAGGTCGTCTCTACCGACCACTGCCCGTTCTGCTTCAAGGAACAGAAAGAACTCGGCAAGGACGACTTCACCAAAATTCCCAACGGAGGCCCGGGCATCGAGCACCGCATGAGCCTGATCTACTCTGGGGGGGTCGCCAAGGGGCGGTTCTCCGTCAACCGCTTCGTCGAGCTGGTCTCAACCACGCCGGCGAAACTCTTTGGCCTCTACCCCCGCAAGGGTACCATCGCCGTGGGAAGCGACGCCGATCTCGTCATCTTCGACCCCAACGGCAAACACACCATCAGCTGCAAGACGCACCATATGCGGGTGGACTATTCGATGTTCGAGGGAATCGAAGTGACCGGCATGCCGGACGTCGTGCTGTCACGTGGCAACGTCGTCGTCGAGGGGAACCAGTTCCGGGGCAGGGCCGGAGCGGGACAGTTTCTTCGCCGAGCGACGTACACTCAGCAGTGAGCCATTAAGCTTGGATTTCCGAACAAAAGCGGGCGGGACGTGTTTCCCCCTCCTCGTTCCGCCCTGTTTCAAGCGTTACTACTTCTTCGCGCTGCTGACCTGTGTCAGCACGGTATTCGCGGTCTGCTGCAGCAGGGGAGTGAGCACGTCCTCCCCATCCGACTTTGCTTTTCCCTGCAGGAAAAGGTTACCGCCCGCATGGCCCGCTGCGACGCTGCCCTCGGTTCGAAGTCACAACATCCGACAGCAAGTCCGAACTGACAAACTGAGCGGCGGTAGATTGCAGCCGGGTTCCCGGCAGTGGTACCCTCGCTACAGTCAGCGGCCCTGGTATATGGGTTGTGCCCCGGCTTCCCAAGCCGGCGAAACGGGTTCGAGTCCCGTGGGCCGCTCCACCCTTCCTTCGACTTTATCTCTTAATGATTTAAGCCAGCCTCCCGTCCCGAAAGACCTGCAGATGTAGACTGGTCGAAGCGTGCCGAAATCTCGCCCCCACCACCGAAACTTCTCCTCCTCTCCCGGGTTCGGCCAGAGCGTGACCCTACCCTGGGCGTCCGCCGCCCGTAACAAGGAGTTTCTGTATGCCCTCGCGTTTGTTGCTTGTGGTCGGCCTGCTCTCGGTTCTGTTGTTGTCAGGCTGCAATAACGCCCTCAACCCATTCTGCGGAAGTGCCCGGCCTGTTCCGCTGATTGGCTCCCTCTCACCCAGTACCGTCAGCTTTTCGGACGTCGAAAAAGGTGTGGCTCTCACGGTCAATGGCAGTCAGTTCGTCGCGTCCTCTGTCGTGCTCATCAACGGCCAGCCCTTGAGCACCACGGTCGCCAGCAATCAGCAGCTTCGCGTCACCCTGACCACGGGCGTGATCTCCGGCCCGGGCTCTGTCGACGTGACCGTTAAGACTCCTAGCGGCAGCACCGGAGATGTCGGCTGCACAAGCGGTGGCACCAGCAGCAGGTTGGTCCTTACCGTAAACTGACAC
>Ga0306926_10000431_pt1 | contig 38860 bp, 16 predicted proteins | sample flu12Cox44000178_FD_203759 | JGI IMG/M metagenome (GOLD analysis project Ga0306926, IMG submission 203759) | Lab enrichment of tropical soil microbial communities from Luquillo Experimental Forest, Puerto Rico - flux8day.12C.oxic.44.000.178 (v2)... | ecosystem: Environmental > Terrestrial >...
GATGGCGCGCCAGCAGGACCTGCTCGCGAGGCTCGACCTCTCCGCCGTGAAGGCGGTGACCATCGGCTCGGCCCCGCTGACCGAGGCGCTCGTCGAGCGGGTGCAGGCCATATTTCCGCACGCGGCGATCTCCAACGGCTACGGCACCACGGAAGCCGGGCCCTCGATCTTCGAGGAGCACCCCGCGGGGCTGCCCCGGCCGCTGCTGTCGCTCGGCTATCCGCTGCCGGAGGTCGAAGTACGCCTGGTCGGGGGAACCGGGGACGAGGGAGTCCTGCAGGTCCGCTCGCCGGCCATGTTCACCGAGTACCTGAATCTGCCGAAGATCACCGGCGAGAAGCTGCACGATGGCTGGTACGACAGCGGCGATGTCATGCGGCGCGATGCCGCGGGCTTTTACTACTTCACGGGCCGGGCCGATGACATGTTCGTCTGCGGCGGTGAGAACGTCTTTCCCGGTGAGATCGAGAAGATGCTCGAGCGCCACCCGGCGGTGCTGCAGGCGGCGGTCGTTCCCGTGCCGGATGAGATCAAGGGCCAGATTCCGATTGCGTTCGTCGTGTTGAAGGATCGGAGCTTTCCGCTCGAGGAGCTCAAGCGCTACTCGCTCGAAGCGGGGCCGGCCTTCAGCCACCCGCGCGCCTTCGTGGTGGTGGACGAGCTCCCGGTGGCAAGCACTCACAAGCCGGACAAGCGACCGCTCATGGCGCGGGCGCTGGAGGCCGCCCGGGCGCTCAAGCGTTGAGTAGGCGTGTCAGCCGGGCTTCGTGCCGTAACAGCCGCGGCCGATCGCGATGACCCGGTCCTGCCCGTCCAGGACATCGATGTCGACGACCCCGACGGTGCGACCCGCGCGCCGGATGCGTGCCACGGCCCTCAGATCGGTCGCAGAAGCCGGGCGCAGAAAATCGATCCGCAGGTTGATCGTGGGCACGCCGTAACCGAGAACCGCCCACAGGGCGTAGTCGCCGGCAATGTCGATGAGGCTGCTGATCGCTCCCCCGTGGTACTGGCGAGTCCCCGCGGAGCGCTCGACGGAGGGCGTGTAGCGCATGAGGATTTCGAGCTCGCCGGCGTCGCGATCGAAACGCAGGCAGGTGAGGTCGAAGAGCTGATGGAACGGCGGGCTCCGCAGGTGCTCCTGCAGCTCACTCAGGGTGATGGTCGCGGGGGTTTCGCTCACTCTGCGGCATCCCGGCTCGAGGGATCAAAAATGTAGCCCGTTTGTTACCTCCACGCCACTGTCGCGGCAGCGGGTTTTCGCTACCCTGCCGCGACGGGTGAGAAAAAGTCATTCCGCCCGGCTCGACTTCTGAAAGCATACTTTTCCCGTCGATTTGCATGCTGCGCTTGCCGCGGAACTGCTCATTAATAGCGGCAGGGGCAAGCTGCCAGCAGCACGCCTGCGCCGCCGGTGGCGCTGAAGAGACATAGCCAAACGGGGAGGCACGCGGATGGGGAAGATTCGGTTGAACCTGCCGGGCGCGGTCGCATGCGCGACCATTGCAGCCGGCGCCGTGACCACACCCACCCAGGCGCAGACCGACACGAGTGAAGCCACCTCGGGCCCGCGGCTCGAGGAAGTCGTGGTCACGGCCACCAAGCGCAACTTATCGGTTCAGGACGTGCCGGTCAGCATCACCGCGATCTCGGCACGCGACCTCGAGGCCATGGGGGCCAACCAGTTCTTCGATTACGGCACGGACATCCCCAACCTGTCGTTCGGGATCGGTGCGGCGGACGGTAACCTCGCCGGTCGCGGCATCGCGTTGCGGGGCATCCAGGGATCAAATACTACCGGCTTCTATATCGATGACACGCCGGTCCTCGAGACGCTCGATCCCCACATCGTCGACATCGCGCGCATCGAGGTGCTGCGCGGCCCGCAGGGCACGCTCTATGGAGCCGAGTCGATGGGCGGTACTCTCCGGATCATCACCGAGCAGCCGGACGTCGGCGCCCGGGGGGTCACGGGTCAGTTGCACGTCGGCGGCTCATGGACCGAGCACGGCGGCTTCAACAACATCGAGGAAGGGGTTGTCAACATACCGCTTGTCACCGACACGCTGGCCGTGCGGATGAGTGCCTTCCATCAGTTCGACGACGGGTATTTCAACAAGGATATCGGCCCGTACGGGGCACCACCCACCGAGACCCTCACGCAGGTGGGCAGCATGAGGTACTACGGCGGGCAGATCGCCATCCGCTGGCAGCCGATGAACGAGCTGTCGATCACGCCGCGAATCATGTATCAGAAGACGGAGCAGGACGGTGTCCCGTACGCCTACAACTACGCGGAGAACCTGACGCAGCGCGAGGTGTTCAACATTGCGACAGGCGGCACGGACAAGTGGTACCTGGCGAGCCTCACCATCAACTACACGGCGCCCTGGGGCAACTTCGTTTCGTCTACCGCTTATTTCGATCGCAACACGTTCGAGACCGAGGACGACACCGACTTCGTGACCTACGCTTTCAGTCCTCCCTCTCCGCTCCCGTCGCCCATCACTCGCAAGCTCGATCTGCGGCGCTTCGCGCAGGAGGTCCGCTTCGTATCGACGTTCCACGGTCCGTTCCAGCTGCTTGCGGGTGGCTTCTACTCCGACAGCACGCGGCCCCGCGACTACGAATGGACGTCCACAGGCCTCGGTGCGGCCATCGGCGCCCCCAACGATAACGTGCTCAGCTTCGTCGACTCACGCACAGCCAAGGAGAAGGCGCTGTTCGGCGACGTCTCGTACGACATCCTGAAGAACCTGAAGGCGACGGTGGGTGTGAGGTGGTTCGAGGACGACGCCACGTTCACCCAGTACACCAACGGCATCTTCTACGGCAGCGTCGGGAGCACCTACAATGCGCCGTCGACCAGCGAGAGCGGCTTCACCCCGAAGTACCTGCTCGAATGGCGGGCGACACCGGATGTTCTCGTGTACGGGAGTGCCGCCAAGGGCTTCCGTGAGGGCGGCAACAACATCGCGCTGCCTCCGGGGCCGGCCCCGATCGGGTGTGACACGGACCTCAATAACCTCGGCCTCACTGCAGCCCAGGTCGTCAACTTCAAATCCGACAGCCTCTGGAACTACGAGGCGGGAGTCAAGTCGAGCTTCGCCGACCACCGCTTCACGCTGAACGGCGCCGGATTCTGGATCGAATGGGACAAGATCCAGCAGCTGGTGTCGCTGCCCCTGTGCGGCTACGGCATTACCGCCAACGCCGGGCATGCGCGCAGCCAGGGCGTCGAGCTCGAATTCAACGGGCGGCTGACGCCGGAGCTCACGCTCGGGGCCGCCTTCGGCTACACCGATGCGCGCATCACCGAGAAAGGGGCCACGCCGCAACCGGTGGGGAGCCCGGTGTACCAGGTCCCGAAGGTCAACTATGCAGCCAACCTCGAGTACGCCCGGCCCGTGACGGCCGAGTGGTCGGGATTTGCGCGGGCCAGTTACGCGTATGTCGGCTCCAGCTATTCCGGCAACAACTACCCGCCGCTCGAGTACCGCCCGTCCTACAACATCGTGGATCTGCGGTTAGGTGGGCGCCGCTCGCGCCTCGAGCTGACGGCGTTCGTCAAGAATCTCACCAACAAGCACGCAAATCTCGGCGACGCCATCCTCATTGGCGCTGAAGTGCCCGGCATGCCGCGATTCGTGATCAATCAGCCGCGCACGGTCGGCCTCGAGGGACGATACCTGTTCAAGTAAAACCGATGCGAGCGGTCAGTACGTCGCCTGACACCCCGGGGGCCCGGCGTCACGCCTTGCAGCCATTCGTCCTGGGCATAGCCGTTTTCCTCGTGGGCCTCGGGATGACGCCCGATCGCGCGGCATCACAACCGCAACGCGCCGATGCCACCGCACAGGCCTTCACCAACGCAGTGCTCATCGATGGCACGGGCGCTGCTGCCGTTGAGCATGCGACGGTCGTGGTTCGCGGCGATCGCATCGTCGCCGCAGGTCCCGCCGCGTCGGTGAGCATCCCTGGCGGCGCCCGCGTGACGGACTTGCGCGGCAAGGTGCTGATGCCGGGTCTCGCCGACATGCACGTGCACCTGATGGGTGGCTGGGATGGCGTGGCGAGCGACATGCTCGGCTACCGGCGCTACATGAGTGCGCTGCTCTATGCCGGCGTAACCACGGTGCTCGATACCGGCAACGTCGAGCCCTTCATCGTGCAGCTGCGGGCGGAGGTCGCGGCGGGAAGGCTTCCCGGGCCCCGCATTTACTGCGTCGGGCCGCTGATCGATGGCGCAGACCCGGCCTGGCCGCCACTCTCGCGCGCGGTAGCCTCGGTGGGACAGGTGCCGGATGTCGTCAGGGCGCTCAGCCGCGATCACGTCGATCTGATCAAGGCCTACGTCGGGCTGTCGCACCCGGTGCTCGAGCGGCTGGTGGAGGAGGGGCGCAAAGCGTCGCTCCGCGTGATCATCGATCAATGGCAGCGCAACGGCTCACCCGATCTCGTCGCCGATGGCATCTACGGATTTGCGCATTTGCCCACGCGCAAGCTGAGCTCGACCGACGTGGAGCTGATGCGTGATCGCAAGGTCGCCTTCATCTCGACACTGGCGGTGTTCGAGAGTGAGAGCCGCCGCCGTCTCGCCAACCTGACTTTTCTGCAGGACCCCCTGGTGCGCGACACCTCGCCGCCCAAGTTTCTCGAGGGCCTCCGAGCCGAGGCCGCGCGGAAGCTGACATCGGAACAGGCGGAACGGGCGCAACGCGGCGTCGGAATGCTGCAGAATGCGATGGCTAATGCACGCGCCCTGGTCCAGTCCGGCGTGTTGCTCACCGCCGGTACCGACGCGCCCTATCCGGGCGACATGCAGGGTGAAGGCCTGCATCGGGAGCTGGAGCTCCTGGTCGAGGCCGGCTTCACGCCGCTCGAAGCCATCTCGATCGCCACGCAAAACGCCGCGCGCTTCATCGGCGCAAATGACTGGGGCACGGTACAGCCCGGAAAACTGGCAACGGTGATCGTCGTCGATGGCAGGCCCGATCGCGACATCTCGCAGACCCGCCGGGTGGTCGGCGTCTACGTGGCGGGTAAAAAGATCGACCGCGAGAGTCTTCAGCTTGCCCGGCAGAACGATCCGGGTTTCGAGCCCATCTCACCGGTCGATTTCTGATACGCCCGCCTGCGCACCTGATACGGATTGGATTGGGTTCCTACAAAAATCACAGCGCGATCCCTCGCTGACCTCACAGCCGCGGCCGCTGCCTTACCCTGCGCCCTCAGCTGCTCTCGCGGGCCCGGATGCCTTTCTACCCCGTAAGCCATTGATATACCTGAGGTCAGGCATCTTTAATGAGTGGTATACGTATTAAACAAATTGGCAATTTCCTTTAATATGATTCCCGGGTATTAAAGGCGCGGTAAATGGATCGAACTCAATTCTTGGAACAGGCCCCCGGGTCGTTGGTCCCGATCACAGCACCCGAGAAGGACTGGGCGTTCGTGCCGGCACCCCTTCCGACTGAGTGGACGCTCCCCAGCGAGTATGTTCCGCTCCTCGTCGATGCACGGCAAAGCCTCGCGCGTCTCGACGGCGCCGGGCGCCATCTTCCGCCTCATAGCCTATTTCTCCGTCCGTTGCAGCGACGCGAGGCGCTGCGTTCGTCCGCGCTCGAGGGCACCTTCGCCACCGCCGAAGAGCTGTTGGCCTACGGACTCGAGCCGAAAGATCCCGCCTCGATCGATGACCCTGCGAATGCCTGGCGCGAAGTCTTCAACTACGACGCAGCGCTGCAACAAGGGCAGAAGTTGTTGCGGAAGTTACCGCTGTCTGGTCGCATCATGCGCGAGCTCCATAAAACGCTCCTTGAACGAGTGCGCCGCAACGACCGGACGCCAGGGGTGTTTCGCACCCGGCAAGTTCACATCGGCTCCGACCGCCGCTTCGTGCCACCGCCGCCCGATCGGATCACCGCGCTGACCGCAGACCTGGAACGATACATGAACGAGCCGATGACGACGGACTGTCTCGTTCAGTCGTTCCTTGCTCATTATCAGTTTGAAACCATTCATCCATTCCTGGACGGCAACGGACGGGTAGGGCGCCTGTTGCTTTCCCTGATGGTCTACGCCAAGTGTGGCCTGCAGTCGCCGTGGCTCTACTTGAGCCCTTATTTCGAGCGCTACAAGGGCGAATACATCAATCGGCTGTTTGCGGTCAGCACCCGTGGGGACTGGGCGGGTTGGGTCGCCTTCTGCCTGCGTGGCACGGTTGCTGAGGCCAACGATGGACTGCGCCGCATGGACCGATTACTCGCTCTGAAGGCGAAATACGAGAAGAAGCTTGCGAGCTCGTCACGGATCTCTCACCGTCTGCAGCCGATCGTCTCCCATCTGCTGGCCTCGCCGCTCATCACAATCCCCGCACTTGCGAGGCAGCTCAAGGTTACGTTCCCGACCGCGCAGAAGGATGTCCAGCGCCTGATTGAGTTGGGAATCCTCAGGGAATCAACCCGCCAGTCAAAGCCGCAGTACTACATCTCCCACGAGTTCTTCCAAATCGCATACGCGGAAGAGTGAGCCCCGCGCCGAAAAGCGCGGGGCTGACGGGCACTCTCATGCGATGTCATCCCGTCTGCGCGGACTGAGGTCTTAGATAACATCCGGGATTGTCAGCCCGCGCCGTGCAATCGCACCAAGCTGCACGCCCGACGTAGGCTCACTGCGTAACGACCCAGCAAATACCGAACGCCGGCGCGTTTACACGCCGCTGTCAAGATTTTCAGGACAACAGGTCCTGCAGCATCACTTTATCGTGCGTCAGGTCGGCCACCAGGCGCTTCAGCCGTGCGTTCTCCTCCTCAAGTCGCCGCATCTTGCGCAGTTCGCTCGTTGAGAGCTCGCCGTCCTTCCAGACATAAAGGGTTGCTTCGCTGATGCCCAACTTGCGGCACACATCCGCAACCGGTACGCCTGCTTCGACTTCTCGCAGAGCCCTGCTTTACCTGCTCCTCGTTGAACCTCGATCGCTTCATACGGTCGTCCTCTCCTGATACCGGGGAACCGCAATGGACGGCGTCACTCTAATTTGAATTGGTCCAAATTGGCGGTAGGGGAACCATCGCTACTACAAGAAGCGTACGAGGTCATCGATTATTGATGCCTGTGCGGTGCCTCGTCGGGCTTTTCCGGCACGCTGGGGCTCGGTGCGAGCGGGACCTGTAACCTGACCGTCTTCACGACTGCTTTCGTGCCCGAGCACCGTCAGCCCCGGCGGTCGGTTCTCAGCACTTTCAGAGGACCTCGGATTTCATACTCGGCGTCGGACAGGAATTTTGAGTCGCGCTGCGGGTCGCGTCCCCGATTTATTGCGAGAAGCGCGAATCCTCTGCGAGTATGATCCAAGTGAGGCGAGCCGTCGCCGGAACTAGAACGCTTCGCGAATGCGCTCGCCCAGAACGGTCTTCCGCATTAAGCCCTGATTGCGGTCTGTCTGAATCACCTCGACCGTTACATGAGTCGCCTGAGTGCGCAGACCATGGCCTTCGACGACCTCTCAACGGCCCCTGACTTCCAGTCCTTTATAGCCGAACGCACCGAGAATTTCGTCGGCCGTGGCTGGGTCTTCGATCGCGTTGATGCCTGGCTGGCGAGCGGCTCGGGGCCGCGCACGTTCTTGCTAGCGGGTCCACCTGGCAGCGGGAAATCGGCGATCGCCGCCCGTCTTGTCCAGCTCAGCGAGGGCCAAGTCGCGGGGAGCTGGCCGTGCTTACGATCGGGGTTCCTCGTTCATGACCATTTCTGTCAAGCGGGCTTGGACAGTACGCTATCACCAACGACCTTCGTCCAGTCCTTGTCCGAAGCTCTGGCCAATCGCTATCGGGCCTTTCAGGAGGCGTTGCAGGCAGCAAGCCCGCGCCACGTCACCATCACCGTGAATCAGAGGGCCGATCAAATAGCTGGCGGACAAATGATCGGCGTCCAGCTCCGCCTGCAATTAACGGGCGGTGACGCACGCACGCTATTCGATGAGGCTGTGCGCCAGCCCCTCGTCAAGCTATGCGGGCAGCAGCCGAACGAACGCATTGTGTTGCTGATCGACTCGCTGGATGAAGCCCTGTCGTTCCACGTGAGCAATAACATCGTGCAGTTGCTTCGACTGACCAACGACTTCCCCTCGCAGGTACTTCTCGTCCTGACCTGCCGCTCGAAGAGCGAGCGCGTCTTTGACCTGGTGGGCAGGCCCACGCTCGATCTGGTAGACGATGCGCCACCGGGGCTCGATGAGGTCAAGCAATACGCCCTCGTGCGGCTGCACGATTCGCCGAAACCCGTCCAGGGCGAGATAGCCGAGGCCATCGCCGCCAAGAGCAAAGGCAACTTTCTGTATGCGTTCCATGTGCTGAACGACCTGCTCCGCGCCGGCTCCATAGCTGAAGGCATTCCCAAGAACGAGCTACCCGATGAACTGGAGGACGTTTACCGCAAGTTCCTGGAGCGCGAGCTGGATTACAGCGCTCGTTGGAACGGTGTCTATCGACCCCTGCTGGGCGCGATCGCCGTGGCGCACGGCGAAGGGCTTACGCGGGAGCAGCTGATCGGCATCACAGACTTGGAAGAGGATACGGCCAATGACGTGCTGGGCGTATGCGAGCAGTACCTAGTGGGTAGCGAGACAGATGGACGGCCATGGCGCATTTATCACCAGTCTTTCCGCGACTTTCTTCTGAACGACAGGAAATACAACGTTTTTCCCGCCGAGCGCCACGCCGCAGTTGGCAGGTACTTCCAGGACCTATACGCATCGAACTGGGGAACCTGCAGCGACGAGTACGCGCTGCGCTATGCACCGCTGCACTGGGCCGAGGCCGCGGCCGGTGCGGTGACGGAATCGAAGCGCGCTGCGCGTACACAGCAGCTCATCGCGCTGACCAGCCAGGTTCCCTATCAGCGTCAGTTCGAGCGGTGCATCGGCGAGCTCCTGCAACTGCAGCAGTTGCTGCTGCGCGCAACCGAGGTGGCCGCGATGAACGCCAAGGCGGCAATGTTGCTGTGGGTCGTACGGTCGGCCAAAGCCTGCGTGCGTTTTCGCCGCGATTTTCTCGATGCGGAACCGGTTCTAGCCCTGGCGGAGAAGGGTGGGCTCGACGGGGCGCAGAAACGCCTGGCCATGTTCGTCGACGTATCGCAAGACTGGCAGACCGCCGGCCGTCTGATCCTCGCATGGTTGGCGTTCGAAAAGGCGCCCGATGCGGCGCGGGCGCTGTACGAGGGTGTCTCGCATGCCTTATCGGCGCCGGAGCCATTGGCGTTGCTCAGCGAGAGGGTACGACTGGCGCTCGAGCAACAGCCCGAATTCCCTTGTCCGCCTCCGGCGCCCGTCGATCTCGCCGATGCCCGCGAGCGCGTCAAGCGAATCAGCGGCCAGGCGTTCAATCGTGAGCTCCTGACCGCCGTCAATCCCAGTCTGATGATGATCCACGGGGAAATGCTGAGCGACCAGAAGGGCTACGCCAGCGCGGTCGACGGCGTGATGCTGGTCCACGCGGCTCGCGTAGCCGGGCAGGAAGAGGAAGGGGCAGCGCTCTTCGATGAGTACGTAAGTGCCCACGGGGGCTACAACTATGTCGAGTACCGCAACCAGTCGCTGTGGCTGATTCTATCTGCGGCTCTGGGTAATCACCCCAGCCAGGACTGGGTGAAGCGGCGGCTCAGGTTGATTCTCTCGGTGGCGCTCAGCGGAGGCGGTGCCGATTTCGAGGAGATGCTGCCTCTGGCAGCAGCGACGATGGGCGCGCCGCATCATGGTGCAGACGCTGGCTCGATCCTTCCGGTCTGGGGCGCCAGCGCAGGCGATGCGGCGGGCGCACTGGGGCAGCAGAGCGCAAACGACTCCTGGGGCACGCACAAGCGGCGTTTCATCGCAATGATGGAATTGCAGCGTTTGATCGCCGGCGACGAAGCTGCTGCGAGGCAATGGTTTCAATCGATCGGCGACTTGCCGGGTGGCTTCGCTGGCTTCCAGGCGCCTGCGAGCCTGCGCCTTGCCGATGGACTGCGAGCCAGTCGCCTCGATACACCGGCACTACTTGACCAGACTCTCCTGGAGTCTGTGAAGTTGGCCCATCGGATCCAGGATTATCACTTCTGCGCACGGGTCACAGCGCGCTGCAACACGCTGGCGCGTTGGCACCGGAGCGTGTTGAAGGGCGCCGATCTAGCCGATGCGGTCAAGCGCCTTGCGGCGTCAGCGAGCGATGTGGAGTTCGCTGCAGATCATAAAGTGGGCGAGCCTTTCGCCTACCGTGACGAAGGCGATCCGCAGACGCTGTCGGTGGACCCAGCAAGGCAGGCGAATACGCTCGAGCAGTTGGTTGATGTGTTCCAGCGTCCCGCGCTCGAGTTCCTGCGCGTGAACCCAGGATGCAATTTATCCGCGACGCTCGCCCCTGATACGATCGTCCGTGTTCCCGATCCGGGTCTGCCGCCGCTACTTGCGATCCACCTGTCGGCCCGAGTACTGGCCGATGACTCGCTCGAAGCCGAACGCATGGGCCTCATCCGCTCGCTGGTCCCACTAACGGTGACCAACGCGACCGCGCTGGATACGGTGTTGAGCTACCTGTTGGTCGCTGCGACCACTGATGACGCCGATCTGCTTGGCGAGATCGAGAAGGAAGTGGGGCCGCCAGAGCTTCAGATCGTGGCAGCGCCAGTAGCGCAGGTCGGGCCGGATGTTATCCCCGTGTAAGCACTCTCCCGGGCGAGCCACTTGGGCGACGCTCGTCTGCGTGACCAGGCAATGAATCCATTGGAACGAGCGAGGGCAGGCGTCTTCACCCCGGATTCAAAGAGCTGCAACAGGACTCGTTATGGCAGAACGTGACTATATAGACTTCAAGCTCTATATGACCGGCGCTCCGGAGGGCAAGGGTTTTTGCCAGGTCGCGGTTCTGCCCACACCAGAAGTAGGCGAGGCCATCATGCCTGTGATGGTGAGTCTCGACAATGCTCCTCGAGCCGATCTATGCGCACAGTTGGCGAGCAAGAGCATTACCCTTGGCAACCTCGCAGTGCTCGGCAAGCAGCTAGCCGAGTGTCTGCTGCCGACAGGCCCGGCGCGAGATCTCTTTCACGACGCCTACCGACGAGCTGGAGAAAACCGAGGGGTACGGCTTCGGCTGATCATCGCGGATCACGCGCTGAAGCAGATTCCTTGGGAGTATTTCTACGTCGATCTCCTGGGTGGCGCGCCGGACTCAATGCGCGGTTTCCTGGTGCTCGATAAGGCCGTGTCCATTGTCCGCCACGAACCGTTGCCCTTCCCGCATCCTGCACTTAGGCCGGTTCCTAAAGGCCTCAAGGAACTGTCGCTGCTGGTTGCCGCGGCTTCACCACAAGGGGAGGAACCACTCGATCTGGAGGGAGAGGTTCGAACCATCGAAACGGCAGTCGCCAGCTTCGATCTCGCAGGTGTGAAAATCGTACCGAGGGTTCTTCGAGACGCCACTAAACAGGACTTGAGCCAAGCTCTCCTGGGCACGCAGAGCGCACTGATCTTCCATTTCGCAGGCCACGGCAGCGTGGGTGTCAGACGCGACGATTTTAACAGCGGCGTTCCGAAGGGAGAGGGTTACGTTCTGTTACTGGCAGACCGTGCCAGCCGCCAGAAGGAGTCGCTGAGCGCAGAAGCTCTCTCGAGGGAGCTGAAAGGTGCGGGAACCCGGCTGGCCGTACTCAATGCTTGTTACTCCGGCACTCGGACTGCCGCGTATCCGTGGAGCGGCATCGCGAGCGCGCTGACTGCAAGTGAGATCCCTGCCGTCCTGGCAATGCAGTTCAAGGTGGAGCATTTGGCGGCAGAAGCGTTCTCCCGCGCACTCTATGGCGCCCTGGTTCTTGGGTTGTCGCTCGACGAAGCCGTGTGGAGCGGCCGCGTCGCGATGCTCGAGACGAGCAACGTCGACCCAGGGACCGTCGCCAACGTCGAGTGGGGTGTGCCCGTCCTTTACAGCCGTCTGCCCAACGGGGCGCTATTCCCCGAGCGCATCGAGGAGTCAGGGGCTGGGCCAGCAGCAGAAGCCTTCCGCAAGGTGTTCAGCCAGACCGTCACGGGTATTCAAGACGGGACGATGACGGGCGTAAAGGTCCGGCTCATTCAAAATGGAGTGAAGATCGTGCAGAAGGTCAAGGAAGCGAGAGGAGAGATCACTGGCATCAAGGCAGGCGGTGCCGGAGCGGATGCGAGCATCGTGGTTGAACAGGAGATCGAAACCGCAGGCCCGGAAAGCAAGATTGTCGGAGCTGACTTCGACAGCCTCTAAAGCTCGGATGCACGGAGTCACGCTCTCGCGTATCGGGCCCGCCAAGAGCCTCGAAGCCGAGTAGAGCATGAACAGGAGGTACATATGAAGAAGGTATCGGTAGCAGACGCGCGCAACTTTGTGGCAACCGTGGAGCTGCCACCCGCGCCGCACATCTCGCGGGCACGAGAGGCGGCCGAGCCGCTTCAGTTGGTCAAGGACAAGACGCAAGCACTGATCGTCGGATCCGACGTGATGTCCTTTGTGCAGGGCGTTACCACCGAAAGGCGACAGGATCTCGTTAACGCTTCCCTGCTTGCGCAACTCGTCGCGACCAAGGAGGTGCCTGACCCAACGAACCTGCAAGCCTGGTACGACACCTATTTCCAGGTTCTGACCAACTTAGGATTCGCCATCCAGGATCGGCAGTTCGCCGAATACAGGGAGCAAAGTGCAGATTTCGAGGCTCAAAAAGCAATCATCAGCATCGCGACCACGCTTCTCGGTGCTGCGCCCACGGCGTTGGCACTCGTCAAGACCACCCTGGAGGCGTTGAAGACCGACGGGCCGTGGCTGACGCTGTTCACGCGAGAGAGCCAGTCCGCCAAAACCGCCAAGTTTCAGGTCACGCTTGCGGATCCTGGACAAGGGGACCAGTTCCTCGTGTCGCTGATGGCGTTCGCCCTGACCGCGGAAACGAATCTGACCCAGCTTCTGATCTTCAAGGTGCGATCGAACGGCGCTACGTTGAGGCATGTGTCAGGAAAGGTGACGATCAATCCCGAGGTGCTTGCGAGCGTGAGAGAGGACGTTTCGCGTCGCTTGGAGAAATACGCGAAGGCGTACGTGGAGGCGCTCCCGCAACTTTGAGTCACGTGTCCGCCGCCACGATTTGCGGCCTCTGAGGTGGTTGTGAGAGGTGCTCCATGTGAGCGCAGCGGTCTTCTGCGAGCCTGACGACCTCTCGTTCGGCTCCGTCATCCGCGGCTACATCGAGAATCCGCGTTTTGTAAGGCGCGACTGGCTAGCCGCGGCGAGCCTGGCTGACCAAGTGGCCAAGGCAGTGCTTTACGGCAACTACCCTCGTCCGTCTGCCGGAGAGCTGAACATCGATCGGTTGTGCGACCGGAGCACTTTTCTAGCCATTGCATCTCAAGAGGCTGAGACTTCGGCGACCGGTGAGACGAGGCTGACGTTGCGCTGGCTTTGCGAAAACGTCCTGGTAACCTCGTCTTAGATCAAGAACACCTGAGCAGAAATTCAGTGGGTGATTGCAGGCGTTCCTCCGGCCGACAGGTTCCGCTCAACCCATCCGAACGACTCATAGATCTTCGTGGCCAGCTCCGGCTGCCGAGTCACCAGCGCCCCTGCCATGGGCATCAGCGACATCAACTCGCCCTGCGTGGCAGCGCCAAGCCAGTGCTGCTCGATCAGGCGCCGTGCCTCAGCCTCGTCGCCAAGCTCGACATAGATCGAAGCAGCATCTGCCAAGAGCGTCGCGGCCCGCCACGGATTGCGTTGCCGTGCCTCATCTAATAGGCCGAGCGCTCGCGATGTCATATCGCGAGTCTCGCGTTTTCCCCCACTGGTGACCAGACGCCGGGCCACCGCGATGAGCTGATCGGCGCGCGCCGGCGCGTCGCCGATCGCCTCCGCCAAAGGGGCTGCCTGCGCGACGTTGCCGCTTTTGAGCAGCTTGTCTACCAGTCTCCTGCGAGCGTCATCCCCGAGATCGCCTTGCAAGGTGTCGATCGCTGCAAAAGCTTCCTCCGGTTTGCCCGACTCCAGTAGTGCCGCTGCGATCCACGACCCCGCCGCTGCGGGTGCACCGGAAGAAGCCGCAACCCGCCTCGCCTCGTCAAGCAGCCCGGCGCGCGCATACTCTCCCGCGACGCTGGCGAGAACTTCGGTTCGTTGCGGAGGAATGGCTATGCGGGGTGCGGCCGCTTCAGCCTGCGACAACAGGCTCTTCACTCGCTCGATATCGCCATTCGTTGCTGCTACCTTGGCGAGATCCCGATGCGCGCAGCACCCATCTAAAGCGTCGTGATCGACGAGACCCGTGGCGATCCTCATCGCCATGTCCCACTTCCCGAGCCTGGCGAAGGCAACCGCAGTGTCGCACCAGGGCGTCGGCACGAACAGGAAGCGCGGTGCGTTGTTCAGCGCCTCGACGGCGGCCATCATCGCCCCGATCGCATCATCGATCGCACCGGTGTAGAGATCGACATGAGCAAGCGCAATCGAGCGGAGGGCTTCCGCGCTCCCGATCTTGTCTGGGTCAGCCTCCGCGTAACCCTGTGCGACGCGCAGCATCCTGGTCATTGAGAGGTTGTCGACGGGCCTGCCGGGCGTGCCTCCGACGGCGTACACTTCTTTCAGCAGATCCAGCAGGCGGCGAGCGCGTGTGGCGCCGGACTGGATCTCGCTCAACATAGACTGTGCCGTGTCGAATTCGTGCGCCTCGATGAGTACCTTGATGATCCGTGTCTGAGCTTCCGCCTGTCTCCATGGAACACCGATCTCGCGCGCGACGGATCGGGCTTCGGCGAGCTGGCGTCCCCGGACAAAGAGCTCCACGTTGCTCTCAAGCGCTTCGTCGCGGTTCGCGCGAATATCCCCGGCGCGGACGGTGCTCATGATCCTCTGCACGAGGTCGGTGGCCTCGTCACGTCCGCCTGCTTCGAACCGGTAAATCGCGATCACGCTCAGGGCATCGATGCCGGCGGGCGAAGACCCGAGCCGGTCTGCGAGTGCGAGCGCCTTCTGCCACTCTTCCTCCGCGGCGAGCCCAGCGGTGATACTGAAAAGGCCCTGGATGTCGTCCGGGTACGAGCCTCCCGGCACCTGGCCAGTGCTGATCCTCACGGGACCTGCCTCATTTGCCTGCGTAATCTCCCTCGCGATTCCGAGCGCTTCGTCGAACTTCTTCTGCCGCAAGTAGCCGCGGAGCACCGCCAGCAGGAGGCTGCCGCGCTCGTAGTAGTTCATCCGGCGAACGACGTTCAACGCGCGGTCGAGCTCGCCGAACCCGGCCAGCGCTCGTACCGCATCCGATTCCCACATCGAGAAGGAGTAGCCCGCCTTTCCTTTCGAGGCTTCGATCCTCGCGACCGCCTCACTCTCCATGATGCCGATCGCTTCTGCGAAACCGGCCGCGTCATCCGCCGCGTGCAGGGTTTGAGCAAGATGAAGCATCGAGCCCATGTTCGATCGACAGGATGCGTCCGAACGCAGCAGCTCCAGCGCTCCGTGGAGAATCCCCAGCGCGGAGACGTTGTCCCCGGTCGAGATATAGATGTCCGCCCGTGACGCGCTTGCGTCGATGCGCGCGCTTCCAGCATCGCCGAGCTCCGAAATCGCGACGGATAGTTTTTCAGCAGGACCTGTCATGTCGGGCGACTGTGATGCGTGTTGCGCACTCACAAGCGCAGTCAGAGCCGCGATCCGCACGCCGGGGTCTGCAAGCATATCGGCTGCCAAGCCCGCGGCTTTGAAATCCCCGAGGATGCCGCTTAGCGTGCTGAAGGTGTAGCACACTTGCTGCCTCTGCTCGCCCTCCGGGGTGTCGTCGACCATCAACGCAAGTTCTTGCAGCAGCTCGCGGACGGAACCGACATCGCCGCGACTCCTCAGCACTTCGGCTATCTCGGCCAGTGCGTCGGCCTTCTCTGAGGGTTTGGAGTGACTGCGGGCGAGCGCCAGAAGGCCATCGAACAACGAGTCTGTTTGTTGCAGCGGCTGAGGTATCAGCGGCCACACTCTCTGCTGAATTTCCGCGAATATCTGGTTCTTGCCGGCGTCCTGCATGCGCGTTGCCAGCTCGCAGGCCCGCAGCGCCATCGTTCTCGCACGTTCGCGAGCCTTCGGGTCATCGCTCAGCGACCCCGCGATTGCGAGACACGCGCGCGCCCTTTGCACAGGCTCGGGCACCAGCTCGATCAGGTCCGTCGCTTCGCGCTCCCGTCCCACCAGCGTGAGCGCGGCAAACGTGGACGGCCGAAGACGGTCCGCGTAGCTCGACATCGCACAGCGCAGAAACCTGAACGTCCACAGCCGAGGCATCTCGGCGAGGCGGCCGGCTTCATCCAGCTCACCACGCGTAGTTGCGCGGATGGCGAGATCCAGGTCGCGCGAGTAGAGATAGGTGCTCGGGTCGAAGTCCAACTTGCCTCGTCCGTAGTCGCCGGTCTCGATGACGGCGCTCAGGCGATTCCAGTCGGCTCCCAGATAGAGGTGGCTGACATAGTGGTATCGAGCGTAGCTGCGCCGAGCTTCTTCTTGCGCATCCTCTGAGTCCTGCCAGATCTCTTGCAGCCGGCCGGGGCCTTCGAGAACGGTCGCGATACGCCGGTGCTCCCGGCTGGAGTCCACCCAGAGATCTGACGTCGTGGCGTTGCTGCGGGTTTCCGTCCCCGTGAGGAAGGAGGCGAGGGTGGCGTGATACAGCCGGTAGCGGCCGCCGATGCAGTCGAGGAACTGCTCCAGCCAGCCGACCGCTTGCGCGATCTGATCCCGATCCGCAGGCGAGCGGGTCAGCGCATGGATCTGGTCGAGCGTGAGTGGCTCCAGTGCCACGGACAGCAGCGCGAGGATGGGACGATACAGCTGCGGCCAGGCTTCCATGAACACAACCGACCCATCCTGCGGATCGGTGACGGGGAATTTCGTCCTGCCGGGGTTGTTCTGGATCAGCCGCAGAAAGAAGGCGAAGAGCTCGCGCGTGTCGTCGGGCAGCTGCTCAAGTTTGAGCAGTTCCTGCAGCACGAGCCGCCGTTCGGGACGGCTGAGAGCTTGGTCGAACGCGCGCCCGAGCGCGGCCAGATAGCCGAGGTTCCCGTCGGACCGGGTCGTCAGCTCTTCGACGAACGAGTCCACCGTGCGACCCGCCTCCCTCAATGCCGACGCGACCGCGGCGGGTTCGACGAGTGCCATGGAATAGACGCGCGTATCATTTCGCACGCGCTCGTCGTTAGCGTCGATGTGCAGCTCGGTGAGCGATGCCTGGCGGCTCCTGATGAACTCGTCGAGCTGTGCGGTGCCCGGCCGCGAGGTCGCGACGATGCGCACGTTGTCAGGCAGCGGCGGGCAGCGCGTGAGCCAGTCCAGGAGGTTGCGGCCCTCTTCGCCGAAGCGCAGCTCGTCGAGCGCATCGATCAAGATCACGATGCGTGCCGGCGGGTCGAGCCGCAGCGAGGCTCGCGCCGGGGCATAGAGGGCCATCTGCTGCAGGTCGTCCACATCGATGAGCCGCGGCTCCGTGATCCATTCGCCGACCTGAAGGCCTGCTACGGAGCCTTTAGCCTTCGCGACGTCCTGTGTGATGCGGACCACGGTTTGATGGAAAGGCGATGCGCGGATGCGCTTGATGCTCGCGCCAACGACTTCCCCATCCGCCTCGCCGATGCGCTGCTGCACGTCGATACGGATCTGCTCCACATCGAACAACGCCGGCCGGCGCGCCGCGAGCTGCAGACCCGCACGCAGCAGGAACGAGCGTGCGCCGGTTTCGCCCAATGAGGTGCGCTGATCGCGCCGGATGAAGAAGCGCAGCCAGTCCGGCTGATCGTTTGCGAGCTGGGCAACGAAGGAGCTCTTGCCGGCGCCGGGCTCCGCCACGAGCAGCACGAACCGGGTATCCGGCCGGGCGAGGCGGGCGTTAAGTTCGGACGCGAGCCAGTCTCGACGCAGGAATCTCGGCGCCTCAACGTATGCTCGGATAATGTCTTCGTAGAAGAGATCCGTGCGAGCTGTCTCAAGCATAGATGCCCCCGGTCGCCCTCCGCCTACGGTCCCGGAATCTCACATGTTGTTAGTTTCCGCTCAAATCTGAAGTGGGGCCGTCCAATATTACCCGTACGGTAGGGGGTTTTCCGACCGCGGTTTGGAGACGACAAGCGCCTGGACAGCTAGATGGCGGGCTGCGAAGAAGGTACGCTCGGAGGCGTAAGAACCACTAGCACATGGAGAAAGTGGCGACAGCGCAGGAGCCGTTCGTTGGCCGAAACTGGGTGTTTCGGAGCCTCGAAACATGGATCGCCGATACCGGTGTGCCGCGGTTCTTCCTTATTGCTGGCGCGCCGGGCAGCGGAAAGACCGCCTTCATTCGCGAGCTTGAACAGTGCCGTTCACGCGACGGCGAGAATAAAGTCTATCCACGGCTCGAGTCCGCGGTGAGCGCGGTTCACTTCTGCACGGCGCGCAGGAGCACCTCCATTGAGCCGATGACCTTCGTGCGCTCAATCTCCAAGCAACTCGCTAATTGCGATGAACATTTTCGCGAGGCGCTGCTGCAGTCATCCGAGGGAAACATGGAGATTAAAGTCGTACAAAACGTCACTACCGCACACCATGTAACCGGCGTGTATGTCAACAATATCGTCCTGTCCGGACTCTCACCTCGACGCGCATTCACATGCGCGGTTGTCGCGCCGTTGCAGATCATGCAGGCGAACGCTCCGCGCGTCGAGCCTATGCTGCTCGTCGTCGATGGCCTCGATGAAAGTCGCAGTGTCGAGAGCCCGTCGATCACCGACTTACTCGCGAGCACCGACGACCTCCCGCCTTGGGTCAAGATCCTTGTAACGAGTAGGCCCTATGACGATCTCTTCGCTGACCTTCTTATACAGCGAACGCTCTCGCTGTCGTCGTCGGGCACAGAACAGGAAAATGCGCAGGACTTGCTGCAGTACATACGACTGCGTCTCGGTGATTCCGCGCACCAACGTGCAGCGATCGACGTGGAGCAAGCGGCCTCTGTGGTCGCGGGGCGCGCGGCAGGAAACTTCCTTTACGCCAAGCTCTTCCTCGATGACGTCGAGGCCGGCAGACTGTCATTAGATTCGATCGACTCTCTGCCGACTGGCCTCGACGCGTACTTCTACCAGAGCGTCAAGCGGGGCGTGCAGTCGATGGATGGCGCGTGGAGTTCCTCAAGCGGTCCAGTCTTTGGGTTGCTCGCTGTTGCACGTGAACCGCTCTCACAGGAACAGATTCAACGTGTCCTGACAGTCCCGCCGTCCACACTATTGCAGTTTTTGCTCACTTTTGCGCCGCTGATTTCCCGGGCAGCGACACCGAACGGCGCGGCCGTCTATGCATTGTTTCATCAGTCATTCCGCGACTTCCTCAGGCTCAGAAACCTTTCGACTGATGCCAATGTCACGATCCTCAACCCTTATTTCCTGGAAGTGTGCCAGTGCCACGAGGGCTTTCTGCGGTACTACCTTTCGCAAGGCGTCTCCGGAATCGACAGCGAGGACATCGACGACTACGGCCTGCGGCATCTTCCGTTTCATCTCGCCGAAGCCGGCCGCGACGGCGAGATTCCTGCTCTGGTCTCAGGGAGCTTCCTGACGCAGAAGGCGGACCGTTTTCACGACTACCGGTTGATCCGGGAGGACTTGAGGAAGGGGATGACGGCAGCAAGTGGCCATGAGGACGCTCGAGCAGCATTTCGACTTGGCATGGCCATGGATCTGATGCGATACCACTTCGGCACAGACCTTCCACGGGAAATCGCGCCGCTCTACGCGCTTGCGGGCGAAGTCGAGCGCGCAATCGATCTTGCGGAGATCGCCGCTGCCGACTGGGTACGAACAGTCGCGCTTCGCAATATCGTGGCTGCGATTGGCGCTCGCGACCCTGAGAGCGCACTGCAAGTAGCCAAGCGGCAAGTTTCGACTGAGGGGCAATGCGAAAGCCTGGTCCTGGTTCTACTCGCGTACTTGGAAAACCGCCGGTCTGTCGAGGAATGCCTCACGCTTGCGCAGCAGATCATCGGACTCGCGGAACTCAGCAGCAGTAATCCCGCGTGGCAGTGCCTGATCTATAGGGACTTGGTCGTCGCCCTCGAGCGAGTCTCGGGTGAGCAGGCCAATTCCGTGTTTGCGCAGGGCGTTGCGCGCGCAACACAGATAGGCGACCCGCAGCAACGATGCCTCGCCCTCTTGCGGCTCTCCGAAGTTCGTGCGAAGGGCAATCCGCAGGAGGCTGCTTACCTGCTCGGCAGGTCACTCGACGCGCTGGAGAAAGTCGATGAAGGAGAATGGCGGGCGAAGGAATTCGGTAGATTGATCACAAAGCTTGCTTCAATGGACCTGCCGGACGCGCTGCACCGCAGCCGCACGTTCCAGGACCGATTCAGTCGCTGCATCGGATTGGCCAGCGCTGCGCGCCTGGTGGCGGCCAGCAGCCTGCAGGAAGCGGAAGCTTTGCTGGAAGAGGCCGTTCAAGAATCTCGTTTCATCAGTATTGCGAGAGTTGAAGGCTACTCCTGGATACGCAAAGCAGAAGAGGTCTTGGGCGAAGTCAGGGGGGAGTTACCGCGGATCGCCGCAGGGGAAGTCGCGCCTCCGAGTGTCGAGCCCGAAGAGTTGATGCTCTCATTGTTTCGCGGCGAATCGAAGCAGCCCGAGGAGGCGCTGCTAAGAGGCATCAGCACAGCGATGGAAGATCCATCGAATGACCCACTGTTCGTTGACAGAGTAGTCGCATGTCTCTCTAGAGGTCGTAAACAAGACGCGCTCGAGCTTCTTCAGGCCCGAGTTCATTCGACGCTAACGTCCTCGAGTTCTGGGTGGCGCACGCGGCTTGTTGTCGAGTTGCTCCGCGTCTTGGCGCGGTCGGATCTGAACAAAGCCATTGCGCTCGTGGACGAATCGCCGGTGGGTGGGGCGGAAGCACTAGCAGCCATTATAGAGGTGTGCGGTCAGTCGGATCTACCAAGGGCAATGACATTGCTCGACCGACTGTCGGACTCGGATTGGCGCACCAGCATTTCCTGTATCGCACACCTTGCGGTCGAGGCAGCACGCCGGCAGGCCGTGGAGCCGCTGTGCCTTCTGTTGGGACGCTTGTTCAAGACTTCGGGAGCGAAGGCCTCGGGGCCTCCTGAAAGCCTCGATGAATTGGAAGTCCTCTTGGGCGAGTTCGTCTCCGAAAGGTGGGTCATAGGGGCTTCTGACGTGGTGTGTGACACGCTGGCGATAGTGAGCAGTCATCTCGTGTCGAGCTCCCCGCGAACCGCCGCGTGCATGCTGAGAGCCGTACTTGCTCAGCTGGACGGGGAGCACTCGCGGATCGAGGAGGCAATCGACCACATCGGCAAATCCGACGCCGCATTGGCCATTGACCTCGCCAAGACGGCCTGCGCGGCGTACCGCTCAAAGAGCTTTGTGACCCGGGGTTTCCGGTCTGTGGGAGTTCTTGCGGCAGTGAGGGGACTCGCTCCGCACGCACCCGACATCGCCTTGTCCTGGCTAGATGACTCGATTCAGGATAGTGAGCCCGAGCATCGCGCCCTGGGATATTCCCGTCTGGCGAGAGTGTTCGCAGCAAGCGACCAAGCTCGGTCCCAGGCACTCCTTTCCACCGCCCGCTCGGAAGCGAATCGCGTCGGCGACGCTGAGGACAAGCTCGAGGCGCTGTTGGGGATCGCGAGAGACTGCGTTGGCGTAGACAATTCAAGCGCGCAGAGCATAGTCGAGAGCGTGTTGGTCGCGGCTCGCGGCGGTGCAGTGGAGGACGCGCGGCTCGGGCTGGTTCTGGCTCAATCGAGCGAGGTTCTTCTGGCGATCGGCGCGCGTGATGAAGGAGCACGTCTCATCGAGAAAGCCACCGACGGTATGGAAGAGACGTTCTCGGGTTCGGCACTAGCCGACGCGATCTTGCACGCTGCGCTCGAATTCGGGCCTGAAATTGCACATCGGATTGGGCTGAGACTCCTCCTGGTGCTCTCGGCGCGCGACGCTTGGGGTGAGGACACTCCGCTGCTGACATGGGCTCACGACGTAGCACGCCTGCTCGTCGCAGACGGCGACTGCGGTAAGAGCGCTGCCATCGCCAAGGATCTCCTCGAAGAACTTGATCGCGCAGATAAACTGCGGGAGGCGATTCTCATCGGATGTACGCCAGCTCTCGGTCATTCAGCATAGGGAGGCCGGGATGAATACGCCTGCAACTGACACTCCTATCTTGGTCGGCATCATGGTTGACGTCTCCGGGTCGATGACCTCGTCGATCCGGAACGCGAGGACGTCGCAGAATCGGCTTGAGAGTTTCCGTGACGCACTGGAGGGCCTCGTTCGCAACTACGCGAACACCATTGAGCGAGAGTCGCGACCCGGCCAAGGTCGGGTCAGTATCTTTGCCTATGGCTTCGGATTCGGAAATCCTCTGTCACAGCTGTTGGGTCGTAAAATCCCGTCTGTTCATGACCTGTTTGAGCTACCGGGCGAGGCTGCTTCAACGGTCGATATCGTGCATCTGGCGAAGCAGTGGCCGCGGTACAGGTCTCACGTGGAGGGTCTCGCTACACAGATGTTTGGCGATACCCCCATGGGAGAGGGATTTCGCACGGCGCGTGAGCGTTTCAGCAGAGAATCGGCACCACCGGGAGTTGCCAGGATCCTCTTCGTTCTTTCTGATGGTGAGCCCACCGACTGCAGCGCCCAGGAGATAGTCGGGATCGCCAGTGAGCTCAAGGCGGCCGGGGTTTTTGTCGTCTCCTGTTTCGTGACCGGTGCGGATGTCGCGGAACCCAGGCACATCTATGGCACGGCGCCGCGGGATTGGCCAGATGCGGCCAAGTTGATGTTCGAGTGTGCGTCGGTGATCCCAAACGGGTCTCCGTTCTACTTCTACCTCAAGGAGTACGGATGGAAGCTTGACGAGGGCGGCCGGCTGTTTACGCAGGTCAACCAGTCGGAGTTGCTCGCCGAGTTCATGAACGTGATTCTCAGTCCAGTCGCCACCGAGGGTCAGGGGGCCGCCTCGTCGCCGACATCTCGCCTGCAGCCCGTTTCACCTCAGAGCATTTCTTCGCCCGAGCCGACTATGCGTGAGAACACACCGGGCGCCCCCGTCGAAGGAAAAGAAGCGGTAGGTCCGTTGCGCAACGATGCGTCCAGGCGTGAGCCCGGAGCCCTCGGTGCGAAGAACCCCACCGGCAGCACCCACGTGAACTGGCCGGCATGGGTGTTTGGGGGGTTGCTGGTCTTGTTCTTCATGGCGATAGTCTGGTTCAAGCCGCAAGTTCAGTTCAGTGACCAACAACAGAAGTTGCTGCGAATCCTCGCGTCGGTCCTGGTTGGAGTGATTTCCGGACTCTTCACCGGGGCACTGCGGCTCGAAGGAAAGATTCCAGTGATGAACGACGTCCAGATAGCAGCAGCGGGCGGCTTCGCGGGCTTCGCGTTGACGTTCTTTCTCTGGTGATCAGCACTGGCACGGCACGACCTGCCGCAGCACTTACGTAGCGGTAAAGGTCAAGGCGGCGCTGCCAGCGACCCGGCAGGGTGAGAGCACCTGCACGGATGGCGCCAGTAGTACTGCGGCCAGCCTCGCGGATTGGCGTGCGGCAACTTTCCGTTGCGCGCACCTGTGCCACCGTCGATTGCTGCAATGAACATTGGCGACCCCCGCTCACTCGCGAGGTAATCGCAAGGAACCTCGGCGCTTCCCTACAAGAATCCGCACCACCAACGCGATGAGCGAGAAGAGAAACGCCAGCAGGATGCCCACGGCAATAAGGGATCCGAGCACAAAGGCTGCTGCCAGAACGGCAACGAGCAGCAGGCCAGCGGTCAGTACAACCGCAGCCTGTCCGATACGGCTCATATTGTGCGGCGCGGACTTCGGCGGAGCAGTAAGTTGCCGCGCGTGCGGCGACCCCCCTGTGCTGATGCGTATGCGCACTGTCACATCGCGCTCGAGGCGCTTCTTTCAGCGCAGGGGAACGCGAACCCCGGCTGTCTGATCAGGCATGGCGACAATTCGCTTGACACTGGCGGGCCCGTCAACAGTATCGTAGCGCAGATATTAATATTAACAGCCCTTACGTGCCGCAGTCGGGCAGGAAAAAGATCCTCCTCAAGCTGTTGAGTCTCGTTGTTCGCTGTCCAGACCTGATCCCGCAGCTCCAATTCTCATCGAGGAGTCCGCGCGATGGCCGACACTTCATCGATCAGAACCCGACAGCAGATGATCGACACCCAGAAGCAGATGCAGGCTGCCTACCCTCAGGTACTGCAGACCTTGCTTCGCATTCCCGGGGTCGTCAAAGTTGGCATCGGCATCAAAGAGACCAACGGGCAGCTCACCGGTGAGCCCGTATTCCGCGTCTACGTCGAGGAAAAGAAGCCCGCTGCGGCCGTGCCTCCCGGAGAGTTGATTCCTGCAGAGATAGGCGGGTTCAAGACGGACGTGGTCATCGTCAGGCCAGAGCAACTCGAAGACGACGACAGCAAATACAGGCCGCTGAAGCCGGGATGTCAGGTTGAGCCGGCCGGGTACGACGGTGTCGGCACGCTGGGGTGTCTTGCAACCCTGGTCTCGGACAACTCGGTCGTACTCCTGAGCAACCATCACGTTCTATACCAGGGCACGGTGACCGACGGCGTGGAAGTCGGACAGCCAACCTACGGCTCATCGTGCTGCTGCACCTGCGGTGATGTTGCCGTGAACGTCCACGGCATCGACCGCGCTTTCGCGGGAGCGCCTGCGAACACGGGGCACCTCGATTGCGCGATCGCGCGGGTGAAGCCTGGCGTGAAGGCGGATCCCGAGATCCTGGAGGTCGGGCCAATCACCGGCACGAACAATGCAGTCCTGCTGGAGGCCGTCAAGAAGCGCGGCCGAACGACGGGATTCACGCAGGGCACCGTGACCAACCTGACCATGGATACCGGCGGAACGCGGATTCTCGAGATCGAGGTAAAAACCAACAACGGCCAAGTCCGGTTTTCAGCACCGGGAGACTCTGGATCGGCGTACCTGAACGCGGCCGACGAGATGATCGGCCTGCACCGCTCCGGCAACAATGGCGACAAGGTGACTGCTGGTAATTTTTCGTCGACCGGTATTGGCATTCAGGAGGTCCTGAATGGCCTGCAGGCAGATGGGTTTCAGATAAACATCATGACCGGCATGGGCGGCGGCGAGGCCGCGGTGCGCAGCCAAGCCGAGCCTGTCGGACTGACTGATGCCCTATGGGTGTTCGAGCAACGTCTGAAGAGGACGCAGTCCGGCACACGATTCTGGCAAGCCCTGCACCGGCACCACAAGGAGTTGGCGCGCCTTGTCAATGAGGTCCGTCCAGTGATGGTGGCGTGGCAGAGGAAAAAGGGGCCGGCCTATCTCGCGGCGCTCGTGCGAAGCCTGAAGGAGCCCCGTTACGAGATTCCAACCGAGATAGAAAGCATCACGCGCGAGGACGCAATTTCAACGCTCACGCAGGTTGTCCTCAGGCACGGTTCTGCAGCGCTGCGGGCGGACCTGGAGATATACCGTTCTTCCGTCGCCGAAGCGATGCTCCATGCCACCTCCACCGAGGAAATGATTCACGCCTGGGAACAGATGGCAACCGACGAACAGGAACTGTCGACCGCTGACTCGTAGCGCACCATGGCGACCTCACCGCAGGGAACGTTCGAGGTCATTGCCCGGCTGCTGGCCAGGCTGTTCTCGCCCCTCGAACACAGGCTCACCTCCTCGCAGATCACCGTCCTGCTGGCGGAGCTCGGGCTGCAATTTCCGCCCGCGTTCGCAACCGATGCGGGAATCGTCTCCTCAACGAGCGAAGTTGTGGATGGGCTCAGAGCCATCCCCGGCCTGGTGTCGGATCTTGAAGCCGCCATCGAAGCCGAGGACATCGCGCAGATCGTTTCAAAGGGCCTCGCCCTGGCCAATGCCATCCGCGTGGGCATTCAGGGCATGGAAACCATTGCCAACGCGATTCGCACGGCCGGAGCCAGCGCGGGGATCTCCGCCGCTGAGCTGAACCAGTTTTGCGATGAGCTGCCCAGCCGCCTCATCGACTATCTGGTCATCAAGAACCTCGAAGCCATTTCTGGCCTTTCAGACGCACTGCAGTTTTTCGGTGTGGTTGAACGCACCGACGTCCCCGCCGTCGACGCGCAGCACCCCGCCTTCACGCGCCGTGTGCTGCATCTGGACCAGATTCCCAATGTGATTCAAAGCCCCACGCAACAGCTGCAGACTCTCTACAACTGGGGCGCTCCGACTTTCGACGGAGTCCACCTGCTGCAGACAGTCCAGAAGCTGCTGACCCAGGCGGGCGTGCCGGCGATTCTCGATACCAGTGGCGCGGTTCCAGTGCTGGACGCGATGTTCCTGGAGGTCTCACCGAAAAAGGACATCAGTCCACCGGGCCTGCTGCTGAAGGTTGCGGATACCGTCAACATCGATACCTCGACGCCCTACCAGCAGGACAACTGGCAGCTTGTGCTCACGCTGAACACGGACATTGCCGTCGGCGCGCAGGTCGTGGTGCAGCCGGGCGACGCCGTGACGTTCGTTCCGCCTGCGGGGCAAGTACAGGGCGATGAATCCCTGCAGTGGACCGCTGGCACGCCCTCCGGTCCGCCGTACCTGATCCTTGGCGAGGCCGCCGGCAGCCGTCTGCAGGCTCAGCAACTCATCGCGAAGGCGGGCGTGGGCTTCTCGTGGAATTCCGCAACCAACAGCGGGCGGGGCAACTTCAAGATCTCCGGCCAGGTTATCCACGGCAAGATCGCCGTCAACCTGGACGACGCTGACGGGTTTCTCAGCGATCTCTTCGCCGGAACGGCGCTCGAATCCGACTTCGCGCTCTCGCTGGCGTTTTCCACGCAAAGCGGTCTGACTTTCGAGGGCAGCGGTTCACTGCAGGTGCAGGTTCCGATTCACGTCTCTCTCGGCCCGGTAGACCTCAGCGCCCTCACGTTTACCGTCGGCCTGCAGAACGGCACGGTGCCTATTGCTGCCGCGGCGGATATCTCGGCGTCGCTCGGACCCCTGCAGGCCTCCGTTCAACAGATCGGTATTCAGGCGAATCTCACGGTACCCGCCGATCACAAAGGCAACCTCGGCCCGCTGGATTTCAGCCTGAGCTTCAAACCGCCGAATGGCGTGGGACTTTCGGTGGATGCGGGCGTCATCAAGGGCGGCGGCTTCCTCTACATCGACACCGCGCGCGGCGAGTACGCGGGGGCGATGCAGCTCGTCTTCGCCGACTTCCTTGGACTGCAGGCGATCGGTCTCATCACGACCAAGATGCCCGACGGCTCGAGCGGATTCTCACTGCTCATCATCATTACGGTCGATTTCGGGGCAGGAATCCAACTGGGGTTCGGCTTCACGCTGCTGGCCGTCGGCGGCCTGCTGGGACTCAACCGTTCGATGCTGTTCCAGCCTCTGATGGACGGCATTCGCACGGACGCGATCGAAAGCGTCATGTTCCCTCAGGACGTGGTGGCCAACGCGTCGCGGATCATCAGCGACCTGCGCGCGATCTTCCCTCCACAGCAGGGCACGTTCCTCATCGGTCCGATGGCGAAACTCGGCTGGGGAGAGCCGACCCTCATCAGCCTGTCCCTCGGCGTGATTGTCGAGATTCCGCCGGGCGACATCGCCATCCTCGGAGTGCTCAAGCTCGCGTTGCCGGCAGACGACGTTGCGATCCTGCTGCTGCAGGTGAACTTCGCCGGGGCCCTCGAGTTCGACAAGCAGCGCCTCTACTTCTTCGCCTCCCTGTACGACTCGCACATCCTGTTCATCACCCTGGAAGGGGACATGGGCCTGCTGATGGCCTGGGGCGACAACGCGAATTTTGTCGTCTCCATCGGCGGCTTCAACCCGCAGTTCAACCCACCACCCTTGCCGTTCCCCGCTCCGCGGCGCATCGAGGTGGACATCATCAACGAGTCGTACGCGCGCATCCGCTGCGACGGGTACTTCGCGGTGACCTCGAACACCGTGCAGTTCGGCACGCACTCTGAGTACTTCTTTGGCTTCAGTGCCCTCAACCTCTCGGGTAGCTCGGGCTTCGATGCGCTGATTCAGTTCTCGCCGTTCCAGTTCAGCGTCTCGATCTCGATGTCGTTCAACGTCAACGTCTTCGGCATCGGCGTGTACGGCATCGACATGGACCTGGCGCTGTCGGGTCCCACGCCCTGGCACGTGCACGGCACGGCTTCGATCTCTTTCCTGTTCTTCTCGGTCGGCATCGGCGTGGATTTCACCTGGGGCGACAACCGCAACACGATGCTGCCACCGATAGCGGTGATGCCGGTTCTCAGCGGCGAGTACGGCAAGCAGAGCAACTGGAAGGCGGTGCTCCCCAGTGGCTCGAACCTGCTCGTGGCACTGCGGCAACTAAGCGCTGCCGAAAGCGCCATGGTGCTGCATCCGGTCGGCACACTGCAGGTGAGCCAGCGCGCCGTGCCGATCGATCTCACGCTCGACAAGGACGGCAACCAGCAGCCGAGCGACGCGAACTACTTCACGCTCGATGTCACCTCGGGCGGTCTGAGCAAGCTGCATACGCTGCAGGAGCAGTTTGCGCCGGGGCAGTTCAAGAACATGGACGATGCCACGAAGCTGTCGCAGCCGGCTTACGTACCGCTCGACAGCGGCATCGAGCTCGCCGCCGCGGGGAATGCTTATGCATCCGGAACCGCGATCACGCGCAACGTACGCTACGAGCTCACCGTGATCGATACCAAGCTGCGCCGCGTCGTGAACCGGTTCTTCACCTATGTGGGGTCCATGTTCGTGCATTTCCTCGCCGGGTCGAGCGTGACGCGCGCGGCGTTCTCGTCGCGAACCGCGGGGCAGGAGCAGCCCTATAAGGATCACGTCACGGTCGGCGCCGAGACCTTTGCGGTCGCCCTGGTGAGCAACAACACCGTGTACAGCCCGGCGGCGGCTTCCTTCACCAGCCAGGCCGCGGCGCTCGATCATCTGAACCGGGCGGTCGCCAATGACCCGACACTCAGCGGCACGCTGCACGTGCTGCCGCAGTTTGAGGTGGCGGCATGAAGATCATCGCCACCTATTCCTTCCTGCCGTGGCTGCGCCAGGGAGTGGCCAACACCATCACGGCGGCCGACGGGGATAACACGGTCAAGACCCGCGCGACCATCAACGTCGCCCTGCAGCTGACGGGCCAGGCGGTTGGCGGCGGTGCTCCCCTCACACAGGCGCTCACGCAGAACATTGCGCTCTATGGGCCGGGCGATATCGTCGGTATCGATGCGCGGGCGATCGTGCGCCTCGAGCCGCGCAACTGGATCACGAATTTCGAGTCCAACTACCTGCCCGCGATCGACTTCTGTGATCCGGATTTTCCGTGGCGCTACACGCCGGCGGGCCCGGATGGCACCGGGTTGAAGCTGCGCCCGTGGATCGCACTCGTCGTTTTTCAGGAAAGCGAATTCACCGAAGGGCAGGGGACCGGTCAGCGGCCACTACCCTACGTCACGGTTACCGATGCCTCGCTGTTTCCGCCCGCCGATCAGCTCTGGGCCTGGGCGCACGTGCACTTCAACCAGAGCCTTTCCGCGGGGCCCACCGAGCTGGTCTCTCCTGACATGAGTGCCGTTCTGCCGCGTGTTCAGGCGCTAGTGAATCAGAATCGCGACCTGGCCTATTCCCGCATCCTCTGTCCGCGACGGCTGGCCGATCGCACCGGGTACCACGCCTTTCTCATGCCGGTGTTCGAGACCGGACGGCTTGCCGGGCTCGGGCAGGATCCCGGCGCGGCGCCGTTTGCAACCTTTTCGGCCTGGGGCACGTACGCCGGGAAGGCCCAGGCGACCAGCTATCCTTATTACTATCGTTGGTACTTCCAGACCGGCACGCACGGGGATTTTGAGTACCTCGTCGAATTACTGAAGCCACAGCCGCTCGATGCGCGCGTGGGAACGCGCGATATGGACGTGCAGGATCCCGGGTCGAACATCCCCGGGATCACCAGCCCTTCGCTCGGTGGCGTCCTGCGCCTTGGCGGCGCCTTGCAGGTACCCGATGCCGATCTTTCCCCGCCGGATCTGCTCACCCGGCAGAAATACGAGAACTGGGATCAGCCCTATCCGGACGCGTTCGAGACCGGGCTCGCTCGGTTCATCAACCTGGCGGATGACTACTCCACACAGACCTCAGCCGCCGCCAACACCGCCTCGGGAATCAGCCCCGGCATTACCGCCGATCCGGACCCGCTCATTACTTCGCCCCTGTACGGCCGCTGGCATTCGCTGACGCGGCGTCTGCTGTTCAACAGCGACGGCACCGCCGCGCCGAACAGCACGAACTGGGTGCATCGGTTGAACCTGGATCCGAGATTCCGCGTGCCCGCCAACTTTGGCACGGACGTCGTTGAGAAGAACGCGGAAGACTTCATGAACGACGCCTGGGAGCAGATCGGTGACGTGCTGGCTGCGAATACGAAGATCCGGCGGCTGCAGCTGGCGATGCAGGTCTCATCCCGCTGGCACACGCAATCGCTGCAGCCGCTGGCAGCCGCCGATGCAGAGCGGGCTTTGACCGTGACGGCGCCGGTTGCGTTACGGGTGCTCATCGCCGGAACCAGCGCCGCGAGCGCAGTCAGTGCGAGTTCCGCAGCCACGGCCGCCGCGCCCCGCACCACGGTGGCGGCGCTCGTGAACACGAGTCTCGTGCCGCAGGCGTACACGTCCACCGCCATGCGCAGGGTGACGCGTCCCGGCGCCCGCTTGATGCGCTCGTTGCCCTTTACCGCGTCCGTTACACCTCACAACCTGCTCTCCCGCGTGAACAGCGGCGCGGTGAGTGCCGCGCCGCCGAAGGTAGTGCCGCCGGCGCTGCCGACGGTCAGTCAGACCGCCGCAGCTGCGGCGCCTGCGAGCGAGCCGGGGTGGGTTCAGCCGCTGCTCAGTCGCTACCCGTGGCTGCCCATCGCCGTGCTGCTCGCAGCAATCGTCCTCGGCGTGTTGCTTGCCGTCATCGTCCCGTTGGTCGGCATTGTGCTGGGAATCGCCCTTATCGCCGCGGGGGTGTTTCTCTTCCGGCTGCTGCGAAGGTGGCAAGCTGCGAATGCGTCGTCGCAGGCGGTCGGCGAAGCCGACCAGACTCCTGAGTCGGTCGCACAGATGCCGAAGAGCCCGGACTTCGTCCTCACCGATCCCGGTACCAGCACCCGTCCGACCGAGGGCACGACGGATTCGCCGACTGCCGTTAAATTCAAGAGTGCGCTGCGCGATTCTTTTGCGCTGCTCACGGCCACGCGCGCGGTTTCGGCGCGTCCGGCACCCGTTGCCCTGAACGTGGCATCGCTCGTCACCACCATGGTGAGCGCGGTCGATCCTCTCGTGACGATCCCGCGACGCGGCCTGTCGATCATTTCCATACCTGCCTGGATCGCTGAGCAGATCGGCGATCAGTTTGGCGAAGTTATGGCGTATCCGAAGATCGATCTGCCGATGTACGGACCGCTCAAGGACATCTCCAGCGAGCTGTTGCTGCCGAACATCAACCTGATCCCGCCGAACAGCATCACGTTGATCGAGACCAACCAGAGGTTCATCGAAGCCTACATGGTGGGCCTGAATCACGCCTTCGCCCGCAAGCTCCTGTGGCGCGAGTACCCGACCGACCAGAGAGGCAGTTACTTCCGGCAGTTCTGGGATCCGGGCACGTATCTCAATACCGATACCACTCTCACGGCCGATCAGCTCAAGGAGAAACTCTACGACATTCCCAAACTGCACCAGTGGGCGCTCACTTCGAATCTGGGTGATCACAACAATCGGGCTGGCGCGGGGCAAACCGGCGCACAGGCGGTGCTCGTGATCCGCGGTGAGCTGCTGAAGAAATATCCGACGGCGGTGATCTACGCGCATCATGCGCAGTGGGCCACGAACGCGGACGGATCCATCGATCTGACGCAGCCGCGCTCGCTCCAGGACATCGATGATGCCTTCGCCGACAATCCTCCGCCCGCGATCATTCGCACCCCCCTCTACGAGGCCAAGGTCGATCCGGACATCTACTTCTTTGGCTTCGATCTGACCGTCACGCAGGCCGAAGGCGGCACCGGACAGAACCCGAATGACGATCCGGGTTGGTTCTTCGTGATCAAGCAGCGGCCCGGCGAGCCGCGCTTCGGGCTCGAGCTGACCCGGGACGTTCCGGCACCCGAGGTTTTCGTCGAGTTGACGTGGGACGACGTGATGCCCGGTCTCGCAATCGGGCAATTTCTGCAAGGCAACATTCTCGGCAACGTTGGGCTGACCCGGCCCACGGAGACCGCGGACGACAAATTGTCTCAGTACAACGACGATGAAGAAGTGAATGCCGCGGCAATCAGTTCCGCGCGCTGGGCCTACATCCTTTTCCGCGCCCCCGTCATGGTAGCCGTACACGCTCGCCAGATGCTGGGCAATGGAGCCTGACGTGCCGGAATTCAACGCCAGCCAGGCTCGGCTCGCGGACGCGCGCGGCGCAGCGGCAGCGGCGGCCGCCGCAAGCGCAGCCGCAAACCAGCTGCAGCGGCAACTCGCGCGACAGCTCGCGCTGCTGTCGCGCAGTGTGAGCCCCGATGACCCGGGCGCGCAGCCGCGTAAGGCGGCGCTGGAGAAACAACTCAGCCAGGCGACGGCCGATGCGCACGCGAAACTCGCGGTCGCGCAGGATGCGAAAGAAGCTGTCATCGCGGCGCTCGAGGCGTTCGCGACCTTCACCGATCCACGGGCGAATCTTTCTCAGCTCCCCGACACGTTGCCCTTCCTGCTGTTCCCGGTACGCGTCGAGACACGCTTCAAGACGACACAGGAGCAACCCGAGCTGTGGGTCCGCATTTATCCGGACGACTGCTCGGTCGACACCTTTGAAGACACGTTTTCGGCGACCGAGCTCGCGAACGCCAAGCTCTACTGGCAGGCGATCTGGCGTGCCGGTGGAATCGAGCGCGATCAGCGCGCCGCGTGGAGCAACCTCGTCTCAGCTCAGGGCAGCGGTCGGGCTGCATGGATCGTGGACCACTACCAGCCGGCAAATCTCGCCGCCGAGCCCGTCAAAGCTGCCGCCAGCGACGAAATCCTGGTCATTCCCACGCAAACCCCGCTCGCCGGCGCGCACGCAACGGCCATATCCACCTATTGGCAGGCGATCTGGCTGGCCGATGGTGACAGCACGAAATCCCAGGCCGCTCTCACCGCTCTGCAGGGTGCGGTCGGAGCCGCGGCGGCTGCGAGCCTGATTCAGAGCTACGTGACTTACAACCTGAGCGACCAGCCCGCTCCTCCTGCGACCAAGACCAGCGTCGCGCTGTCGACGAGCTTCGTGGTGTTCCCGGCCGATCCGCCGACCAAGCAGGACTCCTGGTCGCAGGCGCCGGTCGTCAATCATCTTGCCGACCGCTTCGTCGTGATCGGCTACAACGCCGGCGCCCAGACTCTGCAGGCCATCGGCGGCGTGGTGTCTCTGCCTCTCATCGTTGGCCCCAATCCCGCGGCCGACCCGTCCCAGACGATCCACCCGCAGGGTGGGGACCTCGTGGTGCCCGACGAGTTGCAGTGGCTGGTCGACTTCGATCGCGCGGTTGCCGCGGGGATGGGCCTCAGGATCCCTCTCAGCGCCGCACAGGCCCGCACCGGCTTCGATCGTCTCATCGTGCTCGGCGTGGAGCTCAGCAGCAAGGACAGCGACGCCAAGTCCGCCGTGGAACAGCTGCTGCAACACCACGAGTGGGGACGCAGCGGCTTCACGCTCGTGCCTCAGGGCACGCCGACGCACAACACCACCGGCACGGGCACTGGCTATACGCAGCTCGACAACGCCAACCAGAGTTTCGACGATCGCAAGAACGCTCCGCTGTTCACGCTCACACCGGACCCGCTGGCGAAGCGGGACGGCCAGTGGCTCGCGGAGCTGCTCGGCATCGACCCCGCGGTCCTCCAGAGCGTGCATGCCAGTGGTGGGAACGATCAGAGTCTGGCGCGCGCGGCGCAGTGCGCGCTGTGGCCCGCGACCCTCGGCTACTGGATGGACAAGCTCCTGACGCCGATCTTCACAGACGCGGCCATCGACGACACACGGTGGTTCTTTACTTCTTTCGTCAGTGGCCGCGGTGCGATTCCGGCGATCCGCATCGGCGAGCAGCCGTACGGGATCCTGCCGACGACCGCCTTCTCCCGCATGCAATGGCCCGTCGACGTCAAGCCTCGAGGCGTCAGCGGCACGGTGGCCTCACCCGCACAGCTCCTGTACTTGGCGAATCTCTGGCAGATCCTTCGCAAGCTGGACGCGGACTGGGCCGCCATGAGTGCCCAGGCCTCGAATGTGGCGAAGGCCGGTGACGCGCACCAGATCCTGCTCGACATCATCGGTCTGCATCCCGCCTCGATCGAGTTCTACTCGCGCTACGCCGAAAGCCTCGCGGAGATCTTCAACATCATTCAGCTCTGGGGCTTAGGTCCAGACTTCTGGCAAGCGCTGACGGCTCTGGCCACCGAGGCGGGCGCGATGGCACTACTGGCGAGGCTGGGTTACGCGGGCACCCCGCCCGACATTCTTCAGCACATCTTCTTCAGCGACGCCGCCCAGATCGGTACGGTGATCGACGACCGGCCGCTGTCGGAAACGAGCCCCATTCGTGCCTATACGGACGAAGGTCGCAACTATGTCCAGTGGCTGATCGATGCCGCGAAGACCTCGCTCGACGCCGTGTACCAGGAACAGGGATTTACGGCGAACAAGACCCCGCAGACGCTCCTCTACCTGTATCTGCGCCAGGCGCTGATGCTCGGCTACTACGACGCGAGCTACGGTCTCCACAAAACCGCCGGCTTCCTGACTCCTGCGCAGCTTCAGGCCATGAAGCCTGAGCCGAAGTTCGTCCACGTTGCTGCCGGGGCGCTGCCGAGCGAAAGCCGCTTCACGGCACTTTACACGACCGAGCCGCGCATCACCTCCAGCCCCACGATGCTGGTCTCGGACTACATCACGGCCAACCTGGCCGCGCTTGTGGATACCGCGGAGCTCAATCAGCAGCTGGCGTGTCTGGGCATTCTGGCGGGAGCGTCTACCGCAGCCCTCGAGCGTGTCTTCGCCGAGCACATCGACTGCTGCACTTACCGCTACGACGCCTGGTTGCTGGGTTTAGTGAATGCCCGCTTGCAGGCCATGCGTTATGTGCGCGACAACCAGACGCAGCAGCAAGGCACGCGGACCGGACTCTACCTCGGCGCCTACGCGTGGCTCGAAGATGTCCGCCCCTCGGCGACAACGCTCACCCCCGCCCAGATTCCGGCCGATGTTGCCACGAATTTCCCGGGAACCAGCCCCGTGCTCAGTGACGCCACCAACGGCGGCTACATCCACGCGCCTTCGATCACTCACGCAGAGACTGCCGCGGTGCTGCGCAGCGGCTATCTGGCCAACGCGACCTCCGCAAATCCCGGCACGCTATCCCTCAACCTCTCTTCGGACCGGGTGCGTCTGGCCCTCTCGATCCTCGAGGGTATCCGCAATGGTCAGAGCCTCGGAGCCTTGCTTGGCTACCAGTTCGAGACCGGCCTGCACGATGACTTCCCGACGGTGGAAGTGGATCAGTTCATCTTTCCGATGCGCAAGGCATTTCCCCTGGTCGCGGACGCGATCCAGGAGACCAAGACCGCTCCGGGCGTGCCCATCGAGGCCATTGAGGCCAGCAACGTGCTCGATGGCCTGAAGCTGGTCAACCAGATCCGCACCCCCGGGAATTCCAGCTATCCGTTCGGGGTCGTGCTGCCCGCAGCGAACGCAACTCAAGCCGCGGCCATCACCTCCCAGGCGGCGGCCCTGTTGGACATCTACGACGCAATCGGCGACCTCGCCCTTGCCGAGGGCGTCCACCAGGCGGTGCAGGGGAATTTCGAGCGGATTGCAGCCACACTCGATGCGTACACGAGCGGCAATTTCCCGCCGGAGCCCGAGGTCATCCAGACACCCCCGAGCGGCATCGGGCTGACGCACCGCGTCGGCGTACACTTCGTTGCGGGCCTGGCGCCCCAGGCGACCGCAACGCCGCGCGCCATGGCGGAGCCGGCGCTCGATGCCTGGCTGGCCTCCCTTCTTCCCGCTCTCGCCGACATCCAATGCAAGGTCACCTGGAAGGACCCCGTGACTGGCGCCAGTCAGAGCGAGACGGTCAGCATGAAGGATCTTGCTGCCCAGCCCATCGACTTGCTCAGTCTCCTTAAGCCCGACGATCTTCAGAGCATGACGGAGCTCGACGACCGCATCATGCGTCACGTGATCGCCAAGGATTCGCCCCGGCCCGACGCGGTGCTCGGCATTCAGTACCTGGCGAGCGATCCCGCAAAATTCACCGTGTTCCAGACGCTGGCCCTGCTGCGCACCCTGAGGGCGCTCGTTGCCCGCTCCCGGCCGCTTCAGGCGACCGATGCCCTGCTGAACAACTCCGCAGCGCCACAAGCGAACGCCTCGGTCTTCGTGGACAGCACCCGCATCACCCTGCCCAAGTCGGCGCTGGACCAGCTCGCGACCGACATCGGCACGTTTCTCAACACGCTCGCGCCGCTCACCACGAATCCCACCCCGGCGAACCAGGCGACGATCCTCGCCGGGATCGATGGCTTCCTTGACTCCGCCGTTGGTCTGCTCGAGCGGGCGGCACGCTTCAACATCAAGAATTCCGGCTGGGGATTCGCGTTCGCGTGGAAACATTCCGCTTTTACCGACCTGTTCGCCGTGGTTTCGGAGTTGATCACGCGCTGGAACGGAAAACTCGCTGACTACGATGCCAAGATTGCCGCATACGACGCGTTGCCCCCGACAACGACGGATACGGCGAGATTCCGGGCGCTGAGCGCGGCCGAGCTGGACATCGTCACCGCTCTGGATCCGCTTCCTGCGTCTCCCGCAGCCATGCGCACCGAGCTGAACGCAAAGCGCGCCACGTTCGCCGCGCGTCTTGCGCAGTTTCAGGCGGTACTCGCTTCCGTCAGCCCGTCCTTTGCAACGGTGCTCGCCAGCGCCCGCGCCATTGCGACGTCCGATCTTGATTCAAAGCCCTTCGACCTGTCGCCATTCCAGGACCGTGCCGTGGTATTTGCGACCGACCTGGTCACCAATCTCACCGGCCACCAGAGCGACGTTCAAGGTCGCAGCGCGGATGTGCAGACACAGCTCAATGCTTATGCGGCCGCCGCGGCTCCCGCGGATCAGGTGACCGCGCTGCAGGCTGCCGCCAAGGCGCTCCTCGGTCCTGACTTTGTCATCTACCCGGAGTTCTCGCTCTCGCCCGCCCAGGCGGACGAGTGGGCCAATGCCATGGCGGCTTCCACCGGGGGAACCCTGCTGGAATACCTGAGCACGACCGCCAAGCTCGATTTTCCTGTCGATGAATGGCTGTACGGCGTCGCGCGCATTCGCCCCAACATGCGCTCCTGGGAGCAGCTTCTCTCGCTTACTGCCGCGTTCGGCATTTCCGCCCGGGACCTGGTGCCGGTGCAGTTTCCGTATGAGACCGCGCCCAGCTGGGTTGCGCTTCAGTACCCCGATTCCTACACGCTCGACAGTGACCGTCTGCTCTATACCGCGCAGTATGCCCAACCCTTCGACAAGACCTCGCGTCAATGCGGCATGCTGATTGACGAATGGACGGAAGTGATCCCCGGCACCACGCGCAACACCGGCATCGCCTTCAACTATCAGCGGCCGAACAGCGAGGCGCCTCAATCGCTGCTGCTGGTGACCCCCGCGACCGGCAACGGCAGCTGGATGTGGGACGATCTGCTCGGCGCGGTCTATGAGACGCTCGATCTCGCCAAGAAGCGCGCCGTCGAGCCGGTTCAGCTCGAGGCCACACCCTATACGTGCTTCCTGCCGGCCACCGTCATGGCCGTGACTTACTACGGCATCTCCATTACCACGAGCCTCGCGGCAGCCAACGGGGTTTTCGGCTACATAGAGGCGAAGCTCAATGGCTAGCTCGGTGAAGATCGCCGACATCCCGACAGCGTTGCAGCAACGGCTCTATCCGTCGGTGACCACCTGGAATCGCCTGGAAGGACGGCCGCGAACCAACAACTTCGACCGCGCTCTGCGAGCCGAGGTGCGCGACGCCCTGTGGATGATCACAAAACAATGGCAGATGGGCGAGACCCAGGGCAGCGATGCCGGCTCTCCGATCTTCGCAAAGCTCCAGATGGATACGACCCGTCTGACGAAGTATCAGCCCGATGCCCTGCCGGTGCAGCTCTTCGAGTACACGGTTCCACTCGAGGCTAAAGTCGAGCGCCGTCCACTGCCGTTCCTCATGGGCGGCCGTGCCATCTCGCTCGACCTGCGCCTTCTCATGGGCCGGTACTGGCTGAAGCTCGTCGCCCGGGTCGGCAACTACGCGAACGCCTACATCACCGCTCCCGCGTACGCGATTCCAGCGCCCGATCCCAACTCGGCGACGGACGCCGACCGCTGTGCCCACCCCGAGGTCTGGCAGGTTTTCTCCGCGGTGGCGGGACGCGCCATGGATGGTGGAGCGCTCTACCTTTACCTGAAGGCCGATCCCGCTCACCACGCCTACGACGGCATCGCGGTGGCTCCCGGGGATCGGGCGGGGATCGAGGGCTGTGCCGTGAGCTTTCTCGCCTGGTTTGAGCGCCAGTTCTATCAGCCTCCCCCGGCAGGTGACGATGCCTGGGTGCCCGCGAACCTGGAATATCAGTTCTCAGCATCGGCGCCCATCGCTGCGGGGGAAAAGGTCTACGTTGCCGACGACTACTACCAGGGGCGGCTCGATTGGTACAGCCTCGACATCGACGGAACCAGTGGCGGTCTCGGCG
>Ga0306926_10000432_pt1 | contig 38838 bp, 40 predicted proteins | sample flu12Cox44000178_FD_203759 | JGI IMG/M metagenome (GOLD analysis project Ga0306926, IMG submission 203759) | Lab enrichment of tropical soil microbial communities from Luquillo Experimental Forest, Puerto Rico - flux8day.12C.oxic.44.000.178 (v2)... | ecosystem: Environmental > Terrestrial >...
TGACCCGTCAAGTCGAAGGCCGCGACCTGGAGGCGATACGCCCAGCCGGGGCCGGGGCGGTCACAGTCGAGGTGTTCGCCCGCTGGGTGCATGACAGCCTCTCGCCCGTCGTCGCCGCCGCCGGCGGCGAGGCACTGGCCGTGCGGGTGTGGGAGACTCCCGCGGCGTTTGGCGGATACCACGCACGATGCTGACCTCCGCGATCACCCCGGTCGGCCGGGCCATCCTGACGGCGGGTACGGGGACCCCACCGGCGACCGGCCGGCCAGGTCGAGCGGCATGGTCACCGTGACAAGGCCGCGGCTGGCCGCTGAACCGTTCTGCTGACATGTTCGTATTGCTGTCATGGGAACAGTCGACACAACGTTCTCGTCATCCTCGCGGGACAGCCATATGACACTGGGCTGGGACAACCCCACAGCAGATCCCACCACCACCATTCTGCTGCGGCACGGCGACACCCGGTTGTCACCCGAACACCGCTTCAGCGGGCTGCGCGACCTCCCGCTGAGCGCCAGCGGAACCCGGCAGGCCCGGGCCGCCGCCTGCCGCCTTGCCACCGGCGCCCCGATCGATGCCGTGGTCAGCTCTCCGTTGCAGCGCGCAGTCGCCACCGCCACCATTGCGGCCCGCGAACTGGGCTTGACCTCCGTCATCGATGACGATCTCCGTGAAACCGACTTCGGTGACTGGGACGGCTTTACCCTGGCAGAAATCCAGCAGCGATGGCCCGCAGCTGCGGCAGCCTGGCGGCGCGACCCCGAACAGGCACCCCCGGGCGGGGAGAGCTTCGCCGAGACCGCACACCGGGTAAACCGGGCCTGTGACCGGCTGCTGGGGGATCACGGCGGCCAGACCGTCCTGGTGGTCAGTCACATTACCCCGATAAAGATCCTGCTGTGCCGGGCTCTCGGCGTCCCGCTAGGCACCCTTTACCGGCTGTATCTAGGCTCCGCCTGCATTAACGAGATCCAGTGGCACGGCCGCGGATTTGCCGCCGTCCGTTGCGTCAACGACACCAGCCACCTTCCCTGACTCACCCGCGCCCTGCGGGCCGATGGGCCGCCGCCGTCTGGGACGAGGCCGTGCTGAACGCGTCGAGGAACTGGTTGCGGAAGGCATCCATTGGCTCGAGCGGTGCGGAGGGACCGGGCAGCAGCCCGTCTTGCCAGTGCCAGGAGGCAATCTGCCTGAACACGGAAGGGTCACGGGCGACGATCGAGATCACCACCTCGTGGCTGGCCCCGGGGCGGCTGATCGGGCCAGCGGGCTGCTCGTCGCCGAGCAGGATGAGCACGAGGTTTGGGTCGTTGACCTCGGTGACCCATGAGGTGAGGGCCTGCAGCGAGTACTGAATCGACTTGGCGAAGGCCTGCCGCTCCTTGCTGGCGCTGCCGAAGATGGAGATCGGGGTCTCGCCGCGCGCGGGCATCGGGTCGAATATCGAGCCGTTGCCGATCTTGTTCCAGGGCACCATGGCCGGCAGCGGGGCCCAGGGATAGTGCGAGGAAACCAGGTCGATCTCGGCCATCACGGGCGTGCGGGCAGGGGCGAGCACCAGCCGCTGGAACGCGGCCAGGGTGTACTGGTCGGGCATCGAGGGGTAGCTGAAGGCCGGGCCGCGGTAGCCCACGTTGTGCCGGTCGTAAAGCTGGTCGTAGTGGTAGAACTGCCTGCCGGGCGGCCAGACGATGTCGTCCTCGGGGCTGTCGTTCACGGTGCGCCAGCCGGCTTTGCCGAAGGCGTCGCTGAGGGTGAACCGGCGGCTGGCGACCAGCTCGGCATACCGTTGTTCGGTGTTGACCCACAGCCCCGACTGCAGAGTGGAGTGGGCGAGCTGGCTGACCCCGCCGAAGCCCGGGGAGGTGAGCCAGGCGCTCCGCGTGGACCAGCCCGCGCGGGCCAGCGAGACGGTGCCCCGGCGCAGGACGGCGTCGATGCCGGGGGAGAAGCTCGTGCCCTGAACAGCGACCTGCCCGTAGCTTTCGACGAAGGCGATGATGACATCCTTGCCGCGCAATCCGGTGAGCAGATCCGAAGCGGGGACGCTGGCTTCGGGGTCGGAGCGGTGGATGATCTGATCGAAACGGCGCTGGTCGCGGAGCGCTGTCTGGGTGGCGCGCACCTGCGCGACGGCCAGCATGGCGGCACTCGTCGAGGCGACCGGGAATCCTGGGCTCAGCTGCAGTGACAGGCCCGCACACAGCGCCCAGACTGCCGTGACGGCGGCGAGTCCGCGAACCGTGGCGCGGCGGTGCCGGGCGGCCACGGTGCTGATGTGAATCGTTGCTGCGGTGATTGCGCCGACCAGCAGGATGAGGCCGAGCCAGAGCGCGGCGAGCGCGATGTTTGTGCGCGTGGGGCCGATCGAGGCGCGCACCACGCCAACAGCCGGGCCGATGTCGACCCAGCCGAACACCGGGTTGAACGCCTGCCCGATCTCCAGGTTGAACGCCATATTGAGGATCTTGATGAGAGTGAGCAGGCTGAACAGGATTCCAGCAACGGCGGCCACGATCCGTCGCGGCCAGGCCGGCAGCGCCACTGCGATGGCAACCAGGACCAGCCCTTCCACCGGGATGCGGGCAAAGGCGGCGGGGGTGAGCTGCAAGACACGATCGGGTGCAACCAGAACACCCCACACGAGCACGACCGACATCACGGTGATGGCCAGCCGCACGGCCCGGCGGGCGTGCGGGCCGGCGCCGGTGCGGTACAGCCAGATCACGTCGTGTGCGAACGACTCGGCCAGCAGCAGCAACGCGATGGCAACCGCGGTCATCCCGGCGCGGCGGTCGGGCACTCCGGACACGGCGACGGTGAGCACGATGCCCTGGACCGCGGCCACGACCTTGCGCCAGTACCGGGGTGGCAGCGGCGCGGCCAGCCACGGGATCAGCCAGCCCGCCAGCAGCAGCGCGTAGCGGGCGGCGCCGATGAGCAGCACCCAGCCGCCGTAATCCCGGGACACGGCGATGCTGAGCAGCAGGATGAGGAACGCGTCGGCCTCGCCATCGATGCGGGCGCCCAGCGCGGTGGCGGTGCCGGTCCGGCGCGCCACCTGCCCGTCTACCGCGTCGAGGACCAATGCGACGGTGGACAGGGTGACCAGCGCTGTGATCGACACCGGCTGGACAAACGAGTCGGCAACTAGGCCCGCGACCCCGGCGATCAGCAGTGCCCGGGTCAGGGTGACCCAGTCCGCCGGGAGGATCGCCGGCTGGTCGCTGCGCATGCGGGCGGCGACGAGCAGCCCGGTCGCCGCCGAACCGGCGGCCAGCCCGGTGATCCAGCCGGCGACGCCGAGACCAGCTGTGGCGGACAGGACACCGAGCAGGGCGGCTGTGGCGAGCATCCCCAGGGCCGTCGCGAGCCGGATCGTAGGCAGCGCGCCTTTGTCGAGCCGGATCGTAGGCGGCGCGCCTTTGTCCGCGAGCCGGATCGTAGGCATCGCGCCTCCGGAGCCATCTGCCGCCATTCCTCATGGGGACAACGCGTCCGCGGTCACGATGGTTCACCGCCACCGGCCGCGGGCCTGCGATGCCTGCACAGCCGGGACGGTTGAACTATGTGCCCGGCCAGTCCGTGTAATCCGGTGTGGCTGGCTTGGACTCAGTTCCGGCCGGGGTCGGTCCGGCCATCCGTCGCTTCAGCCCGCCGTTGCTGCGTGTGGCCGCGGGCGGCTGCGTGCTGTGGTTTCTCTGGCGGCAGGTGGGCGCGGCGCCGTTCGAGAACGGGCTGCGCGCGGTCACCTGGCCAGCGGTGCTGGCCGCCATCACGCTCACTGCCCTGACCACGGTGTGTTCGGCCTGGCGGTGGCGGGTCGTCGCCCGGGCACTCGGCGTCGGCATTGGCCTGCCGGGCGCCGCATGTGCCTACTACCGTTCGCTGTTCCTCAACTCCGTGCTCCCCGGCGGGGTTCTCGGTGACGTGCACCGCGCGGTCACGCACGGCCGGCGCGCTGGAGACGTGGTGCGGGGACTGCGCGCGGTGGGGTGGGAACGGCTGTGGGGTCAGGTCATCCAGGCCGTGGTGACCGTCGTGGTGTTGCTGGCCCTGCCGTCGCCGGCCCGGCCCGCACTGCCGTACGTTCTGGCGGGGGTGGCGGGTGCAGCCGGATGTGCCGCGCTGATCGTGAGGCGGGCTGCTCGCCGCGGCCGGCCGCGGCTGGCACGCGCCGCCCGGGCCGTTACCGCTGACCTGCGTCGCGGCCTGCTGGCCCGGGACGTGTGGCCGCAGCTCACGCTGGCCTCGGTGCTGGTCGTGGCCGGGCACACGGCCACGTTCGTCATCGCGGCCCGGGTCGCCGGCTGCACCGCACCCCTGGGCGAACTGGTCGCACTGCTGATGGTGGTCCAGACCGCAGTGGTGATCCCGCTGAGTGTTGGCGGGTGGGGGCTGAGGGAAGGAGCCGCCGCCTGGGCCTTCGCCGCAGCCGGGCTCGGCGCGGCCACCGGGATCACGGTCGCCACCCTCTACGCGGTGCTCATGCTGGCCGCGGTTGCCCCGGGCGCGGGCCTGCTGCTGGGAGACGCCGTCCGCCGCCGCCGTGGCCCGGGTCGCCCACGCGAATCGGGCCGGCCTGATCCGGCGCCGCGGACGCTGGAGGTCGCTCGTGGCTGAGCGGCCGCACCTGACCACCAGCCTCGGCACGCCGCCGCCGGCGCCCCCCGACGCGGTGCGGGGCCGGACGGCTCGTCCCGTGACCGGCGCCGGCCAGGCGGTGGCGATCCGCCGGCGTATCCGGATCCCGCTGCGCTTGGGTGACAACAGCTCAACCATTGCCACGGTCGTCAGCTTCACCGGCCTGACCGACGCGCAGCAGCACGTGGCTCTTGAACTCGGCCCGCCCGCCGCGGCCGGGCTGCCGCTGGTGCGGCTGCATAGTGAATGCCTCACCGGCGATGTATTCGGCAGTCAGCGGTGCGACTGTGGGCCGCAACTGCGCGAAGCGGTGGAGCGGATCACCAAGCACGGTGGCTACGTGCTGTATCTGCGCCAGGAAGGGCGCGGCATCGGACTGTATGACAAACTCGACGCCTACGCGCTGCAAGACCGGGGCCTGGATACCTACGACGCGAATCTGGCGCTCGGTCACCGGGCCGACGAGCGTGACTACACCAGCGCGGCCCAGATGCTGCACGCGCTTGGCGTCAGCCGCATTGAGCTGCTGAGCAACAACCCGGACAAGGGCGCTCAGCTGGCCCGCCTGGGCATCACGGTCGCCAGGCAGATCCCCACCGCGCTGCACCTTACCCGGACCAACGCCGCCTACCTGGGCACTAAGGCCCGGCGCGGTGGGCATGATCTGCTTATGCGGGGTCTTGACCGCGCCGCCGAGTCGCACTGGCACGCCGGCCCGCTCGCCGGTCCCGCAGACGTAGAGTTCGAGGGCCGATGACAGACGTCCGCGAGCGTCCGCCGCCCGCCAGCGCGCCAGCCGCGCCAGCAGCGGCGACTGCGGCCACCCGGCCGGGCCGCGTTGGCGGCATGGACGGGATCCGGGGCCTGGCCGCCTTGTTCGTTGTGCTCAACCACATCTTCGAGCGTGCCTGGCCGGGTTACCCCGCCAACCCCGCTCCGTTCTGGGCGGCCTGGCTGACCTACGGCCGGGGTGCGGTCGCGATGTTCATCGCGCTGTCGGGCTTCTCACTCGGCCTCGGCCCGGCGCGGTCGGGGTGGCGGTTCAGGTCGATCGCGACTTACGCGAACCGGCGGGCCTGGCGCATCCTGCCGCCCTATTGGGCCGCGCTCGTATTCAGCCTGGTGATGACCTGGTACGTGCTGGCCCAGCCCGGCTGGCCGGTGCCCAACGGGAAGTCCGTCGCCGTGTACGGCTTCCTGGTGCAGGACGCCTTCGCCCAGGGCCACCACGCGGGGTTCTGGTCCGCGGGCAGCCCCAACCGGGCGTTCTGGTCGATCGCCATCGAAGCCCAGCTCTACTTCCTGCTGCCGTTGCTGCTGCTGCTCGTCCGGCGGGTGAGTGCCCGCGCGATGGTGGGCCTGGTGGCCGCCATCGTGGTGACCATTGGCGTGCTGGCGCCCCATGTTGCGCTGCTGAACAGTGGCCTGGTCAAGTTCACCCCCGACCTCGCGGTGCTGTTCGCCGTCGGCTTGCTGGCCGCCGGGATCGTCACCGCCGGTGAGCGCACCCGGTCCCAGCCCTGGGCCGGTTACGCGCTGGCCGCTGCGGTGCCGGCCATCGTGTTGATGGTGGTCAAGGGCTCCACGTGGTCGTCCCTCAATCTGTTCTGGCTCGATCTGGCCTGGGCTCCGGCGATCGGCTGTTTCCTCGCCGCGGTCGCAACCTCGCGCCCGCGGCCCGTCGCCCGTTTCCTTGACAGCGTCCTGCCGCGGAGCCTCGGCTCCTGCTCCTACAGCCTCTACCTGACGCATATGCCGATCGTCATCGCCGTGTCCTACGGCCTGGTGCTGGGCCGGGTCGCCACCGGAGCGCCGACATTCTTCGTGCTGGCCGCGATCCTGCTGCCCCTGACCGTGTGCTTCGCCCGTCTGTTCGCCGCTGTGTTCGAGCTCCCCTTCCAGCGGCACCGCGGGTGGATTCCGTTGCGGCAGGCGATGTCGGCCCGGCTGTGGCAGCTGCAGCGGACAGGGCGGGCCGTCTTCGCCGGGCGCTGGCGGGGCGCTAGCGGGGCGAGCGGCCAGCGAAATCAAGCTGGTGGGCGATATAGACCAACTCGCCCGCAGCCAGTTGCCGGCCGCGCTCGGCCAGCCAGTCGGCCAGGTCCGCCGGTTCCACCCGGTCCTGGCGGTCTCGCAACGCGTTCTTGATCGTGTTAAGGATGCTGCGCAGGAAGTAAGCCTCATCGCCCGGGTAGTTCCCATCCGGCCCGGCGGATACGACCCAGTCCGACGGACCCGCCGCCAGCGCGGGCGCTCCCGCAGCCCGCAAGTAGTGGAACAGGCGGCGGCCCGTCCGGCTTTCCCCGGCCGGCCGGCCATAGCGAACGCGCTCATCCATGTCCCGGTGGTAGGCCTGCATGATCTGGTCGTCGTGGGGGTGGCCGGGCACGAAGATGCTCTCGCCGTCGTAGTTGATCGTGAACCAGTAGGCCCCGCCGGGGACCAGCAACCGCAGCAATCCGGGCAGGACGGCCGGCACGTCCACCAAGTCCAGGACGGCATTCGCGATCAGCACATCGGCCAGCGCCCCATAGCCGGACTCCAGGTAACTGCCGAGCTCGGCGTGCACCAGGCGCACCCGTAGATCACCCACCTGCACCCCGTCCGGCAGCAGGTCGCTGCGCAGGTCCCGCGCGGCCGCCCAATCGCGCAGCCACCGGCGTGAGCAATCCAGCAGCTGCGGGTCCGCATCCAGCAGGGTGTACTCGCCGCCGCCGACCGCGCCCCAGTCCATCAGCCGGGCCACCATCGTCCCCAGGCCGGCGCCGACCTCCAGCACCTGTGGCGCACCCGCGGGCATCAGGCGGCGGAACTCGGCCAGCACATGCCGGTTGAGCGCCCGGTCATCGACGGTCGTCTTGGCGGCCAGGTAGCGCGCATAGTCGGAGGTCATCGGAGCTCCATCGAAGCGAGTCACTGCTTCTCGGCTACCATCGCGAACTTGCGCACCCGCCCGCTGCCGAGCCATTCGCCCCACAGCTCATGCGCTCTGATCAGCTCGGCGATGGCCTGCGTCCCGATCTCGCCGGCGATCTGGGGTGAATCAGCCCGGTAACAGCGAAGCAGCGCCGCGGCTATCGCGTGATGGGAGGAGCTGTACTCCTGCCGCCAGATCACGGACAACCCCGCCTCGCTCAGCAGGCCCGCCAATTCCGCCAGCTCGATGAGCCAGACTGAATCGGCACCGGGCATCAGCGCCCGCTCCTGCTGCGTGAGCGGCCGGCCTTCCTCGACCGTGAAAGCGAAACGCCCGCCCGGCTCCAGCGCGCGCGCCACCTCATCCGCCAAAGCCTCCTTGGCGGGGAAGGCCAGCATCGTCTCCAGCAGGAGTACCACCTCGAAGCGGCCCCCGGGCAACGGCGGGATGCGAGCTTGCTCGAAGCGGCAGGGGAGACTCCCGGCCAGCGCCTGGGCGGTGGCGAGTGCGCTGGCGGAGCAATCGACACCCAGATAGTGGCATCCCGACTCCACCGTGATCATCCGGCCGGGGCCGGCCACTCCGCAGCACAGGTCGAGCACGGAGACGCCGGGACCGATCCGGGCCTGGTGAGCCAGCACCCGGACCTCGCCCGTCCGCATGAAGCTCTCCTGGCCCACATACTCGCCCGCGGGGTAGGCGGTCGCCCGGGCCCGCTCTAGCGCCGTCAGGAATGGTGCTCGTTGATCGTGTCTCACACCAGATCCCATGCTGTCCGGCCCCGGCGGAGCCGGTGCCACCGGCCGTGGCGTCTGAACCCGATCGTCTCAGGTCGAACCGCGTCCACCATTTCTGCGTGCCACTCTGGTGTCAGGTAGGACGGTTCGGCGGCGGGTGCGGTTCAGCCCGGCTGCAGGACGGAGGCTGGCTCGGTGCGGCAGGCGCTCTGGAGGGCCGGAACATCGTGCGGGTCCACGCAGTAGTCCCCGCGGGGTTCGACAATCCCAGCCAGCCCACCGGCGGCAACATTTACGACCGGCACGTCTGCGCCGGACTGGCCGCGGCCGGATGGGATGTGCAGGTCACGACCGTCGCCGGGGCGTGGCCGGATCCCGGCCCGGCTGCCCACGCCGGCCTGGCCCGCATCGTTTCTGCCATCCCCGACGGCGAGACTGTCCTGATCGACGGGCTCATCGCCTCGCCGTCCGCCGCGCAGTTGCTGCCACACACTGGCCGGACGCGAATGACGGTGCTGCTGCACATGCCACTGGCCACCATCCTCGACGCACGCCCTGATGCCCGCCTGCAGCGCTCCGAACGGACTGCGCTCCGCGCGGCCGCCGGCGTGATCGTCACCAGCGAATGGACCCGCCAGCAGGTACTGACCCGGTATGCGATCCCGGCCCGGCGGGTGCACGTTGCCCGGCCCGGCGCCGATCGGGTCACTGCCCCGGCCCGGCCCGTACCCGGCCACCTGATCTGCGTCGGAGTCCTCGGCCGCCACAAGGGGCAAGACCTCCTGGTAGAGGCACTCGCCGGCCTCGGTGACCTGAACTGGCATTGCGTGCTGGCCGGACCGCTCGACCGGAACCCGGACTTCGTCGAGCACTTGCGGACCCGTATCGCGCGCCTCGGCTACGGCCACCGCGTCCAGCTCGCCGGCGTCCTGACCGGCGCCGCGCTCAGCCACGCGTACACCACCGCCGACCTGCTCGTCGCGCCGTCCCGGTCGGAGACCTACGGCATGGCCGTCACCGAAGCGCTCGCCCACGGCCTGCCCGTCATAGCCGCTGCCGTGGGTGGGCTGCCTGAAGCGCTCGGCTCCACCGCCAATGGCACCCGCCCCGGCCAATTGATCCCTCCCGGCGATCCGGCTGCCCTCGCCGCCGCGCTCCGAGACTGGCTGGGTGACGAGCACCACCGGCACCGGCTGCGGACCGCCGCACGACAGCGGCGGTCGACCCTGCGCGGCTGGGACCAGACCACCCAAGAGATAGCGAACGTGCTGGGCCAGCAACCGCCCGCGGGCATGTGCCCGGCGTGGCGCAGGCCGTGACGTGGATCATTAGCAATCCATCAGCCCGCAGAGCTGGGATCAGGCCCGGGTCCGGATCGCCGCCGTGCGACGGGCATTCAGTCGAGGCAGAACTCGTTGCCCTCGATGTCCTGCATCACAAGGCACGACTCGTTCTCGTCATCGGCAGGCAACAGCCGCACACGTACCGCGCCGAGCGGGACCAGCCGCGCGCATTCGGCCTCCAGCGCGGCCAGGCGCTGCTCACCCACCAGCCCGGTGCCCACCCGCACGTCAAGATGCAGCCGGTTCTTGACGACCTTGCCTTCGGGAACGCGCTGGAAGAACAGCCGCGGGCCCACGCCTGAAGGATCAATGCACGCGAACGCTGAACCCTGATGCTCAGGCGGCAGCGAGCGATCGAACTCGTCCCAGGTAGCGAACCCTTCCGGTGGCGGCGGCACGACATACCCCAGCACGTCGCACCAGAAATGGGCGACACGCTCTGGTTCTGCGCAGTCGAAGGTGACTTGGAACTGCTTGACCGGCGTCATCTGTCCACCATAGAGACGCATGCTGTGAGCGCCACAAGTTGACTAGCCTGTCGCCCGGTTTTCGGGCTGCACGCGGGCAGCGCAGTCGCGCGAAGATCGGGTAACGAACCACATCGTGGACTGGCCGTTGCCGGGGTGCCGCTGATGGCCGACACTTATCACCGGCCGGTCGCTGAGTCTGACGTTGCGGACGGCTCCAGCCGGCGGAAGAAGGTTGGCAATGCCCTGGCATGTCCGTGGCTTTCACGTCATCACCGCGGTCAGTGCGATCACCCTGGCAATGGGGGCGGCCGCGGCTGCTGGTGTCATGGCCGGGGCTACGCCTGCTGCCGGTTACCAGGTCGGCCCTATCACTGACGTCAGCAGCTGCGGCGGCAAGAACGCGGAGGTGGAGCAAGCGGTCGACCCGAAGCTGGGCTATGTCTATGAGGACTGGATGGGGTGCCGGGGAATCGCCGTCGCCCGGTCCACCGACGGCGGGCGCACCTGGGACGCGCCGGTCAACCTGCCCGATACCGTTGGCTCGAACAAGAACACCTGGGATCCGGCCATCGCGGTGGCGCCCAATGGCACCGTTTATGCCTCGTTCATGCTGTCCCGGGACGGCCAGTACTACCCGGTGGTGGATGCCTCGTCCGATCACGGGCTGACGTTCCCGCAGTCGTGGTCGCTGATCCCGCCGGATGCTAAGAACTGGGGAGACCGTGATTTCATCGCGGTCGGCCCGGACGGGACCGTGTACGTCACCTGGGACTACGGCCCGGAGCGTACCTCGATCACTTACCTCTGCGCCAAGGGCGGCAGCTGCGCGTTCGCCACCGGCGACGTCAACGTGGTCATGCAGAAGTCCACCGACGGCGGCAGGACCTGGAGCGCGATGTCAGATATCAGCCCCGGCTTCCCCGCTAGCGGCGGGGACAGTGCGCCGCTTGTGGTGGAACCGGACGGCCGGATAGACGTGCTCTACCAGGGCTACCAGATCACCAACCCCACGACCTACACGATGAACCCGGCCGACAGCTACTTCACGTCGTCAACGGACGGCGGGGCGACCTGGTCCACACCGGTGGCCGTGGACCCTCAGGCCGGCACGATGTCGCGAGCCGAATGGTGGATTGACGGTGACATCGGCATCGATGCGGCCGGCAACCTCTACGCCACCTGGGACACCCAGGGCACCAACCCCGCCGGGTCCGCCAGCGACATCGGGTGGCTGTCCTTCTCCACCGACCACGGCGCGCGCTGGTCGGCACCACATCAGGTGACGCAGGACAAGCTGAACGTGCCGCACATCATGGAGGTGACTGGTGGCGGCCGTGGCACCGCCTATGTGAGCTGGCTGTCCGACAGCAGCCCGGCTGGCTACGCGTTGTATTTGCGCGCCTTCTCCACCACCCGCGGGTGGCTATCCGGCCCGGCGCGGATCTCAGCCGGCTACGGCAGCAGCGCCGTCTGGCCCGGTGACACCACCGGCTTGTCCGCCCTTTCGCGCACTGACATCGTGGCCGGTTGGGGCAGCGACTACCCGGCCGTGAGCGGAAAGCAGGCCGAGATATACGCGGCCAGCATCACCCTTCCCTGAGCATGACCCGCCAGCCGATCGGCGAGCGCTGGATCTGTGAGCCGATCCGCGCCACCAGCGCGTCGGCGGCCGGTCAGTGACCACCGCAAGGCCCGTGCGCGAGTGGCGTCAGCCGGGCGTGATCACCAGCTCGGTGAGCAGGTGCTGGACCCGCTGGGCGATATCGTCGCGGATCGGGCGGACGGCTGCCAGATCGAGCCCGGCGGGGTCAGGGAGGTCCCAGTCGAGGTAGCGCTTGCCAGCGTAGATGGGGCAGGCGTCACCGCAGCCCATGGTGATCACCACGTCCGCGGCTTGCACCTTGTCGGCGGTCAGCGGTTTGGGGAACTCGCGGGAGATGTCGAGGCCGATCTCGGCCATGGCCTGGACGACCGCGGGGTTGAGCTGCTCGGCGGGCTGGGACCCAGCCGAGGTAACGTGCAAGCGCCCGGCTGCCTGGTGGTGAAGCAAGGCAGCGGCCATCTGGGAGCGCCCGGCGTTATGGGTGCAGACGAACAACACCTCTGGAATCCCGGCCACCACCAGCCTCCTTCCGGCTCAGCCCGCGAGCTGGGCAGGTTCTTCGACTTGGACCCGGCCCCGGCGGACTGGGTAGAGGATCACGGCCAGGAGCGTGCCGATCGCGCCGCCGACAAGCTGGGCGGCGATGAAAGCAGGTGCCGATGACGGGGCGATCCCGGCATAGGTGCTGGTGAGGGTCCGGCCGATGGTCACGGCAGGGTTGGCGAACGAGGTCGAGGCGGTGAACCAGTACGCCGCGCCGATCCAAGCACCAACCGCCCAGGCCACATGCTGGAGGCGGCCGGTCCGGGCCAAGGTGACGATGACAAACAGCAACCCGGCTGTGGCAACAACCTCGCTGAGAAGAATTGGTGCGCCACCCCGGTGATGCTGCGACGGGCTGAGTACCGGTTCGGCGAACATGGCATCGGCCAGCGCCGCTCCGCCAATGGCCCCGGCAACCTGGCAGGCCATGACGGCGGCGGCCTGGCCGAGGCCGTACCGGCGCGGGGTGCCGCGGCCCAGGAACCAGTCCGCGGCGGTGACCACCGGGTTGAAGTGCGCGCCCCCGGCCTGGATGAACACGACGATCAGCACAGCCAGGCCGATAGCGGTCACCAGTGAGTTGACCAGCAGCCGCAGCGCGCCGTCGGTGGTCAGCCGGGTGGCCGCGATGCCCGACCCGACGACGACCGCGGCCAGCAGCCCGGTGCCGGTGAATTCGGCCAGCAGCCGCCTGCCGACCGCAGGGTTCACGGGGTGGCGGGCTTGACGGCCCGGATGATCGCCGAATGCATCGCCGGCGCTGCCTCGTTGGTGAAGGTCACCGACGCCCCGGTGAACCCCGCAGCAGTGAGCCCATCCAGGTACTCTGTGCGCGACAGGGCACCGGCGATGCAGCCCACATAGGAGCCAGCGGCGGCGCGATCGGCCGGGGTCAGGTGATCTTCGGCCACCACGTCGGTGATGCCGATGCGTCCGCCGGGGACCAGGACCCGGAACATCTCCGCAAGCACGGCGGGCTTGTCGGTGGACAGGTTGATCACGCAGTTGGAGATCACCACGTCCACCGACGTATCCGGCAGCGGCAGGTCTTCGATCTCGCCCTTGCGGAACTCCACATTGGTGGCCCCGGCCTTGGCGGCGTTGGCTCGGGCCAGGGTCAGCATGTCATCGGTCATGTCTACGCCGTAGGCGAACCCGGAGGGGCCGACCCGGCGCGCGGACAGCAGCACGTCGATGCCGCCACCCGACCCAAGATCCAGGACCTTCTCACCTTGATGCAGGTCCGCGACCGCTAGTGGGTTCCCGCACCCCAGGCTGGCCAGCACTGCGTCCTCCGGCAGCCCGTCGGTCTCCCCCTCGCGGTACAACTGGCCGCCAAAGCAATCAGCCGAGTCCAGCGCGGCCGGCCCGGTGCCACAGCACGAATCGGTGGCAGCAGTCTCGCAACACGCAGCCGTCACACCAGGCCGCGGATTCAAGACCGCGCGGGCAGCCTCGGCATACCGGGCCCGGACCGCCTCACGCAGGCCAGTGCTCGCCTCATCACTCATCAGGACCACCTTGGGCATAGATGACTTTCGATGTCCACCTTGCCTCGAGAGATAGACAGATGTCAATGTCTGTCGCATACTGACCAGGTGGTGACCACCCGGGACCTCCAGGAACGGCCACTCCTACCGCTGGCCGAGGCGTGCTGCACCCCGCTGCTGCGCCAGCCAATCACCGCCAGCCAGGCCGCCGACCTCGCCCGGCTCCTTAAGGCACTGGCCGACCCGACCCGGCTAAGGCTGGTCTCCCTGGTCGCCGCGCACGAAAGCGGCGAGGCATGCGTTTGTGAGCTGACCGGACCACTTGGGCTGACCCAGCCAACTGTCTCCCACCACCTCAAGATCCTGGTCGAGGCCGGGATCTTCACCCGTGACAAGCGCGGCGTCTGGGCCTACTACGCACTCGTCCCGTCCGCCCTCGATGCACTGTCAGCAATACTCAGCACGACCAGCTCATGCGCGCCAGCCGCCGAAGGAGGATCGTGTGATGACTCGGGCGGTGTGGAATGGCGTGGTGCTGGCCGAGACCAGCCGGCCGGTGCTGCTGGAAGGGAACGTGTATTTCCCGCCTGCGGAGGTCCGGGGCGAGTACCTGGCCACAACGCGGGCATGGACGGTGTGCCCATGGAAGGGCGTGGCCCGGTATTACACCGTGCGCGCCGGCGGGCAGCTGAACAAGAACGCCGCCTGGTACTACCCGCATCCCAGCCCGCTCGCCCGCAAGATCAAGAACCATGTGGCCTTCCGGCACGGGGTCCGGGTAGAGCACGGGCCGGGGCCACTGGCAGCGCCGCTGGCCCCGGCACCGCCCCGCTAGCCTTGGCCAATGACCGACAGTGCCGGCTCACCGGCTCACATCACCCAGGCACCGCCGTCGCTGAGCACAATCGTGCGCGCGCTGCTGCGGGCAGTGGGCTCCACGGCCCTCTTGGTGGCCGTCTATTTTCTGCTGCCGCTGGACCGGACCGCCCACTGGGCAGCGTTCGCGATACTCGTGATCGGGCTGGCAGGGCTGATGGGGCTGGTTGCCCTCCAGGTGCGGTGGATCGTCGCGTCGCCATTCCCCGGCCTGCGGGCGCTGGAAGCGCTTGCCACCAGCGTGCCACTGTTCCTGCTGCTGTTCGCCAGCGCCTATGTAGTCATGGGCGCGCTGTCCGCGGGCAACTTCAGCCAGCCCATGACTCACACCAACGCGCTGTATTTCACCGTTACCGTGTTCGCCACCGTCGGCTTTGGCGACATCACCGCAAAGACCGAGGTGGCGCGGCTGGTGGTGACCGGGCAGATGATCATCGATCTCATCATCATTGGGCTCGGGGTCAGAGTGATCCTGGGTGCGGTCACACGCGGCCGGCAGCGGCGGCTGTCACCCGATACCGGCACCACGCAATCCAGTTCCTAGCCAGGGCCGCCGGGCGGCCGGCACCGCTAGCGCCCTCGACACGCCGGGGCCTGTGTCCGGTTTACCCCGCATGGGGACACAATGGGCCTGTGAGGGTCGTGGTGACCCGGATCGAGCCGGACGGCACGATGGTGCGCCGCGTGGTGGATACCACCTGGCGAGATGACGGCGTGCAGTGGGAAGGCCTGGCCCTGCGCGCCTTGGCCTTCCCGCCGCCGTACCGCCCGGTGCCTGGCGCCGCCCTCTACCAAGTCAACGTGGATGACCGCATGGTCCAGGTGAGCGAATACGACCTGGACGGGCCGCTGCGAGACCTGGTGACCGTGGTGCTGGCGAAGGGCGTTGAGCCCTGACTGCACGACGTGCGGCTGGATCAGGCCACCAGCGCTTGCCGTCACCTGGCGGACCGCGTTACCGGCCCGGCGGCTTCACGGCGAAGGGCAGCAGCTCCTCCCGCCCGGGGCCGATCACGCCGCAGCTTGCCTCCGGCACCTCCACCCAGGCACCGGGCAGGTCACCGATCGGCTCGGAAACCACCAGCCGCGCGTCGTCCGACATGCGCCGCAGGACCTCCCGGTCGGGATATATCTCCCGGAGCAGCCGCACGTCGCGGGTGAAGAACAGCGACCGCGACTTTCCCTCACTGGAGTAGCGGAACGCCCACAGGCTCTCGCCGTCGGTCGTGGCGATCGTGCCCTGGAACGGGTGCTCAATCCCCCGCTCCCGCCCGCACGCCTCCACGAAACCGATCGCGCGGGCCACAGCGTCCGGCGGGCCGTCCTGCAGGCCAAATGTGAGCGCCAGGTAGAACAGCACCTCGGTGTCGGTCTGGCCGGCGATCTCGGGGAACAGCGATGGCTCAACCGCCAGCACGAGATCGCGCTTGATAGTGGCGAACCCGCCGATGTACCCGTTGTGCATCCACAGCCAGCGGCCATGGCGGAACGGGTGGCAGTTGGTCTGCTGCACGGCTGAGCCGATAGCTGCCCGGACATGTGCGAAGAACAGCGGCGACGTCACATGAGCGGCAAGCTCGTGCAGGTTCTGGTCGTTCCAGGCGGGCTCGGTGCTGCGGAACACCCCCGGGATGGCCGCGGCGCCGTACCAGCCGATGCCAAATCCGTCCCCGTTGGTGGTTTCCGCGCCCAGCTTGGAATGCAGACTCTGGTCGATCAGGGAGTGGACCGGGGTGTACAGCACGTCGGTCAGCAGGATGGGCGAACCGGTGTAAGCGAGCCACCGGCACATGGGGCACTCCTTTCGGTCGGGCGCAGGCCATGCTCATCAGGGCGCCGCTCACCGCGGGCGCCGGACGAGACCGGCCCTGGCCCGGACAGCCTGACCCGGCGGGCAGCCACCCGGTCGTTCTTCAGGACGGCCGTGAGTTCTGCCGCTGTCATGATGATCGCTTGCTTCCGCGGCAGGCGAAAGCTGGTGCCCACATTTCCCACCCGCGCCAGTTGCCGGCAAATGACAGATCACGATCGCCCGCATCCGGGGCGGGACAGCGGTACGCGGGCCTGGCTTCAGGATTGCGGGGAGCCGGGGTGCCAGGTCACCCCGATTGTGCCCTGGGCCGCCGCCTGCCCGCTTTGGCTGCCGCCGCGGCCACGAAGGACGTAGGCGAAGCCGACCGCGATGAGACCTCCTGCCAGCGGGCCGACGAGATATGCCCACCACGAGGTCCAGTCGCCAAGGACCAGCGCGGGCCCCAGCGACCGGGCGGGGTTCATCGAGGCCCCGCTGACCGGCGATCCCCACAGACCCGCCAGCGCGATGTAGCCGCCCACGCCGATGGCGGCTATCGGCCCGATTGCCTGGGCGCCCGAGGCGGTGCCCAGGATGACGCTCACCAGGCCGGTGGTCAGCACTAGCTCCCACAGCATTGCGGTGGTGGTGGAGATGCCGGGGCCGGGCAGGGTCAGGCCGGCGCTGCCCTGCTTGCCGATCAGTGCCCACAGCAGCAGCGTGGCCAGGCAGGCGCCCCCAAACTGGGCGATGATATAAGCCGGGACCCGCCGCCAAGGGAAATCGCCGCGGGCGGCGAAGGCCATGCTCACCGCCGGGTTGAGGTGCGCGCCGGAGACCGTTCCCATGAACAGGATGATCGCCATCACCATCAGCGCGGGCGCGACCACCCGGGCGCCATACGGCACCGCGTTGCCGCCGAAGCGGGCGTTGACCATGCCGCCGCCGACCGCCACCAGGACCAGGAAGAAAGTGCCCAGCAGTTCGGAGAACAGCCGCCGCCCTTCGTAGCTGTTGTCCCAGAAGTCGAACTCGCCGGCGACCGAGTTTGGCTGCCCCATGGACCGCAGGGACACCGCGGCATGGTGGATGGCCCGCTCCGGCTCAATGGTGGGGGGCCCGGCCGGTTCGGCTGGCTGGCCTGTCATCTGGTACCTGCCTCTCTCAGGGGACAGCTGCCGGTGCGCCCAGGATGCCGCGCCCGCGCCGCAACGGCACACCTAACAGTCGCCTGGGCCGGTTGGCATCGCATCCCCCGAGAAGAGTGAACGTCAGGCCTCGGGCAAGTGAACGGTTGGTGGGCACAGGCTCGCGATCAGCACCGGCGGGAAGAGCTGGACGACGCCGTTGCGCCTGCCTGTCCGCGGAAATGTCCCGTGACCGAACATCAGCCGGGGCCGGCTGGGGCCTCTTCGCCGTTATCGGTAAGGCCGGCCAGTGTGCCGTACGCGCCGGACGGCTGGGGCATGTCGTCGATGGTGAAGGTGCGTTCGCGGCGCAGGTCGCGGGTGAAGGCGAACCACCAGCCGAGGACGGCGCCGATGCGGTTGCGGTAGCCGGTGAGGAAGCCGATGTGGATGAATAGCCAGACCCACCAGCCGGCAAAGCCGCCGAAGTTCAGTTTGAACGCGGAGACGACGGCTTTGCCGCGGGAGATGTAGGCGGCTGAGCCGAGGTCGTGGTAGCGGAATGGCTTGTCATAGGCCTGGCCGCGGGCCAGGTGGCCGATGCGGCGGCCGGCATACAGCCCGGTTTGCATGGCGACTTCGGCGACGCCGGGCAGCTTGTTCAGGCTCATCACGTCGCCGGTGACCATGATCTCCGGGTGGCCGGGGATGGAAAGGTCGGGGCCGACCTCGATCCGCCCGGCCCGGTCCTGGGTGGCGCCGGTGGCCTTGGCGACCGCCGCGGCCACCGGCGGTGCCTCCACGCCGGCGGTCCACAAGATGGTGCCCACCTGGTGCCGGGTGACGTTGCCATCGTGGTCCTTGACCTGCACGCTGGCGGCGTCCAGATGGGTGACGATCGAGCCCATGTGCAGTTCGACGCCGAGTTTTCCCAGGTCGCGGGCGGCCAGGGCGGACAGTTTGGGGCCGAACATGGCCAGCGGCGCCCGCCCGCCGTCGAACAGCAGCACCCGGGCGTCGCCGGGCTTGATGTGCCGGTACTCGCTGCGCAAGGTCTTGGTGGCGACCTCGCGGATCTGCCCGGCCAGCTCGACTCCGGTTGGCCCGGCGCCGACCAGGGCGAACGTGAGCCACCGGGCGCGTTCGGCTGGGTCGGTGGCCGATTCGGCCATCTCGAACGCACCGAACACCCGCCGCCGGATCTTCAGCGCGTCCTCGATCGATTTCATCCCGGGCGCGAACGCCGCGTACTCGTCGTGGCCGAAGTAGGACTGGCGGACCCCCGCGGCCACGATCAGGTAGTCATAGCCGAACTCGACCTCCTCGCCCAGCGGCCGCCGCGCGAGCACCTTCTTACCGGCAGCGTCGATGCCGGTCACCTCGGCCAGGAAGAATTCGACGTTGGCGCGTTTGCGGAGCAGCTCACGCAGCGGGCTGGCGATCTTCCCCTCCGACAGAATCCCGGTCGCGCACTGATACAGCAGCGGCGCGAACAGGTGATGCTCCGCCCGGTCGATCAGGATCACCTGGACCGGGGCCCCACTCAGCTGCCGGGCCGCGAACAGCCCCGCGAAACCACCCCCCACAATCACCACCCGGGGCCGGCTGTCCTGGTCGTTCACCGCGCGCGCAGCCTCCTTGTCCTGTCCGGGAGCCTCAGCCGGCCGGGTCGTGCCAGCGGTCGCGGTCGGGGAGCAGCCGGTCCGCTTCGCCGGGGCCCCAGCTGCCCTTGGCGTAGGGGTGCACCGGGGTGACGTCACCCAGGATGGGGTCGACGATCTTCCAGGCCTCCTCGACGGTGTCCTGCATGGCGAACAGCCACCGCTCGCCGTCCAGCGCCGCGCCGATCAGCCGGTCATACGGCCGCTGGTCGGACCCCGGCTGCTGGGCAAAGGTCAGTTCCTCGGCCTGTGGCTCCCACCCGGTGCCCGGCTTCTTCCCCGCCAGCGACAAGGTGACAGCGGTTTCTGGCCAGACCCGGAACCGCAGCTCGTTGCGGTGCGGCAGCGGCGCCAGGCCGAACAGATCCCGCGGCGGATGCTTGAACCGGACGGTCACCTCGGTCGCGGTCACCGCCATGCATTTGCCGGCCCGGATCAAGATCGGCACCCCCGCCCACCGCCAGGAGTCCGAGTCCAGCCGGACCGCCACATACGTTTCCACGGTCGACCTCGGGTCCACCCCGGCCACGTCGTGATAACCCTCATACTGGCCGCGGACACACCGCTCCGTGGTCAGCGGGGTCAGCGAGGCGACCAGCTGCGCCTTGGCCTGCCGCCAGTTCGCCAGGCCCTGCCCGGACGGCGGGTCGGCCATCACCGTCGCCAGCACCTGCAGCATGTGGTTCTGCACCACATCCCGGATCGCACCAGTCCGGTCATAAAACGACCCCCGGCTCGACACGTCAAACGCCTCGGCCATGGTGATCTGGATCGACTCCACAAACGTCCGGTTCAGCAGCGGCTCCACCACCGAGTTGGCGAACCGGCCGAACAGCACGTTCTCCACCGGCTCAAACGCCAGCCAGTCATCAACCCGGAAGATCGCCTCCTCACCGAAATACTCGTGCATGGTGTCGTTCAGCTTCCGGGAGGAGGCCAGGTCTTCGCCGAACGGCTTTTCCACCATCACCCGCGCGCCCTTCGCCCGGCCCGCGGTGGCGATCCCCTGCGCGATCCGGCCGAACAAAAACGGCGGCACCTCCAGGTAGAACAGCACCTGCTCCCCCGCACCGATCATCTCCGACATCGCCTGGTAGGTGGCATCGTCACCCAGATCCCCGTCCACATACCGCAGCAAGCCCAGCATCTTCACCGCCGCCGGGCTGCCCGGATCCATGTTGTTCAGCTTCAGCGACGCCACCGCGTAATCACGGAACTGCTCCAGCCCCCACCCGCTCTTGGCCACCCCGATCACCGGGACATTCAGCACACCCCGCTCGACCAGGCCGACCAGCGCCGGGTACGTCTCCAGCTTCGCCAGATCCCCGGTCGCCCCGAAGATCACCAGTGCGTCGACACGGTCCGACATGTCATTCCTCCTGCCTGGTTGCTCACAGCAGATCGCGTTCTCTGCCTGGTCGTCATCCCCCCATGGGGGTGACTGGCCGCGCGTACCCGGGACCTGCCCATCATGCCGGCATCGCCGCCCGGTGGGCCGGCACCGGGCGGGCGAGCGCGAAGCTCAGCCCGCCCATCAGCGCTGCGGCCGCTGCAGCGATCCCGAACAGGGTGGGCAGGCCCACTCCGGCGTCCACCAGCGGGCCGGTGCCGAACGCCGCGATGCCGTAGCCGGCCTGGTAACAGGCGATCACCCCGCCCGCCGCCGACGTGCCCATGGTGACCAGCTGCTCCTCGGCGAAGCTGATGGTAAGCGGCAGCAGCGCGGAGCAGCCGAGCCCGGCCAGCGCGAACGCCGCGATCCCGGCCACCGGGGCACCGGCCGGCAGCACGGCGATGACCACGAACGCGGCGGCCAGCAAGAACGGCAGCACGTGGTAGGCCCGCGGTGGCGGGAAGAGGCGCTGGATCACCGCGAACAGCACCCGGCCGGCGGTGACCATGGCCCAGAACGAGGTCAGGGCCAGCGATGCCTGGGTGGCCGATGCATGCAAGTTCTTGGTCATGTCGAGCTGGGACCAGTTCCCGTTCATGGTCTCGCAGATGCCATACAGCACCGCGAAACCGGCGAACACCCAGAACAGCGGCGGCATCCGGGCAGGGCGGCCAGGGCGGCCACTGGCCTGGCCACGCCCGGCAGCCTGCAGCGGCAGGCCGGTACAGACCGCGATCAGCACCGCCAGCAAGACCGACGACATGACCGGCAGGCCCCACCAGAATCCCAGGCCGACGAAGATGGCCACGAACACCGGGGCGAGCGCCGTGCCCAGCCCCAGCAGCGCGTTCAGCACCAGCACCGAACCGTCCACCCGGTCCGGGTGGAACGCGGATGTGAGCGCGTTGATGGCCGGCACGGTCAGGCCGAAACCGGCCCCCAGGCAAGCGGTGGCGGCCAGCAGCAGCCCATAGGCCAGGCTCTGCTGCCCGCTGAAGAACTGGCTGACGATCAGCAGCGCCATCGAGGCCAGGTCGGCCAGCAGGCCAGCGAGGAAGACCCGTTTGGTGCCGAAACGCTCAGCTAGCCGCGTTCCCAGCAGCGAGCCGGTGATTGCCATGGCCACCTGTGGCACGAACATGGCCCCGTACTGGGTGTTCGACAGGCCGTACTGGCTGGGCTCGGTGAAAATCGTGCTTGCCGCTGGGAAAGTGACCAGCGTGATGCCCTGGATCAGCCCGGCCCCGTTGACGGCGCTGATCTCAGCCCTGGTCGCCATGGCTGCCTGGGGTCAGGACGCGATCCGCTGCCGGATGTGCTCGCCCACCCGCAGGGCGTTGGCGATCGCAGTGAGCGCTGGGTTGACCGCGCCGATGCTCGGGAAGAAGCTCGTGTCCACCACGTAGAGGTTGTCCAGTTCGTGCGCCTTGCAGTTGGTGTCGAGCACCGAAGTGGCCGGGTCGGTGCCGAACCGGCAGGTGCCCGCCTGGTGCGCACAGCCCGCGATCGGGATGCTCAGGTTCATGTAGAAGTTCTTGCCAAGCACATGATGCTCGGCCATCCCGGTGTGGTTCATGATCTTCTTCAGCTCGTGATACAGCCGGGCGGCCTCGTCGTTGTTGGTCGCGGTGTAGGCGAGGTGGATGTTGCCATCGCCGTCGGTGGTCACCCGGTTGCCCGGCAGCGGCAGGTCTTCGGTGGTGAGCCAGAAGTCGACCGCGTGCTCGGCCACGTCGGACAGGGTCCATTCCGGGGAGAGCTTGGTGAGCTTGGGTTTCTCGCCGCGCATCGCCTCAGCGTTGGACTTGCCGATCATCTGGATGTTGCCGGCCGGGTACTGGTAGTCCTTGGTCGGCAGGTAGAAGTCGTTGATGCCCAGCGTCTTCTGGAAGACGGTGTCGTTCTTCTCCTTGGACAGGGCCACCACGGCCAGGGAGTTGTGGAACATGTAGTTGCGCCCCACCTGGTCCGAGCCGTTCGCCAGCCCATGCGGATGAACGTCGCTGGCGGAATTCAGCAGGATCCGGGCGCTGTTCGCGGCACCGGCGCACAGGGCCACCAGGTCGCCGGTGTAGACCTCAGTAGCACCGCCGCGGCTGACCACCACCCCGGTGACCGCCCGCCCGGAGCTGTCTGTCTCCAGCCGGTTCACCTGCGCCCCGGTGACCAGGGTGATGTTGGCCTGTCCGAGGACCGGCCGGACAGCGATGACCTCGGCGTCGGATTTGGCATGCACGAGGCAGGGGTACCCGTCGCACCAGGTGCAACGGATGCATTCGCTGCGTGGCCGGTCGGCTTCGTCCAGCAGTATCCCGCACGGGGCGTGGAACGGCTGGTAGCCGCCCTTAGCCAGGTCATCAGTAATCTGCTGGATCCTCGGCTCATGCGAGACCGCGGGCCAGGGGTAAGGCTTGCTGTGGTGGCCCTCGGTCGGGTCCTCACCGGTGTTGCCGTGCACCTGGTAGAGCTGCTCGGCCTGGCTGTACCACGGCTCGAAGTCGTCGTAGGACAGCGGCCAGGCGGGGGAGATCCCATCCATGTGCCGCAGCTCCCCGAAATCCTGCGGGCGCAGCCGGTACAGTGCCGCCCCGTACAGCTTGGTCGCGCCGCCGACGAAATAGTGGACCTGCGGCTGGAACGGCTGCCCGCCGTCGTCGAACCAGGTGTCCTTCGAGATGTACCGCCCATCCACGAACACCTGCTGCGCGTCCCAGTTGCCCGTCTCCCGGGGCAGGAAATCGCCCCGCTCCAGCAGCAGGACCCGCTTACCTGAACCAGCCAGCGCATGCGCGAGCGTCCCGCCCCCCGCGCCAGTCCCGATAATGATCACGTCATAATGCTCGGCCACGGATTCCCTCCTCGTGCCGCGCGGGCAGCTGCCCCCGATGGCGTCACTGGCGGGCCGGCCTGGGCCGGCCGGCCCATCGGCCAGCCCTTGTCCATGCTGAGCCGCCAGGCAGGGCATGTCACCACCCGCACCGGGGGAGATTCCTTCCCGGGGCACGCCGGCACAATCGGAACGGCCGGTTAACTTTCCGCCATCGGCTCACCACGCGCCGGGATGGGCCGCGGGGGCGGCCAGGCGCGGGTGAGCGACCTCACGCGCGGCCCGTGCGGCCGGCTGCCGGGCATACCGTGATCGTGCGCGGTGGGAGACACCTGCCGTCAGGCACGGCTGAAGGGCTGGCATGCCAGGCTCCACTTCATCGTTGCCGCGGCCGGAGGTCGTGGCCAGGCTCCGGGCGGCCGGGTGCGTGTTCGCCGAGGACGAGGCCGGCCTGCTCATCGCGGCGGCCAGGAACCCAGCCGAGCTGGCCCGGCTGGTGGACCAGCGGGCCGCCGGGATGCCGCTTGAGCAGGTGCTGGGCTGGGCGGAATTCTGCGGGCTGCGCATCGCGGTGGAGCCGGGCGTCTTCGCTCCCCGCCGCCGCACCGAATTCCTGGCCGGCCAGGCCATCGCGCTCGCCTGCCGGGACCGGGCATCGTTGCCGCCGGTGGTGGTGGATCTGTGCTGCGGATCGGGGGCGGTGGCGGCGGCGGTGGCTGCGGCGCTGCCGGGGGCCAGCGTGCATGCCGTCGACATCGATCCAGCTGCGGTGCGCTGCGCCCGGCGCAACCTCACCGCTGCTGAGGGCCAGGTCTACCAGGGCGACCTGTACCAGCCGCTGCCACCGGCGCTGCAGGGCCGGGTGGATGTGCTGATCGCGAACGCGCCCTACGTGCCGACCGCCGAGGTCGGGCTGCTGCCGGCGGAAGCGCGCCGCCACGAGCCGCGGACGGCTCTCGATGGCGGCGTGGATGGGCTGGCGGTGCGGGGGCGGGTCGCCGCCGCAGCACCGCGGTGGCTGGCGCCGGGCGGCCACCTGCTGGTGGAGACCAGCGCGCGGCAGGCAGCGCGGATGGCCGGGCTTGCCGCCGGGCATGGGCTGGTGCCGCGGGTGGTCAGTTCTCCAGAGCTCGCCGCGACCGTGATTATCGCGCGCCGGGCCGGGCGGCAGTCCGGCGGCCGGGCCGGGCGCTAGGGCGGTGGCCGCCCCAGCCTCGCACCGCGGCCCGGTCCTGGTCATCCCGGAAGATCCGCTGGAACTCCTCATCCGGGCCTTCGCCAGCGGTCAGCCAGCCGAGCATGGTCACGATCACCACCGGGACGAAGCAGAACCCGGCGACCGCCCAGATCAGCGCCACCGCGATCTCCTGGTCGGTGACCGCGCCCAGCCCGCTCCCGGCCGGGTCATACGCACTGAACAGCCCATGCGCAGAGAACCCGATCACGTAGGCGACTGCCCAGGTCGACCACATGGCCAGGACCGCGATCAGTGCCCGCTGTGGCCGGGGCAGCCGTGGCGCGATCGGGGGCGAGGCCACCAGTTCAAGCCAGAGCGCGATACCGGCCAGCAGCAGGGTCGCCGCCTCCGGCAGGATCAGCAGGGGATGCCGGGCCACCGCATCCACGACCGGAATCAGCCGCCAGCACAGGCAGACGGCGAAGAAGACCGCCAGCACCGCCACCGCCCGCATGATCGAGCGCCGGGCCCGCCGTTCCGCCGCCAGCCGGCTGGCCAGCCCGGACAGGTGCAGGAACCGCCAGGGCGCACCGAGCACCAGCAGCGCCGGCCCAGCCATCGCGAACACGGCGAACTGGATCGCCTCCGCGAATACGTACCGGTGGGCGAGGAGGACAAGCGGCGGCAGCAGGCACGCCAGTACCAGCACCAGCCCGGCCACGGCAAGCCACTGCCGCCCGCCGGGCGGCGCCGTCATGGCCTGCGAATCAGGGCCCGTGGTGGTCGCGCTCACCATGTTCTCCATTCCCGGCCAGGGCAGATAAGCATCACCCATGATGGACCATCGGCGGGGCAGTATTGCGCAGTCCCGGAATCTTCACCAGCCGGGCCGTTACCGGCATGATGATCACACCGGCTGCGTCGCGAACGGGCAGGCCCCGGCCCGGGCATTGGAGGTAGGCGAATGGAACTCAACCACGAGTTCACCGTGGCGGCTCCGATCGGCAGGGCCTGGGCGGTGCTCACCAACATCGAGGAAATAGCGCCTTGCATGCCCGGAGCCGAGCTCACCGAAGTGGACGGTGACACCTACCACGGCCTGGTCAAGATCAAGGTTGGTCCCATCACCGCCCAGTACCAGGGCACCGCCCTGCTTACCGAGAAGGATGAGTCGGCCCACCGGGTGGTGATGAAGGCGAGCGGGCGCGATGCGCGTGGCCAGGGGAACGCGGCGGCACTGGTGACAGCGACCATGACCGAGCAGGGGGACGGCACGCTGGTATCGATCATTACCGACCTCACAGTCAGTGGCCGGGTGGCCCAGTTCGGGCGCGGGGTCATGCATGACGTCAGCGCGAAGCTGCTGCAGCAGTTCGTGGACAACCTGGAAGCCGACGTGCTGGGCAAGCCCATCAGCGGTGCCCGGGGCGCGGATACGGCGGCCCCCGGAGGGGCTGTGGCCAGTGCCGGGACTGGTGGCGGGGACGGGACCGCAGGCGGGGGCGGGACCGGCGCCGCCCGCGAGAACGAGCCGGTGCGGGTGGTCGGCATGGTCATCAAGTCCATGTTCGGCCGCCTCGGGCACGCCATCGCCCGGCTCTTCCGCCGGTCGCCGGCCAGCTGAACCGGCGCGGGCTGGCCGGATGCAGGCCACGCTGAACCGGCGGCGGGCTAGCCGAACCGGGCGGCCAGGGCCCGGAAGATGCCCGGGGCCGCACCGTGCAGCCAGGCGGGCCCGCGCATCCAGCCGGGCACGTAGGCCACCGTCCGGTCATGTTCCAGGCATGACACCACCGCCCGGGCTACCCGCTCGGCCGGGATGGGAACCGGGCGGCGCCGCTGATACGGCCGCCCGCGCCGGTCGAAGAACGGTGTGTCGATCACGCCGGGCACGATTACGCAGGCCCGGACGCCTTGTCCGGCCAGTTCGTAGGACAGGCTCTCGGCGAACGTCGTCAGCCCCGCCTTGGTAGCCGAATAGACGGCCTCGCCACGAACGCCCGTCGCACCGGCGATGGAGGAGACGAAGACCACCCGCCCCCGCTGCCGGGCGACCATGGCTGGCACCAGCAGCCGGGTCAGTTCCATCGGCGCGGTCAGGTTCACCGCTACCAGTTCGGCCACCTTGGCCGCCGGGATCTCGGCCAGCGGCCCGGCCCACCCCACTCCAGCGTTGTTGACCAGGATGTCGATGCCGGCCGGCCCGGCCCCGGCTGGTGCCAGGCTGGCCGCGGCCCGCAGGGCCGCGGCGGCCAGCGCGGCGGGCCCGGTGGCCGAGGCGAGGTCGCACGTCAGCGCCACCCCGCCGGTCTGGCTGGCGACCTCGTGCAGCCGGCCCGCGTCCCGGCCCGCGATCAGCAGCCGGGCACCGGCCGCGGCGAGCGCGCGAGCGGCCGCCGCACCGATACCGGAGGACCCGCCGGTAACCAGGGCGACCGTGCCAGTGAGCCGCATGGCGCCCCACTCTGGCGCACCGGCCGCTCCGGGGCAAGCGGCCCGGGGGGCGGTCAGGCCGAGGCGGCGGTCGGCTGGGGCGGGGCCTCGGCCCCGGACCACACCCGGACGATGTCGCGCATGGACAGCAGGCCCGTTACCTCATTGCCGTCCACCACGACCAGGTGCCGGAACCCGGCCCGGACCATGGTGGCCGCGGCCTGCTCCAGAGTCCAGTCCGGGGACGCGTAGACCACGTCGAGGGTCCGGTGCGCGGCCGCCACCTCGGTGTCGGGGTCCTGCCCGGCGGCGAGGGAATCGAGGATGTCCCGCTCGGTCAGGATGCCGACGCCCGAATTCTCGGGATCGATGACCACCGCCGCACCGACCCGCCGGGAAGACATGAGGCGGGCGGCCTCGCGCAGGGTATGAGCTGGCCCGATCGTCAGCACCAGCGTGGTCATGCCATCCCGGACTTTCATCGGCCATCACTCCCTGACGATTGGGACAGCGCTGCGTGTGCCGTCGGCCAGGCGGCCAGCCACACACCTTTGTGCTGCACAGGGCGCCCACGCGCAAACCGCGCTTGTGCCTTTGTGACCTGTACCCAGCATCGGTGATTGCCGCCGGGAGGGCAAGGCCCGGCCGGGCCCGGGCGACGGTCAGCGGGACTGGCCCGGACGGCCGGGCCTGGCCAGGGAAAGCAGTTTGAGCACCTCGGTGTGGAGCAGGCCGTTGCTGGCGACCACGCTGCCGCCGTCCGGTGTCGCCTGCCCGGACAGATCGGTGAAGGTGCCACCGGCTTCCTCCACGATGACCTGCAGTGCCGCCAGGTCCCACAACGACACCTTGGGCTCGGCGGACACCTCCGCCGCTCCCTCGGCCACCAGTACGTGCGACCAGAAGTCGCCGAACGCACGGGTTCGCCACACCCGCCGGGCCAGTTCCAGGAACCCGTCCAGCCGGCCCTGCTCCTCCCAGTCGGCCAGGCTGGAGTAGGAGAACGACGCGTCGGCCAGGCGGCCGACCGATGACACCCGGCAGCGGCTGGCCTTGGTCAGGCCACGCCCGGTCCAGGCGCCACCGCCGCGGGCGGCCCACCAGCGGCGGCTCAGCGCCGGCGCGGAGGCCACGCCGACCACTACCTCCGCGCCATCCATCAGCCCGATCAGGGTGGCCCAGACCGGTACCCCGCGCACGTAGTTCTTGGTCGCGTCGATCGGGTCGATCACCCAGCAGCGCGGGCCGCCGCCGACCCGGCCGAACTCCTCACCCAGCACGGCATCCCGCGGCCGGGACCGGCGCAGCACGTTGCGCAGCGACTCCTCGACGGTGTGATCGGCGTCGGTGACCGGCGTGAGGTCAGGCTTGGAGTCCACCCGCAGGTCCAGCGCGCGGAACCGGCGAGTGGTGATGTCATCCGCGGCGTCCGCCAGGACATGTGCGAAACGCAGGTCATCGTCGTAGCCCGCCATGGCGCGAACGGTATCGCTTACCCGGCCCGGGCGCGACGCCGGATGCCCACAACCGCTTATTCCGGGCCTGCTTCCCGGCTGCGGAGCAGGCGGCGGAGCGAATCGAGGCGGGCCACCAGCCGCGGGTCGTTCCCCTGATCGCGCACCCAGTCGTCGAGGGCGCAGTCGGTGTCCAGGTGACGGCACCCCGGTGGGCAGGCCGCCACTCCGCCGGCCAGGTCCGGGAAGGCCCGCACCACCCGGTCCGGCGCTACATGTGCCAGCCCGAACCCGCGCAGGCCGGGCGTGTCGATAATCCAGCCGCCGCCCGGCAGTAGCAGCGCCACCGCGGACGACGAGGTGTGGCGGCCCCGGCCAGTGACCGGGCTGACCTCGCCCACCGCCCGGTCCGCGTCCGGTATCAGCGCGTTGACCAGCGTGGACTTGCCCACCCCGGAATGCCCGACCAGCACGCTCAGCCGTCTGGCCAGGTGCTCACGCAGCGGTGCCAGCACCGCCGCCTCCAGGGGCCGCCCGATCACCACGTGCGGGATGCCCAGCGGGCTGTAGCTGGCCAGCAATTCCCCGGCCGGAGCCAGGTCGGCCTTGGTGAGGCAGAGCAGCGGTGCCAGCCCGGCGTCGAAGGCGGCGACCAGGAAACGGTCGATCAGCCGCGGCCGGGGCGGCGGGTCGGCCAGTGCGGACACGATGACCAATTGGCTGGCGTTCGCCACGATCACCCGTTCCACCGGGTCGGCGTCGTCGGCGGACCGCCGCAGCACCGTGGTCCGCTGTTCCACCCGGACCACCCGGGCCAGCGTGCCCGGCGCGCCGGAGGTGTCGCCTGCCAGCGCGACCCGGTCGCCGACCACCACACCACGGCGGCCCAGCTCCCGTGCCCGCATGGCGGTCACCCAGTGGTCGCCGACCAGGGCCCGGTACCGGCCCCGGTCGACCGCCGCCACGAATCCCTCGGCGGCGTCCTCGTGCCCGGGACGGCGGCGGGTGCGGGGCCGGGAGCCGCGTCCCGGGCGCACCCGCACGTCGTCCTCGTCCAGCCTGTCCAGGCCGCTCCGGGTGGTCAGGGCGCGCCTGCCAGCATGGCCGCCCACAAGCTCGTGAAGCCGGGAAACGTCTTGCCGACCGTGGCCGCGCCGGCGAGCTCGATCCCGGGGACGGCAAGCCCGAGCACCGCGGCGGCCATCACCAGCCGGTGATCGTCATAGCTGGCGAATACGCCGCCGTGCAGCGGCCGGGGCCGGAGCGCCAGGCCATCCGGGAGTTCCCGGACGTCGCCGCCGAGCCTGTTGAGCTCGGTGGCGAGTGCGGCCAGCCGGTCTGTCTCCTGCTGCCGGATGTGGCCCACCCCGGTCAGCCGGGACGGCCCGTCCGCCAGCGCGGCCAGCGCGGCCGCCACCGGCGTCATCTCTGGCAGGTCGCCGAGGTCGGCAGTGACACCGTGGACCCTGCCGGTCCCGGAGACGGTCAGCCCGCCACTGGTCACCTCGCACCGGCCGCCCATGGTGGTCAGCAGTTCCAGCATGGGGCCGGCCGGCTGGCTGGTCCGCGCGGGCCAGTCCCGGATGGTCACCGTGCCACCGGTGACCAGCGCGGCGGCCAGGAACGGGCCGGCGTTGACCACATCCGGCTCGACACCGAAGGTGCCGTGCCGGATCGTTCCCGGGTGCACCCGCCAGCTGCCAGGGCGCCCGCCGGGATCGCCGCTGGCCTCCACCTCAGCCCCGGCGTCGCGCAGCATCTGCACGGTCATGGCGAGATGCGGGGCGGATGGCAGCCGCAGCCCGCGGTGCCGGACTTCCACTCCCTTCGCGTAGCGTGGCGCGGCCAGCAGCAGCCCGGAGACGAGCTGTGAGGAGGCGGAGGCATCCACGGTGACCGCGCCACCGGCCAGCGAGCCGGTGCCCCGCACGGTGAAGGGGATGGCACCGTGGCCGCCGTCGTCGATCACCGCGCCGAGCTCCCGCAGAGCAGCCAGCAGCGGGCCGACCGGGCGCTGTGATGCCCGGCTGTCCCCATGGAACTCCACGCTGGCGGCGGCCAGCGCGGCGACCGGTGGCACGAAACGCATCACCGTGCCGGCGTTGCCCACATCCACCCGGGTGTCACCGGTCGGCTGGCCCGGTGCCACCGGCCAGCCGCCGCCAGCCCCGGTGCCGACGGCCGCGCCGAGGGCGGTCACGGCGCCCGCCATGAGCAGCGTGTCCCGGGCCTGAAGCGGGTTGGCGACCAGGCTTGGCCCGTCCGCGAGGGCCGCGAGCACCAGCGCCCGGTTGGTCATGGACTTCGAGCCCGGCAGCGTGACGACCGCCCGCACCGGGCCATCCGCCGCCGGCACCCGCCAGTGCGGGCCGGTCCTGGCCGCCGGCCTGGTGTCCATGCTGCGAGCCTAGTGGCCGGCCGCGGGTGTGGACCGCCGCCAGCGGGGAAGGAACCACTCCCAGGCCGGGCCGGCGGTGCTGCGCTGGCCCAGGTTTGGCAGGCTCCGATCGTGGCTATGAAAGGCACACATTCTGTGCATGTGGTGTGTCTGCCACATGGCGACAAGGTGAGGGCATGTGCGGCCGGTACGCCTCTGCGCGCAAACGTGAGGAACTCCTTGCCGAGTTCCGGATCGAGCGCGACCGGGTGACGGAGTCGCTGGAGCCCGACTACAACGTGGCCCCGACCAAGCCGGTGTACGCGGTGATGACCAGGGGCAGCCGCGGCCATGATGGGTCACCACCGCTGGACGTGGCGCGTGAGTTGCGGGTGGTCCGCTGGGGTCTGGTGCCGTCGTGGGCCAAAGACACCTCGATCGGCAGCCGCCTGATCAACGCCCGGGCGGAGACGGTGGACACCAAGCCCGCCTTCCGGCAGGCCTTCACCCGCCGCCGGTGCCTGCTGCCCGCGGACGGCTTCTATGAGTGGCAGCAGATCCACGAAGGCGGCCGGGTGCGTAAGCAGCCGTATTACATCCACCCGCCCGCGGCTGGCGTGCTCGCGTTCGCAGGGCTGTACGAGATCTGGCGGGACAAGGAGTACCCCGGGGATCACCCGTCGGCCTGGCTGTGGACGGCGACGATCATCACCACCCGGGCGGAAGACACCGTCGGCCAGATCCATGACCGGATGCCGATGGTGATCGAGCCCACCCGGCGGGCGGACTGGCTCGATCCCGCCATGACCGACCGGGCTGACCTGCTGGCGCTGCTGGCGCCCGCAATGGCTGGCGGGCTGGTCTCTGATCCGGTGTCCACGGCGGTCAACGCTGTGCGCAACAACGGTCCTGCCCTGATCGAGCCGCTGGCCACCGGGCCCGGCGGCGAGCTCATAGCAGGATCCAATGCCAGTGGTGGGACCGGCCCGCCACCTGCCGGGCCGGCACCCGGCATGGCCACGGCTGCCGGGCACGCGGCCGGCCCACCAGCTGGGCGGGCGGGAGCCGGCCGCCATCCCCGTGACGGGGACCGGCATCGCCGCCCCGGCACCGCCCCGCTCACCCTGTTCTGAGCCAAGCCCAGCCGGCGGGAGTACCCGAAGCTCTGCTCTGCTCCGCTGGTGACCGAAGGAGGAGCCCTATGGACACCGCCCTCGCGCGTCAGCGCCTGGAGGAAATGCGCGGCGAGCTCGACAGGTCCATAACGGTGCTGCAGGGGGAGCAGACCGCGGGCCAGGCCGCGGCGGACTCCCCGCAGGATCCCGCCGACGTGGGCACCAACCTGTCGGAGAGCGATCGCGTGCAGGCGGTGCTCGCGGCCGCCCGGCAGCAGCTCAGGGCCGTGCTGGATGCCATCCTGCGGATCGACCGCGGCACCTATGGCACCTGCGCCGATTGTGGTGGGCCGATCCCGGAAGGGCGGCTGGACGCGCGGCCGGAGGCCGTCCGCTGTGTGAAATGCCAGGGCAAGCGGGACCGGGGGCGATGACCATGCCCCTTCCGTGGCCGGTACCTGGCCGGCCGCCGGCTCAGCGGGACCGGGCCGGCTTACGGGCGGCAGCCAGCAGGCTGATCCCGAACGACTCGGCCGGGAACATGCCGTCCGTGTCATCCCGGCCGTGCCGTGCCACTTGCGGGGAGACCACCGGCCGGTCCTTTCCGGCCGCCAGCTCCGCCCGGACCAGCCGCGCGATCTCGCCTGGGCGGGCGGCCAGCACATGCTCAACCAGCGGCGGGGACAGCACCGTGCGCGGCCGGATCCAGCTGACCTCCAGTCCGGCCTCGGTCAGCAGGTCGCGGAACTGGCTGACCCCGTAACAACGGGTCATCCTGCCGTCCGGCCAGGGGATGAGCACGACCTCCGCCTTCGGCAGGTCGGTGAGCCCAGCCCAGCAGCGCTGCTCGGCGAGCACGGCCATGCCGAGCACCAGCGAGTCGACACTGGCGAGCAACTGACCGTCCGGCCGCAGCACCCGGGCGATCTCGGCGGCGAGGTCCTCCGCCATCAGCTGCCGGGACAGCGTCCCGTCCTCGGCGATGATCGCGTCCGCACTTCCGGCGGCGAGGAAGGCCAGGCTGGCCGGCTCGGCGACCACCGGCACGACCACGCCCCGGCGGTGCCGTTGCCCGGCTGGGACGGGTGCGGCGGCCTGCGGCGGCGGAATCACCCTGATCACCGTGTGCCCGCGCGCCGCCGCCTGGGCGCTGCCGGTACTGTCCGGCCCGGAGATGTCGACAATGAGCCGCCGGCGCGGCGGCAGCCACTCGGCCAGCTGCGCGCGGGCCACCGCCCGCCGGAACTGCCAGTAGCCAGTGAGCGGGCCTGGCCCCAGGACCGCCAGGGGACTGGCTGCCGACTCCGGCACCTTCACTCCGTCCGCCATTGGGCACCCGGGCCGCGGCGGGCGCGGCGCCGGGGCGCGAGGCGCAGCGTCACCGGCTGGGCCCCGCTCGCATGCCCACCATGAGTGGTCTTCCCCGTGGTCCAGGGTGCCTCACCTGACCTGGCCCGACGTCTGCGGCCAGCCGGGCCCGGCGGCCGCTGCCCGCGGAATGAAGCCGCGCTTGCCCATGTTGCACCGGTCGTGCTCGTGACCAGCTACCCACCTGTTGATGACCTCTCCGCCACCGCCGTGCTCAGCCCGGCCCGGGCCGGGCATGCGCCCCCCGCCGTGTCCGGCTACCGTGGGCTGACGGGAACACCGACAGCTGAGGGGGTGGGTCCCGTCGCCGAGACACTCGAGCAGCGGAGAGAGCGGTTCGAGCATGACGTCCTGCCCTTCCTGGATCAGCTCTACTCCGCCGCGATGCGGATGACCCGTAACGCGGCCGACGCCGAGGATCTGGTGCAGGAGACCTTTGCCAAGGCCTATGCGTCGTTCCACCAGTTCCAGCCGGGGACGAATCTCAAGGCGTGGCTGTTCCGGATCCTCACCAACACCTTCATCAACAACTACCGGAAGCGGCAGCGCGAACCGCAGCGCTCCGGTGCCGAGGATGTCGAGGACTGGCAGCTGGCGCGGGCCGCTTCGCACACCTCGTCCGGGCTGAAGTCGGCCGAGGCGGAGGCGCTCGAGCGGCTGCCCGACTCCGACGTGAAGGACGCGCTGCAGGCGCTGCCGGAGGAATTCCGGATCGCCGTCTACCTGGCGGACGTCGAGGGCTTCGCCTACAAAGAGATCGCCGAGATCATGGGCACGCCCATCGGCACCGTCATGTCACGGCTGCACCGCGGGCGGCGCCAGCTACGTGACATGCTGCAGGATTACGCGGCTGACAGCGGCCTGGTCCGGGTGTCGGCCGATGGCCGCGGGCAGGCTCCGGGTGAGCCGGGGCCCGCGGATGGGGGGAAGGACGCGAGATGAGCTGCGGAAATCCTCACGAGGTGCCGTGCAGCGAGGTGCTCGACCGGGTCTATACGTATCTTGACCATGAGCTGGACGGCCCGGATTACGCCAAGATCCACCAGCATCTCGACGAATGCGGCCCGTGCCTGCGTGAATACGGCCTGGAAGAGGCCGTCAAGCATCTCGTGCACAAATGCTGCGGGTCCGACCGGGCGTCCGGCGAACTGCGGGCCAAGGTCATGGCCCGGATTCAGCAGGTGCAGGCCGAGCTCGAGGCTGACGAACCCGGCGCATAGCTGCGCTGCCCGGGCCGCCCTTCTTTTCCGGTATGGCGAACCTGGCCCTGGTTGTCCGCGGCTCCGGAGTGAACGTGCGGCTGCGCTTCGCCGCCACCGGCGCAGCCACTAGGCTGCCTGGATGCTTGAGTCCGTGCTCGTCGCCAACCGCGCCGAGATCGCCAGCCGGGTAATCGGCACCGCCCGGCGGCTCGGGATCAGGGCCGTCGCGGTCTACTCGGAAGCGGACGCCACCCTGCCGTACGTCCGGGCGGCCGACGAGGCTGTGCTGATCGGCCCGCCCCCGCCGGCCCGCAGCTATCTGGCGGTGGACGCGATCCTCACCGCGGCCGAGCGGACGGGCGCCCGCGCCATCCACCCCGGCTACGGCTTCCTGTCGGAGAATCCAGCCTTCGCTGAGCGGGTGCTGGCCGAGGGCCTGGTCTGGGTCGGCCCGCCGCCCGCGGCGATGGCGCAGATGAGCGACAAGATCAGGGCCAGGAATCTGATGGCGGCGGCCGGGGTGCCGGTGGCGGCGGGCACCACCGAGCCGGTCGTCAGCGTGCAGATGGCCATGGCCGAGGCAGACCGGATCGGCTACCCGGTGATGGTCAAGGCTGCCGCCGGCGGCGGCGGGATCGGGATGAGCGCCGCAGCCAGCCCGGAGGAGCTGGCGGCCGCGTACGAGACCGCCCGTACCCGGGCCGAGCGCTTCTTCGGCAGCCCGGCGATCCTGCTGGAAAGGTTCGTGCCCAGCGCCCGGCACGTCGAGGTGCAGATATTCGGGCTCGCCGACGGCACAGTGGTGGCCCTCGGCGAGCGCGACTGCTCGGTGCAGCGGCGGCACCAGAAGGTCGCGGAGGAGACACCATCCCCGGGGGTGGGCCAGGATTTGCGGGCCCGGCTGCTCGCGGCGGCGGTCCGGGCCGGTGAGGCGGTCGGCTACCGGGGTGCGGGCACCGTCGAGTTCCTGCTCGACGTGAGCACCGGCGGGTTCATGTTCCTGGAGATGAACACCCGGCTCCAGGTGGAGCACCCGATCACCGAACTGGTCACCGGCATCGACCTGGTCGAGCAGCAGTTCCTGGTCGCGGCTGGGGAACCGGTGAGCTTCGACCCGCGCCGCGTTCCCCGCGACGGGCATGCGATGGAACTGCGGGTCTACGCCGAGGATCCGGTGCGGTTCCTGCCCAGCCCGGGCGAGATCACCCGCTGGGAGCAGCCGGCCGGCCCGGGCGTGCGGGTGGATGCCGGGTACGAAGCGGGCAACGTGGTCACGCCGTTCTACGATCCGCTGCTGGCCAAGCTGTGTGTGCACGGTGCCAGCCGGGCGGAGGCGCTGGCCCGGGCGGCCGCCGCGGTGGCCAGGTTCCGGATCGCCGGCCCGAAGACCAACCTGCCGTTCCACGCCGACCTGCTGGCCAGCGAGGCGTTCGCGAGCGGCGACTACGACACGTCTGTCGTGGCTGGGCTGCGGTCCTGACCACCGGGGCAGCACAATTGATGGCGGCGCCGGCCCGGCCGGGACCGGCTGAGGAGAGGAGCCGTGGGTGGCCGAAGTCCGCGCGGAAATGGTGGCGAACGTCTGGAAAGTGGTCGCCACCGAGGGGGATCAGGTCGAGGACGGCGACACCCTGGTCATCCTGGAGTCGATGAAGATGGAGATCCCGGTGCTGGCCGAGGACTCCGGCACGCTGGCCAAGCTGCACGTGAGCGAGGGCGATGTGGTCCAGGAGGGTGACCTCATCGCGACGATCAGCTGACCGGGCAGCTCGTGCCGGAGGAGCTGGCCCAGTCTGGCTGCGGGCTAGCGTGCCGGCGTGGCGGGGACGGCGAACAGCCGGGGGAAGCGCTCGGCGGCCCCGCGATCGCCGCTGATGGCCAGCCGGCCATCCCGCTCGGCCGCGCTGACCGGCTCGCGGCCGAAGGCGACCGACCGCAGCGTGGCCGTGTCGGCCGCCAGGGCTGCGGCTGGCTGCCCGGTGCGGCCACGGCGGATCGTGACGGACGATCCGGCCCCCTCGAGTGTGAACCACTGGCCATCTACCCGCAGCGCGTAGCTGACATGGCTGGACCCGGCGGGGTCGGCGACGGTCCGCAAGGCGAACATCAGCGCGCTGACGCTCAGCTCGTTCGCGGTGGTCACCGGCTGCTGGCTGCCCCACCGGGCCAGTTCCAGCAGCACCGGCTCCAGCGCCAGGCCGCGCTCGGTGAGCTCATACACCGCGACGCTGGCTGGCGGGTCGAGCAGGCCAGAGCGGACGAGGCCGGCCGCAGCCAGCTCACGCAGCCGCTGCGCGAGCACATTCGCGCTGACCCCGGGCAGGCCGGCCCGCAGCTGTGAGAACCGCTGCGGGCCGAAGATCAGCTCGCGGACGATCAGCAGCGCCCAGCGGTCGCCGACCACATCCAGGGCGCGGGCGATCCCGCACGGATCGGCATAGCGGCGGGCAGTGGTCACAAGCGCCAGTATAGCCATGTTGGTTGTTTTTTAGGAGCATGAAGTCCTACTCTAGGACCATGACAGCATTCACACTCATCCCTGGCGCCGGTGGCACCGCCTGGTACTGGCACCGCGTCGCCCCGCTGCTGGCGGCGGCCGGCCACCAGATGATCGCGGTCGATCTGCCCGGCGACGACGAGACCGCCGGACTACCGGAGTATGCCAGCACGGTCCTGGCGGCCATCGGGAACGCCCGCGACGTGGTGCTGGTCGCCCAGTCGCTCGGCGGGTTCACGGCGCCGCTGGTGGCGGAAAAGATCGGCGTCCGCGGCATCGTGCTCGTCAACGCGATGATCCCGGTCCCGGGCGAGACGCCCGGCGCCTGGTGGGCCGCCACCGGCTGGCAGCAGGCCCGGGCCGAGGCGGCAGAGCGCGGCGGTTATGGCACCGATCTCGACCTCGCGGTCTACTTCCTGCACGACGTCCCGCCCGAGGTGGCGGCGGCGGGCGAGCCGTATCAGCGGCCAGAGGCCGACGTGGTGTTCGGCTCCGTCTGCGATTTCGGCTCCTGGCCGGCCGTGCCGATCCGGGTGGTGGCCGGGGCGGACGACCGCCTCTTCCCGGCCGCCTTCCAGCGTGCGCTGGCGCGGGACCGGCTCGGCATCGAGGCCGACGTGCTGCCGGGCGGCCACCTGATCGCCCTGTCGCAGCCAGACCGGCTCGCGGCCTACCTGCTCGCGGGCTGAGGCGCGGTCATGACCGGAGCCCAGATCATCATGGACGGGCTGGCGTTCGGTGAGTCGCCCCGCTGGCACGATGGCCGGCTGTGGTTCTGCAACTGGGGCACCCAGCAGGTGATCGCGCTCGGCCCGGACGGGGCCGCTGAGGTGATCACCCGGATCCCGACCACCCTCCCGTACTCCATCGACTGGCTGCCCGACGGGCGGATGCTGGCGGTGTCCGGCCAGGAGGCGCTGATCCTGCGCCGGGAGCCGGACGGGTCGCTGGTGACCCACGCCGACCTGAACGCCATCGCCCCCACATTTAACGAGATCGTGGTGGACGGCCGTGGCAACGCGTATGTCAACGGAACGGTCATCGTGCTGGTCACGCCCGACGGCACGGCCCGGCAGGTGGCCAGCGGGCTGGAGTTCGGCAACGGCATGGCCGTGACGCCGGACAATTCGGCCCTGATCGTGGCCGAGTCGCACGGTAACCGGCTGACCGCGTTCGACATCGCCGCGGATGGCGGGCTGTCGGGCCGGCGGGTGTGGGCCGGCCTGCCGGGCGGCTACCCCGACGGAATCTGCCTGGACGCCGACGGCGCGGCGTGGTATGCCGATGTGCCGGGCAAGCACTGCGTGCGGGTGGCTGAGGGCGGCCGGGTGCTGCAGCGGGTCGAGCTGGACCGGGGCTGTTTTGCCTGCATGCTTGGTGGCGACGAGGGACGGACGCTGTTTGTGCTGGCCGCGGAATGGCGCGGGATGGAGCAGATGATGAGCCCGGCCAGGACCGGGCAGGTGCTGGCGGTCCGGGTGGACACCCCGCACGCGGGCTGGCCGTGACACCATCCGGGTCACCCGCGGCGAGGCCGGCCCGGCCCGTTACGGTGGGCAGGCACCGGCCAGCGCCAGGGAGCGGAGCAGCCGGATCGTCCTGGCCGGTGCTTGCTCAGATGCCCGTGGTCGAGCGCGGGTAGGCGATGCCGGCATCGGTGACCACGTTGACCAGGTAGGGCACACCGGAGGCGAACGCGCGCTGGAACGCGGCCGCCAGGCCGGCGGGCCGGGTGACCATCTCGCCGGCCCCGCCGAGAGCCCGCACCACTTCGTCGTAGCGGCATCCCGGC
>Ga0306926_10000434_pt1 | contig 38761 bp, 38 predicted proteins | sample flu12Cox44000178_FD_203759 | JGI IMG/M metagenome (GOLD analysis project Ga0306926, IMG submission 203759) | Lab enrichment of tropical soil microbial communities from Luquillo Experimental Forest, Puerto Rico - flux8day.12C.oxic.44.000.178 (v2)... | ecosystem: Environmental > Terrestrial >...
TTATGCCGGAGAACGGACAGCGCGTGCTCGATACCAATTCTCCGCGCAGTCGCGCCGAGATCGAAGAAGCCGTGAGGAAGGCCGAAGTGTCACGGCCCGCACCGCATCCTTCGGTGTGGAAGGTGAACGAGAACGACCAGCCCTGGGTGCAAGAGAAATTCACCGCGCAGCCGATCGGCGTTGCCTTCACCCCGATCAGGCTGACCGGTGCACGCGATCGCGTGCCTAAAAAAACCTATGTTCGGGCGACCGGCTACGACAATCCCAATTTCGACAAGGCCTACGCCAAGGTGAAGGGCGATCCGTCGTGGCGCACGTTCGAAATGCCGTGCGGCCACGAGGTCATGATCGACATGCCGGAGCGCACGGCGGAGATCTTGCTGGAAGTGGCCTGACGCAGAGGCGGCAGACCGAGAAACCGCCGTATCAGAGCGCGGATCTTTCGGTACCCGCCACCCTTTGCAGCTCGGGCGCTCGCGGGCGGGCGGCGCGGAGTCCCGCTAGTGCCTCCGCGAGGCGTTCTCCAGTCAGGTCCACCGTCACGGGCTCGAGCGCATCGCTGCGCTCGGCCACGAACCCAATGATCTCGGCGGCGGCATATCCGGCCTCTTGCAGCGCGGCGACGCAACGCTCGGCCTGCGCGAGCGGGACCGCCGCAAGCAGTCCGCCCGACGTTTGGGGATCGAACAGCAGCGGGTAGAGCGGATGCTGGGCGACCGTTGCAAACTCCCGGATCGCGCGGCGCAGGCGCACGTTCTGCGGCTGCAATGACGAGAAGATGCCGCGCGCCACGGTTTCTCGCGCGCCTTCGAGCAGCGGCAGGCGATCGATCGCGAGGGTCGCGTCGACGTCGGAGGCGCGCACCATCTCGATGAGATGGCCGATGAGACCGAACCCGGTGACATCGGTGGCGGCATGGACGCCGTGCCGCCGCAGGATTTGGGCCGCCTTGCCGTTCGGCTGAATCATATGCGCGATCGCCGCCATCACCCAGCGAGCCTTCGCCTTGCGGCGCATGTCGGCGGCAAGCAGCGTGCCCGTGCCCAGCGGCTTGGTCAGGATGAGCGCGTCTGCGGGCTCGAGACCGCCTTTGCGCAGCGCCGCCGTCGCCGGGACGAGACCATTGACGGCAAAGCCGAGCGCCAGTTCGGCGCCCTCGCTGGTGTGCCCGCCGACCAGCGCGCAGCCGGCCTCACGCAGCACCTCATTGGCGCCAGCCATCATCGCGGACAAGTCCGCCTCGACCTTGCTTTCGAGTCCGTATGGCACGGTCGCGATCGCCAGCGCCGTCTGCGGCTCCCCACCCATGGCATAGACGTCGCCGAGCGAGTGGTTGGCCGCGATCTTGCCCAGCGTGTAAGGGTCGTCGACGATGGCGCGGAAATAGTCGACCGTCTGCAGCGAGAGCTGCTCGCCGCCGACGTCGACGAGGGCGGCGTCATCCGGCGCATCGAGCCCCACCACGACGTCGGCACGCGCGGCAGGCTCGATGCCTGCGAGCGCGCGTGAGAGCACGGTGGCGCCGACTTTGGCGCCGCAGCCGCCGCAGCGCATGGCGATGGCGGAAATTTCCTCGAGCGCCTTGCGGTCGGCCAACGGCGGCAGCGCCGCCGGCGGCGGCGTCATCTCCGGCAGATCGTTGAACTTGCGCATGAAGCGGCGATCGATCCAATCCTTCCAGCGCCACACCCAAGCGCCTTCGACCACCAGACCGTTGCGGGCACCGACCGCATGGCGCGCCCCGGTCGAGACCAGATAGAGCGCCTCGCGCTGCGGCCGAAACCGCCGCAATGAGCGGCCGGTCAGCGTGCGTCGGATGTTCTCCGCGAGCGCCGGCCCGGCGCGCACGGCGTAGACGCCCGACTTCGGCAACTCGCGGCCGGAAAACGCGATCGTGTCGCCCGCCGCGAACACGTTTTCGTGGCCGGCAACGCGCAGCGTTTCGTCGACCCGGAGAAAGCCGCGGGCATCGAGCGGCAATTCGGCCTTTGCCAGCCAGCGCGCCGGCGCTGCTTGCGTGGTCCAGAGAATCTCGTCCGCGGCGATCGGCCCGTAGCCCTCGAGGATGAGCCGTCCGGCCTCGACGGCGGTGACGGGCGCACCGGTGACAACGGCGATCCCGCGCGCGGCCAGAATGGCGTGGAAGCGTGAGCGGAACGCCGCCGGAAAGCTCGGCAGGATGTCGGCGACGTCGGAGACCAGGACGAACGACAGTCCGCCGGCATCGAACCCGGCACGCGTGACCGCTTGCCGCAAGCGGTGCTCGACCGCGAGCAGAAGCTCGACGCCGCCGGCACCGGCGCCAACCAGCGCCACGGCTGCGCGCCCTTTGCGTGCCAGAACGCGCGCCTGCAGCGCCTCGAACCGCCGCAGGAATCCGTCGATCGGCTTGACGGGAATGGCGTGCTCGCCCGCGCCGGACACATCCGCGGTGTTCGGCGTGGAGCCGATATTGAGCGAGAGCAAATCGTAAGGAACCGGCGGACGACGGCGGCAGATCACGTGGCGGCCGGCAAGATCGAGGTCGACCACCTCATCCTGATAAAGCCGCGCCCCGGCGAACCGGGCGAGCGGACCGGTATCGATATGCGCGTCGTCGAACCCGTAGTGGCCGGCGATGAGGCCAGGCAGCATCCCGGAATAGGGCGTGTGCACCTCGCGGCTGATCAGCGTGAGGCGCACGCCCGGGATCGGCTTCATTCCGAACATGCGCAGCACCGTGACGTGGGAGTGGCCGGCGCCGACCAGCACCACGTCCTTGAGCACGGGATGGGTCACCCCTTTCATGCCGGCCTCTCCGCGCCGACCAGCCGACCGATCGCCGGTTCGCTCGGCGCTTCCGACAGACGCGTCGGCATCGTGTCAATGCGCAATCGTCGACGCAGGCCGCGGGAGAAGGCGTCGACCGCCATCGACAGCAGCGCCGTGACCAGAATCAGCACGACCGCAACGTCGAGCCTGAATTCGGAGATGGCGGCATCGATGTAATAGCCGAGCGTTACCACTCCCAAAATACCGAAGATCGCACTCTCGCGCAGGATGATCTCCCATCGGTAAAGCACGTAGGCGAGGAACTGGCCGTAGAGACGCGGCACTGTTTCGTAGCAGTAGAGATTGATGCCGCTCGGGGCATCGCGCCGATACTCCAACACGTCGGCGTGACGACCCATCAGATAGCCGACGATGGCGCCGTTGTGGAGGGACAATGCGATGATGGCCGGCAGCATCGAGGGGCCCAGCAATTGGAGCAGCACGTAGACCAGCATGTATTCGGGCGTCGACCGCACGACCACGAGCGCGACACGCCCGAGCGGCCGTCCGAGCCGGCCGGCAAATTGCCTGCAGATGAACGGGAACAGAATCAGTGCGATGACGCCCATGGCCACGAGCGCCACCTGTGAAAGCACCAGCGTCTGGATCACGCCCGGCACCGCCTGCTTGGTGATGATCGGCCACAGCCAGGCGGAGAAGTTTTCCCAGGTCGCGGCCGCGAGCAGATCGGCGTGCCGCAGCGGCGTCGGGATGATGTCGTGGGTCAGAAAGCGCGTGAGGTTGGCGAGCGCGGAGCCGCCGCCGATGGTCTCGGGCAGTACCAGCATGCTGGCGATGATCAGGATCGGCACCGTCGACGGGCGTGCCCATAGGCGGCGCGTGCCGATCAGAACATAAAAGGTCAATAGTAGCGCGGCCGCCTCCCGGTAGTGGCCCTGCTTGAAGAAGGAATCGAGATGAAAGCCGATGGTCGGTAACCCGACGAAACCCAACACCAGGGTCGAGCGCATGCCGCATTCGAGGCGATAGAGCGTGTAAGTCCAGAATTGCGGCGCGAGTTCGGGGATACGCGCGTAGGCGAAGCGGGCAATGATCGATGTTCCCGCCGGCAACACGCGTTCGGCCGACAGGTCGGCCTCCTCGATCATCTCCGCGAATACCTTCGCGAAGATGCCGGAATACGGAATGGCGACGGCAAGAATGCCCGTGGTTGCCGACAGCCCCGCGATTTGGATCAACAGCAATGCCCAAAACAGCTCGTGCACCGAGCGCAGGAACGCGCACAGAAGCCGGACTGCGCGCAGCCGTGCGAATACCAGCGCCAGCAGAAACCCTGTGCTCGCTCCAATCGCGACGCCGAGCACGGCAAACGCGACCGTCCACACCACACTCATCATCTCGATGGAGAAAAGGTCCGGCCGGATCAGCCCGGCTGCGAGGCGGCGCATCTCGGCCCACGGGTTGAGCGCGCTCACCGCAAGGTCGGAGAGCATGAGCGCGACCGCGGCGATCAGCAGGAACAGCCAGCTGACGGACCGATAGCCGAGTTTCGGAAGTGCGAGGCTCGGTGTCGTCATGGCCTGCTGGATCATCCGCCGTAATACGGGACCAGATCGACGGCGGCGATCGTGCGCGAGGGCGCATCGAGCACGATACGCCCTTCCTCGATCACCACCACGCGGTCGGCATGGGCGAGCGCAAGGGAAATATCGTGCATGGCGAAGATCGCGGTGTCGTGGCGCGCGCACAGCTTGCCGAGAATGTCCGCGCCCTGGCGGCGGTCGAGCGCCGACACCGGCTCGTCGCCGATGACGATCGCGCGCTCGTTATAGAACGCGCGGGCGACGGAGGCGCGTTGCTGCTGGCCGCCGGACAGCGTCCCCGCTTGCTCGAACAGCTTGTCGGCGAGCCCCACGAGTTCGAGCGTGTCCTCGACCTCGGCAATGTCGCGGCTCGCCGGCCACATCAAATTTCGCAGATTGTGCCACGTCGAGTGCCGATCGAGCCGGCCCATATAGACGTTATGGAAGACCGACAGCGTCTTCACCAGCGCCGCCGCCTGCGGAATCAGCGCGACTTTATCGGCGAGCCGAGCGTGAAGCAGGTTGAGCAGCGTCGACTTGCCGGCGCCGGATCGGCCCAGGACCGCCACGCGCTCGCCCGCGTTGATCGTCAGGTTTATATCGTGCAGCACGGCGCAGCCGGCGTAGCCGGCCGATGCCTTGCACAATTCGACCAATGCCGGCACGGCGAGCGCTTCAGTTCAGGAGGTTGGTTACCTTGCCGACCTCCTCGATGGGATCATAGTCGGAATTCTTGGCAGGAATGAACTTCGAGCGTGCGAATTGATCGAGGATAGCCTTGTCGTCGATGGCGAGCAACGCCGCGCGCAGCTTCTCCTTGAACCCCGCGCCGTACGTCTTGTCGACGTCGCCGCGCACCGTCCATTGGTAGTCGGGAAAGGTCGGCGTCTCCCAGATCACGACGACCTGCGTCGGATCGATCTTGCCGGCTCGCTTGTCGAGCTCCCAAACGGTGAAGTCGAGCACGCCGACCTCGAAGGCGCCGGACTGCACCAGCTGGATCGTCCGACTGTGGTCGCCGGAGAAGCCGACGCGTGCAAACACTTCGTCCGGACCGCGCCCGAACGCGTTGCGGATGAAATATTCCGGCATCAGCCGACCGGAGGTCGAGGCGCGCGATCCGAAGGTGAAGGATTTGCCCGCGATCTCCTTCGGGAAGTCCTTGGATGGGGTGAGGCCGGTCTTGGTGTTGGCGATGATGAAGGATTTGAATGCCACGTCTTCGGCGCCCTGCGCGATCGCCTCCGAGCCCGGCACCTGGCGGCGGGCCTGCACGCCGGTGAAGCCGCCGAACCAAGCCAATTGCACCTGGCCGTTGGTGAACGCGGTCACGGCTGCGGGGTAGCTCTTCACCGGCAAGTATTTCACCGGCACGGCGAGCTTGCTCTGGAGATAGTCGGCAACCCGTGTGAAGCGCTCGACTAGGCGAGTTTCATCCTGGTCGGGTATGGCCGTGAACACGAAGACCGGTTTGTCTTGCGAGAAGGCCGCCCCGCTGTACAAAGACATCGCAAGCGCCAATGCTGCCATCGCCCGTTTCATCGACAGCTCCCTTTGGTCGTGACCCAGATCATTGATAAACCTGCCCGATGCGGCAGAGGTTCAAAATCGCACCGCAATCGCATCACATGTTCGTCAGGTCCGTGCCAGCCCGCGAGTTCCGAGCCCGCGCGTTCGCCCCGTCCCGGCCCCGCCGTGACGGAGATTTCGGCATGACCTCGTCAATGAGTTTTCTCCACGCAGCCTTTTCGAGCGCCGGTCGAAACAGATGGGCGCGCCGCGCGATCGCGCGATGCAAGCGTTCGAGGAACGCGCTATCGGTCTCGATCCGGTTGAGCAGCTGCGCCAGCGCTTCGGTATCACCGACCGGAAAATAGCCCGGATAGTCGCGTCCAAGCAGGCCAACCGAACCTTCGATGCGCGTAGCCAGCACTGGCACGCCGGCGGCGGCAGCTTCGGATATGACGTTCGCTCCGCCTTCGCTCAGGGACGACAGAACCATGGCGCGCGCACGGCCGAGCAGACGCCGCACATCCGCGCGCGGCCGGTCGCCGCGCCAGACGTAGCGTGGATTGGCCGCCGTCTCGGCTCTCGCCGTTGCCGCCCATTGCGGCGTCTCGGCGGCGCCAAGATGCACGATGCGAATCCGCGAGCTTGCCGGCAGACGACGCGCGGCCTTGGCGGCGCGAAACGGATCCTTGACCTCGCGCAGATGGCCGATCACGGCGACGTCGAAGCGACCCGTCCGCCGGTTATCCACACGAGGCAGCGCCACAGCCGACTGATGCACGACGCGAACCTTACCTCGAAACCGTGCGGGCACGCGCCGTCCCGCGAGCTCCTGCAGCGCAACGAGCCGATCGGCGCATGCGAGCGAGCGCAAAGTCGGCGCCGGATCGCGATCGATATAGTCGTAGACGTCAGTGCCGCTCAAACCCACGATCAGCGGTCGATCGGGGTAACGCTCGCGAAAGTTCCGGATGCTGTCTGAGCTGCGCCACGCGTGGAGGGCAATCATCAAGTCTGCGGCGGCTCCATTGTATCGGTGGGCAATGTGAACGTCATGGCCGAGCTCGCGCAAGATCCGCATCCAGCGCATGCTGGTGGTCTGGTTTCCGGACCGTGACGACGAACGAGCCGGTGTGATAAGAACGATCTTCATGAATGATCACCTTATACACCGGCCGACGAGCGGCGCCACAGCCGACGAACTCGCGGCTCAGCTCTGCAATGTACGCACGTGCACCCGTCGCGTGACCGACGATCTGTCAATGCAGCAGTTGATGGGACCGATGCTGCCGATCGTCAATCCCATACTCTGGGAGATCGGGCATGTCGGCTGGTTCCATGAATACTGGACGCTTCGTCATGCCCACGGCGGTGCGCCGATCCTCGACCGCGCGGACCGGCTGTGGAATTCGAGCACGGTCGCCCACGCGACCCGCTGGGATCTGGACCTGCCCGACCGCAACGGCGTGTTCGGATATCTGGCGGACGTGCTCGAGCATCAACTCGACCGTCTCGGCGGCGGGATCGAGCTCCCAGCCCGCTATTTCTACGACCTTTCGATCCGGCACGAGGATATGCACGTCGAGGCGCTCGTCTATACGCGACAGACGCTCGGATATGCGCGGCCGGAAAGTCTGGGCGAGCCGGCAACGCATCGCGCCGGCGCGTGGGGAGGCGACGTCGAGGTGCCCGGCGGGCGCTGGCGGCTCGGCTCGACCGCGGGCGACGGGTTCATCTTCGACAACGAGAAGTGGGCCCACGAGGTCGAGATCGCGCCGTTCCGGATTGCCAAGGCCCCCGTCACGAACGCCGAATTCGCCGCTTTCATAGACAGCGGCGGCTATCGCCGACGGGAATTCTGGAGCGCGGCGGGCTGGGCCTGGCGCGAGCGCCTCGCCGCCGAGCAGCCGGTTTACTGGCTTAAAAAAGACGACGGCGGCTGGACGTGGCGCCGCTACGACAAAGTCGATGAGCTGCCGCCGCACGCGCCGGTGACATTCGTCAACTGGTACGAGGCGCAAGCCTGGTGCAACTGGGCCAAACGCCGGCTTCCGACCGAGGCCGAATGGGAAGCCGCGGCTGTCGGCGAAGCGAGCGCGGACGGCTCCCGCCTGGCCGATAGCAAGCGCCACTGGTCCTGGGGCGAGGCGGCGCCGAGCCGCGAACGCGCCAACCTCGATTTCGCCTTCGACGGTCCGCTCGATGTCGCCGCCTGCGCCGCCGGCGACAGCGCCTTCGGATGCCGGCAGATGGTCGGCAATGTGTGGGAATGGACGGCCTCGGATTTCGCGCCGTTCCCCGGCTTCGCCGCGGATCCATACGAGGATTATTCGCAGCCGTGGTTCGGGACGCGCAAGGTGCTGCGCGGGGGAAGTTTCGCCACCAGTGCACGGCTCGCGCGTCCGGGCTACCGCAACTTCTTCACGCCCGAGCGCAACGACGTCATCGCCGGATTTCGTACCTGCGCGCTATGAACGAGCCGGCGCCCGGCTCGATTCTCCGCATCGCATTTTCTGCAGACGATCGGTGCACGCCTTCGAAAAACGCTCAGAGCTCGATGAGATATTTCAGGAACACGGCGATGCCGGTGGCAAGCGCGATCCCGATCAGGATGGCGACTGCCAGCTTAAGCTCCGCACTCCAACTCGCCGCAATGATGTGATCCATCGCAAACGACCCCTGTGGTCCCTCGCCGCCGGTATCGGCAAGCCCCGCTAGCGGCCGGTTCCTCTCGGCAGCAAATAGGTCGTGAAGACGCGGGCCGTGCTGGCCGAGCTGTTCTCCTCGCCAAGGAGGGTGCCAGCGGGCGCCGACCAAGCCTCGCCCGCCTTGTAGAGCTTGCGCTCGCCGCCGATCCGGCACGTGACCTCACCGGCCATGATGAGGTTTGCCGTGAAGCCGACGGAAGCCCGCTCCGCGCGCCAGCCGGAAGCGAGGTCGACCACCTCCTGCACGATGTCCGCTTGGGCAGGCAGAGCCGGCAGAGGAGATCTCGCCTCGTACACGATCGTCGGTTCGAATGGGGAATCCACCACCGCCGTGGTTTGCGGCGCGCCCTGAGGCAACAGAAAATTGGTGAGGAGGCGAGCCTTGCCCGGCCCGGTATTGCCCGCGGCGTGAACTTGGCCCGAGCTGTCGGTCCAAGCCTGTCCGGCTCGATAGGGATGGTCCATGCCGGCGTGGCGCAGGGTGATCTCGCCTTCGAGCACAAGATTGATCGCCTGACCCCCGTGCGTGTGCCACGAGGTCCACGCGCCGGGAGGGAAGTCCACCACGAGCTGTACCACCTCGGCCTGCAGGGGAGCACTTGTGACGTCGAAGCGCGACTGCGCGACAATCCTGCGATCTGCCGGAACGCCGGCATTGAGGCTGAGGACGCCAGCCGAGCTCGCGGCCGTCACGATCGCGATGGTGAGAACCCGACGCCGCGTATAGGTGGGGCTATTGCGCATATGGCATCCGTCATTCGTTCAACGTGCCGTCACGATCGTGGTGCAGGCGCTTTCGAGCTTGGGAAGTTCGCGGCTCCTCGCCATCTGTACCTTCAGCTTGCGGCCGCCGCCGCGGACGACCGGACAGTAGGGATCGGGCTCATCGAGCGCGTGCAGCAGCTGCCGACGCCCGGCGCATCCCCCGCCGCAGGATTCGACGTAGCTGCAGCTCTCGCAGCGCGACGGCACGCCGCGCGCAGCGGCAAACGGATCGGTAGTGGTGATATCGGCTCCAAGCTCGAGCAACAGATCGAGCGGCGCGCCGCCTCCGGGCCAATAAACGCATGGCTGCACCGTCGCGCGCGGCGTCACCCGTACGGTTGCGGCGCCGCAGCCGCCGCGCCGTGCCGGCAGGCCCGCCATCGCGCGCACCAGAGGCTCCCCGATCGCGATCGCGTCGGTGCGGGCAAACAACGCCTCAAACCCCTGCCAATATTCATCATACGTGAGCGCGAAAGCGTCGGACCGTACGGACTGATAGACATTGATGCGCAAAGGCGCGTCATGCGCCTTGACGACGTCGGCGATCTCGGCAAGACGATCGAAATTCGATCGCATCATGACGGCAATGAAGGTGACCGACACGCCCAAGTCGCGGCAGCGTGCGGCCTGTTTGTGGATAAGGCCCCAGTTTCCAGGGCCACGCTGGCGGTCCTGCTCGGCCTCGGTCGGATAGTCGAGCGAGAACTCGACATCGTGAAAGGCCCTCACCTCCGCGTCGTCCAGCGCCGCAATCGAATAGCCGTTCGACGTGATCGTCAGCTTGATCGGCTCCGAGCGCAAATAGTTCACAAACTCGGCAAAGTCCGGATGCATGCCGTTCTCACCGGTGCCGAGGTTCACCGAACGCACTGGCAAGCTCTTCATCACCGCCCGGACCTGCTCGAGCGACAAGCGGTCGAGTCTGGTCGGATCGCGATAGCAGAACGAGCAGGCCAGATTGCATTCGTTGGTAAGTCCGAGGCCGAGTGCAAATCTGCGCTCCGTCACGGTCTCGGTCGAGCTCTCGCGCGATTGTGATGCAGAAATGGCCATGGCGGCGACGTCCTTGGTGCTAGAAGCTGAGCAAACCACTCTCGTCAGTCCCGCCGCAAATCAATTTAGCGGGGGAGCAGCAACGAGACCAGCAGCCAGAACTATTGGCCGATCACGTTACGGTGTACGTTTGAGCCAGCCGGCCAGTGGCTTCGAGTTTAACGGCGCCACGCTCGCACGAATTCTCGCGCTCCCGCGGGGCTCACCGGAGATGTCCCATGCCAAATCCAATCTCTGATTTCTGGGATTTCGTGATCGGGAATACCGATGACCACAACGCCCTCGGCGTTTGGAAGTATCTTTTCGTTGCGCTGTTCTTGGCGCTCATCGTCGCGAGCGTCGTGATCGCCATCAAGAACTGGCAGGAGGATCCCTCCCAGCGCACAGGGTCGCACCTCGGCACGTGGTTCGTTCGGGTGCTCATCGGGGGAATGTGGTTTCAAGGAATGCTCTGGAAGCTGCCGCTGCCGGTCTCCGGCGGCTTGCAATACTGGGTCGAACAGATGGGCCAGCGCGCCGCGTTCGCGTTTCATCGCGAGCTGGTGACCGAGGTCTATCTTCCCTATCTCTATATCCTCAATCCCATCATCTTTCTTGCCGAGTTCACCTTTGCCGTGTCGCTCATTCTCGGGCTCGGCGTGCGCCTGATCGGCGTGCTTGGCATCATATTCGTGCTGCACCTGTGGCTCGGCATTTACCGGCCCGGCAGTCCCGCCGAGTGGCCGTGGGAGTACATATTCCTTGCGATGGTGATGTTTTTCTTTGCGCTGCATGCCGCCGGTCGCAGCCTTGGTCTCGATGCGTGGCTGCGCCGCAACGTGGCAGCTGTGCGTGATAGGAGGGGCTTTTTCGGCACGCTGCTCAATATCGTCGGCTGACCGCCGACGACACGCAACCTACCTTCCGGTGCGCAGCCGTGCGAGCAGCTCGGCTGTCGGCCACCCATCGGCCGGCAGGCCGAACTTGATCTGCGTGTCGCGGATGGCGACGCGACTCTTGATGCCGAGCACGCCGTCGACGCGGCCGACGTCGTAGCCGCGCTTTTCCAGAAGCTGCTGCAGTTCGCGGGTTTCCTCGAAGGTGATTTTCGGAATGTTCGGGCTGCCCCGGTTCATGGGCGGCGCGCCGTCGAGGCGCGTGGCGTAGTAGGCCGCCGTCAAGGAATAGTTGAGCGATTGGTTCCACTTCAGATAGGCCTGAAAATTGTCGTAGGCGAGGAAGGTGGGCCCGAACCGTCCCAAGGGCAGCACCACCGACGCTGGCATGTTGTCGTTCGGCAACGGCTTGCCGTCGGCGCGCGTCACGCCCCAGGCCGCCCACTGCGAGCGCGGATGTTGGATCGAAAGGTCGGCCTCCTTCCACGGCAAGTTCGCGGGCACGCGCACCTCCTGCAGCCAAGGCTCGCCGCGCTTCCAGCCGAGATGCACGAGATATTTTCCGCTCGAGCCGATCACGTCGGCTGCGCTCTTGATCAGGTTGCGTTTGCCGTCGCCGTCGTAGTCGATGGCGTGCGCCATGTATTCGGAGGGCATCATCTGCGTCTGTCCGAGCTCGCCCGCCCAGGAGCCGATCATTTCGTCGGCGCGCAGGTCGCCGCGTTCGATCAAGCGCAGCGCATCGAACAGATGCCCGCGGAACATCTCCGGACGGCGGCAGTCATAGGCGAGGGTGGCAAGCGATTTGATCGCCTGATCCTTGCCCTGGCCGGCACCGAAATCGCTTTCCAGCCCCCAGAAGGCGGTGATGACGGAGGCCGGCACGCCGAAGTCCTTTTCCTCGCGCGCGAAGGTCGCTTGGTGCTTCTTCATTTGCGCGGCGCCGTTGGGAAGACGTCCGCCGGCCAGCATCTTGTCGGATATTTCGAGGAAGTTCTGAGCGAAGAAGCGTTGCCCGCGGTCGATATTGATGATGCGCTGATCGAGCACCAGGTAGGGAGAAGCCGCCGCGATGGTGGCCTGCGAAATGCCCTTGGCGGCCGCCTCCTTCTTGAAGTCGGCGAGCCAAGGCTCGAAGGAAGCGGTGTTGCGGCAGTTCGCTTGGCCGAAGGCCCCAGTCGGGGTCCCCATCAGCAGCACCGCCAGCACAGCCCAAGTTTGTCGCATCGCTTGCATCGTCACCGTCCGCGTTGGCTCCGCCATGCTTTGCGGGCGCGCTGCCCGATTCCCGACGCCGAGCTTCGGCAGGGCACTTCTTGCTCGTGCGCAGGGCGCTTCTTGCTCGTGCAATGGCAACTCGCCTATTCTGATCGAGGGCTCGCCTGAAAGGGCGGAGCTTAGTATGAATTATCGGCGCATGGCTTAGAGACGACGAATTTTCGACAACATCATGACGCCGCGATAGTTCAGGCGGAGACAGGACCATGCGACTTGATGCCTTGATTGCGCTTTGCATCGGCTCGACGCTGGCGCTTGGCGGCTTGGCGCTGGCGCAGCAAGTCGCGCCTCCCCCCGACTATGGCCCGCCGATCACCAATGAACAGGCAAAGACCGTCGCCGCCGCCGCGCTTGCCGAGGCCAAGAAAAGCAATTCGCCCATGGCGTTCGCAATCGTGGGACCGGCCGGCGAGCTCGTCTATTTCGAGAAGATGGACGGCACCCAGCTGGCGTCGGTCGAGATTGCTCAGAGCAAGGCGCGCACCGCCGTGCGGTTCCGTCGTCCGAGCAAAGCGTTCGCGGATCAGTATGCCGCGGGCAATAGGGCATTCACGACCTTTCCGGAAAGGCCCGTGGCATCCGAGGGCGGCGTTCCGATTATCGTAGACGGCAAGATCATCGGCGCGATCGGGGCAAGCGGCGGCGGCAGCGACTAGCAACACGGCGTGGCAGCGCCGCGACAATCCAACTGGAGAGAGGACCATGCGACTTGATGTCTTGATCGCGCTTAGCATCGCCTCGATGCTGGCGCTCGGCGGCACGGCGCTGGCGCAGCAACCGGCGCCTTCTCCTACTCCCCCCACGCCGCCCGCCGACTATGGGCCGCCCATCACCAATGAGCAGGCCAAGGCCGTCGCGGCTGCCGCGCTTGCCGAGGCCAAGAAAAACAATTGGCGCATGGCGTTCGCGATCGTCGGGCCGGCCGGCGAGCTCGTCTATTTCGAGAAGATGGACGGCACCCAGCTGGCGTCGGTCGATATTTCCCAGGGCAAGGCGCGCACCGCCGTGCTGTTCCGGCGCCCGAGCAAGGCGTTCGCGGATCAGTACGCCGCGGGCAATACCGCGTTCATGACCTTTCCGGAAAAACCGGTGGCATCCGAGGGTGGCGTTCCGATTATCGTCAGCGGCAAGATCATCGGCGCGATCGGAGCGAGCGGCGGCACCGGCCAGCAAGACGGCATGGCGGCGGCCGCGGGTGCAAGCGCGGCGAAATAGGCGAAGCGCCCCACGACGGCGCGCGCGACCGCGATACGGGCCCGACCGCGAAGCCATAAGTCCATAGAAACTCTTGTTTTTCGCCGGAGCCCACGCCGCCGGCTCACGTCACATAAAATATCCGCGAGCCGCAACCCAACTTTCCCCATTCACGTATAATGAAGGAACAATCGTTACCCAAAGCGGTTTCTTCTCACCTAACGCCTCTCGATTTCTCCAACCCAGGAATGGGCATGCCGCCCGCGACCTCGTCACCCGTCCTTCGTCGCCGCCGTGACGAAGGTGATACCGCAACAATCCCACGAGCCGCGCCGACCGATCCTCGGACCGCCTGGCGCGATGCGTTCCGCGCGGTGCGCGCGGAAACGGAGCGCCGCGCCGCGCCCTTAAGCGCCGAGGATCAGGTGGTGCAGTCGATGCCCGATGCGAGCCCGACCAAGTGGCACCGGGCGCATACGGCCTGGTTCTTCGAGCAGTTTCTCCTGCTGCCGCATCTTGTCGGCTATCGCGTCTTCGATGAGCGGTTCGCCTATCTCTTCAACTCGTACTATGTGGCGGCCGGGCCGCGCCACGCGCGGCCCCAGCGCGGGCTCGTCACGCGGCCGGACTGCGAGCGCGCCGCCGCGTTTCGCGCCCATGTCGACGCGGGAGTGGAGCGCCTGCTCGCCGGCGCCGACGATTCGCAACTGGCCGAGGTGGTGCGCATCCTCGAGATCGGCCTCCATCACGAGCAGCAGCATCAGGAGCTCATCCTCACCGACATCCTCAACGCCTTCGCGCAAAATCCAGTGACGCCCAGCTACGAGGCCGATTGGCGTGCGCCGGCTGCGTCCTCCGCGTCGGGCGGATTTGTCGCGTTGCCCTCCGGCACCCACGGCATCGGCTTTGAGGGCGAAGGCTATTGTTTCGACAACGAACGGCCGGCGCACCGCGTGTTGCTGCAGCCGGCGTGCATCGGGCGCGGTCTCGTGACCAACGCGCAATGGCTCGAATTCATGGCCGAGGGCGGCTATGCGACGCCGTCGTTGTGGCTCTCCGACGGCTGGGCGACGGTCGAGGCGGAGGGCTGGAACGCGCCCGGCTATTGGCGCAAGCGCGATGGCGCGTGGTACTCCCTCACGCTCGGTGGGCTGCGCCCGGTCGATCCGGACGCGGCGGTCGCGCACGTGAGCTACTACGAGGCGGACGCCTTCGCGCGCTGGGCCGGCAAGCATTTGCCGACCGAGGCGGAATGGGAAGTGGCGGCGCGCGCCAATCTCCTCGATGACGCCTTCGGCATCGTGTGGCAGTGGACGCGCAGCGCCTACTTGCCCTATCCGGGCTACCGCGCCGCGGACGGCGCGCTCGGCGAGTACAACGGCAAGTTCATGATCAACCAAATGGTCTTGCGTGGAAGCTCGCACGCGACGCCCGCCGGCCATGCGCGCGCAAGCTATCGCAATTTCTTCTATCCGTCGGCGCGCTGGCAGTTTAGCGGGCTGAGACTCTTGGACTATGTGGAATGAATGCGCGTGCCAACGCGCGACGACCGGAGTTGAAGATGGCTGCGCAGATCCGGGCCGCTCTTCGCGACGAAGGCGCCGAGGCGGGTTCGTCGTTTGCGCGCGACGTCATTGCCGGCTTGACGGCGCGGCCCAAGCGGCTCTCCCCGAAATACTTCTACGACGAGATCGGCGCGCAACTGTTCGAGGATATCACGGCGTTGCCGGAGTATTACCTGACGCGTTGCGAGCTCGAGATCCTGCGCGAGCGGGCGGCCGACATCGCGCGCTTTTTTCCCGCGGACTCGGCGTTGATCGAATTCGGCAGCGGCTCGAGCAAGAAGGTGAGGATCCTGCTGGCGGCGGCGCCGACGATCGCGGCCTATGTGCCGGTGGACATTTCTTCCGAGATGCTCATTCAAGAGGCGGAAGAGCTTCGACGCGATCATCCGCGCCTCGCGGTGCTCCCGGTCGTGGCCGATTTCACCCAGCCGTTCTCGTTGCCGCCCGCGGCCGCAGGGATGGCCCATACCGGATTCTTCCCCGGATCGACCATCGGCAATTTCGAGCCGCATGAAGCCTGCGCTTTCCTGCGCCACGCCGGGCGCGTGCTGGGACGCGGCGCAGCCTTGATCATCGGGGTCGACCTGGTGAAGGACGCGAGCATTCTCAATGCCGCCTACAATGATGCGGCCGGCCTGACCGCGAAGTTCAACCTCAACCTGCTCGCGCGCATCAATCGCGAGCTCGATGGCGACTTCGATCTTGCGAGCTTCGACCACCGCGCTTTCTACAATCGCGAGCGCCACCGCATCGAGATGCACCTCGTCAGCAAGAAGCGCCAGAAGGTCAGCGTGGCCGGACGCGGCGTCGAGTTCCGCGCCGGCGAGACGATCCACACCGAGAACAGCTATAAATACCCGCTCGAATACTTCACGGCCTTGGCGCGTGGATCGGGATGGGCTCCCGTCGCCGCATGGACCGACGCCGGCGCAAATTTTTCAATCCATGCGCTGGCGTTCGAGGATCGTTGAGGCTCTCGTTCGTAGGGTGGGCAAAGCGAAGCGTGCCCACGCGTCTTTCCCGGCATGACGAGCTCCGCGTGGGCACGGCGCGCCAAGCGCGCGCCTTTGCCCACCCTACCGGGTCTGGACTATAAACACGACGTTCCAATCGAATTGAGCATCCATGCCGATCTGCGAAGCCGACCCCTGGCGCCTGCAATATTTCGAGCGCGCCGCCTGTCCGCCGGACGTGAACATTCCGACCGAAGACAGCGACGCCTGGCTTTGGTATCCGGATCATCGCTGGGTCTACGACAAGATCGCGATCGCGTTGAGCCAGGGTCTCGATGCCGGACCGCACGGCGTGCCGCCGCCGCGCTTTCCCGTGTTCTCCAAGCCGATCACCAATCTCAAGGGCATGGGGATCGCGAGCCGCGTCCTCTCCTCGCAGGCGGAGTACGAGGCGAGCCTCACGCCCGGGCACATGTGGATGGCGCTCTTGGATGGCCGCCATGTCAGCTCGGACGTGGCGGTGGTCGACGGCGAGCCGCGCTGGTGGCGCCACGTCACCGGAGAGCCCAGCGGGGAAGGCACCTTCGATCATTGGACCGTGCACGCCGCGCGCGATGGCGGCATCGAGGATTATTGCGGCGCGTGGATCCGGGCGCATCTCAAGGGCTATACCGGCATCCTCAACACCGAGACCATCGGCGGTCGCATGATCGAGGTGCATCTGCGCATGAGCGATCAATGGCCGGACCTCTATGGCGCCGGCTGGGTCGACGCGCTTGTGCGCCTCTACCGGGAGCGGCGATGGGATTTCGCCGATCACGACCGGCGCGACGGATACAGCGTGGTGTTGTTCGGGCCGCATGGCCCGCGCTATCGCCACCCGCCGGGAGCGCTCGCCGCGCAGGTGCGGCAGATGCCGGGCGTTTCGAGCGTGCAGATCACGTTTCACGAGGACAAGGAACCCGAGCGCCACGCCATGCCGCCCGGCGGCTTTCGTCTCGCCATCGTCAACGCATTTGACCTGCACGCCGGCCGCGCCGGCCGCGATATGCTGCGCACGCATTTCCTCGCCCGCGCGGCGTGATCGTTCTCCTCGTAAGGTGGGCAAAAGGCGCTTGATGCCGTGAGCCAGATCGACGTTGCGCTCTGCGCCTTTGCCCACCCTACCGCCTGTTGCTAAAAGGACGGCGAGACCAAGCGAGGGAGTGATCCATGAAAATCGTCGGTTTCGAAGCCAATGGCGCGCTGCATCTCGGCGTGGTCGAGGACGATCAGGTGATCGATCTGCAGGCGGTCGACAAGACCATACCCGGCGATCTGGGCGAATGTCTGCGCCGCAACAACGGCGACCTCTCGCCGCTCAAGGACGCGGCCAAACGCGCGCCCGCGGGCGCGCGCCGCCCGCTCAAGGGTCTGACCTACGGTTTGCCGGTGGCAGCGCCGGGCAAAGTCCTCTGCCTCGGCCTCAACTATCTCGAACACGTCAAGGAAGGCTCGCAGCGCGACAATATTCCCAAATTCCCGACCATCTTCATGCGCGGGCGCACGTCGCTGGTGCCGCACGGCCAACCGATCATCCGGCCGAAGGCCTCCGAGACGCTCGACTACGAGGCCGAGCTCATCTTCATCGTCGGCAAGCGGGCGAAGCACCTCACCGCTGCAAATGCATATTCGTGCATTGCCGGATATTCCTGCGGCAACGAAGGCTCGGTGCGCGAATATCAGCGCAAGACCACGCAATGGGACATGGGCAAGAATTTTGACCGCACCGGCGGTTTCGGCCCGTGGATGGTCACGGCCGACGAGCTGCCGGCCGGCGCCAAAGCCTTGAAAATCCAGACCCGGCTCAACGGGCAGGTCATGCAGTCGGACAACACCGACAACATGATGTTCCCGGTCGCCGAGACCATCGCCTATGTCACGCAGGGCATGACACTCGAGCCCGGCGATATCGTCTTCACCGGCACGCCCTCCGGCGTCGGCCACGCCCGCAAGCCGAACCCGGTGTGGATGAAGCAGGGCGATACCTGCGAGATCGACATCGAGGGCGTCGGCGTGCTCGTAAACCCGATCGAAAACGAGAAGTAGGGGACACCTCTCCCACACGCAGTGCGCGGCGCGGTCAGAGCAGCGCCCGCGGAGCTCGTCGCAGTGCGAGCCTTGATGCTTTCATAGACAAGCTGGAGATTGTCATGGCCACCTTGAATGTTGTCACGATCTGCGGCTCGCTCCGCAAAGGGTCCTTCAACGCCATGGTGCAGCGGCTGTTGCCGTCGTTCGCCCCCGACGGCATGACCATCAAGCCCGCTCCATCCTTTGCCGACTTTCCGCTCTACAACGCCGATATCCAGAACTCGACCGGCTTTCCGGCGCCGGTCAATGCGCTCGCCGATGCCATCCGCGCGGCGGACGGGGTGATTTTCTGCACGCCGGAATACAATTTCAGCATTCCCGGCGGCCTGAAGAACGCGATCGACTGGGTGTCGCGGCTGGCGAACCAGCCTTTCGCCGGCAAACCGGTGGCGCTGCAATCGGTTTCGCCCGGACCCGTCGGCGGCGCGCGCGTGCAGTACGACCTGCGCAAGTCGATGATGTTTCTCGACGCCTTCGCGCTCAACAAGCCGGAGATCTTCATCGGCAACTGCGCGGCGAAATTCGATGAGAAGACCGGCGAGCTCAAGGACGAGACCACGCGCGGCCTCATCAAGCAGCAGCTGGCGTCGTTTGCGACCTTCATCGCGCGGGTTGCGGCGAAAAGCTGAAAGCGAACCCGTCTCGAAATCTCCCGTCACAACCTTGCCCGGACCCGCCGATCCGGTATCAATTTGAGTTTCGGCATTGCAGCGGCGCGTCGCGCCGCGAGGGGGGTGAATCGTGGCTGACAGGCAACTCGATGTGCTCGTGATCTGCGGCTCGTTGCGCAAGGGCTCCTACAACGCGGCGCTCGCGCGCACCTTGCCGGCGCTGGCGCCGGCGGGAATGAAGCTTCGCCCGGCGCCGCCGTTCGCGACCTTTCCGATCTACAATTTCGACATCCAGAACTCGACCGGCTTCCCGGCCGAGGTCAACGCCTGGGCGGACGCCATTCGCAGCGCCGATGGGCTGATCATCGTGTCGCCCGAGTACAATTGGTCGATCCCCGGCGGCCTGAAGAATGCGATCGATTGGGTGTCGCGCATGAAGGAGCAGCCGTTCAAGGACAAGCCGGTGGCGCTGCAGTCGGCCGCCGGCGGCATCCTCGGCGGCTCGCGCATGCAATATCACCTGCGGCAGTCGCTGACCTCAGTCGACGTGATCCTGTTCGGCCGGCCCGAGGTCATCGTCACCTTCGCCGCGCAGAAATTCGACGAGAAGACGCTCGAGCTCAAGGATGAGACGGCCATCGGCATGATCAAGCAGCAGCTCGCGGAGTTCGAAAAATTCATCCGCCGCGTGAGCCCGAAGGGGTAACGCCATGGCGAGGCTGTCCGGCCGCACGGCGATCCTCACCGGCGGGGCGAAGGGCATCGGCCGGCATTACGCGCGCGCGCTCGCCGCCGAGGGCGCACGCGTGATGATCGCCGACATCGCCGACGGCAAGGAACTGGCGCAGGAGATCGCCGCCGAGCACGGGGCGAATTCGGTGACCAGCGCCATCGCCGACGTCAGCGACGAAACCTCGGTCAAGGCGCTGGTCGCAGCCACCATGGAGCGCTTCGGCAAGATCGACGTGCTGGTGAACAACGCCGCGCTGTTCGCGCCGCTGCAGGAGACGAAGTGCACCGAGATCGACGGCGAGCTGTGGGACAAGGTGATGGCGGTCAATCTGCGCGGGCCGTTTTTGATGGTCAAGCACGTCGCCCCGCATATGATCGCCCAGGGTTACGGCAAGATCATCAATATCGGCTCCGGCACCGCCTTTCGCGGCATCCCTTGGATGCTGCACTACGTCACCAGCAAGGGCGGCATCATGGCGTTCACGCGCGCGCTCGCGCGTGAGCTCGGCGCGCACGGCATCCGCGTCAACACGCTGGCGCCGGGCTTCACCTTGAGCGACACGGTGATGCGCGAGAATCCCGGCCACGTTGAGACCGCGCGCGACCGCGCGGTCCAGTCGCGTTCGCTGCGGCGGGACGAGCATCCCCAGGACCTTCTGGGGGCGCTCGTTTTCCTGTCGTCGGCGGAGAGCGATTTCGTCACCGGCCAGACGCTCGCGGTCGATGGCGGCAACGTGAATACCTGATATTCGGCGCTTCAAACGGGAGATAGTTTCATTATATACTAATTCCCACTTTTGGATTATTCTAATCTGTGATCGCCCCATCGACCGAAGGGAGAGCGCAAATGGCAAGCGCGACCGCCAGCAAGCGAGCCGAGAGCAAGGCCCCGGGCCCCAAGCATAATATTGAGGCCATGCGGCAGGCGTACTACGAGCGCATCGCCAAGCACGACATGACGCCGCTGTGGAAGGTGATGAAGAACGTCGTCACCAAGGAGCCATTGACGCGCTGCGCGCCGGTGATCTGGCACTACGACGACATCAAGCGCCTGGTGATGGAATCGGGCGCGCTGATCACCGCCGAGGAAGCCGAGCGGCGCGTGCTGATCCTGGAAAATCCCGGCATGCGCGGCGAATCCAAGGCGACTAACACGCTGTTCGCTGGCGTCCAGATGATCCTCCCGGGCGAGGTCGCCCCCGCCCACCGCCACGTCTCCTCGGCCATCCGCTTCGTGCTCGACGGCGAGGGCGCCTATACCGCGGTCGAGGGTGAGAAGGCCTATATGTCGCCCGGCGACTTCGTCATCACCGCCAACTGGGCGCCGCACGACCACGGCAACACCTCCAACAAGCCCATGCTTTGGCTCGACGTGCTCGACTTTCCCCAGGTCAATTTCTTCGAGACCTCGTTCGCCGAGCAATTCGCCACCGCGACCCAGCCGACCAGCCGGGCGGACGGGGATTCGCTGAGCTTCTACGCGTCGGGTGTGCTGCCCGACGGCGCGCCGGCGGCGCTCAATCGCAGCCCCGTCATCAATTACACCTACGCGCGCACGCGGCCGATCATCGAGCGCATGATGAAGGCGGGCGACATCGACAAGCGCCATGGCGCGCGCGTGCGCTATGCCAATCCGATCAACGGCGGGCCGGTGCTGCCGACGATGGGCGCGAACCTCGCGCTCTTCCCCAAGGGCTTCAAGGGCGAGAAATACCGCGCGACCGACGGCACCATTTTTGTCTGCGCCGAAGGGCAGGGCGCCACCACGGTCGACGGCAAGGTGCTGGATTGGGGCCCGAACGACGTGTTCGTGGTGCCGCCGTGGAAGCATTACTCCCACCGGGCAGGAAAGGAATCGGTGCTGTTCTCGATCTCCGATCGCCCAGCGCAGGAAGCGCTCGGAATCTGGCGCGAGGACACCGGCCCGCATTGACCGTTCGAGCGTCCGCGGAACTTTTTTGCAATTTTGATAACCGGCGGCAAGCTGGCGCGGCGGGCGTAAGCTTGCCGCGTGCGCGCATGCATGGACTTGAATATCGCAGCGAACATCGGTCGACATGACCTCCTTCGTCCATGACCTCCCTGGGCAGCGCGTCGTGTTCGCGCCGGGCGCGGTCGCGCGCGTTGCGGACGAGGCGGCGCGGCTCGGCTTGAACCGCGCGCTGGTGATCGCCACACCCGGTAGTGGCGCCCGTCTCGGCAGCCGGCTGATTGAAATTCTGGGCAGCCGGGCGGCGGGGTTGCATGCGCAGGCCTCGCTGCACGTGCCCAAGCCGGTGGCGGAGGCGGGCGTCGCGGCCGCGCGCGGCGCCGATGGCCTCATCGCAGCGGGTGGCGGCGCCGCCATCGGGCTTGCCAAGATCATCGCGCGCGACCTCGGCCTGCCGATCGTCGCGGTGCCGACCACCTATTCCGGATCGGAAGCGACCGCGATCTGGGGAATGAGCGAGGGCGAGCGCAAATTCACCGGCAAGGACGCCCGCGTGCTGCCGCGCACCATCGTCTACGACCCGGAGCTCACGCTCGCGCTGCCGGCGGCGGTGAGCGCCGCGAGCGGCATGAACGCCATCGCCCATTGCGTCGAGGGATTATGGGTTGGCGACCGCACGCCGTTTTTGATGGCGCTTGCGAGCGATGCGGCGCGCCGTTTCGCCACGCATCTGCCGCGCGTCATCGCCAACGGCGGCGACCGCGAGGCGCGCGGCGAATGTCTCGTCGCCGCCTGGCTTGCCGGCGTGGTGCTCGCCTCGGGCACCGGGCTGCAGCACAAGCTCGCGCACGTGCTCGGCGGCCTCGGCCTGCCGCACGCCGAGAGCCACGCGATCATTCTTCCCCACGTCACCCGCTTCAACCTTGCGGCGGCGCCGGAGGCGCGGGCGCGCCTCGCGTCGGCCCTCGGCGGCGAAGGCGCGGATCGCCTCGCCGCCATGCTGCGCGGCTTTCCGATCCCGCAGCGGCTGCTCGAGGTCGGATTCGATCGCGCCAAGACCGATTTCGTCGCGCGCGAAGTCGAGGCGATGGCGATCAGCGTGCCGCGCAAGGTGTCGGCGCAGGACGTGCACACGCTGCTGGCGGCGGCGTATTGAAGCGCCGGCACGACGGTTGATGACCGTGGCGCCCGCGGGTGCGCGCGCTGAGCGTCCGCGCGTCAGCCCGCTGCTGGCGGCGGCTCGACCTGGAACCCCTCGCCGGCCGCGAGCGCGATCCGGCGCTGCGCCACCGCCTCGGCCCAGCGCGCCGTGCGCAGCAAGCCGCCAAAGGAAAAGAAATGCGGCGCGATCTCGCCGAGATGCTTGTCGGCGCGCGCCTGCGCAAGCGCGCGCACCAAGCCATCGGGCGCCGACATGGCGAACAGCTGCCGCAGCAGCCCGGCCTGGCGGGCGAGACCCTGCGCGGAGGCCCGCACGCCGCAGTGCTTGGCGTAGCGCAACAGCGTGGCGAGATTGGTCGGGCCGGCAAGGCCGATCCGCACCGGATGTTCGACGCCGAACTCGCGCAAGCGGGCGATCCATTGCAGGATCGCTTGGGCGTCGAAGCAGAACTGGGTAACGATGTGGACCGCCATGCCGGTCGTCTCCGCCGACTGGATCTTGTCCGCGAGCGAGCGGTCGAGGTCCTGCTGCGATATGCGCGGATGGCCGTCGGGATAGCCGGCGATGGCGATGCCCGTGATGCCGTGACGCTGCAGCGCGCCGCCGTCGATCACCTCGATCGCGCTGCGGAAGTCGCCGGCGGGCTCGTCGTGATCGCCCGCGATCACCAGCACGCTCGTCACGCCCGCCTCGCCCCTGAGGCGGGCGAGAAAATCATCAAGCTCGCGCGCGGTTGCAAAGCCGCGCACGGCAAGATGCGGCACCGGCTCGAAGCCGGCCTTGCGCAGCCGCGCCGCGGCGTCGATCGCCTCGTGCACGGGCCGCCGCGGCACCGCGCTGACGTAGACGCTGGTGCCGGCTGGAGCGATGTCGGCCAGAGCGGCGACGTCGTCGGCGGACGGCCGCGTCGCTTCGAGCGAGAAGCCGGCCATGAAATCGGCAATCGCCTCGATCGGATCGTCGCGATCCTCGATCGTGGTCATGACGCAAGCCATGTCATTCACTCGCGCCGGCGCGAGATCACGTAGGATTCGTCGTAGAACCAGAGCGCGCCATGCTCGCGCAAAACGTCGCGCGTCGATTCGAGGTAACGCCCGTCGGCGACGACCTCGCCGAGCCGGTCATCCTCGACCTGCGCCACGTAGATCGCCGCGTTCCAGGCCGCAAACAGCGTCGAGGTGCCGATCGACTGGTCCGAAATCTCGCTCGGCAACGTGTGCATGTCGTAGCGGAACAGCGAGCGGTTGTCGGCATAGGCGTTGAAGTTGAGGTCGCGCCCGGCGGGGCCGAGCTCGTGCTTCACCGCCTTCATGATTTGGTGGCGGTCGTGGATGAACGGATTGTCGCCCGGCCAGATGCGCTGGATGATGTCCATGCCCGGATCGTTGCCGTGGGAATGGATGGCGATCAGCCTGCCGCCCGGTCCGAGCGCCTTGGCAAGCGGCGCGATCACGCGCTTGGCCTTGAACTCGAGCGGCGCGCGCGCGCGGTAGGGCTGCGAGGCGATGACGAGGTCGTAGTTGGCGACCGTGCCGCCGGGCCGCGGGATGATCGGGTCGAGCAGGAATTTGTGGTCCTCGCGATAGAGCACCAGCACCACCGGCCGCTCGTAGACCGGGTTGCCGGTCTTGGGGCTCACCCCGGCCTTCCAGTTCTGCGAGAGGAACGGCACCAGATCGGTGATCTGCTGCTCGAAGCGGTAGGCCGAATCGCCGGAGAGCGGCACTTCGTGCCAGACCATGCTCGAGGCCGCCGACAGCGACTTGACCGCGAGCCAGGGCGCGTCGGCATAGGCGAAGTTGGTCAGCACCAGCACCGTTGCCGGATGCTCGAAGAAGCGGTCGGACATCTTCTGCAACGCCAGGCGGACGTCCTCGAGGCTGATTTCCTTGCCCACCGCGTAGAAGGGCGTGTGCGGAAAGCGGTCGTGCATCGCGCGCATCACCCGCAGGAGCACGGTGCCGTCGCCGACGCCGGCGTCGAACACGCGCAGCGCTGGCGGGCGCGGATGCACATTGGCGAGCTCAAGCGCGACGCGGCTCGCGACCACCCATTTTTCGCTGCAGGTATTGACGAACAGCAGGTACTTCTGCCGGTTGTCGAAGAAGCGGAAATTGCGCTGCGGGTCGTGTTCGCCGGCAGGCGCCGGTGCCGGCGGGGCGACGGCGGGGCGCGGCTCGCGCGCGCGCTCGATGACGGCGGGACGCGCAACCGCGGTCCGGTTGGTCTCCATGAAGCCGCGGATGCGGTCGAGCGTCTCGGTGGTGATGCGGCCGCCGTTGCGCAGTCGCGCAGTGAGCTTGCCGTCGTTGACGGCGCGCCGGCCGAAGGTCGATTCCGCAAGTCCGCTGTGCCGGCAATAGTCGGCGATTTCCTGCAGCAGGTCCTGCGCGTTCATGGCCTAACGCCTCGACGTTTCGCTCCGACCTGCGCGCGCCGCGCTTGGGGACGGCTTGGGAGGGGCGCAGGAACCGTCCCACAGCGAACCAAGCGCGGCGATGTCCGTCAACCACAAAACGTCCCACCTCACAGGTGGGAAGGCTTATGGGATAAATCCCAACGGCCGAAAAAGGCCGATATTCTCTATGCGGAGCCGCGGTTGATGGGCCGTATCGGGCAAGATATGTAGGATCGTGGGAAATGTCCCACAAGATGGAGGGCGGAACCCAGCTTAAGCTGGGACCGAGGCATCGAGCACGCGCAGCACCGCGGCGGCGATCGCGGCGGTGCCGTCGCGGCCGCCGAATTCGCAAGGCTTGAGGCCCGCGGCAAAAGCGCGGTCGACGGCGCTCTCGATGGCGCGGGCGGCTTGCGCGGCCCCGCCATGGCCGTGACGGTCGGCGAGCCAGTCGAGCATCAACGCGGCGGAGAGAATCATGGCGGTCGGATTGGCCAAGCCCTTGCCCATGATGTCGGGCGCGGTGCCGTGGCAGGGCTGGAACACCGCGTGCGTGTCGCCGATGTCGGCCGAGGGCGCCATGCCCATGCCGCCGATCAGGCCGGCGGTCAGATCCGAGATGATGTCGCCGAACATGTTCTCCATCACCATCACGTCGAAGTCCCACGGCCGGCGCACCAGCATGGCCGAACAGGCATCGACGTAGAGGCGATCGGTGGCGACGTCGGGATAGCGCGCGGCGCATTCGTCGAACATGCCGCGGAAGAAGGCGTAGGCCTTGAAGGCGTTCGCCTTGTCGACGCAGGTGATGAGGCCGCGCCCTCCGCGCGCCTTGCGGCGGCGCGCCAGGCGAAAGGAGAAATCGAACAGCCGCTGCGAGGTCTTGCGGGTGATCACCAGCGTCTCGCGCGCTTCGGTCTCGGTCACCACGCCCTTGCCCATGGAGGCGAACAGGCCCTCGGTCGATTCGCGGATCACGATGAGATCGATGCCGCGCTCGGCCGCTCCCGCGATCGGGCTCGGCACGTTCGGGATCAGCCGGCACGGACGCACGCCGGCGTAGAGGTCGAAGATGAAGCGCAGCTCCACCTGCGGCATGATCTCGGTATTGTCGGGATAGCGGATGTGCGGCAATCCGCAGGCGCCGAGTAGGATGGCGTCGGCCTCCTCGCACAGCTTGATGGTGGACGCCGGCATCGACTTGCCGGTGTCGCGATAATGGCCGGCGCCCGCCGGCGCCTCGGTGAAGCGGAATTTGAGCCCCGGCGTCGCCGCCGCGACCTTGTCGAGGACCGCGAGCGCGGGGGCCATGACCTCCGGCCCGATGCCGTCGCCGGGCAGGACCGCGATGTGGAAGCCGTTGTTGGCGAGCATGGCAGGGCTTCGAAGGCGTGCTCAGCAAAACTCGAGGGATGATATTGCCACAGCGCGCGCGTCAAGAGGGGTTAGAATATGTGTCATTGCCGGGCATAGCACGTCTTCGACGCGCTTCTGGCCCGCGCATGACCAAGGCGTCACGCGCAGAGTGTCGAAGCGTGCGCCGGCTGGTATAACACCATCTCCTCACGGTTTTCTTCATGCCTCGCTTCGCCGCCAATCTGGCTTATCTTTTCACCGAGCGCCCGCTGATCGAGCGTTTCGCGGCGGCGGCCGCGGCCGGCTTTCGGGCGGTCGAGCTGCAATTGCCCTACGACCACGCGCCGTCCGCCGTGAAGGCCGAGCTCGACCGCCACGGCTTGACCATGCTCGGCATCAATACCGCGCCCGGTCAGTCGTCAGCGGGGGAGTTTGGCGTCGCCGCCGTTCCCGGCCGCGAGCGCGAGTTCGCCACGCTGTTCAAGCAGGCGCTCGACTACGTCACCGCCATCGGCGGCTGTCAGATCCACTGCCTCGCCGGCAAGGCGCCGCCGGAGCAGCGGCCGGCGGCGGAGATGACCTTCATCAGGAATCTCGCGCGGATCGCCGATGCCGCGCAGGAGAAACACATCACGCTGTTGATCGAGCCGATCAATCCGCGCGACCGGCCGGACTATTTCCTCACCCGCGCCGAGCAGGCAGCCGACATCATCGCCAAGGTGGAGCGGCCCAACGTGCGCATCCAGTTCGACTTCTACCACGCCCAGATCGTCGGCGGCGATCTCATCCGGCGGTTCGAGAAACATCTGCCGCTCGTCGGCCATGTGCAGATCGCGGCCGTGCCGTCGCGCCGCGAGCCCGACGAGGGCGAGGTGAACTATCCCGAGATCTTCGCGATGCTCGATCGCCTGGGCTACGGCAAATGGGTCGGTTGCGAATACCGTCCGCGCGCGAGGACCGAAGACGGCCTGGGTTGGGCGCGAGCTTATGGGATCGAGTCGAGTGGCGTTTCCCTTGGAACTTGAGAGCCTGAGTACCGACGAGGCAGGACAGTTCACCTTTCAGCAGGGAATAGCCTAAAGTCAGTACAAACACCAGCTTGAGCCGACGTCGACAGTCTGCGTTCCAGTTTGTGAAAAGAAGATGCCTACGCAGTCATCGTCGGGACCAGCAACCACCCACGGGTGCGTGGCGAAAGTCCGTTGAGTGTATGACTTGCCCGCAAGGAGCTGCCGATAGAGTCTTCGATTGCCCGAATAGTCAAGCCAGTAAATACTGACTTTAACGCAAGTGTTATTTCTGAAGACTATTGCCGTCGGCCGCGCTCCTTCTTTGGAACGTAGGGTGCGCTCCAGTCTGCAATCAGTAGACTCGGCCGCGCTCGGAGAGGCGCACAACACGACCAACATAAGACACGAGACGCCTAAAGTGGGCCTGAACACAGCTCGGGCTCCTCTTCAAGGCTGTGATCGCTTGGATTTCCGCAAGCACGCATAACGAGTATCCAAACTTGTTACGATCCGACAAGTAGCACGGTCAATATCCCTCGAGCTCCCATGAAAGGAAGAAGTCATGCGTCTCGACAACAAGGTTGCGCTCGTCACCGGCGCGGCATCGGGCTTCGGCAAGGGCATTGCCGCCACCTTCGCGCGCGAAGGCGCGCGCGTTGCCGTCATCGACATCGATGGGGAGGCCGCGCGCGCGGCCGCCGCCTCGATCAGCAACAAAGCAATCGCCGTGCGCTGCGACGTCTCCCAGCGCGCCGACGTGGGTGCTGCCGTCAAAGCCACCGTGGATGCCTTCGGGCGCATAGATATCCTCGTCAACAACGCCGGCATGAGCCACGTGCGGCGGCCCATGCTGGAGGTGGAGGAGGCCGAGTTCGACCGGCTCATGGCCGTCAACGTCAAATCGATCTTTCTGTTCGCGCACGCGGTGGTGCCGCTCATGCGCAAGAAAAAATCCGGCGTGATCATCAATATCGGCTCGACCGCCGGAATCAGGCCGCGGCCGGGGCTGACCTGGTACAACGCCTCCAAGGGCGCGGTGAATCTCGTTTCCAAGTCGATGGCGGCGGAGCTTGCGCCTGACGGGATTCGCGTCTGCGCGATCGCGCCGGTGATGGCGGAGACGCCGCTGTTGCCGACCTTCATGGGCGGCGATTCGCCCGAGTTGCGCGCGCAGTTCAAGGCGACGGTGCCGCTCGGCCGGTTTGCGACCATCGACGACGTGGCCAACGCCACGCTGTTTCTCGCCTCCGACGAGGCTTCCTTCCTCACCGGCAACGTGCTCGAGGTCGACGGCGGTCGCTGCGTCTAGTCGATGTCGCGCGAAATAATCCCTCTGGCGGCGCGCCGGCGCCCTTGCCTTGCCGGCATCGATTGCTAGGTTGCGGTCATGTGGGGTCGTAAACGCAAAGACGCCGACGCCGAGAGGCCGAGCGAGCCGCCGCCGCGGCTCAAGGACGCGCTGCGCAAGGCGCGCGTCGATCAGGCCGAGCGCAGCGGCATCGTCGTCGACCTGCGCGACGCCGAGGTCGCGCGGCTCGAGCTCTTGAACGAGGCGCTCGACCCGCTGTTCGAGGAAGTCCCCAAAGAGGTCGATCTGTTCGATCGCGGCATCAGCCGCGGCGAGACGCCGCGGCTTTGGATCGATGCCATCGCCCATGTGAGCATGGGCCGCGACAAGCGGGTGTACCGCTTCCTGCAGGAGACGCGCTACGGCCGCAAGGTGCTCGCCGAATCGGTCAACGTCCCCGAGATTGTCCACGCGGTGACCAAATATCTGGCGCAGCGGCTGATCGAGCGCGAGCGCGCGCTCGCCGACGGCTTGCTGCCCGGCATCCGCGATCTCAAGCACGAGATGCGGTTGGAGCGCCGCCAGCGCCGCCGCCGGGCGCTGAAGGCCTTCGTGTTCGGCGTGCTCGTGGGCGTCACGGCCCTGGTCGCCGCTGCGCTGATCTTCGGGCCGAAGCCTTAATCGCTAAGCACGATCCGTTTGGTCTCGACGATCGTGTCGCCGTCGTGCGCAAACGAGCGCCAGATCGCTTCGCAGCGCCATTGGCCGTTGCGGCCTTCGATGCGGTAGAGATTGTAGCCGGCGCAATGCTTGCCCGGCGGCGCTTGCGAGGCCGAAGGCGCGCCAGCAACCGGAATGGGGCGCCGCGGTCCTGCGAGCGCGATGAGCGCGTGCACGTGGTCGTGGCCGTGGATGACGAGCTCGGCCCCATGGCGCGCCAGCGCGGCGCGGAAGTCGGCGCCATCGAGCAGCCGTTTGAAATGGCGCGCCGGTTCGCTGACCGGGGGATGGTGGATCAGCACCACGCGAAAGAGTTGCTCGCGGCCGCCGCGGTCGAGCGCCTCGCCCAGTCGGGCGATCTGCACGCGGCCGAGGCGCCCGGTCGCGAGGAAAGGCGCCGTCGGCGTCGCAGTCGACAATCCGATGAGCGCAAGCGGGCCGCGCCGGCGCACGAACGGAAACGCGGTCTCGCCGGCATCATCCCCGCGCATATATTCGCCCCAGTGGAGCTGCGGATGGCGCGCGGCGGCGCGTACGTAGACGTCGTGATTGCCCGGCACCAGGGTGACGTCGCGCGGCGACCCAAGCGACGCGAGCCAGGCGCGCGCCGGCGCGTATTCGCCCGTGAGCGAGATGTTGACGAGGTCGCCGGTCACAGCGATGTGGTCCGCCGCCTGCGCTTTGAGATCCGCCACGATGCGCGCGAGCACGTCGCCGCGATGAATGAGCCGGCGCTTGCGCTGCCAGTTGAGAAAGCCGGTTGCACGTTTGCCGACCAGCTCGGCCAATCGCGGCGTCGGCAGCGGTCCGAGATGGGGGTCCGACAGATGCGCGAGAACGAACATGCGCGCATCATAGGATGCCATGATTGCGACTGTCGCTAGGAGCTTCGCGCGATCCGCCGCGAAGCCGCCGGGCTCTCAATGACCAAATCTCCGTCACGTGACAACGAGGATCACGAACTCCCGATCAAAATCCCCGCGACGAACACCAGCACGCCGCCGACAACGACCTGAAACGTCGCCTGGAGGAACGGCGTATCCATGAAACGGTGGCGGATGTAGGAGATGGCCGCGAGCTCGACCGCGACCACGGCGATGGCGACGGCGGTCGCGGTCCAGAAATTGGCGATGAGATAGGGCAGCGTGTGGCCGAGCCCGCCGATCGCGGTCATCACCCCGCAGACCGCGCCGCGCACCAGCGGCGCGCCGCGCCCGGTGAGCGAGCCGTCGTCGGAGAGTGCCTCCGCGAAGCCCATGGAAATTCCCGCGCCCACCGAGGCCGCGAGCCCGACCACGAACGTCTCCCACGTATTGTGAGTGGCGAAGGCGGCGGCAAACAGCGGCGCCAGCGTCGAGACCGAGCCGTCCATCAGTCCCGCGAGGCCCGGCTGCACGTATTGCAGCACGAACATGCGCCGCGCGGCTTCGTCCTCCGTGGCGCGCGCGCTCGGCGTCAAGATTTGCTGGCCGAGCTTGTGCGCGAGGCTCTCGTGCTCGACCTCGGCCTCGGCGAGCTCGACCAGGAGCTGACGCACCGAGGTGTCGCGCGTCGTCTCGGTGGCGCGCCGGTAGAATCGCGCCGCCTCGTATTCCATGTTCTCGGCGAACTTGCGCACCTCGTCGAGGTTGAGCGGGTGCATGAGCCAGAGCGGCTTCTTCTGAATGAAGCCCTTGACGTCCTGGCGGCGGATCAGCGGCAGGTACTCGCCGAATTTCGTCCGGTAGAGATCGAACAGCATGGTGCGGTGGCGCACCTCCTCCTCCGCCATCTCGTCGAAGACCTTGGCCGAGGCCGGATATGTCTCGCGCAGCCCTTCGGCAAAACCGCGATAGATGCGGCTGTCCTCGTCCTCGTTGGTGATGGCAAGCGCGAGGATTTCCTGTTCGCTGAGCTCGGCAAAGCGTTTCACGGGCGCCCTCGCACTGCAAAGGTGGCGTATATTAGAAGTCTTCTAAACAGCAAACCCGCGCTTTTGACAAGCCGGACGCGATTGGCTCACTTGCGATAAAGGGCGGCAGAGCAGGATGAAACGCCTCAGCCTCAGCGGGACACGGCGCGCGCTCGAGCCCGCGCTGCGGCGCGTGCTGCACGTCTATTGGCGCTTCGCGCGCGCGATGACGCTCGGCGTGCGCGCGCTGGTGATCGACGCGGACGGGCGGATCTTCCTGGTCAAGCACAGCTATGTGAGCGGCTGGCACCTGCCGGGCGGCGGGGTCGAGGCCGGCGAGACGCTCGTCCAGGCGGTGGCGCGGGAGTTGCGCGAGGAGGGCAACATCGAGATGACGGCGCCGCCGCGGCTGCACGGAATTTTCTTCAACAATCGCGCCTCCCGGCGCGATCACGTCGCGCTCTTCGTGGTACGCGCGTTCCGCCAATCGGCGGCGCCGGTCCCCAATGGCGAGATCATCGCGCACGGCTTCTTTGCCGCCGATGCGCTGCCCAACGACACCACCGCTGCGACGCGCGCGCGCATCGTCGAAGTGCTCGGCGGCGCGCCGGTCAGCGAGCGGTGGTGAGTTGCCGAGCGCGCCCGCACAGCCCACTCGCAGTTTTGCCGAACGCGCTTTATGGTCGCGCAGGAGCCGTTCGTCGGTCAGAGCCGTCCGTGCACCCGCGTCTGCAGGCCATCTATCTCGTGCGCAGCGATGCGCGCTCGATCGAGGAGCGCGCGCGCGCCATTGCGGTCGAGCAAAGCGTCGAGATGCCGGTCGCGGCGATCGAGGACGATTTCGTGCGCTCCGCGATCGTTGGCCGCGTCGAGGCCATTACCGAACGGGACAACAGCCTGTTCGAGGTCCGCATCTCGCTCGCGGTGGAGACCGTCGGGCGCGATCCCGGGCAGCTCATCAACATGCTGTTCGGCAACACGTCGCTGCACGAGGACGTGGTGCTCACCGACGTCGCGCTCCCGAAGGACCTGGTCGACCTCTTCGGCGGTCCCCGCCACGGGCTCAATGAGCTGCGGCGGCGGGTCGGCGCGCCGGCGCGGGCCTTGACCTGCTCGCCGCTCAAGCCGCAGGGCTTGCCGGCGGCAAGGCTCGCCGAGCTCGCGCAGGGATTTGCGCAAGGCGGCGTCGATTACATCAAGGATGACCATGGGCTCGCCGACCAGGCCTATTCCCCGTTCGCGGCGCGCCTCGAAGCGGTCGCGGCCGCGTTGCGGAGCATCGCGCAGTCCCGCGGCCGGGCGACGCGCTATGTGCCGAGCCTCTCAGGCGATCTCGACACCATGCGCTCCCAGATCGCGCTCGCTAGGGACATCGGCGTCGACACCGTCATGGTCGCGCCGATGATCATGGGTTTCTCGAACTTTCATCGGCTCGTGCGCGAGAACCCCACCATCGCCTTCGTCGCGCATCCCACCATGGCCGGGGCGGCGCGGATTGCTCCCGCGCTGCTGCTGGGCACGCTGTTCCGTGTGCTGGGGGCCGACGCCGTGGTGTTCCCGAACTATGGCGGACGCTTCGGCTACTCCCCAGATACGTGCCGTGCGCTCGCGCGCGCGGCCTTGGGACAGCGCGAGGGGCTGCGCCCCACCGTCCCGGTGCCGGCCGGCGGCATGACCACCGATCGCGTGCGCGAGATGCTTGATTTCTACGGGGCCGACGTCATGTTGCTGATCGGCGGCGCGCTGCTCGAGGCGCGCGAAAATCTGCGCGCAGCGACATCGGCCTTCGTGGCCGAAGTCCACCGCTACGCGTATGGATAAGGTCATGGCAAGCCGCGAGCGACCGATCCACCGCAAGGCGAAGGATTACCGCTGGGAAGGGGTGGAGGAGCTTCCGTACAAGGAAGACGATCGCGCCTTGTTCAAGTCGATCACGCGGCAGGTGCTGTTCTCCGATCCGGAGCTGCATGGCGAGCTGCGCTATTTCGAGGTGGCGCCCGGCGGTTTCTCCAGCCTGGAACGGCACCGGCACATGCACGCGGTGCTGATCTTGCGCGGGCGCGGGCATTGCCTCGTCGGCGGCGAGGTCAGGCGGATCGAGACCCGCGATCTCGTGACCGTGCCGGCGATGACCTGGCATCAGTTCCGCGCCACCAGGGGCGAGCCGCTCGGCTTTCTCTGCATGGTGAACGCCACGCGCGACAAGCCGCAATTGCCCTCGGCGGAGGATTTGGCGCAGCTTGAGGCGGACGCGACCATCGCCGCGTTCCTGCGCGACGAGCCGACCGTCTAGAGCGCATTTCAGGGGCATCCATGTTCCAACCATCCCACCCATCAGCACGATGTGCTTGGCCTGTCATCAGCGCGGTCGAATGAGTGCACCAAATCCAAAAAATGTCCTTGCCGGATTGCTGCGCGCAGCCGGCCATCCGGATGCAACTCCGGGCGCAATCGAACTTACCGGGACGGCGCCCGTGCTGCCGTCCTCGTTCGCGGTCGACGCCGCGGCGCAAGCGACCATCGCGGCCTCGGCGCTGGCGGCAAGCGACCTCTGGCGGTTGCGCACGGGCCGCCGCCAGAAAGTCAGCGTCGACATGCGCAGCGCCGCGATCGAATTCCGCAGCGAACGCTACTTGCGCCTCGATGGCAGGCCGCCGTCCGAGTATCACGACCCGATCGCGGGACTCTATCGCTGCGGCGATGGCCGTTGGGTGCGGCTCCATACCAATTTGCCCCATCATCGCGACGGGGTGCTTGCCTTGCTCGGCTGCAGCCATGACCGAGTCGCAGTTCAGCGCGCGCTCGACAAATGGCGCGGTGAGGCGCTCGAGACCGCCGCCGCCGAGGCCGGCCTGGTGGTGACCGCGTGCCGGTCGTTCGCCGAGTGGGATGAGCATCCCCAGGGCCGCGCGATCGCTCGCCTTCCGCTCTTCACCATCGATCAGATCGGTGATGCGCCGGTAGAGCTCATAGGCGCGGCCGATCGCCCGCTTGCGGGCGTCAAGGTCCTCGACCTGACGCGCATCATTGCCGGTTCGGTGTGCGGCCGCACGCTCGCCGCACATGGCTCCGACGTGCTGCTGATCACCGCATCCCATCTGCCATCGATGGAGCCGCTCGTCATCGACACGGGGCGGGGGAAATGGTCGACCTACATCGACTTGCGCCCGGCCAGCGGGCGCGAGACCTTGGCCTCGCTGCTGCGGGAAGCAGACGTCTTTGTGCAGGGCTACCGGCCAGGCGCCATCGCGGCGTTCGGTTTCGGCCCGCAAGATGTCGCACGCATCCGGCCCGGCATCGTTTACGTCTCGCTCTGCGCCTACGGCCACGAAGGCCCGTGGGCACACCGACGCGGGTTCGACTCGTTGGTACAGACGGCGAGCGGCTTCAATGCCGCCGAAGCGGAGGCTTCCGGTGCGAGCGAGCCGCGACCGCTGCCGGCGCAAGTGCTCGACCACGCCACCGGTTACCTGATGGCGTTCGGCGCCATGACGGCGCTGGCGCGCCGCGCCGAGCGCGGCGGTAGCTGGCACGTCCGCGCCTCGCTCGCGCAGACCGGCTACTGGTTTCGCCAGCTCGGACGCGTCGATAACCTCGCGTGTCCCGACCCCAGCTTCGATGACGTCAGCGACCGCTTGGAAGATACGCCGTCCGGATTCGGCCGCCTGACGGCCGTGCGCCACGCCGCCGTCATGACGGAAACGCCGCCGCATTGGGTGCGGCCAACCGTTCCGCTCGGCACCCATGCGCCCGCGTGGCCGTAGTTCGTGGAACTCAGTAGCGGCATTCACGACGAACTAAATACGTAACGCGATAACGTTTGTTTCCGGCGAGCACGTGAATACTCTGACACCTGACGACCCGAAGAAAAGGAATCGCGCCTGGGCAGCGCGTATGACCTCGGAGAATCCTGACTTCTTCCGGCGCCTTGAACGCCAACAGGCGCCCCATTATCTCTGGATCGGCTGCTCCGATAGCCGCGTGCCGGCAAATACGATTGTCGGACTCGACCCCGGCGAGTTGTTCGTACACCGCAATGTGGCCAATCTCGCTTCGCCGCAGGATACCAACTATTTATCGGTGCTCCAGTTTGCCGTCGACGTGCTCAAAGTGCAGCACATTATGGTGGTCGGACATTATGGCTGCGGCGGCGTCAGTGCCGCCGTCGATGGCAGACGTCGGGGTCTTGTTGACCATTGGCTGCATCCAATTCGCGAGCTATCCAGAACGCACAGCCAGGAACTCGAAGCGCTGCGGGACGAGCACAGCCGCCTGGACCGTCTGTGCGAACTGAATGTGATGCAGCAAGTTAAGAACGTCGCCTCCGACGTCTTCGTGCTCGACGCGTGGGCACGCGGGCAGAATCTCTCAGTTCATGGCTGGGTGTATTCGATTGGGAATGGCCTGATCAAAGATTTGAACGTGACCGTGAGCGCTCCGGAGCAATGCTGATACCACGGTCATGGGAGGACTTGAGACACCTAAACGTGAGAACTTCTCAGATGGGCGCCGCCGTTTGCGCTCCCGCCTGCCGCAGCGGGTGCTCCAACGCGAATGCCTCGATCTGCATGCAGGCATCGAGGATGCGCCGCGCGGTCGGATAAGGCGCGGGGTCGCTGTCACACAGCATCTTGGCGCTGGTGAGATGCGCGACCAGGCAGATATCGGCAATGGTCGGTCGGTCGCCGCAGCAGAAGCGCCCGGTGCGCGGGTCGCGCGCCAGCACGTCCTCGATCGCGAGGCTGCCCAGATCAAGCCAGTGCCTGAGCCACTTCATTCGCGCGCTCTCATCGAGATAAAGCTCCTGTTCGAGATATTTTCGCACGCGCGGGACGATGAAGGGATGCGCGTCCATCGCCAGCATCTGCGCGAGGCTGCGCGCGTGCGCCCGCGCGCGCGCATCCACCGGCAGCAGCGGCGGTTGCGGATATGTCTCCTCGAGATATTCGAGGATCGCAAGCGATTGCACCAGCGGCGGGCCGTCGCCGTCGAGCAAGGTCGGCACGACCATTTCCGGATTGAGCGCCCGATAGGCCGCGTCGAATTGGTCACCCTTGAGCAAATCGAGCGAAACCGTCTCAGCGACCAGCCCTTTCAGGCGCAGCGCGATTCGCACGCGAAATGAGGCTTGTGATCGCCAATAGGTGTAAAGCTTCATGCGATGCGACCTTTCATACTTTGTGGAGCAGACGACCGCGTAGCCTCCTTGCTATCGTCGGGAGCCGATCTTTTATCCAATGGTTCGTCGTGAGGAGGATATCCCATATGGCAGTCCGAATTGAGAAAGATGGACCGGTATGGACCGTGATTCATGACCGGCCCGAAGCCCGCAACGCAATGGACCCGAAAAGCGCCGATGCGCTGACCGCCGCCTTTCTCGAATTCGATGCCGATAAGGACGCCTGCGTTGCTGTTTTCTATGGCGCGGGCGGCGCGTTTTGCGCGGGCTGGGATCTCAAATACGTCAGCACGCTCGATGCCGACCGTCCGCTGGGCGAGCTCGATATCTCCACGGCACGGCCGCGCGGCAATGGCGGCGAAATTCCGCGCGGACCGCTCGGGCCCTCGCGGCTCGAGCTGGACAAGCCGGTCATCGCGGCCATCGAGGGCCCGGCGGTCGCCGGCGCGATGGAACTGGGGCTGTGGTGCGATTTCCGGGTGATGGCGGAAGGATCTTACTTCGGCGTCTATTGCCGCCGTTGGGGTGTGCCGCTGATCGACGGAGGAACCGTGCGGTTGCCTCGCATCGTCGGCCAGGGTCGCGCGCTGGAGATCATCCTGACGGGACGGAAAGTGCCGGCGCAGGAGTGCTTGAGCGTCGGCTTGTGCGAATATGTCACCCCCAAAGGGGGCGCCCGGGCGAAGGCGGAGGAGCTGGCACGGGAGATCGCACGCTTCCCGCAGGTTTGCGTGCGCGCCGATCGACGCTCCGCCATCAAGAGCCACGGGCTCGGCGTGCGCGAGGCGTTGATCCAGGAATGGTACAACGGGCGCGAAGCGCTCATCGCGGACGGCGTCGCAGGTGCGAGCCGCTTCAAGGACGGCCTCGGTCGTCACGGCGACTTCGGCAAAATTTGGTGATTGCAGCCATGGCGAGGACGCTCGTGTCATCCGGCTCCAGCTTCGAGAGGGACATCGGCTATTCACGCGCCGTCGTCGACGGGGACTGGATTTTCGTTTCCGGCACGACGGGCTTCGACTACGCCACGATGGTCATTCCCGATGACGTCGTGGCTCAATGCGAGCAATCCATGCGCAACATCGCGTCCGTGCTGTCGCAAGCCGGCGCGTCGATGGCCGACATCGTACGCGTGCGCTACATATTGCCGAGGCGCGAGGACTTCGAGCCGTGTTGGCCGGTGCTGAAGGCGTATCTGGGCGACGTAAGGCCTGCTGCGACGATGATCCAAGCGGGCCTATCCGATCCGCGCATGAAGATTGAGATCGAAGTGACCGCACGGCGCAAAGCCGAATGAGTTCGGAGGGTGACGTCATGAAAGCTCCCCGCCGCAAATTCTTGCGCCTGGCCGCGAGCGCCGCCGCGCTGCCGGTCGTGCCGCGGATCGCTTGGGCGCAGGCTTCGGCGCAAGGCTATCCGTCGCGGCCGGTGCGTTTTGTCGTCGGCTTTGCGCCCGGTGGCGGCGGCGATCTCGCCACGCGCCTGATGGCGCAGTGGCTCTCCGAGCGGCTCGGGCAGCAGTTCGTCGTCGAGAACCGCGTCGGCGCCTCCAGCAATCTCGCCACCGAGCAGGTGGTGCGCGCGCCACCCGACGGATACACGCTCATCCAGCTCAACGTCGCGAACGCCATCAACGCATCGCTTTACGACAAGCTGAGCTTCAACGTGTTGCGCGACCTCGCCCCGGTGGCGTCGTTCATGCGCGTGCCCAACGTGATGGAGGTCAGTCCGACGCTTCCAGTCAATACGGTCCCCGAGTTCATCGCCTACGCCAAGGCCAACCCCGGACAGGTCTTGTTTGCCTCCTCGGGCGTCGGCACGACGCTTCACATGTCCGGCGAACTGTTCAAGGCTATGGCCGCAATCGACATTCGCCACGTCCCCTATCGCGGCCTGGCGGCGGGCGGCTACGCCGACCTCATGACCGGCATGGTGCACGTGACCTTCGACAATCTGCCGCCCTCGCTCGAACTGATACGCGCCGGCAAGCTGCGCGCGCTCGCGGTCACCTCGACGACGCGCTCGCAGGCCCTGCCGGAGCTTCCAACCGTGGCGGATTTCCTGCCGGGCTATGAGGCGAGCGCGTGGTATGGCAT